>Ga0114931_10002457_pt1 | contig 23550 bp, 18 predicted proteins | sample 2SBtaG_FD_89579 | JGI IMG/M metagenome (GOLD analysis project Ga0114931, IMG submission 89579) | Deep subsurface microbial communities from Kolumbo volcano to uncover new lineages of life (NeLLi) - 2SBTROV14_V59a metaG | ecosystem: Environmental > Aquatic > Marine > Volcanic | place: Kolumbo... | reverse complement strand
GGTGTCCGGCGTGTGCGACATGCGCTCCGCCACGTACTCGAGGAAGTACTGTCCGGTGCGGGGATGTCGGTGTCTCTTCCCAAGACCCAGCGGCCGGGCCGCGGCGGCGTCCCGCAGGTCCCTGGAAATGACCCCCCGGTCCCGGAGCAGCGAAAGCACAGGTCGCGCCGCCGCCGCGCCCGATCCGGATGGCGGATCGGCGAATAGAGACTGGGACCTCGAATGAGACCCGCCACCAGGGCCGACTCGCCGAGACCGAGACGGGAAACATCCTTGCCGAAGTAGAACTGCGCACCACTCCCAACACCGTGGAGGGCGAGACCTCGGGAGTTCTGACCGAGGTACACCTCGTTGAGATACGCCTCGAGGATCTGCACCTTGGAATAGCGACGCTCGAGGACGAGAGCGAAGAACAGCTCCCGCAGCTTGCGCAGGGGCGTGCGCCGGGGTGACAGAAAAAGATTCTTGGCCAACTGTTGCGTGATGGTGCTTGCTCCCTGTACAACCCGCCCGGCCCGGAGATTCGCCAGCATCGCCCCGAAGATGCGGTGAACGTCGACACCACCATGCGTGAAGAATCGTTGATCTTCCACGGTGAGCACCGCATCCACCAGCGTCTCCGGCACGTCGGCCAGGGAAACCGGCACGCGATCCTGCCCGGCCACACCGGCTCGCATCCCCAGCACCTCGGGCTCGAGTGTCGCGTAGGCCATCGGGTCGCCGTCGTCATCCCTGATGGTCTCGACCCGGCCGTCGGGACCGAGGTCAATGTGGATCACGCCCCCGGGATCCAGTCGGCGGCCGATCCGGAACGCATGGCGCCCGACGATCCAGACCCGGGGTCCCATCGCATACTGGCCCACGGCAACCCGCCGACCTCGCACCCGTTGGTATCCCAGCCGCTGCAGCGAGGCCCGCACCGTCTCACGGTTGACCCACTTTCCGGCCCGCAACACGATGGGACGGGCATAGAAACGCGTCGCGTCCCGGGGCAACAGATTGAGTCGCGCGCGCACCAGCGCCTCCGCCGCGAACGCGGCTGACAGGATCACGGGAACCAGGATCATCCCCAACCCTGTGGCCCGGAGCGTGACTCGTCGCCGTTTCCGTGCGACCCGTCTGGCAAGCCGCATACACCCCCGTTTCATTCGTCCCGACGCCCTCTTGGACGCCACGACGTGCGCAAAGGTTCGATCGCACTCTGTCAACAGCCTCCATCGAACAGACCCCCCGGCTGCAGGGAGTAATGCGGGAACGACGGAGGTGGCCAACCGGAACGACCCGGAGCGGATCCTTACGACGAGACGTGACCGGTGATCGAGACCCTCCCGGATCTCGCCCCGCTCGGACGCCGGGGCCGACCCCCACCTTGTGATTCACGAGGCCCGAGGACACTTTCGGATTCTGTCCATTGCCACCCCACCCCTATCGATCGACGTACGCCATGTTCCGTCTCCTCCCGATTCGCCACCTCGACACCGTCCTCGCCGCCGCGTGTCTGGCGGGCGCACCGGCCCTGCGCGCCCAGCAACTCGATCCCTCGATGTTCGACGCCTTTCACTGGCGACTGATCGGTCCGTCCAATCCTGCGGGCCGGGCGTGGCAGATTGTGGGTGTACCCGAGGATCCGAAGACGTTTTACGTCACGACCGCGGGCGGTGGACTCTGGAAGTCCACCAATCACGGCACCACCATCGTTCCCGTCTTCAATCACGAGGCCGTCGCTTCCACCGGCGCCGTGGCGGTCACCCCGGGCCATCCGTCCATCGTGTGGGTCGGGACCGGCGAGCCCGCCAGCACCCGGGCCAACGCGTGGGGAGACGGCGTGTACCGTTCCACCGACGCTGGAGCCACCTGGACCAACATGGGGTTGCGAGACACGCGCCAGATCAGCGCCATCGTGATTCATCCCACGCGCCCCGACGTCGTATGGGTCGCGGCGATGGGCCACCTGTGGAGTGCCAACGCCGAACGGGGCGTCTTCAAGACCACGGACGGCGGCCGGACCTGGCGGCGGGTCCTGTTCGTCAACGACACCACCGGCGTCATCGACCTGCGGGCCGACCCTTACAACCCCGACGTGCTGTATGCCGCCACCTGGCAACGATTCCGCTATGGCGGTGGCGATATGAAGGAGTCGGGTCCGGGGAGCGGGCTCTGGAAATCGATCGACGGCGGCGAGCACTGGGCACGCCTCCACGATGGTCTCCCCACCGATGACATGGGCAAGAGCAACATCGCCGTCGCCAGGGGTAACTCCCAGATCGTGTACGCCGCCATCCTCACCGGCGAACCCGGGCGGCCCACTCGCACCAGTACCCAGGGCGGAATCTTCCGTTCGGAAGACGGGGGGGAACATTGGGAACGGGTCAACCCGCTGATGACCAGTTACTACTACACCCATCTCCACGTCGACCCGTCCGACGATCGGACGATCTGGATGCCGGTGTTCGACCTCTGGCGCTCAACCGACGGGGGCCGGACGCTCGAGAAACACAATCTCCGGCACGTCCACAACGACCTGCACGGGATGTGGATCGATCCCGGCGACCCGGATCACCTCCTGCTCTCCGGGGATGGGGGCGTCAACGTCTCGTTCGACCGCGGGAGCACCTGGATCCAGTCCCCCTTGCCCATCGGCCAGTTTTACGAGGTCGAGGTGGATAACCAGGTTCCCTACCGCGTGTACGGGGGCATGCAGGACACCGGTCACTGGCTGGGCCCGTCGCGCACCTGGGACGCGGACGGCATCACGGACGCCAACTGGATCAAGCTCCGCTTCAACGGCGACGGCATGGCCATCCACCCCGATCCCCGCGATCCGAACATCGTCTATATGGTGCAGGAGTTCGGCAATTTCTCCCGATTGGACCTCCGCACCTGGCGTCGGCGGGAGTTGCAACCCGATCCCGCCGAGGCGGAGCGGCGCGGCCTCCACCGGTTTCGCTACGGATGGACACCGCCGATGATCGTCTCCCGTCACGATCCGGATGTGCTGTACCTGGGAAGCAATTACCTGTTCCGCTACACCGGTGGCGGCGCCGACTGGAACGTGGTGAGCCCGGACCTCACCCGACAGCAGGACCGTTCGCCGCGCGGTGTTACCGACGGGTATCACAGCTACGGAGCGCTGTTCTCCATTGCCGAGTCGCGGTTCGACGCCAACACCCTGTGGGTCGGTGCCGACGACGGCCCCGTACACATCACCCGGAACGGAGGTCGGACCTGGATCGATGTGACCGGAAACTTCCCCGCCGGCGCCCCGACCACGGCGGTGGTGGCGGAGATCGAGCCATCGCACTTCAACCCGGCAACCGCGTACCTGGCCTACGACGCGCACAAGATCGGTGACGTGCGCCCGTCTCTGTACCGGACCGACGATTACGGTCAGTCCTGGACGTCGGTGACCGGAAACCTCCCCACGACCGGGTCGAGCTGGGTCATCCGGGAGGACCCCGTCAATCCGCATCTCTTGTTCGCCGGCACGGAGTTTGGCGTGTACGTGACGATCGACGGCGGCACCCACTGGACGCGATTCGAGAGCAACCTCCCGACGTCCGGCGTGCGGTCGATGGTCATTCAACCCGCCGCTCGCGAACTCGTCGTCGGCACGTTTGGGCGGGCCATTTGGGTCGTGGATATCGCGCCGCTCGAGGAGTTGACGGCCGCGGTGCTCGCTGAACCCGCGCACCTGTTCGCCGTCAAACCCGCGATCCGGGCGCGCACGCGGTATACCTACGGCACGACGATCGAGCAGCTGAACGGGGACATGTTCTTCCGCGGAGAGAACCCACCCACCGGAACCAGCGTGTGGTATTCCCTCGGAGAACCCCAGGCCGAAGTCACCATCGCTGTCACCGACGAAGACGGCCATGCGGTCCGGACCCTCAACGGTCCCGGCACCGCCGGCCTGCACCGGGTGACGTGGGACATGAAACCGGACGCGCCCGACCCCACCCGCCGTCCCACCCTGTCGGAGACGGAGGCCCACCGGTGGGTGCCGGTCGGGACGTACCGGCTCACCCTCACCGCCGGCACCATCTCCCGGTCCCGCCTCGTGGACGTGATCGACGAACGCTCCGGTGGCCCACCGCATGGACGGGCGATGCAACGGTAACCGCGGGCAGGACCCCGCGACCGGCTCAGGCCAGCAGTCGCCAGGTCTGGGCCACGAGGAAACAGGTGACGATCCCCATCAGCAGCGGCAGGACAGTGGCCACCACCGTCCACCGTACGCTGCCGGTTTCCCGGTAGATCGTATAGATCGTCGTAGAGCACGGGTTATGAAACAGGCTGAACAGCATCAGGTTGACGCCGGTCAACGCCGTCCAGCCGCCCGCCCGCAGAAGATCGCCCGCCGCCGCGCCCGACAGATCGATCATAACCCCCGTGTCGACACCACTCACCGTCGTTGCCGCCGTCCCCGCCGTCAGCACGGTCAGCATCAGCACGGTGGGAATGACAATCTCGTTGGCCGGAATGGCGACGATGTAGGCGAGCAGGATCACCCCGTTCAAGCCGAGCAGGACGCCGAACGGGTTGATCCACGCAATGATGTGCTCGGCCAGACTGGTATCGCCAACGTATACGTTGGCCACCAGCCAGATCACCAGTCCGGCCGGTGCCGCAAACACCACCGCGCGCCACAGGACAATCAGGGTGCGATCGATCAACGACGTGTAGAGCGTCTGCAGGACCCGCGGCGGCCGATACGGCGGAAGTTCGAGACTGAAGGTACTCGCCTCACCGCGCAGCATGGTCCGGGAGAGCAGCCAGGAAGCGAAGAACATCGCCGCAATCCCGAGGAGGGCAATCGCCACCACCGCCGTGGCGGCGACCACCGTCGACCACTGCGACGGCACCAGCACCCCCAGGAAGATAGAGGCAATCAGGATCTGGGTGGGCCACCGCCCGTTGCAGAGCGAGAAATTGTTCGTGATGATCGCGATCAATCGCTCGCGCGGACTGTCGATCACCCGCGTGGCCACGACCCCGGCCGCGTTGCACCCGAACCCCATGCACATGGTGAGCGCCTGCTTGCCGTGCGCCCCCACCCGCCGAAACAGCCCGTCGAGATTGAACGCCACCCGCGGCAGATAGCCGAAGTCCTCCAGCAGCGTGAACAGCGGAAAGAAGATCGCCATGGGCGGCAGCATGACGCTCACCACCCACGCCGTCGCCATATACACCCCGTCGATCAACGGCCCGCCGATCCAGCCCGGCACCCCCACCGCCGCCGCCACGCCCCGGAGCCACGGGTGCCCATGGTCGAGCAACAGGGTGGATAACATCTCCGAAGGCACATTGGCCCCGGCGATCGTGATCCAGAAGATGACGGCCAGCATCGCCAGCATCGTGGGAAAACCGAACCAGCGACTGGTCAGCAACCGATCGAGCACACGCTCGTATTCATACGAAGGTGCCGTGCCGGCCGTGACAACCCGGCCCGCAATGCGTTGGGCGACCTCGTAGATCGCGGCGACCATCCGATCGTGTGCCTCATCCGACATGGGGGTCGAGGCCGGCGTGGCCTGTGGGGCGGCGCCGGACGCCGGTTCACCCGGCACGCTCTCCGGGAACTCAACCCGGCGCGGTTCGGTCTTCAACTCCCCCGCCGCCACCTGGCGCACGACCTCGATCAATGCCGGTATGCCGTGCCCGCGGCGGGCGGCGGTCGGTACCACCGGGACGCCGAGTTCCCGGGAGAGCCCCTCGACGTCGATCTCGATCCCGTGACGGGTCGCCTCGTCCATCAGGTTGAGGCAGACCACCACCCGATCGGTGAGCTGGAGGATCTGGAGGGCGAGATTGAGGTTCCGCTCCAGCCGCGTGGCATCCATCACGATCAACGTGACGTCGGGCTGACCGTGCAGGATGAAATCCCGAGCCACCTCTTCATCCGTACTGCCCGCCACCAGCGAATACGTACCCGGCAGGTCAATGAGCTTGACCCGTTTGCCGGCGTGTTCGTACGTCCCCTCGGCCCGGGTTACCGTCTTCCCCGGCCAGTTCCCGGTGTGCTGACGCAGGCCGGTCAGTGCGTTAAAGACGGTGCTCTTGCCCGTGTTGGGGTTGCCCGCCAGCGCGACCAGGTAGTCCCACCGATCGTCGTGCACGCCGAGCGCCACCAGGTTGGCTTCCCGATGCGGTCCACACCCCGCGCACCCCGACGGCACCACCGACAGATCCGGCAACGCCATCGCTACACGCTATCCGCGAGTTGAATCCACAACGCCTGCCGGCGGCGCAACGCCACCAGCGCTCCCCGCACATCGTAAGCGACGGGATCGCCCAGCGGACTCCGCATCCGCGCCTGAATGCGCGTCCCCGGAACCACCCCCAGATCGAGCAGGCGCCGCCGCTGCAACCCCTGGCACGCGACCGAAATGCCGGATACCACGCCGGTCTCCCCGACGGAGAGGTCGGCCAAGGAACGGTGAGGCCGTTCGGTCACCTCCGCATCGGCCAACGGCATCACCGTGATGTTCGCGGCCACCACCGGCGGAAGCGTGTGTTCCTTGCCGTCCGCCTTGAACCGTACCTCTTCCGCCCCCGCCTCGAGCACGTGAACCCGCATCCCGGGGCTCAACCCGTCGGCCACCAGCCGGTGGAACACCTCCGTGGGCTCGTCCTCCAGATGGACGATCGCCGCCGCCTGACCCGGCGGCAGGGCGGTCAGGGCAATTCCTTCGGGCGGCGGCAGTTTCCCCTCGGCGGTAGGAATCGGATCGCCGTGGGGATCGAATCGGGGGTGCCCCATCCGTGCCGAAAGCCGGTCCACGTCCTCGGCCGTCAGCTCGTGTTCCTTCACTTCCGCCCGCTCGTGCCATTCGGACGCACTGACGCCGGTACGATCTGCCAGGTATCGTTCCCATAACCGGTGCGTGCGTACCACCCGGATGGCGTACGCCCGCCCCTCGGCCGTCAGCGCCAGCCGCGGCTCTCCCGCCGTCCCCTCGGTGCGGACAAACCCCAACGACTCCAGGCGAGCCGCCAGCCGGACCGCCCCGAGCCTGGATAGCCCCAGCGCCCCCGCGAGTTCATCCACCGTCGCTGGGTGCCCATCGTATTCCGCGTGATAGAGGTGCTTGAGCCCGTCCTCAAACCGTACCCGTTCCGTCATTCGGACGATCCGCGATATCCGGGGCACGAGACCACGCCGCGGCCACCACAGGAGCGCCGCGAGCGCCGCGAGCACCGCAAACCCGACCAGGGCGATTACCGGATGCAGCATCAACTCCCCCAACCTTTCAGAATGAGGCAACACTAAATCTAGATTATGCTATTGCTACAGACAAGGCCCCACCACGGCCTCTTCAACTATCGGTCCCAACCCGTGGTGACCCCATCGAGGGCCGGGGCCCCGACGAGGGCCCTATGGTACATTTCCCAAGGCCGCCGGGCACCCCGCGTCCATCGCACACCGTTTTTCACGAAAGGCGCCCCATGATCAGCACGATGTTCACCGCCGCCGTGATCTGTTCCGCCATGCTGTCCTCCACGCCTCCGGCGGCGGTCGGACCCCTCGGGCCCGTCACCGGAATCTCGTACGAGGTCACCTACGATGCGGCCACCGCCCGGAACCGGATCATCCACGTACGGATGTCGTTCCGCGCCCCGCAGGCCGGGGCCGTCACGTTGTCGTTTCCCGCCTGGACGCCCGGCTCGTACGAACTCGACAACTACGCCCGCCACGTGCGTGACTTCTCCGCCGCCGGCACGGCAGGCGCCATTCGGTGGGACAAAACCGATTACGACACCTGGCGGGTGTTTCCCGAGGCGGCCGGGCCGGTGACGGTGGCCTTCGACTACCGGGCCGATACGCTTGACGTGGGATCGAGCTGGTCGGCTCCCGATTTCGTCTTCTTCAACGGCACCAACCTTCTGCCGTTTCCCGAGGGACAGGGGCTCGACTTCCCGGCCCGGTTGAGTATTCACACCGAGCCCGACTGGTCGGTCGTGACCGGTCTGACCACGACCGGCGAGGGCGACGAGTATTCGGCGGCCAGTTATCACGAACTCGTCGACCACCCGACGTTCATCGGCCGGTTCGATCTCGACAGCCAGCGGATCGGGGATGCGTGGTACCGTCTCGCCACCTACCCGGCCGGTGCGATGGATGGCCGGCCCCGGAAGATGATGCAGGACCAGCTCAAGCGGATGATGCCCGTCATGTCCCGGGTGTTTGGAGAAACCCCGTGGTCCGATTACACGGTGATGATGGTGTTCGACCCGTCCGTCCCCGGAGGATCGGCGCTCGAGCACGCCAACTCTCACCTGGGGACGTATGCCAACCAGTTCATCGGTTCTCCCGTGCTTGCGTCCGTCGTGGCCCACGAAATCTTTCACGCCTGGAACGTGAAGCGGCTTCGGCCCGCGGACATGTGGCCCTACGCGTACGATCATCCACAACCGACCCCGCTGCTGTGGATCAGCGAGGGGATCACGGACTACTACGCCGATCTGGCGCTGGTGCGGAGCGGCATCGTTCCCGCACCGACCTTCTACCAGCTCACCGCCGGCAAGATCGGCAATGTCAGGACGTCACCGCCGGTGGCGCTCGAAGATGCCTCTCTCTCCACCTGGATCGAGCCGGACGACGGCACGGCGTTCCTGTATTACCCCAAGGGTTCCCTGGCCGGCCTGGCGCTCGACATCCTGATCCGCGATGCATCGGACAACCGGCACTCGCTCGACGGGGTGCTCCGCGAGCTGTATCAGAAGGCGTACAAGGCAGGACATGGCTTCACCAACGCGGACTGGTGGGAGGTGGTGAGCACGGCGGCGGCTGGCCGAACGTTCGATGATTTCTACACCAGATACATCGACGGACGGGGCCCCTGGCCCTGGGCCGAGTTCCTGCCGCTGGCCGGTCTCGAGCTCCGGGCCGACACCGTACGCGCGCCGCAGATGGGCATCCGTACCACCCCCGGAGACTCGGCCGGGCTCCGGGTTACGGACGTCACGCCCGGCAGTTCGGCGGACGAGGGCGGGATCCAGGCGGGAGACATCCTGGTCCGGGTCGGCACCGACCAGGTCGATGCCACCTTCGGCCTCCGGTTCCGCCAACATTTCCGCGACGCGACCGACGGCACCCCGTTCGATGTTGTTGTCCGGCGGAACGGACAGCCGGTCACCCTGACCCTGCACCTGCGGTTCTCCGAGAACGTGAGCTACCGCATTCGCCCCGCTGCGGATGCTTCGGACAAGGCGGTTCGCATCCGAGACGGCATTCTGAAGGGGACCACCACGCCGTGACCAACTGGCGGCGTTGGCTCGCCGGCGCCGCCACTCTCGTCCTCGCGTCCGCCTGCACGCTCGAAGCGGACGGGGCGGGGGCGGGGGCGGACGGGAACGCGTACCACCCCCGCATTCCCCCGAACACCGATCCGTCCGATGCGTTCGACAACCTGGAAGCCCGCCTGCTCTCGGCGCACGGGATCGACATCGCCTTTCGCATCTCAAGCAGCGGCGCCTTCCGGAGTCGCCTGCACGGCACGTTGCACCTGGCCGGCCCCCGGGACGTTCGCGTCCAGGCCACCGGCGTTGTCGGCTCCGATTCGGTCCACCTCCATCTCTCGAGTCACGGCCGAGTCCTGCGCTACGGCAACGGCGCACTGAAGGAGGCGCCGGCGCCGACCGACCTGGTCTCCGTCGTGATCGTCGGGATGACCCGCCTGGGCCTGCTCCCCATCCTGCTGGACCTGGGCGAGAACGCGCCGCCCGGACCCGGCGACCCAGACCGGGTCACGGTCTCCGATTTCTCCACCGGCACCGCCAACCGTTCCGATCAGATGCCCGTAGGGTTCCACATCGCGATTGAGGGAATCCCGGCGGGTTATGGAACGTTATGGCTCGACCGCATACGAGGCATGCCGCTCCGGCGCTTTCAGGTCGTGCAAGTCCCCAATGGAACCTTGCGGGTCACGGAAGCGTACCGCAGCGTCAACATCGAAGACTGACCGCCCGGCCGTGATCCGGTCGCCCACCGGGGCCATTCGGTTCGACTATCAGTGAACCATAATCTGGCGCAGCCGCCCGGCGGCGGTGGCACGGCTCGCCAGCGACATGCGCCCGGGGTGGTGAAAGACCCGCAACACCATTCCCCCGCCGCATCCGAAACGGCTCGATCCAGCTGCCGTTCAAACTGTCGACCAACAACGGTCGAGGCACCGTCGCCGCGGGTGCCGGTATGCGACGCAGGGCCGCTTCGAGACCCTTCCTCGCACCTGGCTACATGTGGGTCTCAATTTTTAGCACAACGGTGTAGTCGAAGGCTGGCTGATCCCCCCGAAGGTTCTGGTAAACAGGTAGCTTGATTGCCCCCTGCAGAGCCCAGTTCCGAAGTGTCAGCCAGAATCCGGGCGATACCGCCAGGACGGTGCCCCCCGTCCGCGCCTGTTCCTGGGCGTCGATGACCGTCCGCGCGGCGGTCACTCCGTTGAACTCGATGAGCAACAACGGATCGACGCCGGTGTATCGGGGCACCCAGGGACGGAATCCGATCGCCGCATCGTAGCGGTATTCGTTGCCACGTTTGATACCGAACGCCTCGCCGTTCGCCCGCACCAGGGCCGATGTCCACAGGTAATAGCGCAATCCGTCCCGGGAGACCGTGGCGCCCGCGAGGAAATCCGTGGATCCGGATCCGAGGGGCGGATTACTGCTGGTGCTCCCCAACGGCAGTTTCACCCCGCCGACGAGCGCCGCGTGGTATTGCGTCGAACCGGAAAAACGGTGGAACACTCGCCACTTGGCCCGGACAATCGCATCGCCCACCCCGGTTGCGTCGCGATCGACCTGGCCGACTCCGGGAACGAGACCCCGTTCAGTCCTCTGTTGGGCCAGCGGCAGAGCGAGCGTCAGGGTCAGGTCCTGGGTCACGCCATACAGGAATTCCGCATGGAATGCACGCTCGCGGGTTACGAGTGACCCGGCTGCCCGCGTCAACTCGCCCTCAACCCCGATCCCGATGCCGCCCTTCCAGATGGTCTGTGGACCGAGTCCAAAGATGGGGTTGTGCCGCAGGACCGGCGTGCTCTCGGCCGTCGCCATACCCGGGGGAGGCCACGTTTGAACTGGGGCGATCCCTGGAAACATCACCATCCCGATACCAAGTACCGCGCACTTGCATATCATTGAGTGCCAACTCCCTTTGTTGGATCAGCGTGTTGGTTGGCAGCCTGGAGTGGGTTTCGCTCCGCCGAAAGCTGTCCGGCCTCTCACCGACCACCCGGTCAGTCCATGTCGCCTGGGTCAGCGCTCCGGCCAATGGCCGTCCGCTGGGAGGGAACCGCCACCGCATTATGTCTTCCCTTCAGGGCTGTTCAACCACCGGGGTGCTCACCCGCCCGGACCGGGATCCGGACCCTCGTCTGTTCCCACTCGAGGATCAACTGCACCCCACCGTCCTGAGCGTCCTCGGTGCCAATGGTAAAGGTCTCGACGTGTTCGTCCGCCCGTTCGCTGTGGACCCTTCCCCGTCCCACCTCCTGCGCCCGAACGTCGTCGGTGTAGAGACCCTCCTGTCCCCACTGGGAGTAGGAACGGTTCACGATGATCTCCCACTCGGTCGGGCCCGGCACGGTGTAGAGCGAATAGGTGCCGGCCGACACGTGGATCCCGGCGATCACCAGGTCGATCGGCGTCCGCAACAGCGTGGCTTCGTTCGCTCCGGTGCGCCAGAGTTTTCCGTAGGGCACTACCCCCATCTGAAAATCGACGCCGGCGTCTCCCGGATTGCCGAGCATCGTCCGCCCGCGGGCGGACGGACGACCGTAACAGATTTTCACGACCGGCCCATCCACGCGGAACATCACCGAGTCCAACGGGCTCAAGCGCCCCTCGAGGGGCATGATGTCGGATCGCACGATACACGACATGTCCATCTGAGCCCGCGCGGGCGTGGGTGAACCGGTCGCCACCGCGACAATCGCGGCGCTGGTGCACAGCATTGCAGTTCGTCTCGCCGTCATGCTCTCCTCAACCGTTACGAGTGTCAGAATCGGAAGACCCGCTGGTCCGCCGACGCCGTGGCGCTACTCCTTCGGTTTCTCGTAATCCGGAAACTCCGACGCGAAGTCCCGCGTGATCCTCGCAACCTCGAACCCCGCCTCCTTGACCGTCTTCTGGAGCAGGGCGTTCGAGACGTCGGCTCCTGCCTCCATCCGGATCGTGGCCAATCCGGTTTCCAGGACCACCTCCAGGTCGGCAACGCCCTCGAGCCGCTTGAGTTTCTGCTCCACTCCGTAGGCGCAAAACGGACAACTCATCCCGAGGATCGTGACCTCGATCTGGCGCGGGGCGTCTGGCGCATCGCCCGTCGGGGCCTGCGCCGCGACGGTCGACGCGGCCAGACTCATGGCGGCGGCGAGCGCAACGGCAGTTGACGCGATTCTCATCTTCAAGCTCCTTGCACAGACAAACGTTCATGGAACAGGCCCCATCCAGGGCCTTCGTCAGTCCCTCTCATCCCACTTCACATGCCCGACATCGGCTGGAACCAGTGGTGGAACCACGGCACGTCGTTGGGCCGCAGGGTCGAGTGGGAAAACGCTTCGAACCAGTCGCGCAGTCCTGTAATTCCTGCCATCCAGTCCAGGCCCCACCACCACGCCGTCGCGACGAGCGCGCCCACCAGGATTGCCACCACCAGCCAGATCAACACGCGCCGGCTCAGTTCCACACCCAGAAGCGCGAAGTACCGGGGCAGCGCAAACGGCATGACCATCGTCCCCAGGTAGAACGCGGACAACCCGGCGTAGGTCACGAACTCCGCCTTCCACAGACCCGCCGCCCACAGGGCGTTCCCGACCAGTGGGGCGCTGGTAACATACGCGACCATGACGCCCACCAGACCGTTGCCAAGTTGCACCAGTGGCCCCCTGGTCCCCTGCAACGAGAGGTATCCGGGCGACTGACCGAGGGCGAGGAAGAAGCCGACCCCCAGCAACCCGAAGAGCACGGGCCACCACAGCGAATAGACCTGCCCCCCCAACGACCGCGCGATGCGGTTCCACCACGGTCCCCGGCGGGCGATCGGGGTCACATTCGGGTCCGTCGACCCCCGCTCCCGGGCCGTGGCCCGAGCCGATTCCCAGAGCCGGTCCGGCATCCGGCGCACCCCCACGATCAGGACCGCCAGGGCAGCGGCAACCGCCACGAACTGTCCGGCGGTCGGCTGCGGACCGTCCAGTTCGACGATGAAAAACAGCAACCAGAGGAACAGGGTCTGCCCCGCCACCAGATAGGCCATGACCCCGGCCGGAGTGACTCCGTGCGCCAGCAGTTCGCCGGCCTGCCGGAACACCCTGCGCCGGCTCGGCGGACTCAATACGCCGAGGAGCCCCGCCTGCCAGATGGTACGCCACCCGTGGTCGGGTTCCGCCAGCAACCGGCGGCGCCAGACATCGAAGAGCCAGGACTCGCTGACGACCGTGAGCGCCACCGCCGAGGCCCAGACCCACCACAGCATGATGACGAAGTGGCGGCCCGACACGGTGGCCCACTGCAGGATACTGTCGATGAAAGGTGGCATGAGGTATCCCCGATGACGTGGCGGTTCGCTACCGAAGGACCGAGAACCGAAAACGCGTCCCGATTTGCAATCTGGTGCCGTACCTGAGTTGGGTGCCGTTGAGATCCTGCACAATCGGGAACTGCAACGACCCCTCGAACAGCAACCACGGCGTCGGAATCCACTGCAGATCCGGACTCAGGAACAGGAGGTGACCGCCGGAGTCCGGGTTGCTGCTTCCCGCCACCGCGTCCCGCTGTGCGACTTCCCCATTCAACTCCAGGTACACCATGAGCGATTGATCCCGCAGGGTCCGGTAGACCCATGGTGACAACCGAAGACCCAACGCCACATCGTAGCTGAATACATCACCCGCTTCGAACCCGTCGTCACTCGTATTGAACCGGTACCCGGTGTTGGCAAACAGGCCAACCCGGTCGCGGGTCATCGTGAACAATGCCTTGACCGGGAAGTCCCAGGAGCCGGACCCGAGTTGCAGCGGCCGCGGGGCGACGGTCCCGTCCGGCATGCGCGCTCCCGTATTGCCCGCGGGAATCTTCACCCCGCCCTCGATCCCCAGCCGCGTCGTCCCCTTCAGCCGGTTGTGGCGGAAGAAGACGAACTTGGTATCCACCAGGATATCCCCGACCCCGCTCGTCGCGTAGGTGCGGCGCGCCCCACCGGCTGGGGTGAAGTCCAACGACTTGCGCACCACGGGGACCACGACCCGGGTCGTCCACTGGGGGGTGATCGCATAGGGCAGTACGCCGAACGCCTGCACAAAGACGTCGACATCGCGTTGCATGGGATCCGCGATGTTGCCGATCCCGTCGCGCCGCAGACCCTCGCGGCCGAAGAACGCCGAGAACGTACGGGCCGCCGCTTCCTCGAATCCGGTCGTAATCGCCGTCTCCGTGTGAAACGGGAGCGCCTGCGCTCCCATGGCCCGCGGCACCAGGAAGATCCCCGCCATCAGGACCACGTGCACCCCCGCCTCCCTGGTGCCGGGTTGTTTCATGAAACCTGTCAAACCCATGTCACTCTCCACCCCCGGGCGGCCCGCAGACGGGATCGCCTCGCTGGCAGGTTCCGCCGTCCCTGGAGCCGGTGCGGATCACCGACGACCCGGTCCCACTCCCACCGTGCCTGCCCCAACGGTAAACCTTGGAGCGTACTCAAAGGTCAAGCCATCACCCCCCCAACTCCGACCTCCCGAACGCCGGTTGACGGGAGGTGGGTCTGTGGGTATAATTGAATCTTGGAACCGGCTTTCGTGAAGCCGAGTACATTCGAACGTCGACGGGGGATCCGATCGGTTGGTCGGGTCCCCCGTTCTGTTTCAGAGGACTATGCCGCGCACGGTTGCGCGGTCGCCCAACGCGGGGGCTTTCATCCGCGGATTTGTAGTCGGCTGGTACGGCATTACCCGGACCCCGGCCACATGAACATCAAGGGAGTACGTAATGCGTACCAAAGGAACCGTGAAGTGGTTCAACGACAGCAAGGGCTTTGGCTTTGTCACGCCTGAAGACGGCAGCAAGGACTGCTTCGTGCATCACAGCGCCATCCAGGGAGAGGGCTTCAAGTCCCTCCGCGAAGGCGAGCAGGTCGAGTTCGACGTCGTCCAGGGCCAGAAGGGCCCGGCGGCCGAGAACGTGGTCGCGATCGGCGGATAACCGGAGCAATCACCACGACCGTGGGCCGTCCCGATTTCGATCGGGCGGCCCATGTTTCGTGGGAGACCGGGCGCGGCCGCCAAACCCCGAGGTGGCCGCAAACCCGGGATCCTTTTAAGATGAACGGGCGGAGACGCCGGGTGATCCTGCCCGCGACCCCGCTCGAGAGGTGGCGAACTCGACCGCCGGATAGTCGTCCGGCTCGAGTCCCACGCATTCCGAAGGGGGGAGCGCCATGGCACGACCGGGACCCGCAAGTTATGCGAAACGCGTTCGTGAACGAAAAAAGAAGGAAAAACAACAGGCCAAGCGCGAAAAACGCGCGATGCAAAAGGCCCTGAAGGAACAGGAAGAACCGCCGGAAGTGGAACCCGGCGTAGATCCAGACATCGCGGGTATCGTCCCTGGCCCGCAACCTCAGAGATACTGATTGCGCACCAACCCGACGGCGCGATGTCGGGTCGCTCACCCCGCATCCGGGACCAACGTCGCGTTTCGTACGGCACGCCCCCGCCGGCCACGCTGGGTGTGGCTGGCGGCAACGGTTGGATTCCTGGTCCCCGGAGTGGCAGCGGCCCAGCACCGCCCGGACTCACTTCCTCCTGGCGTGACCGCCGAGATGATCCGCGAAGGCGGGAAGATCTTCCGGGGGATCGGGCTCTGCTCAGCCTGCCACGGCACCCACGCCAAGGGCGGCGTGGCACCGGACCTCACCGATGACACCTGGGACGTTGGAGACGGATCGTTCGAGTCCATCCTCGGGGAAATCATGGATGGCATATCCGTCGAACAATCGAAGGCCGGGCTGCCCATGCCCGCCCGGGGAGGGGCACCGCTGACGGACGAGCAGGTCCGCGCTGTCGCCGCATACGTCTGGAGCCTGGCGCGAAAGCCCGATCCGGCACACCCGTAGCGGCACCGTCGCTCCGGTCGCAGAGATCCGCCGGGCCATCGGCATGATCCCGATCCGCTTCGGTCGGGTTTGCTTCCCGTGGGACGCCCAGGGCCTCACCCGCCTGCTTCCACCACACCGATGTATGGAAGCGTGCGGTGCTGCTCGGCGTAATCCAGTCCGTACCCCACGACCCAGAGATCCGGGGCAATACTGAACCCGACGTAGTCGGGTTGAAGCTCGGGGGCCAGCGTCTCGCGCCGGAGGAGAACACAACTCCGCACCGATGCCGCGCCGTGTGACGCGAGCAACTCCATCAGGTACCGGAGCGTCTGCCCGGAGTCGACGATGTCCTCGACCACCAGGACATGCCTCCCCTCCAGCGGGTGGCGGACGTCCATCTCCAACCGGATCGCCCCGGAGACCGCTCCCCGATCGTAACTCGCCACGGCGATGAACTCCACCCGACGCGGGATGGTCAGACGCCGGGCGAGATCGGCCAGGAAGATGAACGCGCCCTTGAGGACGCCGACCAGCACCACGCCCTCCGTCGCCGCATACGCCGCCGAAACCTCGTCGGCCAGGGCATCAACCCGCTCCGCAATCTGCTCCGCCGGGAACAACACCCGACTGATCGGCAACTCGGCAGACCGCATGGTCGCTGCTCCCTCCTCGGCACCGCGCGCGCTCACAAACCACCGTGCGCGCCGGGGCCGCGGACCAGGTGTCCGCCCTTCATGACCAGCACCACGGTCCTCAGGGCGGCAATGTCCCGGGTGGGATCACCGTCCACCGCGAGCAGATCCGCCAGCCGCCCCGCCTCCACGCGCCCCAGTCGTTCGAGCCCGAAGTAGGTCGCATTACCACTGGTGGCGGCGGCGAGCGCCGCGGCCGGACTCATGCCGTAATTCACCATCAACTCCAGCTCCCGCACATTGTCCCCGTGCGGGTAGACCCCCACATCACCGCCAAAACAGATCGGTACGCCTGCGGCCAGGGCACGATGGAAACTCTCCCGCTTGTGCCGAATCCGTGCCGGCTCGGGATCGGTCCCCTTTCGCCAGCCGGCATACTGCGCAATAGCATCGCCCGCCGCCAGCGTGGGACAGAGAGCGATACCCCGCTCCGCCATCATGCGAAACACCTCGTCAGTGGCATCGTCGCCGTGCTCGATCGTCCGGACGCCGGCCAGGACGGCCCGCCGCATGCCCTCGGCCGTCGACGAGTGGGCGACCACGAACCGGCCCGAACTTGCCGCTACCTCGACGATCGTCCGGAGTTCGGCCTCGCTGAACGTGGGTCGCGCCTCGCCGTGCGGTCCCCACCGGTAGTCGGCGTACACCTTGATCCAGTCCGCACCCCGCCCGATCTGGTCGCGGGTCACGCGAATCAGATCGTCGAAACCGTCCGCTTCTTCCGCACCCTTGGGAAACCGGATCTCCGGCGCCCCCTTCGGGTTATAGCTGCCCATCGCAACAATCGCCCGGGTCGTGACCAGCATCCGGGGACCCGGAATCACGCCTTTTCGTATCGCCGCCTTGAGCCCCACGTCCGCGTATCCCGCCCCCTCGGTTCCCAGGTCCCGAACCGTGGTGACGCCGGCCCACAACGTCGCGCGAGCGTGCATCACGGCCCGAGCCGTTCGCTCGGCCAGGGACTCGTTCAGGACCTGATCGGTCCACGAAGTCTCGTTGTACGGATGGAGCAGCAGGTGGGAGTGTCCTTCAATGAGCCCCGGCAGCAACGTGGACTCCGGCAGGTCGACCGGATTCGTACCCCTGACCGGCGGCGCCCCCGGGGCCGGACCCGCGTACGCGATGGTGTCGCCCTGGACGACCACGACCCAACCGTCGTGCATCGCGGAACCGTCGAACACCCGCGCCGGCCGCAACACCATCGACTCCTGCGCCACCGCCGGCCCCCCCGACAGCAATGCGCCCAACAGACCGATCCGGATCACTCGGGAAAACACTCGTCCACCTCGCAGTAGGGATCGGCTGAATCTGACCCACCGGCGCCCCGGAAACCACCCCGGGAGCCCCCGCGGGTCCTCGGTTTCAGAGGGCGCGATCGACCCCGGCGCGTTCAAGGATCTTTTCCATGGGACACCACCGGGTAAAGCTCGACTGGATCAGGTTCACACCCACAAAGGCGGTACACAACAGCCACCACGGACTCACGAACCAGCCCAGCGCCAACGATACCAGAATGAACGTCCCGGCAATACGTCGGATAAGCAGATGCATTCTCATAACAGTTCCTCCGCGTCCAGAAGAAAGACCTTGAGTCCCTCGTCGGGGCCCCTGGTCTCCCGCAACGTCCGGAGTCGCGTCTCCAACCCCGTCCGGCAGGTCTCGTCCACCGCAACCACGAACAGCGTGCTGGATCCCGGAAACGCCCGGTTCCCAAGCTTCCGGCCGGTCGCCCCCTTGCCCAGGACGTTCGGGATCTCCGTGTACCCGGGCACGGCGCAGTCCTCGAACAGTTGCTCGACAGCCCCGGCATGGTCGGCGTCGACGAACACGAGCATCATTGCGGTTTTCATCGGTGCATCTCGAAGTAAAGGAGTGGAATGGCCACCAGCGTCAGCGCGGTGGAAACGATGGCGCCGCTGATCAGGGCAATGCCCAGACCCTGAAAGATCGGGTCGCTCACCATCACGAGTCCCCCGATGACCACCGCGGCCGCGGTGAGCACGATCGGTCGAGCCCGGATGAGACCGGACGCCACCACAGCATCCCGCAGCGCCCGGCCCCGCTCCCGTCCGAGCGCGATGAAGTCCACCAGGAGGATGGAGTTCCGGACGATGATGCCGGCCAGCGCGATCATCCCGATCATCGACGTCGCGGTAAAGAACGCCCCGGTGATGGCGTGGGCCGGAAGAATCCCCACCAGCGTCAGCGGGATCGGCGCCATGATCACGAGCGGCACCTTGAACGACTGGAACCATGCGACGACCAACACGTAGATGAGAAGCAACACGGCGGCAAAGGCGATCCCCAGATCCCGGAATACGTCGAGAGTGATCTTCCATTCACCATCCCACACGACGAACGGCTTCTCGGTCAGCGTCGGCGCTCCCGACCAGTGGACCGTCAGGGTGGAGTCGGCCGCGGCCAGCGCCGGCCCCATCTCCAGCATCGCGTAGGCCGGACTCTCCAGGCGGCCGGCCACATCGCCGGTCACGTACACCACGCGCTTCAGGTTCTTGTGAAAGATCGGGACGGCCGCGGCCACGCTGTCGAGAGAGGCCAGCGAACCGAGGCGCCTCGCCCCGCGCGGCGTGGCCACCGGCAGCGCGGCCAGGGCGCCGGTCGATCCCGCCACCGAATCCGCTATCCGCACCCGGATCGGCACCGGTTCCGCCGCCGACGGATCGTGGAGCAGACCGGCCACCGCCCCACCCATCGACGCCGCCACCGTACGCGCGATATCCTCGGGCGTACTCCCCGCCCGCATCGCTTCCGCCTGCGCGACCGCGGCATACACCACGGCGTGCGGCGCCGCCGCCGACCAGTCAACGTCCACCACGCCGTCGGTCGAGGCGAACACCTCACGTACCCGGCGGGCCGCGGCCAGCTGCGAGGCCTCGTCCGGCCCATACACTTCGGCCACCAGCGTCGACAACACCGGTGGACCAGGCGGGATCTCCGCGACCTTCACCGCAGCCCCGTAGGCACGCGCCACCGAGTCGATCACCGGCCGGAGGCGCAACGCAATCCCGTGGCTTTGGAGACTCCGCTCCCCCTTGGGACGCAGGTTCACCTGCACGTCCGCCACCGTGGGGCCACGACGCAGAAAGTAGTGCCGAACCAGGCCGTTGAAGTTGAACGGCGCCCCCACTCCGGCGTACGTCTCCACATCGTGCACCGCCGGGTCCCGGGCCACCGCCAAGGCCAGCGCCTGCGCCACCTCACCGGTCCGCTCGAGGGATGTCCCCTCGGGCATGTCCACGATCACCTGGAACTCGCTCTTGTTGTCGAACGGTAACATCTTCACCGTCACGACCCGCAGCGGCACCAGCGCCACCGCTGCCAGCAGCAGCACGAGCATCCCCCCGTAGGTGGCCAGTCGGCGACGCCGACTGTCCAGCAACCGTTCCAGGAATCTACGGTACCACTGTGCCACTCGTCCGGTGGGCAGCGGCTCCTCTTGATCGACGGATTCCCCCCCCGCCACCGGCCCCGGCCGCGAATGCGCACGCACCAGGCGCACGGCCAGGTAGGGCGTCACGATGAATGCCACCGCCAGCGAGAACAGCATCGCCACCGATGCCCCCACCGGAATGGGCCGCATATAGGGACCCATGAGTCCGGACACGAACGCCATCGGCAGGATCGCCGCGATCACAGTGAACGTGGCGAGAATGGTCGGGTTCCCGACCTCATCCACCCCGAGCACTGCCGCCTCGTCCGGCGAACTGCGCCCGAGCCCCATGTGCCGAGCGATGTTCTCCACCACCACGATCGCATCGTCCACCAGGATCCCGATCGCAAACACCAGGGCGAAGAGCGTAATCCTGTTCAGCGTATACCCGTACAACCGGTAGACCAGCAGCGTCAGCGCCAGGGTGACCGGCACCGCCACCGACACCACCACCGCCTCGCGCCAACCGAGCGCCAACCACACCAGGGCCACCACCCCGGCGGTGGCAATCAGGATGTGCAACAACAGTTCGCGCGACTTCTCCGTGGCTGTCTCGCCGTAGTCGCGCGTCACCGTCACCCGTACATCTTCCGACAACACCCGGCCGCGCAACGCCTCCACCCGTTCCATCACCCGGTGGGCGACGGTCGCCGCGTTCCGACCCTCCCGCTTGGCGATGGCGATCGTCACCGCCGGTTCGAAGTCCGTTCCCGATCCCCCGGCCGGCAGGTAACTCACATAGGTATCCGGCTCGGCGGGACCATCGCGCACGGTGGCCACATCCCCCAGCCGCACCGGGCGGCCGTTTGCCACGCCCACCACCACCCCCCGGACCTGTGCCACGTCACGCAACAGATGGCCCACCCGCACCGGGACGCTCCGGTTACCCGCCACCAGGTGCCCGGCCGGCAACTCCGCGTTCGAGACCCCGAGCACGTGAAACACCGCGCCCGCCGAGAGACCGCGGGCGGCCAGCGCCTGGGCGTCGAGCGTGACGGATACCTCCCGCGGCGCCCCGCCGATCAACCACGATTCCGCCACGTCCGGGATCCGCTTGAGCTCCGCCGCGAGTTCCGCACCCTGCTGGCGCAGGAGATACCCGTCACACGCGTCCGCTCCGCCGGACAGCGTGATGGTGAGAATCGGCACTTCGTTGATCCCGTGCAGCGTCACCAGCGGTGGCGTGGCACCGGGAGGGGCCTGACCCATGTTGGCCAGCAGCTTCCCGTACAGGCGCGTCAGCGCGACGTCGGGATCCGTGCCGACGGCAAACCGGGCCGTGATCAACGCCCCATCCGATTGGGCGGCGCTGTACACGTACTCGAGACCCGGAATCTCCCAGATTGCCCGCTCGAGCGGTTCCACCACGCGGCGTTCGACTTCGCGCGGGCTCGAACCCGGCAGCCCGACCGCTACGTCGATCATCGGCACCCGGATCTGCGGCTCTTCTTCCCGCGGCGTGGTGAGCAATCCGCCCAGTCCCGCCACCAGCGACGCACCGATGAGGAGCGGCGTCAGCTTGGAATTGAGAAAACGCTGGGCGATGCCGCCCGAGATGCCGGTCTTCATGGCACGATCCTCTCGCCCGCTTCGAGACCACTCAGGACCTCGACCCGGTTTCCCGCGTCGTCATCGGGAAGCGTTCGACCGAGGCGGATCCAGCGCAGCACGACGCCGTCCGGCGTCGCCACCCGTACGCCGGTGAGCTGCCCGCGATGCACGACCGCCGATGCAGGAATCGCAATCCCCAGCCGGCGACCGGCCGGCACCAGCACCCGAACGGCAATCCCGGTCGGCCAGTCGTCGGGAAGCGTCGCCCGCACCTCAACCGTACGCGTGGCCCGATCCGCTCCGCCCGCCACAGCGCGGACGGGCGCTTCGGTCTGTCCCCCCCGGTAGGCGACCGTGACCGCCGTCCCCGGCTTCAACCCGGCCGCCACCTCCGTCGACACCGAGAACACCACCTCCCGCGCACCCGACCCTTCCAGCGTCACCAGCGGCCGTCCGGGCGCGGCCAGATCGCCGGCGTGCACATCCCGCCGAACCACCGCCCCGGCAAACGGAGCGCGAACCCTCGCATATCGACCCGCCGTCTCCACGTCGGCCAGCGCCGCCCGGGCCATGGCAAGCTGCGATTCGGCCCGGGTCAGTCCAAGACTCGCCTGGTCGCGTTGCACTCGCGGGACCACGTCGTCGGCCAGGAGGGTATCCATCCGCGCCAGATGCCGGGCCGCCTCATCCCGCGCTGCCTCCGCCGAGCGCACCGCGGCCATCGCCCGCGTCCGGTTCGCCGCGATATCGTCAGTGCCCAGACGCACCAGCGTCTGGCCCGCCCGCACCCGGTCGCCCACCTCGACGGCGACCTCCGTCACGCGCGCCATCAGCCGGGTGGACAACACCGCCCGCTGCCGCGCTTCCACCGTGCCGTCCACCGGCACCAGGATCGGCAACGAGTCGGCCTCCACCGCGAAGGACGCCGTATCTCCCGCAACCGACCTGACCGCATCCGCTTCGTTTCCCCCAGGCGCCGGGTTCCCACACGCGATCAGCGCACCCAGGAACAGGAGGGCAGGCAATCGTCTCGTCATCGGTCGTATGCTCCCATCGCAAAGTCCAGCGCCGCCCGGGCCACGAAGAGATCGTGACGCGCACTCAGCAAATTGAGGTGGGCGGACGTTGCCGCCGCCTGGACATCCAGCAGTTCGGTGATCGGTGAGGTCCCCGTGCGGTACCGGCGTCGAGCCTGTTCGAGTGCCGCCAGGGCTTCGTCATACGCCGCACCGGCGACCGTCACCCGTTCCCCGGCCGCGGTCACCATCCGTCGAGCGTTGGCCACCTCCACCGCCGCTTGCCGTTCGGCCGCCTCCCGGCGTGCCTCGGCCGCGTCACGCCGCGCCCGCGCCCTCCGCACCGCCCCGACCCCGGAGAGTGCCTGGAACGGTTTCCAGGTGAGACCGATCCCGATCGTCCAGTCCCCGCTGCCATTGCTCCACGGCGACGATCGACCGTGATACGCCAGCGCCCCGAACAGGGCCAGGGACGGAAGGTTCGATGCCCACGCACTTCGCAGCGCGGCCGACGCTGCCTCCACCCCGAGGGCCAACGCGGCCAGATCCGCCCGGGTCTCCGGCGCATCACCGGTTGCCGCCGCAACCTCCGGGTCCCGGTCAATACTCAACGAATCGGTCAATACCAGCGACTGCGAATCGGGCAGGGCCAACATCGCCGCCAGACCGGCCCGCGCATTGGCCGCCGCCGCCCGCGCCCCGACCAGCCGGGTCTCCACCTCCGCCGCCCGCACCCGTGCCAGCCGGGCGTCG
>Ga0114931_10002456_pt1 | contig 23551 bp, 18 predicted proteins | sample 2SBtaG_FD_89579 | JGI IMG/M metagenome (GOLD analysis project Ga0114931, IMG submission 89579) | Deep subsurface microbial communities from Kolumbo volcano to uncover new lineages of life (NeLLi) - 2SBTROV14_V59a metaG | ecosystem: Environmental > Aquatic > Marine > Volcanic | place: Kolumbo... | reverse complement strand
GCAGATCGATACGCTCGCGGATTCGGATATCCTGCTCCGGCCCGAATTGGGTGATTATCCTTCCGCCGATTTTGCCAATATCACCGCGGCGATCCAGCCCGGCCAGGAAGCAGCGCACCAGCAGGCATCACGGCTGCAGGTGCTGTCGCTACCGGAAGCAGAGTGGGTGTCGTATCTTGCACGGCGCGAACTGAAATTTGATGACAGCAAAAAGCTGGCTTTTGTCCGCGTTGCGCATGACGGCAAGCTTGCACCCGAGGTCCTGGCGTCACGCTTGAGCGTGCATGCCGGCGACCGGATCAACGCCGACATTCTTGCGCAAAACGCGAATCGACTCTATGGCCTGGCTTTGTACGAACATGTCGGCTATCGACTGGTCGATGAAGGGGGCGGTACCGGCGTGGAGTACGATGCGGTCACCAAGAGCTGGGGACCGAATTTCCTGCAGTTCGGTGTATCGCTCGAGGATGACTTTGAAGGTTCAACGGGATTTAACCTCGCCGCGCGTATGACACGGGCGGGACTTAACAGGCTTGGGGCGGAATGGCGTACCGATCTGAAACTCGGAACAGACCCGGAATTGCAGACGGAGTTCTACCAACCCCTGAGCTTTGATTCAAGGCTGTTCATTGCACCCCGGCTGGCGTTGCGCCAGTACAATCTCAATGCATTTGCGATGAATAAAACGGTTGCGCGTTACCGTGTGTCGGAAAGTGAATTGAGTCTGGATGTCGGCCGCGAACTCGGCACGGTTGGCGAATTTCGATTGGGTGCCTATCGCGGAATTGGCGATGCCAGCGTAAAAGTGGGCGATCCGGTCTTGCCCGATTTTAGCTTCGATACCGGCGGTGTATTCGCCGGCCTTAGTATCGACTCAATGGACAACTCTCATTTCCCCCGGGAAGGCACGCTGGCAAACCTACGCTGGAACCTGTCGCGACCGGGTATGGGAGCCGATTTCAAGTTCGATACTATTAAAGGTGATTTTGCGCAGACCTGGAGCCATGGCAAGAACAGTCTGCAGCTGGGTTTAAGCTATGCGACGACACTTAGCTCGGACAATACTGTGCAGGACTTTTTCCCATTGGGTGGATTCCTCCGCTTGTCGGGACTTGAGCGGGGCGAAATCAGCGGTCCGCATTCCGCGTTGGCGAGACTCGTCTATTACCGGCAGGTCGGTGACACAACGGGTGATTTATTCGAAATACCGATCTATCTCGGTTTTTCTGCGGAAGCCGGCAATGTCTGGAACACACGCGCAGAGATGAGTTTGCACACGATGCAAATTAACGGCAGTGTGTTCGCGGGCATGGACTCCTACTTTGGTCCGGTCTATCTCGCCGCCGGCTTTGCAGAGCACGGCCAGACTAATTTCTACCTGTTTATCGGCGCACCACCTCGCTAGCAGGAGCGGCCTTGCGCATTAACGCCCTTGTAGGTGCGCCCCCTGTAGGAGCGCGCCTTGCGCGCGAATGATCTGCTGATCTTATACTGGCAGTCACCGCAGCAATCATAGAGACTATGACAGGCGTTTTTGAAGGGACACGATGTGGCCGCGGACTCCACCGACAAAAACAGCGACGAACGGCACACTGATCCGGATACGACCGGTGAATTCTTTAGTGTCGGCGTACCATTGCATGCTGTGCGGGCGGGCTATATCCGGCGCCGTGCTGACGATCAGCTCTATGATGCTGTCATATCTGGCCGCTACGCCCATGTTGTTGCGCCAGATCGCAGCGGAAAATCCAGCCTGATAGCAGCGACTGCCGCTCGTCTCGAGAACAATGCCTACAAAGTCGCGATCCTTGATCTGGAACAAATCGGTGACAGGGACGGCAGCACCGACTCGGGACGTTGGTACTACAGTGTTGCTTATCGCTTGTTGCGGCAACTTCGTATTCGTTATGACCTGCAGTCCTGGTGGCAGGACAAATCCATTCTGAGCAATCGACAGAGACTGTTTGAATTCTACTCGGAGGTCCTGCTGCAGCATGTTGCTGAATCGATTGTTGTATTTGTTGATGAGATTCAATGTATCGAGGAGCTGTCGTACGCTGACGAGTTTCTGACGAGCATTCGTGCGGCACACAATGCGCGGACCACAGATCCGGATTTTTCAAGATTGTGTTTCGTACTGCTCGGCGAGTGTGATCCCGTCAGCTTGATGCGAGAAGCCGATCTGTCACCGTTCAACGTGACGCAGCAGATTTCTCTCAATGATTTTTCACGTGAAGATCTGGATCTGTTTTCGACCGAACTTAACCTGAATCACGACGCCGCTGCTGTCGCGCTCGATCGGATTTTTTACTGGACGAATGGACAACCTTATCTGAGCCAGAAACTGGCGCGTGCTGTGGCACGGGAGTCAGATGGCGAAGAGGTCGAAGAACGGATTAATCGAATTGCGACAACGCAGCTCGGCGGTCGTGCAGCTCTTCATAATGAACCGCATATGAGTCATATCCACCGCGAGATCGTTAACGACACAAGAAGATTTGAGGCGCTGCTGAATCTGTACGGCAAGATCCGCAAGGGCATAAAAGTACCCGCCGATCTTGGCTCAGAGTTGCAACGGCGGTTGATGGCGGTCGGCTTATTGATGGTTGATGACCAAAGCAACATGAGCATTCGCAACAGACTGTATGAAACGGTGTTTACGGCCCGCTGGGCGAATGAAAATTTGCCAGTGCGCCTGAAAGTGCCAGCGATAATTGCAGGCGCGCTGCTACTGTTCGCGATGATTCCGTTTTGGTACACACAATGGTTACCCGGACCGTACGTGCGTGTGCTGACCTCTGATGAGGTAGAGTTACCGGTAGCCGTCGCCGCCTACGAGAATTTTCGGTCATTTCCCGGACATGCCGATAGCGCTGATAATCTGTATCGAAGTTTCCTCGAACGACGGGCGTTGGCCACAAGTGAGCAAGCGGAGATTCAGCAGCTTGCGGCGCTGGTAGCGGAGCTACCCGATGCCGGGCGTCTCGCCAAAGAATTTGAGGCGGGCTTCTGGGATCGCAAAGCCAACGTCGCAGTTCGGCAGGAAAATCGGGATGCTGCGCTCATCGCGAGTATCCAGGCACTTGCTGCAGCGACTACCCGAAGGCGCCAGCGAGCCGCTGCATTGATTGCCGATGACTATCCATACTTGTTGACTACGCTGCCCGCGATGCCAGCGAAATCACTCGCCTTCGATCCGGTCGGTATGCTTCTGACCACTGCGGCGGGTGAGGAAATCTCGCAGTTTTCTTATACGCCCCAGGGTATACAGCGACGCGAGTCGTGGGCAGTGACCGCATTGGAAGTCAGCCCGCTGGTTCGGCGTGTCATCATCGACCGTCAGGGGGCCGTCAGTCGCGTTGGTTTGACTCTGAATATCAGTCATGCACGACTTGCAGATTTGCGCATCAAGATCATCGCTCCGTCGGGCCGGGCCATTGTGGTTGAAACCCGCATGGATCGGGCGTCGGAAAACGAAGATATTCGGATTCCTGAGCAGCAACTTCGCGGTCTCTTGGGCGAATCGCTAAGCGGAACCTGGAGTATCAGCGTGCGGGACGAGAGCATTGGGGTCGCCGGGCAATTGGTGGGCTGGAATCTGAAACTCAACTCACAGGGCGCTATTGAGCATTTTCAACGCGGGCTGAATATTCCGGATCCGGTAGAGCGTGAGACAGAAAATATTTGGTTCGATCCGTCCGGGCGATATGCCGTTGCGCGTGCAATGCAAAGCGATAGCGCGCGAATCTGGGACCTGGCATTCGCCGAGCCGTTAAGGGCAGTCGCGCTTCCGGAAAGCGAAAAACTCATCGGCTTGGACGCCACCGCACGACGCCTAGTCACGGCTAGCCAGAACAGCGTGAATCTCTGGGACACTGCGACCGGTGACAGGCTTGCCACGCTCAAGGTCGGAGCCGCGAGTAGCAGAGCTGTGCTGACAGCTGATCGATCACACTTGTTTGTCGAACGACGCGGCGATGTAGAGAGTCGCCTGGAGTTGTGGAATCTCGATGATGGCTCGGTATCAGCGCAGCTTGTCGTTGCCGGAGTACCGGCACAGGTAGCCATTGATGCAGAGGGTAGTCGGGTAGCGGTTGCTGATTTTGATCGGGCGGTACGTGTTTGGAATTTTCATACGGCCGAGTTGTTAGGCCAGTTTGATTTGCCAGCCCAGCCCGGATCAATCAAGCTGTCAGCCGATGGTGGAACTTTAGGCGTTGTGTATCCGGATTTTGGACTTTCCTTATGGAACGTCGCCAGCCCACAACGCCCATTGCTGCAACAGCTTGGCAGCGGTTCATGGCAGCTCGCTTTTTCTCCGTCCGGAAATATTGTTGCAGCCGGACGTCCGAAAATCGGTTTTCAGATTCTTGACAGCAAGGATGGCCGGCTTATCGGGCCGGCACTGGGTGTTCGCAGCATGGGTCAGGCGCAGGATTTGCTGGCGTTCAGTGACGACGAGCAGATTTTGCTGACGGGTGGTGCAGGTGGCACGCCACGAATATGGCGCGTCCCTGCCGCACGGCTCCCGGGGGATGTCGTGCAACGGTCAGGTGCGCATACGATCTGGAGCCCGGGCGCTGACCGCATCCTGGTTGCCGCACCGGACGGGGAGTTCGTTGCTATTGGTGATCCCGCCGGGCATGTTCATATTATTTCATCAGATGCTACGCTCGCGGAAGTAGCAGACATCAGTGAAGACGTGAGTTTTGTTGGGCATAACAGCGAGGTTCGATTGCTCAGTATCTCTCGATCGGGTTCGCTGGCCGCCAGTGTGGCGGCTGACAATAGCTTGCGATTGTGGAAGACGGGTAGCGGCGAGCCACTGCCCTACAGGGTCGAAATCGCAGGAGCACCAGTTTCTCATATTGCGTTTTCACCCGGTGCCTCGTTCATTGGATTGCTAAGCGGCAATCGAGTAACTGTTGTGGATATCACTGACGGCAGCATCGTCGCTGACTATGATTCAGGTGAGATCTACAATGGACTGACGTTCGCAGCTGAAAATCAACTGTACCTGGGTGATCAAAACGGCGCACTGCAATTGCTCAGTAGTGGTGATGACGGTAACTGGCATAGGCGACAGGTTTGGCAGGGGCGAGAGGGCATACGAACGCTGCGCGCATCTCCCAGGGGTAACTATTTGATCCTGGTTGACGAAAACAATCTGGCAAGCCAGTTTTTTCTTTCTGAAGGCAGAATCGGCGATGCGACAATACAGTTACCGTCGAATGTGCAAGAGATCGTGTTCGACAAGAAGGGTACGTATGCCTATTTGAGGACGTCGCGCTGGGTGCATCGGGTGAGCTCGTCCAACGTTGGTCTGACCTGGCTGGACGCGATATTCGTGCCGCATCCTTTGCGGGGCGCGGGTATTGTGCATGGTAACGGAGCGCCAACAGTGGCTGCGGGTCGCAGACACTATCTTCCGGTAGCCAGGGATGGTTATATCGAATTCGTCGAGTTAGGTTTCAACGGTTCCGGAACGGCAGGGCTATTCGGCAACAAAGAAGAGTTGCTTCAGGAGTGGCGTTATCGAACCAGTGGAACCACTAGCGCAGGTCTCCGCGCAGGGTCCTGACCAGCAATTCCAGGCGTTCAGCGGTGACGTCTGCAGGTGCGACCGGCTCACCGATGATGACCGCTACACGGGCGAACAGCCGTCCTGGTATCTTGCGAAGGCCACCTTGTTGCCGTCGGCTAAACCAGCTTCCCCACAAGCGGCCAAGGGCAACCGGAATGACTGGAACAGCACGCCGCGCAATGATTTTTTCTATACCCGGTCTAAAGCGTTGTACCTCGCCGTCCATGGTTAGCCCGCCCTCCGGGAAGATGCAAACGATGTTACCGGCGGCGAGTTCGGCATCAACCTTCTCGAATGCAGCGTTCATTAATTGTTCATCTTCGGATTTCGATGCGATCGGTATTGCTTTCGCGTTGCGAAAAATAAAACTGAGAAATGGCATCTTGAATATTTTGTAATACATGACAAAGCGCATTGGACGCGCAACAGACCCACCGAGAATAATAGGGTCCATGAAGCTGACGTGGTTGCATACAACGACAGCCGGACCTTTGTCTGGAATATTTTCGAGGCCGGTCGGGCGTATCCTGTAAACGAAGTTAATGATCAGCCAGGCCAGGAAGCGCATCAGGAATTCGGGTAGCAATGAAAAAATATATATCGCAACAATAGCGTTAAATACAGCGATAAAAATGAACAGCTCCGGTACGGAAAAACCGGACTTCAATATGAGGATGCTGACGATCGCTGCAGCGACCATCAGCAATGAATTGATGATGTTATTGGCAGCGATAATACGTGACAGGTGTCGACGGTCGGAGCGCTTCTGAATCAATGCGTAGAGCGGGACGCTGTAAAAACCACCGAATGCACCCAGCAATGCGATATCAGCCAGGATGTGCCAACTACCGGTATGGCCAAGAAATTCTGCTGCTGATGAAATGGCCGTGGCAGTCACTTCGGGTTGCGCCCAGTAGAGGTCGACTGCGAACAAACTCATACCGATAGAACCGAATGGTACGAGTCCGAGTTCAATACGATGGCCTGACATTCTTTCACACAGTAGTGAACCTGATCCAACGCCGACGGCAAACGCAATCAGCAGCAGGGTAATTACCGACTCGTTGCCATGCAGTACGTCCACCGCGTAAGCCGGCATCTGAATGGTCAATGCAGATCCAAAAAACCAAAACCATGAAATACCGAGTATGGACAGGAATACGCTTTTTTCGGCCCGGGCGAAACTGATGATGTGCCAGGTTTCCCTCCAGGCATTCCAGTTGAACGTGAGGTCCGGGTCCACGGCTTCAGTCTTCGGTATTTGACGACTGGTGAGATAGCCGATACATGCGACTGCGACAAGGATTCCGGCAAGCAGGGTCTGGTGATCCGATGTGGAATCGAGAGCCTCGCCGCCGACGATCAAGCCAACGATTATCGCTACGTAGGTTCCGGACTCGACCAGTGCATTGCCGCCGATCAACTCGTCGGTTTGTAACTTTTGCGGCAGGTAAGCATATTTCACAGGGCCAAAGAGTGCTGACTGACAGCCCATCAAAAACAAAACGAATAGCAATATCGGGTATTGCCGCGATAGCAGGGCTGCGGCTGCGAGCGACATCAGGCCGATCTCGAGCAATTTGATGCGCTGCATCAGCATCGATTTTTCGAATTTGTCGGCTAACTGCCCTGCGGTGGCGGAAAACAGGAAAAAAGGCAAAATGAACAGGAGTGCGGCGACGTTCGCGAGAACGGTATGACCCATCCCCATTACCCGCAGCCCCTGGATTGTGATCAGGATAACGAGACCGTTGCGGAAGATATTGTCATTCAGGGCACCAAGGAACTGTGTTCCGAAGAACGGTGCGAAGCGGCGCTGGCGAAGAAGCGAAAACTGGCTGGAGTCTGACAATTCGTCATCCTTGTGGGTCAGCAACGCGACACTATAGCGTGAAAATCCGGATATTCAGGTCAAAACTGCGAACTCGCGTCGATATGACGATTTGACATCTTTGCTATTATGACCAATGCAGGAGTATGCATTTACTGGCACAGGCATTGAGATACTGACATTTGACCCATGCGAAATCCAAGCAAACATCTGATATTGATCATTAGCGCTATCAGCCTGGTGGCCGCATGCGCCGAAGATGCACCGCCACCCAGGTCTGTCTCCGAATTTCTTGAGAATCCGATTATCCTGGAAGCTGCGATGGTGCGGTGTTCCCAGGACCGCAACGCGACGCGCTACGACGCTGAGTGCGTCAATGCGCGACAGGCGGTCGGACAGATCGAAGCAAAAGAAGAAGCGGCTCGTCGCGTCGATTTGGAAGCGCGATCAGAAAGAAAACGCCAGGCACTGCGCAGAACCCAGGAGGCGGCAGCACAGGCACGTCTAAGAGCTGCGGAAGCCGAGCGATCGAGAGAGGAAGCAGAGTATCTTGCACAGTTTGGTGTGGCTCCAGCAACGGAAGAACGATCCTCGGTCGAGGAGGGCGATATCGGTAATACGCCGTTAGCAGTGATTCCGGAAGATGGGCAGGCACGGGAATTGCCCGCAGGAGCCGGGACTGTCTTGCCGCCAATCGACAGCGACAACGCACCCGGAATATCGGTTGAGCCGGAAGAAGCGCCGGCATCCGACCTCGAATCGATTCGCGACGAGTTGCAGCGGCGCAACGAAGAGGGCAATAACTAACAGTCAGGCAACGTTCGCTGAATAGGTCTGAGTGGTCGGGGTGCCAATAGATGCAAGGACTTAGCCGAAATCTTCAGTCGGCCGGGAGGGTGTTGACTGGAATGGCTCGCTACGCTGCGCTTTATTTCCTGTCAACACCCTCCCGGCCGACTTTTCGGCTTCGGAATGCGTTGCAAGATCTTGGCAATCATTGCTCTGAACCTGAAGTGCTGACTAGCCCATGATCTGACTAACTGTCAGGCGTGTGGGTGAGATGGGTGTGACAGGAAATAAAGCGCAGCGTAGCGAGCCATTCCTGGTCACACCCATCTCACCCGCGCGCCGGTCATTACCAGAACGCATGATTCGAACATCCACAACACACGGGCAGGGCAAACTGTTAGTCGCCGATCACCGGCATGGTTCGTACGTGTATGTCCCGCTGCGGATACGGAATCTCAATTTCGTTCTTGTTCAGCGCTTTGTAGACAGCACAATTCAGTTCGTGTTTCACGCGTCCGCGGTCGACCGGTCTCGCGATCCAGGACAACAGTTCAAAATCGAGACTGGACTCGCCGAATTCACGGAATCGTACGCGCGGTGCGGGGTTCGTCAAAACTTCGGGGTGTTCAGCGGCGACTGTAGCCAGGACCTCTATCACATGGTCGATATCGCTTCCGTACGCGACGCCAACGGCGACACGGATGCGGCGCTGTGTCGATGGTCCGCCAGCTTCGTTAATGATCTTGCCATTGCCAATAATGCCGTTTGGAACCGTAATCTCTATATCGTCGCGCGTCAGGATGCGTGTGCTGCGCAGGCCGATGTCGGTGACGACACCGCGCTCCCCCGAATCGAGAATGATAAAGTCGCCCGCTTTGTAGGGGGCATCCATCACGATCGAAACTCCCGCGAAGAGGTTCGCCAGCGTGTCTTTGGCCGCAAAGCTTAGCGCCAGACCCACGATGCCAGCCGACGCCAGCCAGGCCGTAACATCAATATTCCAGGCGAGAAACAGAAAGTAGACTGTCAGCGCGCCAACAACGATTTTCATCACGTTGTGCAGTAGTGACAACATTCCCGTTTGAACGATTTTTCGATCTCTGGTTCTGGAAAATGCTTTGACGACCAGCGTCATCAATTGCATTAGCGTGTTGTACCAGACGAAAATCGCGATCGTCTTCAGAATACCCACGGTAATGAAGCTTGTAGCTTCAGGCAGGCCGATGCGACGCGTACTCAGCGACAAGCCGAGCAACACAAACGATACAAACGCGGGTCGATGGACAAGGTCGACTATCTGGTCATCAAAGTCGTTCGACGACTCGCGGGCGAAGCGACCGATGATCCCGGAGATAATCCAGTCGGCGATCTTGCCGACAACGATGAACGCGATGGCGATGATCGCGGCCTGCAGGTATACGTTTGGCCCAATGAGTTCGGCGAGCTGCTGGACTCGCGATATAAGCTCAGTCAGAGTCATTAATCAGTGGTTCGCGTCGTACTCTTCATCCGTTGCCCCCGCTTCTGGCACGCCGAATGTCCGAACCTCGGACACTTCATCGGCAGGCGTGGTCGTGGTGTTGGCCGTATTCATGCCTGGTTGTGTTGGCAAGCGACTTGTCTGGGCTGTCAAAATCTGCACGAAGGTATTCGCGATATTTGGCGCAATATTTGGAGAGCTCGCAAAAATTTGTTCGGGCGTCATGCTGCTGGAACTGTAAAACGCAGCGTTTGCCTTGCGGTCCATGGTTACGCCAGCGCCTTCGAGCGCAATGCCCGCGAACAGCCCGCGATTGCGCGAATAGGAATAAACCTCGGCCTTGAATTGAATGTCGGTGGCGGCGCCGGTCTGTCGACCGAGCGGGCCCGCTGCGACGGAAGCGTCGGCACCCAATGTCAGGCGCCCGTTTTCAATGCCATCGACACCCTTACGCGTCTTGAATACCAGGATGACATCGGTTGATTGTACGCCGACTTGCCAGCCGACACTGCCACCGGTCAATGTCACGAATGCCGGGTTGCTCCACGAGTTGTCGTCCTGGCGCACGACGATGACTCCTTTACCGCGTCTGGCACCAATTCCGAACGCTGCTTTAACGACGTTGGGGATAACGGCGACAGCGTAAGCGCGTGCCAGTAATGCCGAGGGCACCGTCTTATCCGGAATTCTGAGGAGGTGTTCGAGGACATCAGCTGCATCTCCGACACGCTTTTCTTCACGGGAGGCTGCATCAGCAGTACTGGTCAGCAACATCGCGAAAAGAGTCGCAGTTGCAATGAGTGGTTTCATATTCATGGTCATTTCGATGTCTTTCTCGCTCTGGAGTTCAATAATACGCTCCGCGAGCTCTGGGTACTACTGAGGGCCGAGAATCGGCGGCAACGGGTAATTCAGCGTCGCACAGACGGTGCGAACCAGCTCTGCTTCGGAAATCGACAACTTGCCATCATACGCCACGGTGGCACTAACGGCGCGCAGTAGCGAATCCTGTCCCTTACTATTCAGTCCCGACAAGGTATCGAGGCTCTGCCCGAGGACTGCAACTGTGGTTTCACGGTTCGAGCTGTATTCTTTCCCACGTGCCCAGGAGCCCAGCGTCGCCAACCCGCATTCGAATGCTGCGCTGCGCTCGCTATCCGTATCGTTGCCGTAATCTGCCAGTGTGCGTAACAGATTGGTTGCTGCGGACTGTAAATCGCTGCGCCGCGTGTGTCCGGCTTTGTGTTTTCCAGTGGGATCGATCGCCTGGCCCAGGCTGGTCGTCATGATCCGGTAGAAGCAGAATTCGTAAAGTTCGATGTCACCATCGATTTCGATCAGTCGCTTGCTAAGCTCAAGAAGATAAGCGAGCTCTGGTTTCGGACGCAACTTCAGTGCCGGAAATGCTATTTCCAGCAATGCTAATCGATACTCTCCGGTCATCGCGGACAGTTGCTCGTAGTAACGCCGCACAATTTGCGTGCGCTCAGACCCCAGTTGATCCTGGAGTAGCGAGAATTGCCGATCAATCGTTTTCTTCGACTGGCCAAGTACGAGTGCTATGGACAACAAGAATGCCAGCTGCGTCGAGTGGGCAGCATCGTCCAGATCAGCAGGAATGGATTTTCGCAGTTCGTGTGCATACTCAATGTGTTCTTGATGCGGCCGCCCGACTGACTCGGTAACCGAGTCTGCAAACGCCGCTGCATTATTGAGTGTAATCGGTGCCGGTGCAGCAGAAACATTGCCTGCGAACGCCGCCTGCTGCGACTCATCCGCGGTGTCAATGCGCAGCCTGTGGGGATCGACACGAGGAAAATCACTCTCTTTGAAGCTTGGGTCAAGCGCCCGAATGCGGTCGACCAATGGAGGGTGCGTTGCGAATATGCCTATAAGCGATGCGCCGCTACTGAACAACATATGGCTGACTTCTTCGGAATCGGTAGCGCTGATCTTAGAACCCTCGCTATAGCCACCAATCTTTTTCAATGCGCCCGCGATCCCATCGACTTGCCGCGTGAACTGCACCGCAGAAGCGTCGGCCAGATATTCCCGTTGTCTGGAAACACTTGCCTTGATGATGCGCGCAAAAAATACGCCAATACCGCCGAGAATGGCGAGGCCGAGCCCAATAATAAGTATCGCCGGCGCGCTACGATTACGGCGGCTCGAAACGATGCTCGCACGATAGCCACCGCGCAAGATCAAGCGCCCGAGCAAGCCCAAGACCATAATGCCAAATAACACACCCATCAAGCGGATGTTGATTTTCATGTCACCGTTTAGTATATGGCTGAATTCGTGCGCAATGACGCCCTGCAATTCATCGCGGTCGAGGATTTCGAGCGTACCGCGAGTGACCGTTATTGCTGCGTCGCTGGGCGAGAACCCGGCCGCAAAAGCATTAATACCGTGCTCTTGTTCCATTACATAGATTTCCGGAACCGGTACTCCGGAAGCTATTGCTATTTCTTCAACAACGTTCCGCAGTCGGCGGCGTAGCGGGTCCTGAACGTTGGTCGGTACCAAAACGCCACCCATATCAACGGCGACGCGGCCGCCACCTGCTGACAATCTGGACGTCTTGTAGAGGCTCGAACCCAGAATGAAGAGTGTTGCAAGAACGGCGATGCCCAATAACAGGCCCGGGTTGTCGCTTATGAAATCCCCGAAGGAAGGTGCCCCGCGACTGTTCCCAGAGCGCACGCCGCTGAACAAAGCAAAAGCAATGATGCCGGTTACGCCCGCAACGATAGCTGCCGTCGCAATGATATAAGCAAACACCAGGCGCCGCGTTACGCGGCGGGCCTGATCCTGAGCAGCGAAGAAATTCACCCGGTCAGCGATCGACTAGAATGATACTTCCGGCGCGCTGCGCATTTCTTCCGATTCGATTTCGAGAAAACTGGCAAGTTTGAAGCTGAAGAAACCGGCAATCACATTATTCGGGAAATTTTCCGCGGCATTGTTGTAATTGAGGACAGCGTCATTGAACGCCTGCCGGGAAAAAGCGACTTTGTTCTCCGTGCTCCCCAGCTCTTCCTGAAACTGCATCATATTTTGATTCGCTTTGAGATCAGGATAAGCTTCCGACAGCGCAAACAGCCGACCCAGAGCGTTACCCAGGGCGCCCTCGGAGGCACCCAGTTTTTTCATGGCCTCCGCGTTGGCTGGATCTGCCTTGGCGGAATCAAGATTTGAGACGGCAGTGTTGCGGGCCTGAATAACCGCATCGAGGGTTTCACGCTCGTGTTTCATGTAACCCTTGACGGCCTCGACGAGGTTCGGGATCAGGTCGTGGCGCCGGGTCAATTGCACATCGATTTGTGCGAATGCGTTACGTACGCGATTGCGTTTATTGACGAGGCCGTTATAAATGCCAATCGTCCAGAAAACTATCGCGGCAATGATGCCGAGGAATATCAAGAATGAAATCACTATTCTGCTCCTTCTCAAAAGCTCGTGCAGCCAAGCATAACCTTGAGCTTGGGCTAAAACTAGCAGCGCTGCTACTCATGGTGGTGCCATTCGCCGTCGATGCGGAATGGATCGGTGATGCGCGGCCAATGATGGGTACTGAGGTAAGCGTCTATCTGTGGAGTGACGATACCGAGTCAGGGCTCGCCGCTCTTGAGGCGGTTTTTCAGGAGGCGGCCCGCATAGACCGACTCATGAGCACTTACAAAGATGGTAGTGAAATTTCGAAAATCAACCGTGAAGCGGCGAACGCTGCTGTGGTGGTGAGCCAGGAACTTTACGACCTCATCGCTCGCTCACTCGAAATTTCGGTCCTGACACAAGGCGCGTTCGATATTACTTACGAAAGCGTAGGGCAGCATTATGACTTCAGGGAGCGCAAACGACCGGACGCCGTAACCGTGGCATCGGAACTGGACAAAATAGATTTTCGTTTCGTGCAGCTGGACGACCGGTATTCCACCGTCAGGTTCTTAGAGGAAGGAGTACGGATCAATCTTGGCGGTATTGCGAAAGGCTACGTTGTTGAGCGTGGGATAGGTATTTTGCGCGCGAAAGGTATCGAAAATGCGATCGTAACCGCCGGCGGGGATTCCAGGCTGCTCGGTGATCGCCGCGGTCGTCCCTGGATGGTGGGCATCAGGGACCCACGCAAGGAAGGTAAAGTGGCGATGTCAATCCCGCTCGAAGATGAGGCGGTCTCGACCTCGGGGGACTATGAACGTTATTTTATTGAGGACGGTGTGCGCTACCATCACATCATCCAGCCGGACACGGGCATGCCCGCGACCGGCGTACACAGCGCAACGGTATTCGGCCCCGACGCGGTGACCACGGACGCGTTGTCGACCAGTGTTTTCCTGATGGGCGTGGACAAGGGATTGCGGATGATCGCGGCGCTTCCGGACTACGAAAGTATTGTAATTGATGCCAAGGGGCAGGTGTTTTATTCCGATGGTCTCGAGCAACCCGCAGTCCCCGCCAATGAACCGGGCCATGAATAAGCCGCCAATGTCGCTGAAAGGCGACGGATTTTCACTTTAAATTCAGCTTGATACGCCTATCATAGGTCAGACGTCGCTGACGAAAAAAATCTTTGGGAAAAATGCCGATTTAACGTAATCTGTTGAGGTTGCGCGGGATTTCTGTCTCGGGAATTCACTGCCATTATGTTTAGAAATCCGGGTTTGTGTGACGATTATCACGGCTCAAGAAGGTCTTGGCTGTCACCATTCGGGGTCATCGGATGGAATCGGACGAGCAAAACAGGGAACGGACAGATGAAAATCAAGAAATTAGTGCTGGGACTGCTGGTATGTGCGTTTGCGGCAACCTCTCTCGCGTCTTCGGGCCTGGAAGGCAAGGTGGCGCCGGACTTCGCTTTGAAGAGCTCCAGCGGCGAAAACCCGCGATTGTCGGAGTATCGCGGTGACGTCGTAATGATCAATTTCTGGGCAACCTGGTGTGGTCCATGCCGCCAGGAGATGCCATTGCTGGATGAACTGTATGCACGCTATGAGCGTGTTGGTTTCAAGCTTCTCGGCGTGAATATCGACGATGATTCCCGCCGCGCGATGCAGATGATTGAGGAACTTGGCGTGAATATTCCGGTGCTTTTCGACGCACGTAAGGAAGTCAGCAAGCTCTACCAAGTAGAGACGATGCCGACCACAGTGCTGCTCGATCGCGACGGAAATGTTCGCTACGTCCATCATGGCTACAAACCGGGTTACGAGAATGAATATCTTGATGAGATTCGTTCGTTGCTGCGAGAGTAATGAATGCATCCGTCGGCAGGAGAATCGATAGTGACGAAGAAGTTAGTTAGGCTGATCGCCATAGCAGGCCTTGCGTTTAGCATGAACGCGTTGGCACAGGCCGATAATGAGGGGGTGGAACACGCCAATGAATTTCGCAGCCTGGATCAGAATGTGCAGACGCTGAAAAAAGAAGTGCTCGACCTCAATCGGGACTTGTTTCTGCTGGAGGAAGAATTGCTGTTTCCAGCGAATTCGCAGGTCGCTTTTTTCGTCTCCATGGACGTCGGCGAGTATTTCGAAGTCGATTCGGTGAATATCAAGATCGACGGTAAGGAAGTGGCGAATTATTTGTATACGGCCCGCGAGGCCGACGCGCTTGTTCGAGGTGGTGTGCATCGAGTACATATGGCAAACCTGAAGACAGGTGATCATGAGCTGGTCGCCATTTTCACAGGCAAGGGGCCGCACGTTCGGGACTACCGCCGTGGAGCAACATTGAACTTCAACAAGGGCATTGGTGCGAAATACGTCGAACTGGAAATCACCGACCGGGTCAAAAAGCAACAGCCCGAATTCGTCATCAAAGAGTGGGAGTGATTTTTGCCCCGAAGTCGCTTCATCGCTAGCCAGATGCGTTTGCTGTTAGTCCTTTTGGCACTGATGGCAACAACAGTGCATGCTGCAACAGGCGAGCAGGAACCGATTGTTGTCAAGGATCCACAATTTGGCGAGGTTCTGTTTTACTTCTATCAGGAAGATTACTTCCCGGCGATCGTGAGATTACTGGCGGCGCAGAAGCAGCAACAACTGGACGATCATGCCGAGGAAGCAGAATTACTGCTCGGCGGCATGTACTTGTCATACGGCCATCATCTGGAGGCAGCGGCCATTTTCGAGAGGCTGCTGGCGGACAATGTTTCTACCGAGGTGCGTGATAGAACCTGGTTTTTTCTTGCCAAGATCTGGTATCAGCGCGGCTATCTCGACAAGTCAGAGAAAGCGCTGGACCTGATCTCCGGCAAGCTGCCGAACAATTTGCGGCGCGAAGCCCTCATGCTGCAGGCACAAATTCTGATCGATGAGGGCGATTACGACGCTGCGATCGATCGTCTTCAGAACTGGAAGGGCAAGACCGAATGGGCCAGCTACGCGAAATTCAATCTTGGCGTTGCGCTGGTACGTAGTGGTCGGATTGATGAAGCCCGAACACTGCTTGACGATCTCGGCAGCCTGAATCCGGTTAATGATGAGCTAACTGCGTTACGGGACAAGGCGAATCTGGCATTGGGTTATGCGTTGCTGCAGGACAGTCAGCCGGCGGCAGCCAAGGTGTCGTTGCAACGTGTTCGATTGGAAGGTCCGTTTTCGAACAAAGCATTGTTGGGCGTCGGTTGGGCTGACGCGGAAATGGGTAACTTTCGCCGCGCACTGGTACCGTGGATGGAATTACGCGATCGTGACCTGCTCGACTCTGCAGTGCAAGAGTCGTTTCTTGCGATTCCGTATGCCATGGCGAAGCTGGATTCTGTCAGCCAGGCAGCGGATTATTATCTCAACGCGGTTGAAGCGTTTTACGATGAAATAAACCGACTGGATCGAACCATCGATCACATCGAATCGGGCGATATGTTTGATGAATTTCTATCGACGGATCCGTTGGACAGTACTGGGTGGTATTGGCGACTCGAAGAATTGCCTGAGGGTACGGAGTCACGTTATTTGTTTCACCTGCTCGCAACCCACGAATTTCAGGAAGGCCTGAAACTCTATCGTGATCTGAATTATTTGCACAACAACCTCGACAGCTGGCAGGGGAAAGTCGGTGTGTACGGCAACATGCTGGAGACACGCAAGCAAGCCTATGAAGAGCGCCTGCCGCGAGTACAGGACGCGCTGGCCCACACTGATATCGATGGTATGGTCGGGCAAAAGCTCGAATTCGATTCAGCGCTGAATAATATTTAAGAGAGTCACGACTGGCTTGCCCTGGCGACCCGTTCAGAGTTTGAAATGTGGGGTGAGATTACAGGACTTGAAGCTACACCAGCATTACGGGCCGACATCCCGGAGGCCAAGGAGGTGCGCGACAAAATCCAGTTGTTGAAGGGTGTCTTGCAGTGGCAGCTTGAACGTGACTTCAATGATCGTCTGTGGCGCATTCGCCGCGATCTTAACGACGCTGGTGAGGCACTTGTTGCCACGCAGCGATCGCGTCGGAAAATCGATGAAACGATGCGCAAAGAGCCACTGCAGTTCGATGAACTTAGTAAACGCGTTTATGGCCTCGGTCCCAAAATTGAAGGCATGAAGATGCGGGTTGAAGATGCACTGGAAAAGCAGCGAGCCTACTTGCAGGCGATTGCTGTTGGTGAACTGCAGGCGCAAAAGCAACGCCTGGATACTTACACGGTTCAGGCCCGCTTCGCGTTAGCGGCAATATATGATGTCGCTGCAGCAGACGGGGAGGCAGTACAGTGATTCTGTCTCCCGCCAGGACGTTGCTGACCGCGCTGACAACGGTGTTGATTTTGTCATTCGCGGCGACGTCCGCAGACGCAGCGCGCCTGAAGGAAAAGGACACGATCAAGAGCCTTGAGAAGAAACAAGTCGAAATACGGCCAGGCAAAGAGATCCTCGGTAGTTCAAATCTCGCAAGAGATAACTACCGGGCATTTCTTGATTTGGTGTCGGACGATCCGGAGTTACGATCAGAAGCCATGCGGCGTCTCGGCGACCTTGAACTCGAGGCGACCGAAGCGGAGCAGCTGGTGCAAAACATCGATGCTCTCGACAACACCGGTTACAACAATGCGGTGGGCTTGTATCAGCAATTGCTCGAGTCCTATCCCGATTACCGCCGTAACGACACGGTGTTGTATCAATTAGCCCGTGCTTATGAGATTGGCGGTCGTACCGACGAGGCTCTTGAAGTTCTTGATAAGCTAGTTCGCAAGTACCCGGACACCTTGCTCATTGATGAAGTGCAGTTTCGTCGTGGCGAAATGCTGTTCCTGCGCAAAAACTACAATGAGGCGGAGGGGGCTTACCAGGACGTCGTAAAATACGGTGAGGAATCGCGCTTCTATGAACAGTCTTTGTATAAGCTGGGCTGGTCACAATTTAAACTTGGCTGGTACGAAGACAGTCTCAGCCCTTTCTTCGAGCTTCTTGACCGAAAAATTGGTGACATTGAAATTGGTGAAGGTGAGCAGCGCCTGCTAAGCCTCAGCCGCGCAGAACGTGAGCTTGTTGAAGATACCTTTCGTGTCTTGAGTATCAGCTTTTCCTACATGGACGGTGCTGAAAGTATTGATAGTTTTCTTGCCAGTCGCGGCAACCCAGGATACAGCTATGTCATTTACCGCAATCTGGGCGATCTGTACCTCGAACAAGAGCGCTATCAGGATGCCGCGCTGACCTACGAAGCGTTCGTCGCACACGATCCGTATCATGCGAAAGCACCTTTGCTGCAAGTCGCAGCGATCGAAGCCTTTAAACAGGGTGGTTTTCCCAGCCTCGTTCTTGAAGGCAAGAAAGACTTCGTCGAACGCTACGGAATGGACGGCGAGTTCTGGATAAGAAACCCGCGTGAAGAGAATGCGGAGGTCGCTCTGCAACTGAAGGCAAACCTTACTGACCTCGCGCAGTATTACCACGCCGAGGCACAAAAGAACGGTAAAAAAAGCGACTATCGGCAAGCTGCGAACTGGTATCGCAAGTACCTCGATTATTTTCCGGGTGAGGCGGACAGCGCAAACACGAACTTCCTGCTGGCGGAAATATTGTTTGAGAGCGAGGACTACCGGGCTGCAACGATTGAGTACATGCGCACTTCCTACGATTACGAAGCGCACGATAAGTCTGCGGAGGCAGGTTATGCCGCGTTACTCGCTTATCGTGAGTACGAAAAGTCACTCGACGGTTCGGCAAAAAAGGCCTGGCATGCAGAATACCTCGACAGCGGGCTCAAGTTTGCCGACACCTATCCGGAGCATCCTGAGTCCGGCGCGGTGCTGACAACGATTGCGGAAGATCTGTTTCATCAAGGCCAGTATGACCTAGCGATTGCGGTTGGCGAGACGGTAGTTGCCAAGCAACCCGCGGTTGATGGCAAGCTCTTGCGGACGGCGTGGACGGTGATCGCCCACTCGCAATTTGAGCTGGAGAATTTTGCGGCTGCCGAGGCTTCGTATTACAGCTTGCGAAATTTCACGCCCGCCGATGATCTCGTCGCTGATCAGGAAATCAAAGACCGAATTGCGTCATCCATTTACAAGCAGGGTGAACAGGCGCGCGACAGTGGCGATCTGGAAACGGCAGTTACGCATTTCACCCGCCTGGGCAAGGCTGTGCCGGATTCTGATATTCGGGCGACGGCGGATTATGATGCCGCCGCAGCCTTAATCAATCTGCAGGCCTGGGATCGCGCAGCGGGTGTTCTCGAAAAGTTCAGATCGGATTACCCGGACAGCGAGTTTTCGGATGACGTTACGCAGAAGCTTGCTGTTACGTACCTGGAGGCAGGAAGGTCCGCGCAGGCTGCGGCCGAATTTGAGCGTATCGCTGATGTCGATTCGAATAGCGATGATGTACGTCGCGAAGCACTCTGGAAGGCTGCGGATCTGTACAAGGCCACAGACACATCGTCCAGCGAACAGCGCGTGCTGAACAACATCTTGACTCGTTATCCGAATCCGTTAGCAGAATCCATCGAGGCCAGATTCCGATTGTTGGAAATTGCACGACAGTCCGGTAATGACGCAGAAGTTACGGCGCTTCTTGAAGATCTCGTCCAGGTCGACGCGACGGCAGGTGCACAACGTTCGGATCGCACGCGATTCCTCGCGGCCAAGGCATCGCTGGAGCTGGCTGAGCCAGTGCGGCGACGATTTGAGGTCGTGAAACTGACACAGCCGCTTGCCGACAGTCTGAAGTTGAAAAAAGGACTGATGGAAGACGTCATCTCTGCCTATACGGGCGCGGCTGATTATGGTGTCGCCGAAGTCACGACAGCGGCGACTTTCCGCCTGGGTGAGGTCTACCAACAGTTCAGTGCGGACCTTATGGCCTCTGATCGTCCGGCCGATCTTGAGGCTGATGCACTCGAACAATACGAAATTCTGCTGGAAGAGCAGGCGTTTCCATTTGAGGAAAAAGCCATTGATTTGTTCGAGGCCAATGCCGGACGGGCACCCGATGGCGTGTACGACGAATGGGTTCGACGAAGCTTTGAGCGACTGGCTCTGTTGATGCCAGCACGATATGCGAAAGAGGAGCGCGGCGAAGATGTTGTTACAGCGCTGTATTAAAAAGGCGCCACTGGTGGCTTCTGTCCTGGCCGTGCTGGTCATTGCCGGCTGTGGCGGCTCATCTGCTGTCAAGCGTTCGAGTGGCGTGCAGCAAGTCGGTCAGACGGAAGTCGGACCCGGGGGCGACGAACATGCACGGGCCATTCCGCCCGCTGCCCTGACCTTGTTCGAACAGGCGACCGCCGTAATGGCTGGAGGAGACTTCGTCGATGCGGAGCTACGGTTCAAGGAATTCTTGCTGCAATATCCGGAATATCCGGGTGCGTACGTCAACCTGGCGATCATCCACGCGAGCAACGGCGACGATGCTGCCGCAAAAGCCTCTATTGATGCGGCTCTGGCGCTGGATCCGAATTATCCGGCTGCTTTGAACCAATTAGGCATGCTACTTCGCAGAAATGGGAAATTTCTGGAGGCAGAAGCCGCTTATTTGAAGGCCGTCACAGTCTCGCCCGAGTACGCCTTGGCACACTACAACCTGGGCGTTCTTAATGAACTGTATTTGCAGCGTCTGGATGTGGCACTGCACCATTTTGAGACCTATCAGTCACTGGTTGGCGAAGACAAACAGGTTGCGAAGTGGATCAAGGATCTGACGCGTCGCGTAGCGGCGAATCAGCGTACGGCGAACGTGGCGGACTGATGGTCATGAGTACATTCGTTTATAAGAGAAACAAGGTCTTCGGAACGGCAATCTTACTCGCCATGTTACTGGCAGCGTTTGCCGCTTTTGGCCAGGAGGAGCTTGACGACATTGGACCGGCTGTGGACACGTCAGCAACAGCGTCGACGGATACTGACTCCGGTGAGCCGGCGGCGGATATCGGCCCGGCTGTTGATACTTCGGCGACTGTGGACGAGATTTCCCGCAGCACGGCGGGCAACAGAGTAATGGATTCTATTGAGTTGGGCCGCACCGAGATTACAGGTAACGAGGAGTTACCGACGGTGATGTACATCGTGCCCTGGAAGAAGGCTGAGCCGGGTGACTTGATGGGCAAGCCCATCAACACGCTGCTCGATGAGGTGCTGGCACCGATCGACAGAGAAGAATTTTTGAGGCAGGTCAAATATTACGATGACCTGCATGGCAGTAAAAAAGAGTAGGAGCGCGTCTTACACGCGAAATGAACAAATGACTGTTTTTAGAGGAGCAGACAAATGAGCACTATTGTGCGGTTTTTTCAGGATGGTGGGGCGTTTATGATCCCGATCCTGCTGGTATTCGGATTCGGCGTCGCGATCGCGATCGAACGCTGGACCTACCTGACGATGTCGGGTGCGAGCAATCGTGCTTTGTGGAAGAAGATCGTGCCTTACCTAAAGGCCGGCAACTTTCAGGAAGCCGCTCAGCTCACGGCGAAATCCAAGGCAGCAATCGGTTCGATTCTGACCTACGGCCTGTACCGTGTTAAGTCGGCACGCCGTCGCGATGATATTGAGAAAGCGATGGAAGAAAGCCTGATGGAGGTATTGCCGCGACTTGAAAAGCGTACGCACTATATTGCGACGCTTGCCAACATCGCGACACTGCTTGTGCTGCTTGGAACGATTATTGGCCTGATATCCGCGTTTACCGCCGTTGCAGAGGCAAATCCGTCGGACAAGGCAGACATGCTGTCAGCGTCGATTTCAACGGCGATGAACACAACGGCGTTTGGACTTATGGCCGCTATTCCGTTGTTGCTGATTCACGCTTTGCTGCAGACCAAGACAAATGCACTGGTTGACAGTCTTGAGATGGCCAGCGTCAAATTTTTGAACGCAGTGACCGAACGTCAACTGAAGTCGAGTGAGGCATAAGAAATGCTAGGTAGCCGCAGAGGCGGCCGACGTCATAATGACGCCACGGCCGAACTCAACATCACGGCATTCATGAACCTGATGGTGATTCTGGTTCCATTCCTGCTTATTACCGCGGTGTTCTCGCGATTGGCAATTCTCGAATTGAATTTGCCAGGCTCCTCTACTGAGCCCGTGGAACCGCAGGATCAGGTTTTCCAGCTAGAGGTCATCGTGCGTTCTGACAAAATCGAAGTCGGTGACCGCAATCAGGGTTTGCTGGGAATCTACCCGAACACGGATGACGGCTACGACTATGATGCTGTTGGCGACAAACTGGCCGAATTGAAAGAGCGCTACCCGGACAAAACGGATGCATCGATCCTGCTCGAGCAGGATATTCCTTACGACACACTGATACAGATCATGGACACCGTACGTGTGACTGTTGATATTGAAGTAGATGATGATAGTGAGGAGACGCTGGTTCGCTCCGATCTGTTCCCTGATATTTCGATTGGCGATGCGCCGGTTCTGCAGGGAGGTGCCTGATGGTTAAGTCCGGTCGCGCCAAACGCATGGAAAAACACCACAAGCGCAATAGGGGCGCCGGTGCTCTGAATCTTGTGTCGCTGATGGATATTTTCACGATTCTGGTGTTCTTCCTGCTGGTCAACTCATCGGATGTGCAGACGCTGCCGAACGCGAAGGAATTGCAGTTGCCGGAGTCGATCGCTGAAGACAAGGCGAAGGAAACAGTCATCATCATGATCGGGGAAACCGATCTTATCGTACAAGGTACGCCCGTAGCCAAAGTTGCCGACGTCATGGCAACAATAGGTAACGACATTCCCGAATTACGCGAAGCACTGCTATCGCAAAACGATCGTGTTCTCCGCCGCGAGGCACAAGACGATATTGCGGGTCGCGAAGTGACGATCATGGGTGACAAGGATATTCCGTACCGCTTGCTGAAGAAGGTTATGGCGACCTGTACAGAATCGGATTACGGACAAATTTCGCTGGCCGTGCTGCAGAAGAGTTCAGATGAACTCAACGATATTCAGGCAGCCCGGTGAAGCGCGCGGACGACGTTTAGGAGTCACGGAATTGGATTTACCGTTTTACAGAGAGTATGACCTGCCCTGGACAACCAGCCGGGGTCAGGACAAAAAATTCCAGCGCTTGCTCGGGATCATATTCCTGATATGCGCGGTACTCAGTATTGTGTGGCCGTTTATTCCTGTGCCTGAGCCTGAGCCGTTCGACGTAGAAGAGATTCCGCCGCGCATTGCACAGTTGTTATTGGAAGAAAAGCCGTTGCCACCGCCTCCGCCACCCGTCGTGGAAGAGGAACCCGAGCCGGAACCTGACGAGCTGGAGCCGGAAAAGGTCGTAGAAGAAACCCCCGAGCCGGAACCGGAACCCGAGCCGGAACCTGATCGTGAGGAAATCGCCAGGGAGCAGGCGCAGGCGGCACTGATGCCCTTTGCCGAGGATCTCGCGGACCTCGTTGACAACGAATTACTGGATCAGGTC
>Ga0114931_10002454_pt1 | contig 23565 bp, 21 predicted proteins | sample 2SBtaG_FD_89579 | JGI IMG/M metagenome (GOLD analysis project Ga0114931, IMG submission 89579) | Deep subsurface microbial communities from Kolumbo volcano to uncover new lineages of life (NeLLi) - 2SBTROV14_V59a metaG | ecosystem: Environmental > Aquatic > Marine > Volcanic | place: Kolumbo... | reverse complement strand
GGGCCCGATCATGTGGCGCGATATATTTCTCAACAACCGCGAGGCGGTGCTGGAGATGCTGCAGCGTTTCACGGAGGATCTGACCGCCCTCCAGCGCGCCATCCGCTGGGGCGAGGGGGACACCCTGGAAGCCCTGTTCCGGCGCACGCGCGAGGCGCGGCGCGAGGTGCTGGCCGAGCATCAGGCGGGAACCTTCGATCCGCGGGAGCCCGAGCGGTCGCCCTCGCCGCCCCTGGAGCCGGGCGACACGGACCCCACCGAGTCGTAGGCCATGGTCGACGCCGACCCCGCACAGGGCGCCCGCTTGAGGCCGCCCGAGGGCGAGGACTTCTGGGTCTTCGGATACGGCTCCCTCATGTGGCACCCGGGCTTTCCGCACCTGGAGGTGTGCCCGGGCCTGCTCCACGGCTATCACCGGCACTTCTGCGTCTTTTCCCATGTCTATCGGGGCACGCCGCGCCGCCCCGGGCTGGTGCTCGGCCTGGACCGGGGCGGCTGCTGCCGGGGGCTGGTGTTTCGCGTGCCGGCCGCCGAGGGCCCGGAGGCGATCGACTATCTCTACGAGCGGGAGATGATCACCGCCGTGTACCACCCGCGCTGGCTGAACGTGCGTACCGCCGGCGGCCCGGTCGCCGCCGCCGCCTTCGTGGTCGATTCATCCCATGCCCAATACGCCGGGCGCCTGCCGCCGGAGCGGGTCGTCGAGCTGATCCTGCAAGGCCACGGCGTGCGCGGCCCATGCGTCGAATACCTGGAAAACACGGTCCGGCACCTCAAGGCGCTCAATCTGCGCGACCGTAAGCTGGAAGACCTGCTCGAGCGCATACACGGGCTCTAGGCGCGATCCGCCGTCAGTACCACCTTGCCGGTGGACTTGCGCGAGCGCAGCAGTTCGAGCGCCTCGGCCGCCTGGGCCAGGTCGAGGGTGTGGGAGACGTGGGGCTTGAGCCGGCCCTGGTTGTACCAGTCGAACAGTTGCACGAATTGATCGCGCACCATGGCCGGGGCATGGCTGCGGTACGAGCCCCAGTAGAAGCCGAGCGCGGCGATGTTCTTGACCAGGAGGATATTGGCTGGGATTTGCGGCACCCGACCGGCCGCGAACCCGATCACCACGAGCCGCGCGCCCCAGGCGACGGCGCGCAAGGAGGCGTCGAACAGATCCCCGCCCACGGGATCGAACACCACGTCGGCCCCGCCGCGCGCACCGGCGATTACCTTGACCCGGGCGCACACGTCCTCGGCCCCGGTGTCGATCAGGTGATCGGCCCCGTGGACGCGGGCCAGTTCGAGCTTGTTGCCGCCGCGCGCGGTGGCGATGACCGTGGCGCCCAGGGCCTTGCCCACCTCGACCGCGGCCAAGCCGGCCCCGCCCGCGGCGCCGTGCACCAGCAGAAGCTCGCCCGCCTGGAGCCCGGCGCGCCAGACAAGGGCGCCGTGGGCGGTGCCGTAGACGATGGGAAAGCCGGCGGCGACGGTGAAATCCATGGCGTCGGGAATGGCGAAGACATGATCCTCCCGCGCCAGGGTCGCTTCGGCGAAGGCGCCGGTTTCGGTCACCGCCAGCACCCGCTCGCCTGGGCGCACGCGGCTCACGCCCGGGCCGACGGCCTCCACCGTACCGGCGGCCTCCAAGCCGGGACTGAACGGAAAGACCGGTTTTTCCTGATACTTGCCGGCGATCAGGAGGGTATCGGCGAAGTTGACCCCGGCGGCGGCCACGGCCAAGCGTACCTGGCCCGGCCCGGGCTCCGGCGGGTCCACGTCCTCCAGGGCCAGAACCTCCGGCCCGCCCCGGCGGTGGCACATAACGGCACGCATGGCTGCTCGCCTCCGGCTAGAAGGGACAGTCGGCCGGGCAGCGCACGTGCCCAACCTCGGTGCCGGCCCGGTTATGGAGGGTTTGCTCCAAGAGCTCCGTGGCGGCGCCGTCCGCGCCAAGCGCGCCGAAGTTGCGCAGCAGGCGCGCCATGATGATCTCGCTGGCGCGCCCGGCGCCGTCGTCCACCTTGAGGGCGATGCCCAGCCCCGCCTCGGGAATGACCCCGCAGAAAACCCCCTCGGCCCCGGTCTTGACCAGGGCGCGGCCCTTGGTCGCCACGATCGCCCGGGTACAAAAGCGGCCGCTGCCGGCGACCATGAAGGGTTCGGCCGCCATGGCCGCCCGCACTCGCGCGCAGGCCCGGGCGCGCGCCTCCGGCTGATCGGTCGGATCGCCCAGGCGCGCCATGGCGAGCGCCATGTTGGAGAGCGGAATGCCGATGACCGGGATGCCACAGCCGTCGATCCCGCGCGGCGCCGCGCCCAGGTCCAGGCCGGTCATGCCTTCCAGGACGCCGAGCACGCGCTGTTGCACCGGGTGGCCGTATTGGATGTAGCCCCGGGTCTCCACGCCCAGATGGCGCGCCAGGGTCAGAAATCCCGTGTGCTTGCCCGAGCAGTTGTTGTGCAGGGCGCTCGGGTCCTCGCCGCGCTTCAGGAGCGCGATCATGGCCGCCTCGTTGCCGGGCAGGTGGACGCCGCATTCCAGATCGTCCACGCCACGGCCGATGCGCGCCAGCCACGCCGCCACGGTCTCCACATGGCGCGGCTCGGCGCCGTGGCTGGCGCAGGCAATCGCCACCTCCGCGTCGGACAGATCGAACGCCTCGGCCGCGCCGGATTCCAACATGGCCAGGGCCTGCAACGGCTTGATCGCCGAGCGGGCGTAGACCGGCGCCTCGATGTCGCCGGCGCTCAGCACCACCTTGCCGCCGGCATCGACCACGGCCACGCTCGCGCGGTGACGGCTTTCGACCATGGCGCCGCGGGTCGCCTCGGCCAGGATCGGATGGGCCGGCGCCGCCCCGGCCTCGGGCGCGCACGGATGGTTATGGGGGCGGTGGATTTCGTTCATCGAGGGAGGTCCATAAAGCCCAAGGGGCGGGCTTACAAGCCCGCCGCCTACGCAAACAAACTTGCACCGCACCCGGCCGCCATGCAAGGTTTCGCGCCATGCGCGGATACTTCGCCATCGGAGTCGAAGGCATTAGCAAGCCCATGAATTTGGGCAATCTGATGCGCTCTGCCCATGCTTTCGGCGCCAGTTTTTTCTTCGTCGTCGCGCCCGCCTGTCCGGTGGCGGCGGCGCGCCATTCGGATACCTCGGAGTCGACGCTCCACCTGCCGCTTTATACCTACGCCCGCGGCGACGATCTGGTTTTGCCCCGGGGCTGCGCCTTGATCGGGGTGGAGTTCACCGACGAGGCGGAGGACCTGCCGAGCTTTCACCATCCCAGCGCGGCCGCCTACGTTCTGGGCCCCGAGCGGGGCAGCCTGTCGCCGGCGCTGGCCGCGCGGTGCGACCAGTTGGTCAAAATTCCGACCAAATTTTGCGTCAATGTGGGCATCGCCGGCGCGATCGTCATGTACGATCGCATGATCGGGCGGGGGCGTTTCGCGCGCCGGCCGGTCAATCCGCGCGCCCGGCCCGAGGCCTGGCCCGCCCATGTGCGCGGGGCCCAGTTCGTGCGCGGTCGGCGTGGCGGCCCGGGCTAGTGGCCGTCAATGTGAAGTATCAAACAAACCGGGACAGATATGAGCCGCGTTCGCATGTATCCTCTTCGCACCAACCTCCTTCGACTCGCCGCGGCGGCGGGCCTCGTCGCCCTGGCCGCGCCCGCGGGGGCACAGGGCATTCAGCGCCTGGGCGATTACGATGCCTGGAGCGCGTTCCGATTCACCGAGAACGGCAAGGTCGCCTGCTACATGTCCAGCGTGCCGAAAAAGGCCGTGGGCAAGTACAAGAAGCGCGGCGATATCTTCGCCATCGTGGCCCACTGGCCCAGCGAGGACCGGCGCGACGAGTTCAGCATCGTCGCCGGGTATAAGTTCAAGCCCGAAAGCCGGGTCGAGGTCACCATCGACGACGCCAAGTTCCGCCTGTTCACCGAAGAGGACGGCGCCTGGGCACCCGACAAGAAGGCCGACAAGGCCCTGGTGGCGGCCATGATCAAGGGGCGCTCCATGGTCGTCAAGGGCACCTCCTCGCGGGGCACCAAGACCACCGATACCTATGCCCTGGGAGGCTTTACCAAGGCCTACAAGGCGATCGGCAAGGCGTGCCCGAAAAAATAGCGGCGCTTGTCGGCGTCGTCGTCAGGCGCTATCTACGCTTACCATGACCCAATCGACCCATGCTCGGGCCTTTGCCCCGCCGCCGCCGCCCGCGGGCGCGCGGGAAAACCTGGTCGGCCGCGCCCGCGCCGAGCTGGGCGAGCGCATGGCCGTCATGGGGGAGCCGGCGTTTCGCGCGCGCCAACTGTGGCACTAGATCTATCAGCGCGGCGCCACGGATTTCGCGGCCATGACCTCGCTCTCCAAGACCTTCCGGGAGCGCCTGGCGGCGGGGTTCACGATCTGGCGGCCGGCCATCGCGGCCGAGCAGGTCTCCACCGACGGCACGCGCAAATGGCTGCTGCGCCTGGACGACGGGTCCGAGGTGGAGATGGTCTACATCCCCGAGGACGATCGGGGCACCTTGTGCCTCTCCAGTCAGGTCGGCTGTACCCTCACCTGCCGCTTCTGCCACACGGGCACCCAGCGCCTGGTGCGCAACCTTTCGCCGGCGGAGATCGCCGGCCAGCTCATGCTGGCGCGGGACCGCCTGGGCGATTGGCCGTCCGGCGCCGAGGACCGGTGCATCACCAATCTGGTTTTCATGGGCATGGGCGAGCCGCTCTACAATTTCGACAACGTGGCGGCGGCGCTGCGCATCATCATGGACCCGGAGGGCCTGAGCGTCTCCAAGCGCAAGATCACGCTGTCCACCTCCGGGGTGGTGCCCATGATGGCGCGCTGCGGCGCGGAGCTGGGGGTCAACCTGGCGGTCTCCCTGCACGCGGTGCGCGACCATGTGCGCGACCTGCTGGTGCCCCTCAACCGCAAGTATCCGTTGGCCGAGCTCCTGGCCGCGTGCCGCGCCTATCCCGGGGTTCACAACGCCCGGCGCATTACCTTCGAATACGTGATGCTGAAGGGCGTGAACGACCGCCCGGAAGATGCCTGGGCGCTGACTCGCCTGCTCGCCGGGATGCCCGCCAAGATCAACCTGATCCCGTTCAACCCGTGGCCGGGCGCGCCCTATGCGTGCTCGACCCCGGCGGCGATCGCCACCTTCGCGCGCATCGTCAATGACGCCGGCCTGTCCGCCCCGGTGCGCGCACCGCGCGGGCGCGACATCATGGCCGCCTGCGGCCAGCTGAAAAGCGCGAGCGCGCGCCCGCGCCCCGCCCGCGCCGGCGGCGAAACGGCCACGCCCCCGCACGAAACAACCTGACGGACGCGAACGCACATGAGCGATATCAAGAAAGTCGTGCTCGCCTATTCGGGCGGGCTCGATACCTCGGTGATCCTGAAATGGCTGCAGGAGACCTACGGGTGCGAGGTGGTGACCTTCACCGCCGATCTGGGCCAGGGCGAGGAGCTGGAACCGGCCCGGCGCAAGGCCGAGACGCTGGGCATCAAGGATATCCGCATCGAGGATCTGCGCGAGACCTTCGTGCGCGACTACGTGTTTCCCATGTTTCGCGCCAACGCCCTCTACGAGGGGTGCTACCTGCTGGGCACGGCGATCGCGCGTCCGCTCATCGCCAAGCGCCAGATCGAGATCGCGGCCGAAACCGGGGCCGACGCGGTCTGTCACGGCGCCACCGGCAAGGGCAACGATCAGGTCCGCTTCGAGCTCGGCTACTACGCCCGCAACCCGGACATCAGGGTGATCGCCCCGTGGCGCGAGTGGGATCTGACCAGCCGCGCGCGGCTGGTCGAGTTCGCCGAGAAACATCAGATCCCTATCGACAAGGACAAGCGCGGCGAAGCGCCGTTCTCGGTCGACGCCAACCTGCTGCACATCTCCGCCGAGGGTAAGGTGCTGGAGGACCCCTGGGTCGCGCCCGGGGAATACGTCTTTTCGCGCTCGGTCGCGCCGGAGGCCGCGCCGGACGAGGCGACCGTGATCGAGATTTCCTTCGAGCGCGGCGACCCGGTGGCGATCGACGGCCAGGCCCTGTCGCCGGCGGCCCTGCTGACCCGCCTCAACGAATTGGGCGGGGCCAACGGCATCGGCCGGCTCGACCTGGTGGAAAACCGCTTCGTCGGCATGAAAAGCCGGGGCATCTACGAAACCCCGGGCGGGACGGTGCTGCTCGCCGCGCACCGGGCCATGGAATCGATCACCCTGGATCGCGGCGCCGCCCACCTCAAGGACGAGCTGATGCCGCGCTACGCGGAGCTTATCTACAACGGCTTCTGGTTCTCTCCCGAGCGCGCCATGCTCCAGGCCCTTGTTGACAAGAGCCAGGAGAACGTCTCCGGCACCGTGCGCCTCAAGCTCTACAAGGGCGGCGTGAACGTGGAGGGGCGCAAGTCGCCGCGCTCCCTCTATAGCCTGGGTCACGTGACCTTCGAGGAAGATTCGGTCTACGACCAGCGCGACGCCGAAGGCTTCATCAAGCTCAACGCGCTCCGCCTGCGCCTGCTGGGACGGCGGGGCAAGTAGGGGCGCGGAGCTTGGTGGCTATCCCGATAACAGGTTGGATTATGGCAGCCTATCCAACGTGCGCGGGTCGTAACCTTCTGCAATAGCCTCATTCAGATAGATTCGCGCGCGCTGGTAGCAACTAAGGCTCAAAGGTTGCATCATGATCGTCACGCCGTCCACCTTGGTATGCCGCACAGCCGATCTGACCCCAACCAGACCTTCGGCAAGACTATTCTTCTTGCAGAAGGCTATGAGCCCCGCCAGCTCGTCGGTGGGGCGTTCCGCTGGCCGGTCTGACCATTTGATCTCCTCTGCGAGAACCGGCCGCTGGCCTTCCAAGTCGAGCCGAACAAGGTCTACCTCCCCGTCACCCCAGCGCGCGTAGTAGCAATATTCAGCAACGACCGATGCGGCGATCTGGCTGATGTAGGCCGTTTCCGCCATGCGACCCATCGCCTCGGCGGAGGCATCGACCGGTCCGAATAGCGCCGCGCGGATGCAGGGGTTGATCAGGTAGACCTTGAAGTGCGTGACCCGTTTGAAGCGCCGGGCATTGCGGTCCACGCGATGGAGGCGATGGATCAAAAACGCCGCCTCCAGATACTCCAGATATTTCCGGATTGTGTTCTTGGCAACGCCCGAGGCTTGAGACAAGCCTTCGTACGAAACCTCCATGCCCGTGTTGTAGGCGAGCACCGTGAAGAACCTTTTCAATTCCTGCGTGTCGGCTATGCCGTACAAGCTGGGCAAATCGCGAAGCAGCACTTTATCCACGATGTCGTTCGCCACGAATCGACTCATCGCGGTGCGCACTTCATCTTTCAGAACGGCTTCGGGAAATGCACCGAAATTGACGTAATCGACAAAAGCCCGATTCAAACGATCGACATCACAATCATTGCTGGCAGGGTCGATTGCCTTGTCCGGTCCTTCCTGTCCCGTGAATTTTAGGAACTCGGCGAAGTTTAGAGGCGGCAGAAGAAAATCCGTGAATCGGCCCGCGCCGGATTCGTCGCTCCTGACTTTCAATGCCGCCGCCGCCGAGCCGGACGCCACGAAGCGCATCGCCGGAAACGAGTCGACCAATGACTTGAGATGGCGCTCCCAGTCTGGGTGATATTGAATTTCGTCGAACATGACGAACAGGCGGTCGGAGCGTTCGTGGCCGTACATCTCCATGAACCAACGCAAGAGGCGTTCGAGCGGGATGCCGGTATAGGTCGGCGTATCGACGGCAACGTAGAAGATACGTTTCGGCTCGATCCCGTTGTCGAGCAGATCTTGGACTGCGTGGGTCAGCATGATGGTCTTGCCGACCCGGCGCGGCCCCATGAGCACTACGGCCCGGTTGACAGCCGTTTGCCAAACCAAGCGCATGAAACCGTCAAAATATGCCCGCCGATGCCAAAGTTGGACATCGATGTCGATCTCGCCTTTATCCCACCAGGGGTTATCGAAGGCGAGGCGTTTTTTGATTTCAATTTCAGTGATTTGCAGCATAGCGGCCAACTAAGATCAAGGTTGTGATCTTAGTTTATGTTATTGTCACGCTAAGCGCAAGGCGTTGATCTTAGTCGGTATACGCTGTATAATATATTGAAAATAAACATTGTTTTAGCAATGGCTAAGGACTGGCGGCCCCGCCTAAAGGGGCAATGCGCTGGCGCCCGCAATCCAGGGGTGGGCGAGAAACAGCACGGCATAGAGAACAAGCCCCCCGGCCGGGCGTTGCCAGCCGATACCCTTCCAGTCGAAATGGGTGCGCCCGCTCAGGATCGCGGCGAAGGGCAAGGCACTGGTGGTCATCCGGGTCGGGCCCCAGGCCGCGCCCAGGACGGCCTCCCGGCGCAGGTCGATGTGCGCCATGCCACCCCCGCACAGGATCAGAATCCCCCCCATCAGAATGATGCTGGCCAGATCACCGTTGACCGTCAGGTGGGACAAAGCCCACAGCACAAAGCCCCACAAGGCCGGATGGCGCGTGATGCTGACGATGCCCGGCGCCGGGTTCTGCGGCCCGCCCACGATGGCGCCGCGCTCGCCGCCCATGGCGGTCAAGCTGGGCGTGGTCAGGCCCGCGACGACCAGGATGCAGGCGATCGGCATGACCAGGACGGGGAACCAGCGCAGTAGTGGACTAGGCCCCCAGATCTCGACCCGCGGCGCGTCCCCGAACGCCGACACCATCCAGCCGAACGTGGCCAAGCCGACAATCGAATAGGCGGTGCGAAAGCCGCCTTCGCCCAGCATGGCCACGAGGGGCCCACGCAACGGGCGGCTCGACAGCAGAAAATGCGCGGCGACGAAGGCCACGGTGGCGGCGAAGAGCGCGTTGATGGTTCCGGCCATGGGCGGTGATTATCGTAATCCATGGCGCCGGCGTCCACCCTTTGGGGGCCGCCGCGCATGGTTGATCCCCTGTTAATACACTCTCATTAGGCTACGTCCTTTCGCGGATTGTCGCGGGGTTCGCGCCGGCCGCGCCGTCGGCGCATGCCCTGGCTTGCCGTACGCGCGGCGGTTCGGGTCGCGCGTCACGTCAGCGCCGAAGGACGAAGTATGACTCCTGCAAGGCTGGTCGCGCGGGTGCTTTGGCGGGTGCTGCCCGCCAGCGCCTTCGTGCTACTGGTGATTTGGGTGGTGGCCTCGCGCGTGGTCGCCGACGGCGTCCGGGAACAGGTGGGCGCCGGGCTCGAACGCGCCGCCGCCCAGGCCGCGCACGCCACCGGGGTCAAGCTCGAGGGGCTCAAGGCGGCGCTCGAGAGCCTAGCCGCGCGCGACACGATCCGGCGCGGGGTGCGCGATTCCGACGGCGCGGCCGCCTCTTTGCGCAAATTTTCCCGGGAGCGCGGCCTGCATGAGACGCCCGAGGGGCGCATGCGCCTCGTGGACCGCGCCGGGCGGACCCTCGCCGCCACCGACGACGGCGTGCCCCATGGGGACCAGCCGTGGCTGGTCCGGGTCTTGAGCGGGCGGGCGGTGGTCGATATTTCGCCGGACGGCTTGGTGATCGCGGTTCCGGTGCGCGGCGCCGAGGGGTTCGAGGGGGCGCTGGTCATGGAGCGGCCGCCCGGCGCCTTGGCCGATCTGCTGACCGTTCCCTACAACTCGCGCATTTCCCTGGTGCGAAACGGCGAGCGCGTGGCCGTTTATACCTCGCAAGGCGCTGGTTCGCCGGCGCGGCGCGGCGCGCCCGATACGCGGGATGGCCCATGGATCGCGGCGCGGCGCGCGATCGTGGGAGTCCCCGGGCTTGCGTTGGAAGTGGCCGAGCCGGCCGAGGTCGCGCTCGCGCCCGCGTATTGGGCGGAACGCGCGATTCTGATTGCCTTGGCTCTGGCCCTGCTGGCCCTGGGCGGCGGGCTTGTCCTGGCCGCGGGCCTGGCAACGGGGCCGCTCAGGCGTTTTGTCGAGGGCCTGAACGGCATCCATGGCGCCGACGATCTGTCCCGGCGCATGGAACCCGCCGGCGCGGCCGAGCTTCAGGCCCTGGCAATCTCGATCAACCGCATGCTTGACAAGGTGGAGCGCGCCGCCGCCTCCCACGACGACATCGACGCCATCTTGAATTCCCTCAACGAAATGTTGATCGTGACCGACCCGGGCGGCGAGGTCCGCTTGGCGAACCGCACGTTCGTTAAGACAACCGGCTGGTCGCTCGACGATCTACGCCAGCGTGGCCTCGATTCGGTAGTGCATGGCCTGGCCAATCTACCCGCGGCCAACACCGCCGCCGGCGCGGTGACCCTGGAGGGCACCCTGGTGACCCGGGATAAACGGGATATCCCGGTCGAGATCTCCGTGGCGCGTTTGAACGGCCGGCCCGCCGGCGGCGGCAACGGCATTCTTGTTCTGAGCGACGTGTCGGAGCGCAAGGCCGCCGAGCGCGAGCTACTACACTTGGCCAGATACGACACCCTGACCGGGCTGGCCAACCGCGCCGTCTTCCATGAGCGCCTCGAGGACGCGCTCGCCCAGGCAAAGCGCACGGACGCCATGGTCGCGCTGCTCCTGCTCGATCTGGATAATTTCAAGGAGATCAACGATTCCTTCGGCCATCCGGTCGGCGACGGCCTGTTGAAGGGTGTCGCCGAGCGCTTGTGCCGCGGCACGCGCGAAACCGATACGGTGGCGCGCCTCGGCGGCGACGAGTTCGCGGTCATCGCCACCAACCTGCCCGAGTCCGGCGGCGCCGCCGAGGTCGCGCGCAAGCTGATCCAGGCGTTGTCCATACCGTTTTGGATCGACGGCCGGGAAATTCGCGCGACCACAAGCATCGGTATCTCGATCTTTCCCGTGGAGGAATCGGACCCGGACGTGCTCTTGAAGCATGCCGACTTCGCCATGTACCAAGCCAAGGCCAAGGGGCCCGGCACCTGGCAGTTCTACGATGCCGAGATGAACGCCAGGCGCCAGGCGCGCAAGGCGATGGAAGAGGACCTGGACCGGGCGCTCGAAGACGAACAGTTCGAGATCCACTATCAGCCCAAGGTGCACGCCGTCTCCGGCGTCGTCACCGGAGTCGAGGCGTTGATTCGCTGGAACCATCCGGAACGGGGCGTGGTCTCGCCCGAGGCGTTCGTGCCGATCGCCGAATCGTCGGGCCGGATTGCCGCGATCGGCGACTGGATCATGGAGCGCGCCGTCGCGCAGCACGTGGCCTGGCGCGACGCCGGCCTGGGCCGCATACCGATCGCGATCAACTTGTCGCCGGTCCAGTTCCGCACCGGCTGCGTGGCGAACACGGTTCGGCGCGTCGTGGCGCGCTTCGACGTGGACCCGCGCGACATCGGCTTGGAGATCACGGAAGGCACGATCATCGAGAACGTGGACGACGTGGTGCGCCAGCTCCATGAACTGCGCGAGATCGGCTACAAGGTCTTCATCGACGACTTCGGTACCGGCTATTCGTCGCTCGCGTATTTGAAGAAACTTCCCATCGACGCCCTTAAGATCGACCGGGCATTCGTCTCCAGGATCACCGAGGACAAGCACGATGCCGCGATCGCCAAGGCGATCATCGACATGGCGCGAAGCCTGCGGCTGAGCACCATCGCCGAGGGCGTGGAAACCCCCGCGCAGCACGCGCTCCTGCGGGCGCAAGGGTGCTCGGAGATGCAGGGCTATTTGTTTTCAACGCCACTCGGGGCCGACGAATTCGCCGCGTGGGTTCGCGCCCGTGGGCGCGCGCCGATTCATGGGGATCTGCAACGGGCCCTGGACCAGTCGGGTTGAGTCGGCGCGCGGTGCACGGGATCGTGGGCGAAGGGCCGCCCGTTGCGGTACAATGACGCCATCCATAACCCGGACGCCGAGCCCATGAACGCCTTTATCGCCGGCCTGCCCAAGGCCGAGTTGCATGTGCATATCGAGGGCACCCTGGAGCCCGAGATGATGTTCGCCCTGGCCGGGCGCAACGGGGTGGCGCTCGCCCACGACTCCGTCGAGGCGCTCCGCGCCGCCTACGATTTCGCGGACCTGGGGGCGTTTCTCGATCTTTATTACGCGGGCACGAGCGTGCTGCGCGCGGCCGAGGATTTTTACGATCTGACCTGGGCCTACCTGACTCGCGCGCGCGACGACAACGTGCTGCGTGCGGAGATATTTTTCGATCCCCAGGCCCATACGCGCCGGGGCGTACCGTTCGCGGCGGTGCTCGACGGCATCGACGGCGCCCTGCGCGATGGGCGCGCGCGGCTCGGCCTGAGCGGCGCGCTCATCATGTGCTTCCTGCGCGATCTGCCGGCGGAGGACGCGCTGGCGACCCTGGAGGCGGCCTTGCCCTTCAAGGACCGGATCGTCGGCGTCGGCCTCGATTCCGCGGAGGTCGGCCACCCGCCGGCCAAGTTCGCCCAGGTGTTCGCCCAGGCGCGGGCGGCGGGGTTTCGCGCCGTCGCCCACGCGGGCGAGGAGGGCCCGGCGGCCTATGTGCGCGAGGCCCTGGACCTGTTGCATGTGGAGCGTATCGACTACGGCAACCGGGCGCTCGACGATTCGGTGCTGGTGGCGCGCCTGGCCCGCGAGCGCGTGCCGCTCACCGTATGCCCCCTCTCCAACACCCGCCTGCGCGTGGTGGCGGACATGAGCGCGCATCCCCTCAAGGCCATGCTGGAGGCGGGCCTGGTGGCGACCGTCAATTCGGACGATCCAGCCTACTTCGGCGGCTACGTGAACGAGAACTTTCGGGCCGTGCAAGCAGCGCTCGGTCTGTCCCGAGAGCACCTGATCGCCCTGGCGCGCAACTCCTTCGAGGCGGCGTTCCTGCCCCGCGCGAAGAAGGACGCGCTGATCGCCCGCGTGGACGCCTACGCGCTCTCGGCGAAATCCTCGAAGCGCTCCACCGCGGCGCGGTCGTAGCCCAGGCTGGCGGTTAGGAGTTGGCGCGTATAGGCGTGGGTCGGCGCGTGGGCGCGTAGTTGATCGACGGTGAGCTCCTCCACCACCGCGCCGTGGTTCATGACCGCGAGGCGCGCGCACATGTGGGCGACCACGGACAGATTATGGCTGACCAGGATATAGGTCAGGCCGCGCTCGCGCTTGATCCGCTCCAGCAGGTTGAGCACCTCGGCCTGGATCGAAACGTCGAGCGCGGAGGTAGGCTCGTCGAGCAGCAGAACCTTGGGCTCAAGAATGAGCGCCCGCGCCACGGCGACCCGCTGGCGTTGGCCACCCGAAAGCTGGTGCGGATAGCGGTAGCGGAAGCGCGCGCCCAGGCCCACGTTCTCCAACGCCCGGGCGATGCGCGCGTCCGCGTCGCCAAGGCGGTGGATGGCGACCGGCTCGCCCAGGATGCGGTCCACGGTGTGGCGCGGATGAAGCGAGCCATAGGGGTCCTGAAAGACCATTTGCACCAGTTTGTAGAACGCCTTGTCGCGGCGCGGACCAAGCGTCCGCCCGCCCACGGTCATGGCGCCGGTCCAGTTGGTCAGCAGGCCCGAGAGCGCGCGCAGCACCGTGGACTTGCCGGACCCGGATTCGCCCACCAGGCCGAAGCTCTCGCCTTGCGCCACGTGGAACGAAACGTCGCGCGCGGCGCGCACCGCGTGCGCCCCGCGGCCAAAGGCGACCGATAGATCGCGTACCTGGATCATGGGGTCCGCGCTCACAGCCGCTGGTCCACCCAGGCCGGGTCGCGGTTCAGGACCGGTAGGTTGCCCCCCGGCTCGTCGATGCGCGGCAGGCAATTGAGCAGGCCGCGCGTATAGGGATGGCGCGCCTCGTTCAATCGCTTGGCGTCGCACACCTCCATGATGCGCCCGGCGTACATGATCAGCACCCGGTCGCAAAACGAGGCGACCAGGTTGAGATCGTGGCTGATAAAGATAAGGCCCATGCCGCGTTGGGTCACCAGATCGTCCAGGATCGCCAGAACCTGCATTTGCACGGTCACGTCGAGGGCGGAGGTGGGCTCGTCGGCGATCAGCAGGTCCGGGTCCGGGCTCAGCATCATGGCGATCATGATGCGCTGGCCCATGCCGCCGCTAACCTCGTGGGGGTAGGCGTTATAGACCCGCTCCGGGTCGCGGATGCGCACCGCCGCCAGCATGTCGAGGGCGCGCCGCTTCGCCGCCTTGCGCCCCGCGTCCCCGTGAAGGCGGTACGCCTCGGCGATCTGCTTGCCCACGGTGATAACCGGGTTGAGGGAGAACTTCGGATCCTGCATGACCATGGAGATGCGCCCGCCGCGGATCTGGTTCAGGGTGCGCCGGTCGGTCGATAAGAGGTCGATCCCGTCGAACTCGATGCGCCGGGCGCGTATCTTGCCGGGCGGGCGCACCAGGCCGAGGATGGCGCGCCCGGTGACCGACTTGCCCGAGCCCGATTCGCCGACCACGCCCAGCTTCTCCCGGCCCACGTCGAAGGACACCCCGCGTACCGCCTCGACCACCCCCTTGGGCGTGGCGAAGTCGACACGCAGGTCCTCGACCGAAAGCAGGGGCCGCGCGCTCATGCGCGCCCCTCCGATTTCGGGTCGAGCACGTCGCGCAGGCCGTCGCCCAGCAGGTTGAAGCCCAGGCTGACCGTGAAGATCGCGATGCCCGGGATCGTGGCCACCCACCATTGATCGAGCAGGAACTGCCGTCCGGTGGAGATCATCGCGCCCCATTCGGGCAGGGGCGGCTGCGCGCCCAGGCCCAGAAAGCCGAGGCCGGCCGCGGTCAGGATGACCCCCGCCATGTCCAGGGTCAGCCGGATCACCACCGAGGAAACGCACAAGGGCACCACGTGCCCGTAGAGAATGCGCAGGCGCGACGCGCCCTGTAGCCGCGCGGCCATGATGTACTCGCTGTTGCGGATGGTGATGGTCTCCGCGCGGGTCAGGCGCGCATAGGGCGACCAGGTGGTGAGCGCGATGGCGAGCACCGCGTTCTCGATGCCGGGCCCGAGCGCCGAGACAAAGGCGAGCGCCAGGATCAGGCGCGGAAACGCCAGGAAAATATCCGTGAAGCGCATGAGCACGTTGTCCACCCAGCCGCCCACGTATCCCGCCACCGTGCCGATCACCATCCCGATGGGGACCACGATGATCGCCACCAGGCCGACGATATAGAGCGTGATGCGCGAGCCCCAGACAATGCGCTGGTAAATGTCGCGGCCCAGCTCGTCGGTGCCCAGCCAGTGGGCCGCGCCGGGCGGCAACAGGCGGTCGCCCAGGACTTGCTCGGTGCCGTTGCCCCCGGTGATCAGGGGCGCGAAGATCGCCGCCAGGACCAATGCCACGATGATGAGCAGCCCGGTCATGGCGATCGGGTTGGCGCTGAAGGCGCGCCAGCTCAGATACAGGCGCTGGCAGCGGGCGTGAAACAGGGACTCCGGGGAGTCGACCAGAAGCCAGGCGCGCAAGCCCCGGCCCTTCCACGATGCGCCGGCCACGTTCTCGCTCATACGCGGGCCCTCGGATCGACGATCCGATAGAGAACGTCGGACAGCATGTTGATCCCGACGAAGGATATGCCGACCACCACGGTGCCGCCGATCACCGCGTTCATGTCGGCGTTGAACAGGGAATTGGTGATGTACTGGCCAATGCCGGGCCAGGCGAAGACCGTTTCGGTCAACACCGAGCCTTCCAGCAGGGAGGCGTAGGTCAGGCCGATGATCGTGATAAGCTGGATGAGCACGTTGCGGAACGCATGGCGCCAGATCACGGCAATCTCCGACAGGCCCTTGACCCGCGCGGTGATCACGTACTCCTGGCTCAGTTGGTCGAGCATGAAGCTGCGCGTCATGCGCGCGATGTAGGCGAGCGCGTAGGTCGCCAGCATGGAGGCCGGCAAGACGATGTGGGAGAGCGCGTTGCGAAACACCTCCCACTCCCCCTGCAACGCGGAATCGAGCAGGATGAAGCCGCTCACCGGATCGACGATGCCGTCGTAATAAACCTCGATCCGGCCGGGTCCGGGCAGCCAGTCCAGGCGCGCGTAAAAGATCAGCAACGCGACCATGCCGAGCCAGAAGATCGGCACCGAATAGCCTAACAGCCCGACCACGCGCACGATATGGTCGGTCAGGCGCCCTTGGCGCACCGCCGCCAGGACCCCCATGGGCAAGCCGAACAGAATCCCCAGGATGGTGGCCACGCTGGCCAACTCGAAGGTGGCCGGGAAAAACCGGATCATATCGTCCAGGACCGGCTGGGTGGTCATGATCGACCGGCCGAAATCGCCATGCAGAACGCTGCTCACATAGATCCAGTATTGCTGCAGGAGCGACTTATCGAGCCCGAGTTGCAGGCGCACGGCCTCGTAGACTTCCTTCGGCGCCCGGTCGCCGACGATGGCCAGCACCGGATCGGCCGGCATGACCCGCCCGATGATGAAGGTGACGGCCGTTAGGCCGATAAAAGTGAGGGCAAGGGTAAAGACGAGGTTGGCGAACTTGACCGCGAACGGTGGTGGGGACAAGCGCCAGCATGCCCCCGCCGCCTTCGTGCCGGTGCGATCGTCCACCGCGCGCTTCGTCCTCTACTTCGTCACATTGCGGTAGAAGGTAAGGTCGAAGTTGGACCCACTGACGAATCCCTTCACGTTCTTGCGGGTCGCCACCTGGTCGCTTTGCTGGAACATGATCGAGAACGGCGAGACCTCCTGCATCCTGCGCTGCAGCTCCAGATAGAGTTGCTCGCGCTTGCCGATATCCACTTCCGTCGCCGCGCGCTCGGTGAGCGCGTTGATCTCCGGGTTGAACCAGGAATTGCGCCAGGCCAGCTTGCCGGTCAGCTTCGCCTCCAGCCGGTTGTCCGGATTGTGCGCGAACGAATCCGCGTTGGAGTGGGGATCCACGTAGTCCGGGCTCCAGCGGGCCACGATCACCTCGTGCTTGCGCGCCCGATACTTGGGCCACAGGGTCTTGCCCTCGGACAGGATGATATCGGACTCGATCCCGACCTTGGCGAGGTTCTGCTGTAGGGACTGGGCGATCTCCGGGAAAGGCGACGAGTTGAGGGTATCGATGGTCACCTTGAAGCCGCCGTTCGGATACCCGGCCTGGGCCAACAGTGACTTGGCCTTGTCCAGATCCAGCGAGAACGGCGTTTTGTCGTAGGAGGCCCACAGGCCCGACGGCCAGATCGACTGATGGATCTTGTATTGCCCGGCCAGGAACGAGTTGACCATGCCCTTGTAGTCGATCAGGTAGTGCATGGCCTCGCGCACCTGGGGCTTGCCCAGGATCGGGTGCGCCTCGTTGGTCGCGACATAGGTCAGCGCCGACTTGGGATACTCGTTGATGGCGATGTCCGCGTTGCCCCTGAGGCCCTTGATCTGATCGGGCGTCAGGTCGCGCGTCATGTCCACGTCGCCTTTTTCAAGCAGCAGCCGCTGCGCGGAGGCTTCCGGCACGTGGCGAATGATGACCCGCTTCATGCCCGGGGCGCCGTGGCGATAGTTCGGGTTGGCCTCCAGCGTGACCAGCTCGTTCGCTTTCCACGTCTTCAAGACGAAGGCGCCGGAACCCGCGCTATGATTTTTCAGCCAGCCGTAGCCCATGTCGCCATCCTTGGCGTGGCTCATGACCGTCTTCTTGTCGATGACCGAGCCAACCCCGGCCGAAAGCGCGTTGAGCACCAGACCCGGCGACAGGTCCGACTTCAGCTTCAGGACCACCGTATCGGCGCCCTTCGCCTGAACCAGATCCGCCACGTTGTCGGCGCTCCAGCCGAACTGGGTGAAGATGAAGGACGGAGTCTTGTTGAGTAGGACCACCCGGCGCAGGGAGAACGCCACGTCCTCGGCGGTGACCGGGTTACCGGAATGGAATGTCTGCCCGGGGCGGATCTTCAAGGTAATGGTCTTGCCGCCATCGGAAATCACATAGCTTTCGGCCACCCCGCCGACCAGCTTGGTCATGTTTTCCGGCTCGTACATCATCACCCGGTCGTAGATGTTGGCGATGACTTCGCCGCCGGAAAACTCGAACACCTCGGTCGGGTCCAGCGAGATGATGTCGCTGATGTTCTTGGCCATGACAAAGGTATTCTTGGGGGTTGCCGCCACGGCTTGGCCGGCGGCGCCGGCAAGCAGGGCGACAGCCCCGAGGAATGCGATAAATCGTTTCATGCTAAGCCTCCCAAATGGGTCTTCCGCCGCTTGTTCGCGCCCACCCTGGGCACACGCGACACCCAGCCCGTTCGGGCCGGCGCCGGCGTCGCGGCGGCATGGTTCACGGCCCGAGCGGGTTGGTCCGGGCCGGGCCATATCATGGCCTCATGGCCCGCGCGGGTCCATGGCAAATTTCTTAACGCGCGCGCCGGCTTACCGGCCGCCGTCGGCGCCAAGTCCGCGCGGGCGAAAGCGCCGATCCAGGTCGTGGCCCGCGCGGCGGACGATCCCGGCCAGCGCCGCCACGTCCTCCTCGCGGGTGCGAAAGTTGGTGATGCAGGCGCGCAGGAGAAACCGCCCGTCCACCACGGCGTTGGAGATAAAGGCGTCCCCGCCGGCCTGAATGGCGGTCAGGAGCGCGCCGTTGAGATCGTTCAGATAGGTCGCGGCGGCGGGCTCCGCGGGGTCCAGGTCGCGCGGCACGTAGCGAAAGGTGGTGATGCTCAGGTTGCAACTCACCGCCTCGATCTCATCCGCGGCGGCAAGGTGCGCGTGCATGTGGCGCGCGCGCGCGATGTCGCGCGAAATAGCGGCGACGTACCCGGCGCGGCCCACGTGGGCAAGGGCGAGCCACACCTTGAGGGCGCGGAAACAGCGGGAGTTCTGCGGCCCATATTCGTAGTAGTGAATGACCTCGCCGTCATCGACCGCGTGGTGATAGTAGGGCGGGCGATAACTGAAGGTATCGCGCAGGAGCGCCCGGTCGCGCACCAGGGCGCATCCGGCCTCGAGCGGCGCGTAGAGCCACTTGTGCGCGTCCATGGCCAGGGAATCCGCCGCGCGCAGGCCTTTCATATCCGCCGGCGCCTCGGCCGTGGCCACCGCCGGTGCGCCGTAGGCGCCGTCCACGTGGAACCACAAGCCGTGGCGATGGGCGATCTCGGCCAATTTCGGCAGGGGATCGACCGCGCCGGTGCTGACCGTGCCCGCGGTGCCGATCACCAGAAAGGGGCGCGCGCCCGCCGCCCTGTCCGCCGCGATGGCCGTCTCCAGGGCCGCCGGGACCATGCGCAGGTCCGGGTCCGTGGCGACGTAGCGAATCGCCTCCGTGCCCAGGCCAAACAGGTCGGCGGCCTTCTCCACCCAGGTGTGGGTTTCCCGGGAGGCATAAAGGCATGGCCGCGCCGCGCCGGCGGCCAGCCCCTCGCGGCGCACGTCCCAATCGAGCCGGGCGCGCCGGGCGGCCAATACGCCGATGAAGTTGGCCATGTTGCCGCCGCTGACCAGCAGGCCGCCGCAATCCGTGGGATAGCCCAGGAATTCGGCGATCCAGCGCACGGTCTGCGCCTCGATCTCGGTTGCCGCCGGGGCCGAGGACCAGGCCGCCACGTTGGGGTTGATGGCGCTGGCCAGCAGGTCGGCCAGCATGCCAAGCGGCGCCGGCGAGCCGATGATGTAGCCCCACGAGCGGGGGTGGCCATTGATCCGGCAGCCAGCCAGCAGGGTATCGGTCGCCCGGTCGAGCAACGCCGCCGCCGGCGCGCCCGCCTCGGGCAGCCCATCGCCGCCGACCAGCGCGCGCGCCGCCGCGGGGGTCAGGTCGGGGGCCGCCGGGCGTTCGGCCACGCTCGCCAACACATCCGCGATCCGATCCACGAGATGGTGACCCAGGTCGCGGAACGTCTCCGGGCTCATGTCCGGCGGCGCGCCTCCGGTCTCGTTCGCGGGGGTTTCGGGCGCGGTGTCGGTCATGGGCGCGTACTCCCGTGGCGTGGGGGATATCGGGATATCAGGCGTCGATCGCCCGGTAATTGACGATGGCCTCGAAGGCCGCGTGTGCCGGGTCCAATGTGCCATCGATCGCGCCGGCTCGCTCCAGGCGCGGGGCGAGATAGCGCCGCGCCACCAGGGCCTTGCGCTTGTCGCCCTTGGCCAGGTCGGCGCCCGCCGCCTCCAGAAGTAGCGCCGCGCACAGGGTATCGGCCATGAGGTCGAGCAGGCGCCGGGCGTGGCGCGGGCCTTCGGTCGGGTTTTTGCGCAGGTAGGCGAGGGCCGCGGCGGCGCGGTCGTTGGCATCGCGCAAGGCGGCGGCTTCCGTGGCCAGGGCCGCCGGCAGGCCGTCCGCGACCGCGCCGACCCGAGTCAAAAACGCCCGGTCGCCGCGCAGCTTGCCAATCGTCGCCCGGAGCAATTCCAGGGCCTGTATGTTGCCCGGCCCCTCCCACACGGGCAGCACCATGGCATCCCGGTAGAGGCGCGCGGTGGGCCACTCCTCGGTATAGCCGTTGCCGCCGACCAGCTCGAGCGCCCGGGCGGCGGCGCGGGCCCCTTCCTCGGCGGTGCGGCACTTGGCGAGCGCGGTCGCCGTGCGCAGCCAAGCCCGCGCATCATGGTCGGCCAGCGCGGAATCGACCTGCGCGGCATCGAAGGCGAGGGCGGATTCCATGGCCAGCGCCAGGCAGGCCTCCAGCTCCGCCACCATGTCGAGCAGGGTGTCGCGCACCATGGGATAGGCGCTGATCGCTTGGTCGAACGCCACCCGGCCCGTACTCCAGGCCAGGGCCTCGCGAAACGCGCGGCGCTGCACGGCACAGGCGGCCATGGCGTTGTGAACGCGGCTGTATTCAAGAGCCTCCATCATCGCCTTGATCCCGTGGGGCGGGCCGGCGATCTCCAGCGCCCAGGCGCCATCCAGCTCGATCTCGCCCGTGGCCAGAGCGCGGGTGCCCAGCTTGTCCTTGAGGCGGCGCACCCACAGGCGGTTCGGCGTACCGTCGGGCAAGGGGTCCGGGACCAGGTAGCAGCCGAGCCCCTTGCCGCCGGTGGGCGCGCCGGTGGGCCGGGCGGTGGCCATGGCCAGGCCGCCGCCGGCGTTGCTGGCGAACCATTTCAGGCCGGTCAGGCGCCAGGCATCGCCGTCGGGGCGCGCCTCGGTCGCGGTCGCGCCCACGTCGGAGCCGCCGTGAATCTCCGTTGCCCAGGTGCCGGCGCTCACCGCCGCGCCGTCCATGCGGATGAGCGCCGGCAGGTAGGCATCGCGCAGCTTTGCCGGCGCCAGGCGGTCGAGCACATGAGCCACGGCGCCGGTCATGGTCACCGGGCAGTGGATCGAGATGTCGCTCTGGGACAGCATGTAGCCCATGACGAACGAAATGAGGTGCCCGGCCGCCTTGGGTCCATGGGCCAGGCCGATCGTGCCCCGCCTGTAGGCCTCGGCGTGGCAGGCATCGTAGGCCGGGTTGCGGATCACCCGGCCCAGGCGCTCGCCGTCCGGGCCGAAGGCCGCCAGGCGCGGCGGGGCATCGCGGTCGCTATAGACCGCCTGGGCCTCGAGCGGGCCGCCGACCCAGAACCCGAAGCTAGAGAGACGCGCGCCGTGGTCGTCCAGCAGGCGGGGCGCGCGGCGGCGCAGCAGCCGGCGCAGGTTTTGGTCCCCGTCGAAGGCGTTGAAATCGCCGCCGCCGGGCGGGCCAAGCAGGCCGGCCGCCGGCGCGGCATGGTTTACCGCCGAATCCTTTGCCATCTCCTTGCACTCCGGGTTCTTGCGCTCCGGGCCACGCTCGCTCCACACGCGGCCATCCTATACGAACCGGGCGCCCGCGCATGCAATTCGCCGCCTTTCGCATACTCGTAATGCGCGTATATCGGAACGATTTATCAACCATTTGCGCCCATGGTGCGTGAAAAATCGGACGCGCAGATGCCCGACGTCAGCTCATTTCTCGACGATAAGTTCTTCGCCCAGCTTCGCCAGGACTTTCTGACCGAGGCGCGCGAGCGGCTGGACACCATCGAGACCGCCGCGACCGAGACCGACGACGCCGACAATCCGGCGCTCATTCGCATAGGGCGCGAGGCGCACAGCCTGAAGGGCATGGCGGGCTCCCTCGGCTTTCCATCGATTACCCTGATCGCGCACTACCTGGAGGACTACTTGGCGGAGTTGCGTGTGCTGGGCGATCGGCACGCGAGTGACGTGCTCAAGTTTGTCGATTGCATGCGCCGCATCGTCGAATCCGGCACCGATCCGGGCAACGCCAGGACCAGCGAGCTTCTGCGCGCCCTGCCGGCACACGCCATGCCGGACATCGTGGCGAACGAGGCGACCCTGGTCGAGGTTCTGCTGGTCACCCCCTCGCGGGTGGTCGGGCACAAGCTGACCGGGGAGCTGCGCTCCCTGGGGTTTCGGGTGCACACGGTGCGCTCCCCCTGGGAAGCGTTGGAAACGACGGCGCGGACGCGCCCCGACCTGGTGATCACGTCGGCCATCATGGACGGCGTGAACGGCATCGACCTGGCGCGGGCGTTTCGCGCTATTTCGGCGACGGAAGACATCAACATCGCGCTCATGACCACCCTCTCGCGCGACAGCGCGGAGATGGCCCGGCTGCCCGAGAATGTCGCGATCGTGCGCCTCGGCCCGGCGTTGAGCGACGATCTGGCCGACGCGGTCCTGCGCTTCGATTTGGGGTGATTTTCGTTGCGCGCCTGGACTCGGGCGCCGGCGACAGGCTCTAATCCCGCCCACGCCAGCGCGGCCGCCTTCGTTCGCCGCGCCACTTCCACGATTTCAAGGGCTCCAGAACCGCGAGATGGCTGTCGATCCGGGCGTTCTCGGGCTGGTCTTGCTGGCCGCGATTCTGCACGCGACGTGGAACGCCATGGTCAAGGCGGGCGGCGACCGCCTGGTGATGGTCGCCCTGGTGATCGGCGCGTCGGTGCCGGTTAGCGCGTCGGCGTTGTTCGTGCTGCCGGCGCTGGCGCCCGCGGCGTTGCCGTTTCTGCTCTTGTCCGCGGTCATCCATTACGCCTACTTCGCGGTTCTAATCTGGTCCTACCGGTACGGCGATCTCAGCCAGGTCTATCCCATCGCGCGCGGCGCGGCCCCGGCGCTGGTCGCGGTCGGGGCGTGGGTCATTGCCGGCGAGGCCTTGAAAGGCGCCGAGATGGCCGGGGTCGCGATCGTTTCGGCGGGCATCATGAGTCTGGCCTGGCACCGCCGGAGCACGGCGCGCCAGGGTGAGACGGCGGCCATCGCGCTGGCGCTGCTGAATGCGCTTCTGATCGGGCTTTATCTGCTGGCGGATGGCCTGGGCGGGCGTAGCGCCGGCGATCCATTTACATACATATGCTGGCTTTTCACGCTTCAACCGTTACCGTTGCTGGCGTTCGCCCTGTGGCGGCGGCGCGGGCGGATACGCGCGGCCTTCGCGCCCCATCTCAAGGCCGGAGTCTTTGGCGGGGCGATCGCGGCCATATCCTACGGCATCGCCATCTGGGCGCTCAGCGTGGCGCCCATGGCGCATATCGTCGCGTTGCGCGAAACCAGCGTGCTGTTCGCCGCGGCAATCGGCACGCTGCTGCTCAAGGAGCCGTTCGGCCGCCGGCGCATCGCCGCGGCGGCGGCGGTGGCGGGCGGCGCGGCGTTGCTCAACCTGGGAGGCTGAAGGCCGGCGCGGCAGCCGCCCTTGATATCAGGCGCGCAGATCGATCAGGCTGCCGCGT
>Ga0114931_10002453_pt1 | contig 23567 bp, 22 predicted proteins | sample 2SBtaG_FD_89579 | JGI IMG/M metagenome (GOLD analysis project Ga0114931, IMG submission 89579) | Deep subsurface microbial communities from Kolumbo volcano to uncover new lineages of life (NeLLi) - 2SBTROV14_V59a metaG | ecosystem: Environmental > Aquatic > Marine > Volcanic | place: Kolumbo... | reverse complement strand
TATCAGGATGGAATATGGGAAACTGTTACCCAGAATACCAGAAATGGCGGACAATTGTCTGTTTTAAAACCGACAAAAGAAAGTACCTTACGGCTTCGCTCGTAACAGCTGGTGAGATGAACTTAACACGCTATACTGCTGCTCGTTGTGTTCGTTTCTGAGCACGCTTTACACAAACCGTTTGTTCGTTGGTTGAATCGTTTCGTAATGGACCCATGACCCGATATCACGAGGAGTACGATACGACGTGCATCTTTCCAACAGCGACAGCGTCCTCACCCAAAAACACATCTTCAAAACGTGGTGGCCCCTGGCGACCAGTTGGTTGTTGATGGGCTTTGAACTGCCCATCCTCAGCGCTTTTTTGGCACGTATGCCCGACCCCAAAATTCACCTGGCTGCCTACGGCGGTGTGGTTTTCCCGCTGGCGCTGTTGATCGAATCGCCCATCATCATGTTGTTAGCCGCTTCGACTGCGTTGAGCAAAGACTGGCTTTCCTACAAGAAGATACGGCACTTTATGCGCGTGGCCGGCGGCGCCCTAACCTTGCTACACGTGCTCGTGGCCTTTACCCCACTTTACGATTGGCTCATCGTGGGCCTGTTCAGTCCCCCCGCCGAGATCGTGGAACCCGCGCGCGTAGGCTTGAGGATCATGACACCTTGGACCTTCGCCATCGCCTATCGACGGTTCAACCAAGGGGTGCTCATCCGCTTTGGGCATCCCCGTGTGGTGACCAAGGGCACCCTCGTGCGTTTGCTGGCGCTCGTGAGCGTGCTGAGCGTGGGCTTTGCGGTGGGATCCGTTCCGGGTGTGGTGCTGGCCACGGGCGCTATCGCCGTGGCGGTCACGAGCGAGGCGTTCTACATTGGGTTTCGAGTCCACCCCGTGTTGCGCGACAAGGTCCGCTTGGCCCCCCAGGTGACCCCCCCGTTGAACACCCACGATTTTTTCAGATTTTACGTGCCCCTGGTCATGACCTCGTTGTTGGGGTTGTTGGTGTTCCCGTTAGGATCGGCGGCCATCAGCCGCATGCCGCGCGCGTTGGATTCGCTCGCTGTGTGGCCCGTGATTTCGGGCTTTTTGTTCCTCGTGCTGAGCGTGGGCATCGCCTACAACGAGGTCGTGGTGACGCTGTTAGAAGGCCCCCACGCCGTGGCGCCCCTGCGCCGCTTTGCCTGGACTTTGGGGTTTATCTCCAGCGGGGTGTTGTTGCTGATGACGGCCACGCCGCTGGCCACGCTGTGGTTTGCCCACCTTTCGGGCCTGAGCCCGGCGCTGGCCTTGTTGGCGCAAACGAGCATGTGGTTTGCTTTGTTGCGCCCCGCGCTGAGCGTCATGCAGAACTGGTATCAGGGCGCCATCATCCACCACCACAACACGCGCGGCATCACCGAGGCCGTGCTCATGTTCTTGTTCGTCAGCGTCTTAATCCTGGCGAGCGGTGTGTGGTGGAAGGGGGCCCCCGGCGTGTACGTCGGCCAGTTGGCCTTTGTGGTGGGCGCGCTGGTTCAGGTGCTGTGGTTGCGCTGGCGCAGCAAGGCGGCGTTGTGTGCCGTGATCAATCGCTCTACCGTCGAGGCCGAATCGCACGTCGTCTCTCCAGGGGCTGTGTCGTAATCGCCCCTCCTCCATTGTAGTAAGGAGGGGCGACCGTGTTTTTTAAAACAACGTAAAGCGCACGATGAAGGCCACGAACACGAGCGAGACCACGCTCATGAGCTTGATCAGGATGTTGATCGAGGGTCCCGAAGTGTCCTTGAACGGATCGCCCACGGTATCGCCTACCACAGCGGCTTTGTGGGCGTCTGAGCCCTTCCCTCCGTGCGCGCCCTCTTCGATGTACTTCTTGGCGTTGTCCCAACTGCCCCCCGAGTTGGCCATGAAGATGGCCAGCAAAAATCCGGAAACGAGCGAGCCCACGAGCAGCCCCAGCAACGCGCCTACCCCAAACAATACCCCCATCAACAACGGCGACACCAGTGCCAACACGGCCGGTATGATCATCTCGTGGTGTGCTGTGCGCGTGCTGATGTCCACACAGCGGGTGTAATCGGGTTTGGCCGTGCCCTCCATCAAACCGGGGATCTCTTTGAACTGACGGCGTACCTCGTCTACGATCTGGCCGCCAGCGCGCCCCACCGAACTCATCGTCAGCGCGCTGAACATGAAGGGCAACATCCCTCCCACGAACATGCCCACCAAAACGTAGGGGTCGGAAAGCTCGAACGGCGGGCTGATGATCCGTCCGCTGATCAGGGCGGTGAAATGTCCTCCCGCGCTCTCCAACAGGTTGCCGATTTTGTCGTTGTAGTTCGTGATCAACGCCAGGGCGGTCAGCGCAGCCGAACCGATCGCAAACCCTTTGCCCGTGGCGGCGTTCGTGTTGCCCAGCGAGTCGAGCGCGTCCGTGCGGTCGCGCACTTCGGAAGCCTGGTGGCTCATCTCGGCCAGTCCCCCGGCGTTGTCCGCGATCGGGCCGTAGGCGTCCGAGGCCAGGGTCACGCCCAGGGTGGACAGCATGCCCACGGCGGCCAGGCCGATGCCGTACAGGCCAAACTCCACCCCACCCGCGGTCGAGCCAAACACGTAGCTCAAGATGATGCCCAACCCCACGGCGAACACCGGGATCGCGGTCGAGCGCATGCCCAGCGCCATCCCGCTGATGATCAGGGTGGCCGAACCCGTCAGCGAACTTTCGGACACCGTTTGGGTGGGTTTGTAGCCCGCCGAGGTGTAGTACTCTGAAGAGGTGCCGATCACGATCCCGGCGGCCAGGCCGCTCAACAAGGCCATGAACAAGCCCCAGTACCCCGCGCCGTACACCAACAGCACGGCCATCAGGCTCATCACGGCCACGAGCGCCGCCGCCGTGAACACCCCGCGTCGCAGCGCCTGCAACAGCGCTTCTTGGTCGGCGTCCTCGTTGGCCTGGACCAAGAAGCCGCCGAAAATCGAGGCCAGGATACCCACCCCAGCCAGCAGCATGGGGAACACCGTACCCTTGAGCACAAAAGCGTCGCTGAGCGTGGGGTCGAGCGCCTGGGCGCCGAGGAAGGCGCTCACGCCCAAAGCCATCGAGGACACGATCGAACCCACGTAGGACTCGAACAAGTCCGCCCCCATGCCTGCCACGTCACCCACGTTGTCGCCCACGTTGTCGGCGATTACGGCGGGGTTGCGCGGGTCGTCTTCCGGGATGCCGGCCTCGACCTTGCCGGCCAAGTCCGCGCCCACGTCGGCCGCCTTGGTGAAGATCCCGCCCCCCACGCGCGCGAACAGCGCTACCGAACTGGCCCCCATGGCCGAGGTGACCAACACCTCAGCGATCGTGCGCAAATCCAGCGTGGTGAACGACGCCAGCGCGAGGAACCACACGCAGATGTAGAGCAAGCCGAAGCCCACGACGCTCATGCCCATCACGCTGCCGCCGTCGAAGGCCACGCGCAACGCCGCGTTGAGCCCCGTGCGCGCCGCCTGGGTGGTGCGCCCGTTGCTGACCGTGGCGATCTCCATGCCCACGTAACCGGCCACGCCCGAAAGTATACCGGCGGTCAGGAAGGCAAACGGGGAAAAAATGTTGATCAAACCCGCGCCGGCCATCGCCAACAACAGCGCGAAGACCACGACCAAAAACGCGGCTACCATGAGGTATTGGCGCCTTAAGAAGGCCACGGCACCTTCGTGGATGTTGGCCACGAGGTCGCGTATTTTTTGGTCTCCTTCGTCGCTTTTTAACACCTTCAACACCAACACCACGACGTAGAGCAGCGCGATGACGGCGGCCGCTGTCGCAAAATAAGCTAGGTCCATTAAAAAACTCCTCCTGCCTTAACAAGTTTGATAAGTTGCGGTGTGTCGCCACCGATAACGTTTCCACACGCGCTCGACGCGTTCGTCCCAACGAAGGTACCCAACCCCACGCCAACAGAACCACGGCTGAGGTGAACGGCCGTTACGAAAGTTCGATCGAGCCTGATGTTGAGCATGTTTGATGCAGAAAATTCAAGCGTCTTCAGGTGTCTGTGGGGCCTTGCGCCACAAATGCCATTGAAAGATCAGGCCCATAAAAATCACGAACAGGATCACGCTAATCACCTGAGCCGCTCGGTACACGCCGTCCACAAGCCACAGGCTGTCCCCGCGGGCGAACTCCACAAAGAAACGCAACACCGAGTACAGCACGAAGTACAGACAGGTCAGGAAGCCATCCTTAAACCCCCGTTTACGCAGCAGCCACAGCAGGGCGAAGATGAGCACGTTGCCCACGAGTTCGTAGAGCATGGCAGGGTGTAAAAGACGGGATTGGCCGACCAAGTCGCGGTCCGGGTACGCGTTTCCTGCGGGCGTGCCCACCGGGAAGCGGATGCCCGTAAACCACGTGGTGGGGGTGCCGTAGGCGTCGCCGTTCATGAAGTTGCCAAAACGGCCGAACGCCTGTCCCAAAATCAAGCTGGGCACGACCGAGTCGGCGAAACGCCAGAATTTTACTTTTTTCCAGCGGATGTAGATGAACAGGGCCAAAATGCCACCGATCACGCCCCCGTGGATGGCCAACCCTCCCTGCCATATTTTCCAAATGTCGCCCAGGTGGTTGCCGTAGTATCCCCACTGGAACAGGACGTAGTACAGGCGCGCGCACACAATGCCCAACGGCACGGCGATCAAAACGAAATCCAACACGTCATCGAGTGTCAGCTTGAGCTGTTTGCGTTTGACCTCGCGATGGGTCAAAAAGATGCCGACGATGATGGCCACGACGTACATCAACCCGTACCAACGAATGGTCAACGGACCTGCCTGAAACAGTACTGGACTCATACCCTTTATGGCCTCCTTGGAACCTGAGTGCAAATGCAACGGAAGATGTTGTGGAAAGTAGGGCCCGCTGTGCGGGCCGGCCCGCACAGCGGGCCCTACAAATCATACCTTTTATGGCCTCCTTGGAACCTAAGTGCACATTGTAAACGGGTTTTGTGGCCTGGTCAAGCACCCCAATTCTCGGCGCAAGGCAGGTCTTTTGGGCCGTGTGTGCCGTTGAGCGCGTGCTGCGATTGTGATGCGCATCGTTGCCCGTTAAACTTGCACGCCTGATCCATTCCAAAGGAGGGCGATCATGGGAGTCCACGTTGCTGTTTTGGGCGCCACGGGGGCGGTAGGGCGCACGATGGTGCGCGTGTTGGAACAGCGCAAGTTCCCGGTGGAGCGCCTGACGTTGCTGGCTACGCAGCGCTCGGCGGGCGAGGTCATCCCCTTCTGTGGGGAGGGGCACACCGTGCGGGCGTTTGGATCCCGTGCGTTTGCGGGGGTGGAGATCGCGCTGTTCAGCGCCGGGGGCGGCCCCAGCGAGGAAATCGCCCCGCAAGCGGTGAAAGCTGGCGCGGTCGTGATCGACAACAGCTCGGCCTTTCGTATGGACCCTGGGGTGCCGCTCGTCGTCCCCGAGGTCAACCCCCACGCTGCAGAGCACCACCGGGGGATCATCGCCAACCCCAACTGCTCGACGATCCAGATGGTCGTGGCGCTCAAGCCGTTGCACGACGCGGCAAGGGTCAAACGGGTCGTGGTCTCGACCTACCAGGCCGTGTCGGGGTCAGGCCACAAGGCCGTTAAGGAACTCGAACAACAAACCCAGCAACACGTCCAAGGGCAGCGCTTGTCGGCCAACGTCTATCCCTACCCCATCGCATTTAACGTGCTGCCCCACATCGGCGACTTCGAGCCCGACGGCTACTCCAGCGAGGAGTGGAAGATGCACCACGAGACGCGCAAGATCATGGAAGACGACACCCTTTCGGTGACGGCCACCACGGTGCGCGTGCCCGTGTTCATCGGTCACGCCGAGGCGCTCAACGTCGAGACGCGGTCGAAACTGACCCCGCAACGGGCCACAGTTTTGTTGCAAGACGCGCCCGGCGTCGTCGTGCAGGACGACGTGCAGAACGCGCGTTATCCGCTGTCGAGCGACTGCGAGGGCCGCGACGAGGTGTTCGTGGGGCGCATCCGTGAGGACTTTTCGCAACAAAACTGCCTCAACCTGTGGGTGGTCTCCGACAACCTACGCAAGGGCGCAGCCCTCAACGCCGTACAGATTGCGGAACTGCTCGTCTAACGGTGTCCGGTGACCACTGACACGCAACAAGGCGGGCCAGGCCAGGCGTACGACCAGGGCTACGCTTGATCACCTGTCGCGCTTTTGGTATACTGCCGCAGGCAAAACCCGAGGTGATTGATTCTGGATTTACGCAAATACGAAATGCTCTACATCCTGCGCACGGACTTGGCGGAGGGGCTACAAGAAAAGGCTCAGGCCGCTTATCAGGAAGCGTTTGAACCCCACGGCGAGGTCGTGGTCAACGACTGGGGCACGCGCCGCATGGTGTACCCCATCGAGCGCGTCAACGACGGACACTACGTGTTGATGACGTTCCACTCCGACAAGAAAACCCTGCAAGAGGTCCAAACCCAGATGAAGCTAGACGAGGTCGTGCTCCGTCAGTTGGTCGTGCGGCTCGAAGAAAAGCTCAGCGTGGCCGAGGCTAACTAGATGGCTTCCCTGAACTCCGTGGTGTTGATCGGCAACCTGACGCGCGACCCCGAGTTGCGCTACACCCAGGCCGGGAAGGCCATGGCCAAATTTTCGATCGCGCTCAACCGCTACTGGAAAGACCACGAGGGGAACAAGCAGGAAGAAACGACCTTCGTAAACATCGTAGCCTGGGGGCCACAGGCCGAAAATTGCACCAATTATTTGAAAAAAGGGCGTCCCGTGGCCGTAGAAGGGCGCCTGAGCATTCGCAGCTACACCACCGAGGAAGGTGAGAAGCGTAAGACCACCGAAGTGGTGGCCAACAACGTTCAATTCTTGGGTTCTGCTCAGGAAAGTTACGGAGAGAAAAATTATGGCGATAAAACAAGCGAGACACCAACAGAGGACGAGGTCCCCTTCTAAAAAACGGTTCGGGCCGCGCCGCCGCTTCTGCCGTATCTGCGAGAACAAGTCCGAGTTGGACTACAAGCGCTATCAGGAACTGCGCTCGTTTATCAACCGTTTGGGCAAAATTCTCCCGCGCCGCGCTACCCGTTTGTGTGCCAAGCACCAACGGCAGGTGGCCTTGCAAATCCGCAGGGCGCGCTACATGAGTTTGCTCGTCTACACCGCGGAGCCGGAGAGCACGCAGGACCGCGATCGTAGGCGTGGTCGCGGCGGTGGCAGGCGCCGCCGGTAATGAAGGGCATCCTGTTCGGTATCGGCGGCTTGATACTGGGGGGGCTGCTCAGTTCGGCCGTTTGGACCGTTTCCACCGTTATTTTGTTCCCCATCCTCAAGGGTTTGTTCACGATGGCGATGGCCGGTGGTGGCGCTTACTTGGGCTACATGTACACCAAGCGCAACAAACTCAAATAAAGTGACCCCACGGGCAGCGAACCGCGACGTGATCTACCTTGACCACGCCGCCACAACCCCCGTAGCGCCTGAAGTACTCGAGGCCATGCTGCCCTTCTTTGGCCCACAGTTCGGCAACCCCAACAGCCTGCACCTTGTGGGCCGCAGCGCGCGACGCGCTGTGGACACGGCGCGCGCGCAGTTAGCGGCGTTGCTCCACACCGCCCCACACGAGATCGTGTTCACGGGGGGCGGCACGGCGGCGGACAACTTGGCCGTTTTCGGGGTGGCCCAAGCCCGGAAAACCCAGGGCTGCCACGTCATCACCTCGCGCGTCGAACACCACGCCGTGCTGCACGCTTGCCGCGCGCTTGAGCGCCGCGGCTTTGAACTCAGCACCTTGCCCGTAGACGCCCAGGGCCGTGTGAACCCCAACGACGTCAGTTCGGCGCTGCGTGACGACACCGTGCTCGTCTCGATCATGCTGGCCAACAACGAGGTAGGCACCCTGCAACCCATCGCCGAGATCGGCGAGCGTTTGAGAGACCATCCCGCCACCTTTCACACAGACGCCGTGCAGGCTGTGGGGCACGTCGAACTCGACGTGGAGGCGTTGGGCGTGGATCTGCTGTCGCTGTCCGCCCACAAATTCTACGGTCCCAAGGGGGTGGGCGCTCTGTTCGTCCGGGAAGGGGTTGCGTTAGAACCGCTGCTCTACGGCGGCGGCCAGGAGCAAGGCCTGCGGGGAGGCACAGAGAACGTCGCGGGCATCGTGGGCTTGGGCGAGGCGGCCCGGTTGGCCCAAGAGGTGCTGGGAGAAAATGAGACGCGGATCGCATCACTGCGTCAACGCTTGGTCGAGGGGGTGTGCGACGCCGTGCCGGGGACGACGTTGACCGGGCACCCCACAGAGCGTCTGCCCGGCTCGGCCAGCTTCTGCTTTGACGGGTTGAAGGGCGAGTCGTTGCTGCTCGAACTCGACATGCACGGGGTGTGCGCCTCCACGGGGGCGGCCTGCGCGGCGGGTCGTTTGGACCCGTCCCACGTGTTGTTGGCCCTAGGGCTACCCAAAGCCAGGGCCAACGGTTCGCTACGTATGACGCTGGGACGAAGCACGACAAAGGCTCAGGTTGAGTGCGTGTTGGCGCTCCTCCCGGGTGCCGTGGAACGCGTGCGCCGTCTGGCGTTCTAAAGCGCGTCGCTTGGCACCCTGGAAAGACGCCCACGTCGTTCGTCTGTTGCGACAGGTTAGCGCTCACAGTACCATCGTTTTCGTAAAAGTCACTACTTAACACAGGAGCGGTATGACCAAGGACGCGGTGGTCTTTCCCGGCCAAGGTGCGCAACGGCCGGGCATGGCGCTGGATTTTGTGGGGCAGTTCGACGTGGCCCGTCGGGTGTTTGAACGTGCCTCGTCCGCTCTGGCGTTCGACGTGCAGGCGCTCGTGCGCGAGGACGAGGCGCGGCTTAACCTGACGGCGTACACCCAGCCCTGCATCCTCACGGCCGAAATCGCCATGTTCGAAGCGCTCAAGGCGCACTTTGGTTTTAGACCAGCTTACTTCGGCGGCCACAGCCTGGGCGAATACAGCGCCCTCGTGGCGGCGGGCGCGTTGCCCCTCGAGGTTGCGCTCAACGTGGTGCACCTGAGGGGGCGTTTGATGCAACAGGCCGTGCCCGCAGGTCTGGGCAGCATGGCGGCGTTGATCTCGGAGGCGTTGCCGCGGGATGAGATCAGGGCGTTGTGTGAACTCGAAGGCGTGGACGTGGCCAACGACAACTCGCCTGTCCAAGTGGTGATCAGCGGGGAGACATCGGGCGTAGAACGGGTGTGTGCAGGGCTTGTGGCTCAGCTCGAGCGCGGTTTACGGGTCGTACCCTTGACGGTGAGCGCGCCGTTTCACTCGCGCCACATGGCCGGCATCGAGGTCGAATTTCGCCAAGCGCTTGAGCAAGTGCGCGCAACGATGAGGCCGGACGCCTCCGCGCGCGTCGTCTCGAACGTCGGCGGAGGCTTTCACGACGGTTCTCTGGAGGGCTTGGTCGAAAAGCTGACCGCTCAGATCAGCGGTACGGTGCGCTGGCGGGACAACATGGCCGCGCTTGGGGGCGTTTCGCAAACCATCTTTGAGGTGGGGCCCAACCGGCCACTGCGCGGATTTTTCAAGGCGTTGGGCGTTGGGGTAAAGGCGATCGTCGACGTGCGTTCGGCTCACAAGGCGTTGGGCGTGCCACAGGAGGTAGCGTGACACCATTTAAGCAGGACCAGTGGGCGTTGATTTTAGGAGGGTCGAGCGGGTTTGGGTTGGCCACGGCCAAAAAGCTCAGCCAGCACGGGATGAGCGTGTGCGTTGTCCACCGCGATCGGCGCGGTGCGATGAAGCGCATCACGCCCGAATTCGACCAGATTCGCGCGCACGGCCACGGCTTTTTGGCGCTCAACACGGACGCGCTCAGCGCGGACAAACGTCCCGAAATTCTGGACGCGTTACAGCAGCAGATGGGCGAGAAAGGGCGCGTGCGCGCGCTGTTGCACTCGATCGCCTTTGGCAACCTCAAACCCTTGGCGCCCGTAATCGAGGACGGGGCGACGAAAAGGGCTGTCGAACAGCTAGCCCAGGCGCTCGGTATTCCGACCGAAACGCTGGGCCAAAAGATCGAAAAAACCTTTGAAGGTGGCGCGCTGGCGCTCCACACGTTGGCCGTCCCGGTCTACGGCAAGCAACTGCTCGATGACGAGGACGTGGCGCGCACGATTTACGCCATGGGTACGAGCTTGCTCAGTTGGGTCAAGGACATGCACCTGCGCGGGCTGTTCGCCGAGGACGCGCGCGTGTTCGGCCTGACGAGCGAGGGCAACGAGGTGGCCTGGCGCGGTTACGCCGCGGTGTCGGCAGCCAAGGTCGCCCTGGAAGCGGCCTCGCGTTCGGTCGCGGTGGAGTACGCCCCCTTCGGCATTCGCTGCAACATCGTCCAGGCTGGGGTGACGGACACGCCCGCGATGCGCGCCATCCCTGGCAGCTTGCAGATGAAAGCCAGCGCGCAGTTGCGTAACCCCTTTCGCAGGCTGACCCGACCGCAGGACGTGGCCAACTTCATCTGCTTGCTGTGTACGGACGAGGCCGCCTGGGTCAACGGCGCCGTGCTGCGCGTCGACGGTGGGGAGCACATCGGGTCATGAGCTTGAATCGAACCCCAAGGGGCTTTTGATGCTCTACCTCCACGGTGTGGGGCATTTTCACCCCGAGAACGTGATCGACAACGCCTTTTTGGAGGCGCTCGAGATCGACACGAACGACCAGTGGATTTTGGAGCGCGTGGGGATCAGGAGCCGGCGCACCGTGCTGACGTTGGACTACATCGAGCAAACGCGCAACAGCGACCCGCGCGCCGCCGCCGAGGCCTCACAGTACACGAACGCACAAACGGGCGCCCGAGCGGCCAGCATGGCGCTCGAGCGCGCCGGGCTACACCCTGAGGACATCGGCATGGTGATCAGCGGGAGTTGTTCCCCCCAATGGTCGATCCCGGCAGAGGCTTGCTTGGTCGCCGCAGAACTTGACATCGAGGCCCAAGCGTTCGACATCAACTCGGCCTGCTCGAGCTTTGTGGCCCAGCTCCACGTGCTCAACCAGATGCGACCAGAAGCCCTGCCCGACTACATCTTAACGGTGATCCCGGAGAACAACACGCGCACGGTGGACTACAACGACCGGCGCACGGCCGTGCTCTGGGGCGACGGTACGGCGGCCGCGGTGGTCTCAACGCGCGTACCTGCCCGGGCACGCGTCACGACGAGCGATTTGCACTCGGACCCCAAGGGCTGGGACAAGGTCGTGATCCCCGTGGCCGGTCACTTCGCCCAACGAGGGTCGGCCGTGCAGGCCTTTGCGATTCGCAAAACGGTGGCCACGCTCGACGCGTTGCGCCAACGCGCGGGCACGCAACGGGCGCCCTATTTCATCGGCCACCAAGCCAACCTGCTCATGCTGGAGTCCTCGTGTCGTAGGGCGCAGGTCGAGCCCTCCCGGCACTTCTACAACGTGGACGCGTTTGGCAACTGCGGCGCGGCGGGCGCACACTCGGTGTTGTCGCAACGCTGGGACACCTTTGTGGCCGGAGACGAGCTGGCCGTGGTCGTGGTCGGTGCGGGGTTGACCTGGAGTGGGGTGTGGATTGAATTTCGGTAATAAATTATGAAATACACTGACTTTTTGGACAAGAAGTCGCTCGAGCAAACGGAACTTTTGGGCATAGCCTGGGGCACGCTTGTCGAGGACCCTCCCAGGCAGTTCATCCGCCTGCCCACCCCGCCCATGCTCATGCTCGACCGCGTGATTACGGTTGAACACGAGGGGCCCAAAGGGCGCATCGTGGGCGAGCGTGAGGTGCGCGTCGACGACTGGTTTTTCCAGTGCCACTTCCACTCCGATCCCGTACAGCCTGGCTGTTTGGGCGTGGACGCGATCTGGCAGTTGCTGGGCCTGTATTGCGGCTTGCGCGGGGGCCAGGGAACGGGCCGTGCGCTGGGGTGCAAAGAGGTGGAATTCGCCGGACAAATCCGCCCCTACAACCAGAGAGTACGCTACGAAGTGGACATCCGACGCTACAGCGAACTCAAGCAAAGCGGCACGGCCGTGGCCATCGGTACAGGACGCGTGCTCGTCGACGGCGAACACATCTACACCGTGAGGGACGCGAGGGTGGGCCTGTTTTTGGACATTGCCTACCCCGACTACCCCCGCCGTTCGGCCAACGCGCTGGGGGGGATGATGGAGCGATGAACGCCCACAAAAACGCCGTGGCCCTGGTCACGGGTGGCGGGACGGGCATCGGCGCGGCCTGTTGTAGGGAGTTGGCCAAGGCCGGCTTTTGCGTGGGCATCCACTACCGCAGCAGCCACGAGCCCGCCGAGCTACTACAACAGGAACTGCCGGGGTCGTTTACGTTGCAGGCTGACCTGTCAAGCCGCGAAGGGATGGACGGACTGTACACCGCACTCAAAGAACGCGGCGGTCTGGAAGTGCTGATCAACAACGCCGGCTTGGCGCTGGACGCGCCGCTCTTTTCTGCAAAGATCGACGACTTCGATCGCGTGGTGCAGACGAACATGCGCAGCGTGTGGTACCTGAGCAAACGCCTGGGGCGCCTGATGATGCGCAACCGGCGGGGACGTATCATCAACATTTCGAGCGTGGTGGGCAGCAAGGGCAACCCCACCCAGACGGTTTACGGCATGACCAAAGCGGCCATCGACAATTTCACCAAGACGGCTGCTGCGGAGTTTGCGGCTTACAATATCTTGGTCAACGCCGTGGCGCCGGGCTTTATCGACACGCGCATGACAGCCATGCTGGGGAACGACGTGCAACAGGCGATTCTACAAAAAATTCCGCTAGGGCGTATGGGTAAGCCAGAAGAGGTGGCACAACTGGTGCGCTTTTTGGTCGTAGAAGGCTCGTACTGCACGGGCGCGGTGTTCCACGTCAACGGGGGCATGTATGGCTGAGTTCGTGGGTATGACCAAAGAACAGGTGTTGAAACTGTTGCCCCAGCAGGTGCCGTTCCGTTTTTTGGACGAATTGCTGGAGTTGGACGAGGATCACGTTGTGGGCTGTTACACGTTTAGGAAGGACGAATTTTTTTACCGGGGTCACTTTCCAGACCTTCCAATTACGCCGGGCGTTATTTTGCTAGAAACGATGTGTCAAATAGGCTTGGTGGCGCTAGGGATTTATCTGTTGTCCAGGACGTTACCCGCAGACGAGGTGCCGCTTTACAAGTCGTTGTTCACGGACGCAGAAGTGGATTTTTCGGGCCTGGTGTTGCCCGGAGAACGGGTGGTCGTACGCGCGGAAAAGTTATTTTGGCGACGGGGAAAGCTACGCTCAAAAGTCGAGATGGCGCGCCAGGACGGGACGGTCGTGGCCAACGCCACGGTGGCAGGCATGGGGGTGAAGCTATGACGAGGGTGGTCATCACGGGCATGGGCGTTGTGGCGCCCAACGCTCACGGGCTGGACGAGTTCGAGCGGGCGCTACGGGAAGGGCGCTCCGGCATCCGTTTTGTCGAACAGTTAAAGCACCTGAACTTCGGGTGCCAGGTGGCCGGCGTGCCGCAGGGCGTAGACGAGCTCAAGGCACGCTACTTTTCGAAAGAGGCGTTGCTGGCGATGAACAGCAACATGGTTTTTGCCAGCGTGGCGGGGATCGACTGCTGGCGTGACGCCGGTTTTGCGTTGCCCGATCCCGAAGACGACACCGTGGACTGGGACACGGGCGCCATCGTGGGCACGGGCATCGGGGGGTTGGACACGGCGGGCGAGAAGCTCATCCCCAAAACGGACGCCGGCAAGGTACGTCGCTTGGGCTCAACCATTGTCGAGCAGATCATGAGCAGCGGCGTGAGCGCGCGGCTGACAGGCTTTTTAGGCCTGGGTGGCCAGGTGACCACGAACAGCAGCGCCTGCACCACGGGCACCGAAGCCATCGTCGACGCCTACCACACCATCAAGCAGGGGCGCACCAAGCGCATGTTGGCCGGCGGAACGGAGGGCTCGTCGCACTACGTCTGGGCGGGCTTCGACGCCATGCGCGTGCTCAACCGCAACCACAACGACGAGCCCCAACAAGCCTCACGCCCCTTGAGCGCCAGCGCCGCGGGTTTCGTGCCCGGATCCGGTTCTGGGCTGGTGATGGTCGAGAGCTTGGACAGCGCCCGGGAGCGCGGCGCGCGCATCTACGCCGAGATTCTGGCCGGCCAGGTCAACTGCGGCGGACAACGCCAGGGGGGATCGATGACCGCGCCCAACGTCACCGGGGTACAACGCTGCATTCGCCAGACGATCGTGGACGCTGGCATCTCCCCCGGCCAGATCGACGCCATCAGCGGCCACTTGACCGCCACGATGGCCGACGCGCAAGAGGTCAGAAATTGGTGCGAAGTGTTGGGTTGTGACCCTAAAGACTTTCCCTGGATCAACGCCACGAAGTCGCTCGTGGGGCACGCCCTGGGCGCGGCCGGGGGGATCGAGTGTGTAGCGGCCATTTTGCAGCTGTATCACGGCTTCGTACACGGCTCGCTCAACTGTGAAGACTTGCACCCCGAACTCGAAGCGTTCGCTGGCAGCGTCCCACAACACACGCACGACGTCGAACTCGAGGTCGTGGCCAAGGCCAGTTTCGGCTTCGGCGACGTCAACGGCTGCCTGATCTTCAAGCGTTGGAATGGCTAAAGCGGGTAGCTTTACAAAGTGTTCAAGAACAACAGCAGCGTCAACAGACCAGCGACGCTGACGACGCCCAACAACGCGTAGTCGAACCACGCCGCGGCGGGTTGTTGCGGGCCTACCACGTAATCACTTCGTTCAAGCGCATCCTTGAGCGCTCCCTGCTCAACCCGCCAGCGGGCGCTGCTGTTTAGCCCAGAAGCGTTGATCGGGCCTTCGACCGTGGCCCCACGCCAGTTGGGCGCCACCGCACTCAGGAACAGGGCACGCTGCATCTCTATTTGCTTGAATTGGCTCGCGCCAAAGTCCACCCAAGCGTAGAACTGAGCGTCGATGAAGCGGACGAGGAAATCCAGGTGGGCGTCGCGAAACGAGACCACGTCGAAGAACTTGGCTTGGTTGAACATCGCAGAAAACTGAAACACGGTCGCAGAAAAATCCAGTTCACCCCAAAAACGTGTCTTGGTGAACGTGCCGTTTTTCTCGAACGACGCTTTGGCAAACGACGTCGAGGCGTTGAACAGGCCACCGGAGAAATCCACGTTCCCGCCGAAGCGGGCCTGGGTAAAATCCACGGTTCCCCCCCAAACCCCGCCCTTAAAGTCCACCTTGTTGTCGAACGAAACGCGCGCGGCGTCCAACGTGTTGACCACCCAACTCGAAAGGTCGGTTGTGGAGCGAAACTGGGTTTTGTTCAACACAACCCGGCTTGCTCTGACCCCAAAAGCACGAACGAGGCTGGAGAAGGTCGCGCCGCCGAAGTCCAAAGTGTCCGAAACCGTCAACGTGGTAAAGAGCACGGGTTTGGGGAACTGCGCTTTGACGAACGAAACCGATTTCTCAAAGGAAGCCCGGTCGAACTTGACGCTCTGGGCAAACGTCGTGCCATCGAAGTGAGCCTCGTCCGCGAACTGCGCGCCCGACAAGTCCGCGCCACCCGCCAACTGACTGTCGTCGAACACCACCGGCCCTTCAAAGCGCAGCCGCGGCCCACCGCGTGTTTTGGCAGCGTTGAGCTTGCCTTCGATTTGGGAGTGCGTAACGACGAACGCGCCCACGACGTGCACGAGGTCTTCGCCACCCTGATCTACGCCGTTGACGGACAGCGTGCTCAAGTCCAAATTTCCTTGAACGACGGCGTAGTCGAGCCGCAGGCAGTGGCCGCCGCGCAACGCTTCGATCACGGCTGAGGCTGGGATCTGGCGCTCCTCTTGCGGCTGATCCGGAGAAAAGCGACCTTCCATACACTGGCTGGCCGGGTTGAGGGTCAAGGGGTCGGTCTGGGCGGGGGTGGTGGCTTGGGCCCAGGCGGGCACGCCCAGCGAAAACAGCAACACCCCAGCGGCAACGAGAGATAAAAGTAATTTCATAGGTTAGCCGGGAGGGGTCTCCACAGAAGAAGACCCCTCCCGGAACTCAATTTAAGGGTTGGCCACGTCGACGATACGGCCGTCGGTCGTGGGCGCGATCGTGCCTGCAGAACGTACAAAGTCTGCCAACACGTCCACGTCCACAAACTGCGTGTCGAAGAAGTTTTGGGCCATCGTGAACACGTCGTAGCCGTCGCCACCGGCGGCGACAAAGTTGTTCGTGGCCACGGAGTACAGCTTACCCTCGTCCAACGCCGCGCCGCCCACGGTGATCTCGACCACGCGGCTGCCGGCCGGCTGGGAGCTGTCCCACTTCAACGTCATGCCCGAGATCTGCGGAAAGCGGCCCGCGCCGTTTTCAACTTGGCTCACGCCGTTCTCCATCGCTTCGAGCAGCTGTGCGCCCGTGATGTCAAAGGTGACCACGGTGTTGCCAAAAGGCTGGATCGAGAGCAGGTCCCCTAAGGAAATGTCGCCCGCGGGAATGGCCGTGCGGATGCCGCCGCCGTTTTGCATGCCGATGTCCGTGCCTTGGGTAATGCGCAGAACGTCGGCGATGAAGTCGCCCAAGTTCGTTTCTTTGGCCCGTACGTTCTCGCGGGCGCCGTCTAGGTCGACGTCGGAACGTCCGATGGGCACGCTCAGGCGCGTGTCGAGTTCGTCGACAAACGGCTGGAGGATGCCCTCAACTTCGGGGTCCAAAGCCGTGAGGTCTTCGGGCGCGGGTGCGCCGTCCTCGGTCCGCAAGTTGAACTCGTTGGCGGGCATAACCACGATGTTGTCCGAGCTGGCCTTGACCACCTTGCCGTTTTCTACCGTGAGGTCAAGGCGTCCCAGCGTGGTGCCCAAGCGCCCCTTGAACGGGCCTTCGCCGGCGCGCACGTACACGCCGTTGGGGTTGTCGAGCGTGGTGGGTTGGTCGGGCAAGGGATCGGTAGGTACGCTGTCGGCCGTGAACACACCACGGGTAACCATGCCGCGGAAACCGAAGGTGTGCCCCCCGATGATCACGTCAAGTTCGGGCACGGACTCAAACAGGTCGATGTCGCGGAACGTGTCCTCGTGAACCTGGGCGATGATCAGGTCGGCGTCGCCCCCCTGTGCGGCGATGACGTCCTTGACCGTCTGAATGGGGTCAGCGAACACCGTGCCCGGCGCGGGGTTGGCGATTTCCGGGGTTTCGACGTTGCCGATGCCGACGATGAGCACGTTCAAGCCGCCCACGGTTTTCTTGATGAACCCGGGGTCGGCGTCGAAGTTCAGGCCGCTGACGTTGGCCGCCATGATGGGGTAGTCGGCCAAGCCTTCCAAAATTTCGAGCCGGTTTTCGGTCGTCTCGAAGTCAAAGGCGTGGTTGCCCATGTTCTGGGCATCGTACCCCATAGAATTGTAGGCCAACACCGTGGGTTCGCCGCGGAACACGCTGTCGATCGGCGTTCCCACCAGGATATCACCCGTGTCGAGGAGCAGCATGTTGTCCGCGCCGACTTCCGAACGGATCTGTCTGACGAGCGTAGCGCGCGCGGACACGCCCCCAAAATCGTTCCCTCTGAACGGGCGCGCGGGCAACACCTGACCGTGGTGCTCTTGGGTGTGTAAAATGGTGAGCGAACCCGACCCTGCTCCTCTTGCAACCAGATTACTACTGGCCAACGACAGCAGCAACCCTACGACGGCCAACGAAAAAATCCCTACACGAAACATGCGTTGAAGCATGAGACCTCCTTGGGTTTGTTTTACGATCTTGACCTCAATCAAGATGCTTGAAACGGGTCCAGTGGCCTACGAGTCCACCCCCTCTCCTTGGTGAGTTATACAAACGTGTGACCACCAATCTAGCACCAACTTGAATTTTTTTCAACGTGAGGGGATGTAGCGTCCGAATCTTGAGCTTGCACAAAAGGGTTCAAACTAACCCGCTGAACGCCTGTCCACGAAGCCACTCAAGAATTGCCACACCGTCAACGCCGCCAGCCTGGCCGTTTGGCCGTCGCGGTCGTACGTGGGGTTCAACTCGACCACGTCGAACGAGCGCACGCGGGAGTGCTTACCCGCTTTGTAGGCCGCGTAAAGCCACAGTTCTGAAGACAGCCCACGCGTAGCCGGCGCGCTGACGCCGGGCGCGTACGCTTGGTCGACGGCGTCGAGGTCGAACGTGGCCAGGTGCGCTTGGTCGAGCGAGGCAAACACTTCGTCGATGGCCTGGCGCGTCAACGACGAGCGCCACACGTAGCGGCCCCCGTGCTCGGCGATAAAGTCCAAGTGGCTCTGGGACACGGCGTGGGGCAGCAAACCGGCCACGGTGTAGCCCAAGCAGAACTTCAACGGGTGGTCGAGTGCTTGGCGAAAGGGGGAGCCCGAGTGACCTTTTCCAGCGTTGAGCGGCCGCACGTCGGCGTGCGCGTCGAGGTTGAGCAGGGCCACCTCTTGGTTGGCCTCGACGTAGCCCAAAAAGTGACCGTAAGCCGTTTCGTGACCTCCTCCCAACACGATCACGACCACCCCACGGTTGAGGTAGGGTGCAATAGCCGAACCCAACAACGCTTGGTCCCGTTCCAACTCGCCCGAGAGCACGAGGTTGCCCAGGTCACGGGTGTGGTTTAGCAACCGTCTGAAGGGTTCAACGCGTTCGGGGTCCGGGGTGAGTTTGTAGAGAAAGTGGCGGATGGCGTCCGGGGCTTGAGAGGCCCCGGGACGTCCGCCGTTGCGCCTCACCCCTTCATCGGAAGGGAACCCGACAAAGACGACTTGGGGCACGGCGTTTTTTGACAGGTCTGCACCCAACAGTTGTCCCAGACGCACGTCGAGAGGCGTCGTTTGAGGCAAGCTCAGTTGGGGCACAGTCCAGGTGGGAACAATCCTCTTGCTCACGATGCTTCCTCCTTTACCTCGACGCCGTCGATAAACACGCGCGTGACGGCGTTGGGCCTGAAGTGGTAAAGCCAGTGGTTCACGTCGGGCGCGTCGACGAGCACAAAGTCGGCGCGTTTCCCGGGGGTAAGCGAACCGACTTCACGCTCCATCCCGATCGCTTGTGCAGCGTACAGGGTCGCCCCCTTGACCACCTCTGCGGGCGTCATGCGTTGCAACACGCAGGCCAGAGACATGGCCCAAGGCAGGTGGTAGCTCGGGGCTGAGCCTGGGTTGAAGTCCGTGGCCACGGCCAGGGGTACGCCAGCTTGAATCAGGGCGCGGGCGGGCAGAGCAGGTTGGTTCAGGGTGAGCGTGGCGATAGGCAAGCTCACGGCCACCACGCCCGCTTGAGCCAGGGCCGCAATGCCCTCCGGGGAGACGTGCTCCAAGTGGTCGGCTGAAATCGCGTGCAACTCAGCGGCCAACGCCGCGCCGCCGCCGTCGCTCAGCTGGTCGGCGTGCAGTTTGGGGCGCAGGCCGTGCCGCGCGCCCGCTTCCAAGACGGCTCGTGCCTGCTTGAGGTCGAAAGCAGAACGCTCCACGAACACGTCGCAAAACGAGGCCAGCTGCTGCTCGGCCACGGCCGGGATCATCTGCTCGACAAGCACCTGCACGTAGGCGTCGGGGTCGTGCGCGTACTCGCCGGGCACGACGTGCGCGCCCAGAAAAGTCGACACGATGTGGTTGGGTTCGCTGGCGTTGAGCCGCCGGTAGACGCGCAGCAGTTTGAGTTCGTGGTCGAAGTCTAGGCCGTAGCCGCTCTTGCACTCGACCGTGGTCACGCCTAGACGGGTCATCGCCCTTAAGTGGTCGCGCGCCAGCTCGAACAACTGTTCCTCGGGACGGGCACGGGTTTGGCGCACCGTGCGTGCGATCCCACCCCCTTCGCGGGCGATGTCCAAGTAGCTCGTGCCTTGTATCCGCCGCTCGAACTCGTCGGCGCGCCAGCCACCGAAAGCCAGGTGGGTGTGGCAGTCGATCAAGCCCGGCAGCACGAGCTGACCCTGGGCGTCGACCGGTTCCAACGCTCGGTACCTCTGGGGCAGGTCAGCTTGGGGTCCAACCCACAGGACGCGCCCTTCCTCCCAAGCCAACGCCGCGTCGCTCACGCCGTGGAGTTGGCCTTGTCCTCCCGGGGCGGCACACGTCACAAGGGTGGCGGCGTTAAGCAGTAAGGGCATCAGCGCAAGGGAGGCAGTTCGCGCTCGACCGCCGCGACGATGTGGTTGTTTCTGACCAGCTCGGTACAACGCGTGAGTTCGTCTTTGAAGTAAGCGTCTCGCTCGCGGTGGGGGATGAGTGAGCGCACGCAGTCGTGGGCCAGTTCCACCCCGCGACCGGGCCGCAGCGGTTTGCGGTAGTCTAACGCCTGGGAGGCCGTGCACAACTCGATGGCCAACACCCGCTCGACGTTTTGAAACACCTGGAACAGCTTGGTGGCGCTGATCGCGCCCATGCTGACGTGGTCTTCCTGGCCCAGGCTGCTGGGGATCGAATCGACCGAGGCGGGGTGGGCCAACACCTTGTTCTCGCTCACCAAGGCTGCCGCCGTGTACTGCGGGAGCATGAACCCCGAGTTGAGTCCCGTTTCTTCCATCAGCAAGGTGGGCAACCCATCGTGCCCCTTGAGCAACAAGTACGTGCGCCGTTCCGAGATGCTGGCCAGTTCGGCCAGCGCGATCGCCGCAAAGTCCAGCACCAAGGCCAGCGGCTCGCCGTGGAAGTTGCCGCCGCTGATCACGTCCCCGTTGTCGAACACCAGGGGATTGTCCGTCACGGCGTTGAGTTCGACCTCGATCACGCCCCGCGCGTGGTCCAAGCCGTCGCGACAGGCCCCGTGCACTTGGGGGACGCAACGCAACGAGTAGGGGTCTTGTACCTTGCCACAGTTGCGGTGGGACTCCAGGATCTCGCTGTCGAGCAACAGGCTGCGCACGTTGTGGGCCACGCGCTGTTGACCGGGGTGTGGACGCACCCCGTGGATGCGCGCGTCGAAGGGTTTGACGCTGCCCTGGAGCGCCTCCAGGCTCATCGCCGCCAGCACGTCAGCCAGCTTGACCAGTTGGAGCGACTTTTCCAACACGTAGGCGCCATAAGCGGCCATGAGTTGGGTACCGTTGATCAAGGCCAAGCCGTCTTTGGGTTGCAGTTGCAGGGGCTCCAGATCATGTTGCTTGAGCACGTCCGACGCCGACAGCGTACGTTCTCCGCTCTCGTCCCAGAACGCGCCGCGACCGATGAGCGGCAAGCTCATGTGGGCCAACGGGGCCAGGTCGCCCGAGGCACCCAGGCTCCCTTTGCTGGGCACGGCCGCGATCAAATCGAGTTCGGCCAAGCGCAGCAGCCGTTGAAACGTTTCGGGCGAGACGCCGGAATACCCCAACCCCAAGGCGTGAATTTTGAGTTGTAACATCAGACGAGAAATCGCTTTGGGCACGAGCTCTCCCACGCCCACGGCGTGGCTGAGCAACAAGTTGTGCTGCAAGCGTTTGAGCTTCGTGGGTTCCACGCGCTGCGTAGCCAAGATACCAAAGCCCGTGTTGATGCCGTAGTACGCCTGGCCGTCTTCGAGCGCCGCTTCGACCACCTTGCGCGAAGCGCGTACGCGAGAGGGGTTGGCGCGCAGCGCGTCGAGGCTGTGCTCGAGGTCGGCGTAGAGGTGTTCCACCGTGACCTGCACAGGCTTCAGCAAGTTGCCCACCTCAGCCGTTGACCATGGGCAGGTCCACGCCGCGTTCGTTGGCCACCTCGAGGGCCGCTTCGTAACCGGCGTCGGCGTGGCGCATCACGCCACTACCTGGGTCAGCTGTGAGCACACGCTGCAAACGACGGTCGGCCAGCGCCGTGCCCTCGGCCACGCACACCATCCCCGCGTGGATCGAGTAGCCGATGCCCACCCCGCCGCCGTGGTGCAGCGACACCCAACTGGCCCCACAAGCGGTGTTCAGCAGGGCGTTGAGCAGCGGCCAGTCGGCGATGGCGTCCGAACCGTCTTTCATGCCCTCGGTCTCGCGGTTGGGCGAGGCCACCGAGCCCGTGTCCAAGTGGTCGCGCCCGATCACGATGGGCGCCTTGACCTTGCCCTTCTTGACCAACCAGTTGAATTTGAGCCCCATCTCGGCGCGCTGTCCGTACTCCAACCAGCAGATGCGGGAGGGCACGCCCTGGAACTGTACTTTGTCTTGCGCTTGGCGGATCCAACGAGCCAACCCTTCGTTTTCAGGGAAGGTTTCGAGCAACGCCGCGTCCGTGACCGCGATGTCGCGCGGGTCGCCCGAGAGCGCCGCCCAGCGAAAGGGACCCGAGCCGCGGCAGAACAGCGGGCGGATGAAGGCAGGCACGAAGCCGGGAAAGTCGAAGGCCCGTTTCATCCCGCGACGGTCAGCCACCTGGCCGCGCAGGTTGTTGCCGTAGTCGAACGTGACCGCGCCCCGCTGTTGTAACGTCAACATGGCCTCGACGTGAGTGACCATCGCGTCGAGTACGGCATTTTCGTAGCCCTTGGGGTCCTCGTTGCGCCAACGCTCGGCCCGCTCGAGCGACGTGTTCAACGGGACGTAGCCCACCCGCAGGTCGTGGGCCGAGGTCTGGTCGGTGAGCACGTCGGGTACCACGCCGCGCCGGACCAACTCGGGCAGCACCTGGGCCACGTTGCCCACCAAGCCTACCGAGAGCGCGTGACCACACTCTTTGGCCTCGATCACGGCGCTGAGTGCCTCGTCTAAATTCGTCGATAACACGTCGCAGTAGCCCGTGTCTACGCGCCGCCTGATGCGACGCTCGTCCACGTCCACACCCAAAAAGGCCCCACCGTTCATCGTGGCGGCCAGCGGTTGCGCCCCGCCCATGCCACCCAAGCCCCCGGTGACCACGAGGCGGCCCTTCAAAGTATTGCCGAAGTGCTGGCGGGCGCACTCGGCAAGGGTTTCGTACGTCCCCTGCAAGATGCCCTGGGTGCCGATGTAGATCCAGGAGCCTGCCGTCATCTGGCCGTACATCGTCAACCCCAGCGCGTCCAGCCGTCGGAACTCGTCCCAGTTGGCCCAGTGGGGCACGAGGTGGGCGTTGGCGATCAGCACCCGTGGGGCTTCCTCGTGTGTGCGAAACACGCCCACGGGTTTGCCGCTCTGGACGAGCAGCGTCTCGTCGTTTTTGAGCCGTTTGAGCGTCTCGACAATTTTGTGAAAACAGGCCCAATTACGCGCCGCTTTGCCGCCGCCACCGTAGACGATGAGTTCGTCCGGTTGCTCAGCCACACAGGGGTCGAGGTTGTTCATCAACATGCGCATCGCCGCTTCCTGGTGCCACCCTTGACAAGAAAGCGCAGTCCCGATTGGCGCCTTCACGGTTGGAACGGTGTGTGTGACCATCGCTGTTTTCCTCCTTGAAATGCCGCGTGAGGGATTATGGGTGGGTTTGGGGGGAAAAATCAACTTTGACACGAACCAACGCTGCCCAAGCACGGCCATATTGACACAACCAAAACCAGTTGATACCTTGTCAGATAGGTTCTAAACATGTCCCTTACTATTAAAAACATTATGACCGCTCAAATAGACCCAAGCAACGCGCTCCGAAGGCGATACCTGCAAGCGTGCCTACCCGTTGTCATCGTGCTTGCCAGCTTTGCCAACGCCGCTGCAGCCGGCGTCACAGGCCACGTTGAGC
>Ga0114931_10002452_pt1 | contig 23567 bp, 44 predicted proteins | sample 2SBtaG_FD_89579 | JGI IMG/M metagenome (GOLD analysis project Ga0114931, IMG submission 89579) | Deep subsurface microbial communities from Kolumbo volcano to uncover new lineages of life (NeLLi) - 2SBTROV14_V59a metaG | ecosystem: Environmental > Aquatic > Marine > Volcanic | place: Kolumbo... | reverse complement strand
CATTGACTACCCTCCTATGGTGTACTTGGTTACTGTACCGACCTCACTCAGACCCCTGTTTTCCTCCAGGCTCTTTAAGCGGATCAAGAAGAGGGCACCCCTCATTTCCCGCTCAGTGAGAATGCTGATCTGATTAGAATCCAACATTCCAGACGCAGCCCTGTAAGAGTTCACTTCGATTTGTTTCTTAGCCTCATTGATTTTGGTAGTAAACATGATGATTCTCCTTTCTTTAGTTAATTATTTCTGAAGTGACAATACAACCCAATTTTGTGAAATAGCTTACTAAGCAATTAGCTTCATAAGCCGTTGGTGAAATTAATGAAATGGCGCTCCCTTCAGGGGGTACTATGGTGATGTGATACATGAATCCTCCTATGCCATAGTATCAATCTGTTTACGCCTCATGATACTAAGCTTGGCCTTGATTTCCCGGTGACAATCCGGGCAGTATCCGTGGCTGATGAGACAACCGTGTTTGCGAAGGAGCTCTTTTCGCTTATCTCCTTCCTTGAGCACCTGATCTGCCCTCTTGACACGGTAGACGTCCCCGCATTCAGAACAGTAGTACACCATTGTAATGTATTCCATAACCAATCCTCCATAAGTGGTGGTGATGTGCCCCCGAAGGGGCACAGTTTACATTACACGATGGGGCGAACACAGATGGGATCCAGGCACAGAGTGGTCTGGCCGGGATTGTTCACCTGTTTGCAGCCCTCATCGGGTTCTACCACCAGCATAGCGCTGGAGGTGCCGACGATACGTCCGGTGTACACATTGTACTTTCCGTCCTCAAAGCGGGGCAAAGCGGCCTTTCCGAGAACGAACATACATACATCATCAATAGTGAATTTAACATGTTTCATGGTTGTACTCCTTTCCTGATTATGGGTTAGATACGACCTAAACGGATGGAACGGTCTTTCTTGTCGGTGGATTTGAAGCATTTGGGGCAGTACCCTAAGTCCTGGTGCCTGGAAGTGATTTCCTTTCCACAGTGCGGGCACCTTGTCCCACTCTTGACCTTTGTTGATTTAATCCGAATGTCTGTTAGCATAGATTATCCTTTCTGTAGACAGCATACCGCTGTCCAATTTTAGGGTAAATAGTCTTCTCCTCAATGGCCACACCAAAGACCTTGTTGAGGTGTTTGGTGATGATCTCCATCGTCTGGAGACCAATGTTCATGTCCAGCACCCGAACTACCCTATAATGGCCGTTCATGGGTCCGAACTTATGTTCTATAACCAGTTTCATGTTTACTCCTCTAGTATGAAATTGTTGTCTTCTAGTAGCCAGTTATCATTGACTGCTTCTTCTGGTGAACGGTCTCGTTCAAAGGTCTGCCATTCACCAACCATTTCCTCTGGGTAATACTCAAAGTCCATAGATCTCCTTTCTTCTGTGAGTTAATAGTAGAAGTAGCCGTGCCTGCTCACCACGGTGATCTGTGATGAGCAGAACCAGTACTCCTATTAGGCATCCAAATCCATAAACTGACGCTTCTCAGGCGTCCAAACCCATTCCTGGTGCTTGTCGGTCAGTTTCTTAGCAGACTTGGTGTGCTTCTTCACCAAGCTGCTCTGCTTCAGGGCATCCAAAGCATCATTAAGACGACGCTTTTCCCCCAACCAGTGCTCCACTTGCTTCTTAGGAATGATCAGGCATTCCACTACCTGTACCTTGGAAGCGTTTACCTTGAAGTTAGCAGCGATCGTATGCAGATCGCATTCAACCATAGAACGCGGAGCAACACCGTACTCCTTCACCAACCAACTTTCGGTGAGAAGACGGTTTCCGACCACAACACCCTGGCAGTAGAAGTTGGTGTCCTTCAGCCGGTCAAGAAGCCCTTTGTTGTGCGGCTTAATGTACATCACGTTCTTGGTCTCCTTAACCACGGTCCCCTTGAAGTACCCACCAGCCCTGTCTTTCATGCGCTTGATGGCGCTGTGGTTAGAGGACAGAACAAACATTACCACTTCACCGATAGCGAACAAATAACGCTGTACCATAACAAAACTCCTTTCACTTTGCCCAAGTTGTATTCCGTCACCCAGGGCTCCATTCGGACGGTTACTGATAACTTCTTGGTATAGCCGAAACCATATGGCATCGGCTACACCGGGCTGTCATCAGTCAGAGGGAGTATCCTCTGTGTGGTTATCAACATACTGACACCCATCACAATCACCCCGGTTACAGTCAAAACACTGGGGAGGATACCCAGTGTCTTCGAAATTCTTCGCGCTGCGGATGAAGTGTCCTACCACAGCCAACGCCACAAAGGCGATGGAAAAGATAAGGATGTAAATGTCCATACTGATTCTCCTTCCTATAAATTGGGTTAAAATAAAACCTTCTGCATTTATACGGGCTTAGGACCGTCTCACAATGAGGCTGCATTAAGCCCCCTAAGGGGCTTTGCCTTAACAATCATACCTAAGTTGCCCACCGTAAACAATGGTGGTACCCTCACGGTGGGCTTTTTGGACCCTTGCCTCTGACTCGCGCTTGGTATCACGCAAACGCTTTGAAACTAGGTCTACGGCATCCATTTCTTCCCCTTCGGGTACCTCTTTCATAATGATTCGCTTACCACAGGGGCAAGCCATTATGTCGGGTTTACTCTCCTTGTGGAACAGGATCCCCTGCTTCACCTTACACTGCGGGCAGAGGAACGCTCGCTCTGACTTGTCGTTGCTGGTGAAGTAACCCTGCGCGCGGGCTGCCAGCACCAGCTGTGCTTGTGTTGATGCGAACTGTGCCATGACTAACTCCTTTCTATAAATGGGGTTAATAAAACCTTCTGCGTTTACACGGGCTTAGGACCGTCTCATGATGAGATATGAGGCCGCATTAAGCCTCCGAAGAGGCTTTGGTGTCTAATATTTGACGCGTTTGGCCACACCATTAAGCATGACCTTGAAGTGCCGATGTTCCACCTGACTTGGACGAGGGCGGTTGTAGTAACCTACTGCCGCTTTCTTATCCAGTTTGTCCGCCAACAGTGTGTTCATACGTTCTACCCTTACCGAAATGTTTCCCAACCTTACGCCCTTTGCCATGATGTTGCTCCTTTCATAGTTGTAGTGTTAACCAAAATACGTACATACCACATACAGAATATATTCAGGTACTATAGCTATAGTCGGTCTGGAACTGGAGGCTATTATCTCGCTGTAGTAATTCACGTCATCCCAGGTAGCCCAGTTGCTGTCACCACGTCTTATGGCGTCCTTCGCTGACTTGGCCAGAGCGATCATGTCTGATCTGCCCGGCATAGCACTCCCATCGTTGTATACCCAGCGTGTCTCGAAACGCTGGATTACTTCGTCCAGTTGGGCGTATGCCCATAGCTTAATAAGTGTAGACCCTACTACTGTGTCTAAACTGTTTTTAATGTTCTGGATCATAATGACCTCCTTCTAAGTCACATCATTGGTCGGAATGAGCGGTGACTCACTGAAATATCTGTCAGCGCCGAGCCGCTTATGCTGACAGACGTTAATAAAACCCTCTGCATTTATCCGGGCTTGGGACCGGCCGCACAGTGCGGGCTGCATTAAGCCTCCGAAGAGGCTTTCTATTCCGCTCCTTTCTATGATATATCAGCTGTACGCGCCTTGCGTACTTTCTTTCATCCAGGGGACTGATCGCACCTGACCGGGATCTCGTAGCGTCTTCGGCACTCCCGATAGCACCCTCCTGATCATCAAGGTTTGATTGAGGAGTCAGGCCCCCTCGCCCACTATTTTTACTCTGCGGTGGGCTACGCATTCTCTGGCCCGATGGCCAGTCCGCCTATCCTTCTCGGACTCGGCGGACTTACATTCTTTACATAGCTATTAACCTCCCGTCTCGGGTTAACCGCAACATATCAAGGCCATATTTCTTACTGGCCTTGACACACTCCCTCAACACTCTAGGGCTTATCGTCCCTTTGACTACAATCCCTATGTATGAGGGACTCACCCAACACTCGGCGTGCCGGGAATAGGCCTTACCTTCACGCCGAGTCTTTACCAACTTTCCTTTGTCGTTATATTTACTCCAAACATCGGAGTAATAACGCCGTAGGACTGCTGAATTTTTCACCAACAGTCCTACACGTGCTTTTTTTATTTCAGATCTGCCGCGAACCAGCTTTTCTGCTGCCACGGCAGATGTGTCTGTCTGTTCCAACTCCCATTTAAGGGAGTCAGACAGACTGCCTTTGTGCCTAAAGGCACCTAACCATCTGATGATCATGGCGCCACCTCCTATAAATGGTTAAAATAAAACCCTCTGCGTTTGTACGGGCTTGGGACCGTCTCACAATGAGGCCGCATTAAGCCCCCGAAGGGGCTTTGAGAGAAAGTTATTCCTCGAAGAGTTCATTCGGGGTTGCTCCGAGGAACTCCTCCTCGCTAATGTTACACACTACGAATACGCACAGTGGCAGAAAGCACTGTGCGTCGTAGAACGCACAGGGGATGCCATTTTGGCTTCTTAATACGTATATCAAATCCCCGTCTTCTTCTTCTATTACAGTGTTAGCCAAGCTGTAAGTTGAGTACACGTTTCCGGTACTGTATTCATACAGAATAGTGGCGTCCATAGGATGACGGATCACCTTGTCATCATGTTCACACAGCTCATTTCTTTTGATTTCTACGAAGTCGATCATAATGACCTCCATTTTCTAAATCACATCATTGGTCGGAATGAGAGGTGACTTAATTATAGGTCCGGCAACGCCGATCCGCTTTTGTTGCCGAACCAAACAATATTTCAATTTATCGGGCCACAAGAGAAACACCTTGTGGACCATGACGTCCCCCCCAAAAGTAACAAAAGTGAATCGGAGAAGTGAAGTGGGGGGCTATAATTTCTTTTACCCACTTATCCAAGCAACTGTATAGAGAGACCCTGAGACTATAAATTATTAAGGAATTTAATGTTTGACCATGATAAATACTTGACAAACCGAAATTAGTGATTATAATACAGGGTACAAGAAATTATATTCGCGGGGGAATAAACTTTAGGACTATGATAGTAGTATAGTATATAACCTAATAGCATAGAATATATAAAATAGTATATAACCTAATAGCATATATAGCATATATAAAATAGTATATAACATAACTTCATATATAAAATAGCATATAACTTAGCATATAACTTCATATAGAATATAACTTCATATAATACTCATAATCGCCCATGACGGATTGCTGTAAACCCTTGTCTACCAATCGTTTATCGTAAAACGTCTGAGTCATGGTAGTATACTGGTATGATAATTTTTTTTATTGTAAAGGGGTAGAGAAAAAAATGGTTAGATCCACTGCTTGTTCACTTAAGTTCGCAAACCCTGGTAAGTTAAAGCTGCTTCACATGATCGTAGACGAGTATAGAAGAGTTATGATACAGTATGTTGATTTACTCTGGGAAGAAGAAGATATACCTTTTTTTTCAACGGTAGCTATGGGACATCAAATTAAGGAACAAACCCAAACATGGTTAAGTTTTAGAATGTTATCTCGTATCGGTAAACAAGCAATTGGTATAGTTAAAGGGACAAGAGCTAAACAAAAACGTCGGTTATATGTTATTAACAAACTTAAAGAACAAAAGTTATATGTAAAAGCAAGAAAGCTACAGAAGATATATGATAAGAATATGGTAACTAAACCAGATATTGGTAGAGTTGAACCTCAACTTGATGCACTGTTCATATCCGTTGACTTAGACAGTGATACAAGTTTTGACGGGTGGATACGGTTTAGTAGTATCGGTAATAGAATATCTCTTAACATTCCATTTAAGAGAACAAAGCATTTTAATAAGCTATTGTCAAAAGGTAAACTAAAATCTGGAGTACGTTTGAGTAAGAAAAACATTACTTTTACATTCGATATACCTGTAGAAAAGAAAGAAGAGGGTGAGGTGGTTGGAATTGATATCGGTCAGACTACTGCCATATCTTGTAGTAATGGTTATCTAAGTAGAAAGGATAATCACGGTCATGATTTAGTATCAATTACTGACAGATTAAGTAGAAAACAGAAAGGAAGCAAAGCTTTCAAACGTACAGTACAACATCGTAAGAACTACATAAATTGGACAATAAATCAATTAAATCTAGGGGAGGTAAAAGAAGTAAAATTAGAACGAATTAAAAACATGAGAAAAGGAAGAAATATAGGCCGCAGATTAAGTCATTGGACTTATACTGACATTTTTAGCAAGTTGGAAATGAAATGTGAAGAACTTGGTGTCCAAGTTAAGAAGATTTCACCAACTTATACAAGCAGAAGATGCAGTGTATGCGGCTGGACTCGTCGCAGTAATAGGAAAGGAAAGGAGTTTAGGTGCAAAGCATGTGGGTTTACATGTGATGCTGACTTAAACGCTTCTAGGAATATTGCTGCTAATCTTAAACCAATCAGTTATAAGAAACGACAACTTCAAGATATCAAAAATGGATTTTGGTGGGAAGAAGTTGGAAAGGAGCGTATAGTCCCTTTTGTCAGAAAAACACGAAATTAGTATAGTTACAATCAAAAAAAACATGTAACTATGAGTCACAGATAACTATTTATCAACCAGTAACTATGGGAGCACCGTAACTATATTGGAACACATGTAACTATAGCGATATATTGAGCAGGAGAACATGTAACTATAGAGCATCCGTGATTCAAAAACATGTAACTATCGATAGACAACAACTATCACGAGGAAATGTAACTATGAAATGGACGATAACTATCAATAGACGATAACTATGTAACTATCGACCTCGTCATATATTGAGCGGAAGAACATGTAACTATCGATCATGTAACTATTAATTCAAGAAATGTAACTATTCTCTTATCCAAAAACACGTAATTATTGTAAAGGAGGATAAAAAATGATTAGAATCAGATCTAAAGATCAGTATCTTGCTTTTAATGCTAATAATGATGATGGCAGCACTGTTGATACCAAAGAGGATGCTACTATACTAAGAAATAAACCTGGTTATTTTCTTATCAACACATATAGTTCATTATTTGGTGAAGATACTCTTAAAGCAGAAAAGGTGGAAGAGGCTTATATATTAGCTACACAGAATGGTTATTTAATGAAGGTGAATGACTATGGTGTACCTAAGCTTACAGATGATAAAGAGAAGGCATTATTACTATCTTATAAACAATATACTATACTAAAGAATTTACTAGAAAATCAGGGATTCTTGGTGGAAAAGGAGCAAATTGACTGATATGAAAATTAAAATAAGAAATAAAATGTACAACACGGATGATGAACCAATTATGTTAGTCTTTGAGTCAGAAGAAGAAGCAAAGCGAGTAGGGTATGATGTTACCAACATGGCGCCGTCTAGTAGAAAGTATTGTATGTATCCTGACAAAAAGGAATGGACTGATGATAATTTTAAAGCTATCACTGCCTGGATGAAGGAGGAAGTGGAAAAGGAAGAGGTATAATAAACTAACTAAGCTACTTAGTAGGTAAGTATAATATCACGGTCCTTAAAGGACCTTTGCTAAGGAGGATACATATGAATAAGGTATATAGAATAAACATTGGTGAGGAATGGTTCACACATTTCGGAATGAACGACGCCCCTGAAACAAGCACAGATATTACCGAAGCTAAAATAATGTTATACGGTGAAGCCGATCGTGTAGCTGAAAAAATAAATGGTAAAGGATTAGAGGCTAAAATAGTAGAGGTGAAATAATAGAAAATCTACCGACAGTAAAATAAGCTATTAAGTACTTAATGTATAACTAACTGATTTAAAAAGAGAATATTGTTTTGATATAACTAGTTTTAGATATTGCTACAGAAAATGATAGCGTTGTTAAAAATGCCAAATTTTGATAAAGTCTATGTACAACAGGTAAAAAAGGACCAGTAAATTAGCATGTTTACAATTGAAATTAAGATAAATGGCTCGATGATAGGACATATATACGGACATAATGAAGGCCTTGATCCTGATGGTAGCGAAAAGACTGTTTATAGTTGGGAATACTACAGGGTAGAAAGCCGTAAGCTACAACATGGTACAGTACTACATAAGAGAGATGAAGGAATAGAATCACTAATCTGTAAAATACTTAAAGAAACCGGATAGTTAAGGAAGAATAATGAATCTAAGAAGAGACAAAGTCCTGGAAAAAGGCGGCTATGATTATGGTGTTTTAATAAAGTTATGGAATCTAGAAGTAGATTATGGTAGTATTAACGCAGATGAACTAGAGATTAAAGCTTTAAAAGATTATATAGAAGATGTAATAGTCAATGAATTCGCTGGTAATTCTGGTATGATTAGTAAAGAAGTAAAACATAGTGTAAAAGAACTGGCCGATGATTTAAGACAGTTTCTTACTGAGTTAAGTAAATACCATAACAGCTATTACGATGTGATGTGGGAGGGAATGTCCAAAATTAAGGATGATTACAGTTTAATTGTTATAACTATTCCCATCGTAGTCTTTATGTGGGACTAGTGTAAAGGACTATAATATGCTTAACATTGGGAGTAAGCCATGAGAGTAAAAGACATTTGTTGGCTAAGAAGCGAACTAGAATTTCCAATAAAATTTGAATATAAAAACCCTATGATAAAACTTACTCCTACCATTATACCAAACAGTATAGAAGTATATGGTATACTAAAGGATAGTAACACATATAGAGGAACAACATTAGTATTCGTAAAGATAATAAAAAGAGAACTTACTAAAACCTCAATTTCAAGAGAATGGTTGGATTTAAAAAGATTTATCGAAATTTTTGGTGATTTTAGAACAAAGGAGTAAAAATGTCAAACATACTAATTTTAGCAGCTTTAGTAGTTGCTATGATTTATGGAGTATCATCTGGAATTTTACCTACACCATGGGGAATTATTATTGGTATCTTAATAGCAGCTCTTCTAATAAAGTAAGGAGAATTAAATGAGTAGAACTACACTTATAAAATATAGAGGAAAAACAATAGCAGTATTGGGAAAAACAGTAGACATGGCAATCTTTTCCGCGCGCGAGAAAAATGTTGATCTGATTCACGAAGATTTAAATGAGGACAGAGATGACTTAATTAAGTATCTACTTAGTAATATAAGTGCTATGGTAGCTCATCATCCAACAAAAGAAGAGGTTAGTGAGTGGTTGAGTGAGGCCGATGATATAATTGGATACGCGATTGAAAAAGCTGAAGAGATTGGTGCGAGTAGGGTGATAGCTAATATGATGGAGGAAGACGAAATAGATATCGAGTTTACTTAAAAGGAGATTTTTACTAATGGGTAGCGATGTTTTTAGTCATAATTGTGGTTGTGATTGTAATACACCAAAAGAATATGAGACGTGGTATGAAAGAGAAAAAAGAACTTGGTTAGAATTTAGAAACGGGTGTAAAGGAAAAATAGGACAAGTTTGTTATATAATGGATGCTAAATTGATTTGTAGAGAAGATGTAGAGAACGATTGTCCATTGTGGTTTGCGGCATGTTTCAAAAGCAGATCATTACGAAAGTAAAGTATCAAAGGAGGCTATATGATAGATAAAGGATTAGCATTAGCAGCAATAAGAAAATGGGGAGTAGAAACTCAAACTGAAATGTTATTAGAAGAAATGGGAGAATTTATTGCTGCTTGGAATCATTATAAAAGAGGTAGAATAAATAAACGAGAATATGTAGAAGAAGCAGTGGATGCTTATATTATGTTGAGTCAGTTTAGAATAATCCACGAAGATTTATTTAATAAATTATTTCATAAAAAAATAGCTGATGTATATAATAAGGTATATGGTGATAAAGATGAGTAGTTTTACAGAACCATTAGTAGTGGAATTAGTAGGAAAGAATGAATGGAGTGTTTATAAAGAATTTATATACATAAGAGAACCTTACCCAGATGGTCCAAAAATCATTGTTCCTGCTGGTTTTGGTACTGATTTTGCTAGTGTTCCTAGAATTTTTTGGGTTTTTATATCGCCAGTGGATAAACATGGCAAAGCTGCAGTACTTCATGATTATATGTATAGAAAAGAAATATTTCCTAGACATCAATGTGATTATATATTTAAAGAGGCTATGTCTGTTACAGGAGTTTCTGGGTGGAAAAGATTCTTAATATACTGGAATGTAAGGATATTTGGGTTCTTTGTGTGGTTGAAAAGGAAACTTGTGACTAAGACGGATTGGAAATTATAAAAATGTTATAATGGAGAAAAACAATGAAAAATAAATTACAAATTGGTAGAGAGATGATGGCGGAAGAATTAAAGGATGCAGATACAAGAGAGTCTTACGTAGCAAATATAGCAATGTGTATTTACGACAACCGTAGAAAAGATGGGAGATTAAATGCTAAAGATTGTATTAAAGTAGCTGAAAAACTAATAGATAGAATTTGGAGCTAATTATATGGCTTATTATGTAAAGGCAATAGGTTCTAATAGATATGCTGGTGGTACAGATAAATGGCTTAGAATAAGAGATATTTGGTCAGAGAATGATTATTATGTTATTAAAGTAAAAATAAGAGGAATGGATTTTTATTCTAGAGTAGGTGTATACGGGGCATCTAATTTTATTTTTGGAATTGGCTGGCCACCGTATCAAATAACTTGGGGTAGCGTACTTGAAGGCTTACAACCCATAAGAGTAGGCGAGAATGGTATACAATATAATAAAAATGAGAATTAAAGGGAAGGATAAAATGTCAGATTTAGAAAACCCCACAGATCAAGATGATGATGATGTAATTGAAGAACGCTCAATTGAAGAATTTAGAGAGACTGGATTATTGCTTCTAACAAATCAATTTCTACATATTTTCGGGTGGGCACTAACTGTTGACATTGATGAGGATGGAAAGGTAACAAAATTCTATCCAGCGTATTGTAAATTCCGTGGTTTTGACAGCGATCTCACAAGTAAAGCGTATGAGAAAGTAACAAAGCACCTTGAAAAACGAATGCCGGAGTTATTAAGAGACGTGAAGGAGAAATAATGTATTGGAATTATTTAAAGTATGTATTAAATCATAAATGGTGTGTGTTTAAAGTCTGTATGCGAAAGGGACTATTTATTCATGCTTTTACTCACGATATGTCTAAGTTTAGACCATCTGAGTTTATTCCTTATGCCAAAAAGTTTTATGGATCTAAAAATTTACCTGATTCAGGTCGGATTTATATAGAAAGAGACTTTCATATAGCCTTGTTACATCATTATAATAGAAACAAGCATCATTTAGCATATTGGGTAGATTATAAAGGAAAACCCGTTACTATGCCAATCAGAAGTGTTAAACATTTAGTAGCAGATTGGCAAGCAATGGGTTTGGCTAAAAAGAACAATTATACTTTTGCTAAACAAAACGCTATTGATTTTTTTCAATCCAACAAAGGAAATATGAAAATGACCCCACTAACAGAATATTATATTAAAAAATATTTAAAAATTCCAGTGGAGAAATAATAATGAAAATAATTTTAATTTTAATTTTATTTGCCATACCTATGCTATCCTATGGAATAGATGTTTACGCGGCTCCAGAATATAATAAGGTATTGAGAATAGGGTATACTGAGAGTGGTAATACACCTATTTTTAATAACATTTTAAAAGGGTTTATACGGCAATTAATAAAAGATGATTATTTCCCACCATTAGATCCTACTATTTTTAAAGAAACGGATAATAAAAAAATTTGGGAAGTCTTATCTGCTATTTCCAATGGTAAAATAAAATTTGTAAAAGACGCTTTTTTAGAACATAATTGGGATGAGGGGGACGCCACTTTATCAAGGAAACAAGCTCGGGAATGTATAAAAAAATACAGGTTAGATGTAGTTTTGGTAATGGGAACTTTGGCCGCGCAAAAATGTATCATACATGACATTAATACTATATTTATTGTTATGGGAGCATCTAATGTTTATAAATCTGGTATAACTACTGGTGAAACATATTCTGGATTTGATAATGTTTTTGCTACAATAGATCCTTATATATATAAGCAACAGATAAAATTGTTCCATTCTATAATAAATTTTAATAAATTAGGAGTTGTATTTAAGGATACAGTAAGAAACAGAACTTATGCTGGAATAGATGATATTGAAGAGATGTCTAAAAAACTGGGGTTTGATATAATAACATGTTTTTCAAATTCAGAAGAGCTGGATGTGAAAAAAGCAGTAAATGATTTAGAAGAATGTTATAAACATATATCTAAGTTAACAGACTCAATGTACATCACTGTTCATACAGGACTTTTAAACTATAAATATAGTTACAGATTGGCTTTGCCTTTTTTAAAAAACAAAGTGCCTACTTTTGTTCAGGAAGATCCTGAACTGGTGAAACGTGGGTTTTTAATGTCCATAACAGCAAAAGAACCAGGTAAAACTGAGGGTACTTTTACAGCGAAAAGATTTGAAGAAATAATAAATGGAGCCATACCAGGAAAACTAGATATGAGGTTTCACGAAAAAACGTCCTTATTTATAAATAAAAAAGTAGCAGAAATAATAGGAATTAAAATACCAAGTTCGATATTAAAAATAGCAGATAAAGTTTATGAAAGGATTAGTAATGAGGAATAAAAGTAACTATATTTATTTAGTATTAACAACAATATTAGCTTTAGTGGCTTATTGGGTATTTGATAGTTACTGGTCAGTAATTAGTTATGAAGCAAATCTAAGATATTTAATACACAATCCACCATTATCTTTATTTGATAATATGGCTTTTGACATACCTCCTTATCAAGTAATTTATAGGTTAGTTATCTTGTTTATTATTTTTCTTATGGGATTAGTTATAGCATGTATTTTATTAATTAGAGATAATATGTTATCTAAATTGAAAAAAATAGAAGAAGAAAAAGCCAGACTTATAGAATTGTCACAGAGAGATAACAGAATGAAAACCGTTGGTTTAATGGCAGGAGGTGTAGCACATGATTTAAACAATGTATTATCCGGAGTTACTACTTACCCGGAAATGTTGTTATTAAATATGAATAAAGATGATGTTATGTATGAGCCCTTGTCTATTATTTTACGTTCTGGACAAAAAGCAGCAGATATAGTAAAAGATTTATCTACTTTATCAAAAGGATCAGTAAGCCATGATCATATCGTAGATATTAATTATTTAATAAGGGAGTTTATTAGTTCTCAAACACTTATAGATCATTTACCAAGACACAAATATATTAAAGTAATTCCTTTCTACAGTGAAGAGCAAGCATGTATAAAAGGCTCTCCTATACACATTTATAAAGTAATAATGAATTTAACAATAAATGCCATTAATTCTATAGAAGAAGACATTGGTTTAGTAAGAATTGTTACTGAAATAGTAACATTATCAAAGCCACTTGATAAATATGTAGATGTCAGAAAAGGCAAATATGTAAAATTATCAGTAGAAGACACTGGAAGAGGTATAAAAGAAGAAGATTTAGATCATATTTTTGAACCATTTTATACTAAAAATATGTTAGGAATAGATGGAAGCGGCACTGGGCTCGGATTAACCATTGTATGGGCCGCAGTACATGAACATGCTGGGTATATTACAGTGGAAAGTGATTCTACTGGTTCTATATTTAACGTATATCTACCATTGGATGAAGACGCGTGTCTAAAAAAGACTCCATTTACTAAAGTAGAAAAATTATTTGGTGATAAAGAGAATATATTAATAGTAGATGATAATGAAATACAAATTAATATTTTAAAAAGATTATTAACAGACTTAAATTATACTGTAACTACAGCTAATAGCGGTGAAGAAGCCATTGGTATTTTAAAAACTGGCAAAAAATTTGACTTGATAATTTTAGATGTTTTAATGCCTCCCGGAATGAATGGTTGCGATACATTTAGAGAGATTAAAAAAATAAACCCGGAACAAAAAGCAATAATTACCTCAGGTTATATAGATTCTTCTAAAGTTAAATCAGCAATGAAACTAGGTATTAAATATTTTATACACAAGCCTTATACAATTAATGAAATTTCCGAAAAAATAAGGAATACCTTGACAAGTTAGATTTAATGTTTATAGTATAATACGTAAATAAGTGTAAGTAGAAGGGGGTAATATAATGGGAATGTATGATTATGTAAAGTGTAATTATCCTATGCCTAAAGGATTTGAATTTCTTCAGGGGAGTAATAGAGAGTTTCAAACAAAAGATTTCACAAATATTCTAGATGAATATACTATAACAGAAGACGGTAGATTAATTCATCACGAACACTCGTGGGACATAGTACCAGAAGAAGAAAGACCTTACTATGGAAAACCAGAGTGGGACGAAAACCCTATTTTTAAAACGATGGGATCTATGAAAAGAACCCATGTTGCTGATAAAGATATGGATTTTCATGGGTATCTAAATTTCTACACTATAGAATATAATAGTCGTAATAAACCTAATTTCTATAATTTAACTGCAAAATTTACCGATGGTAAATTAGTAGAATTGGTAGTGGAAGGAGAAGACTAAAAATGGCATTTAAATGTAAATTAGGCTTACATAGCTATGTGCCTGTAAAAGACACAGCACAAACACCAGATTTACTTTTTAATAAGGCTATGTCAGAGGCTATACCTGATTCAAATCACGAAGCTCATAAGTATGTATTTGATTTGATGCGTAAAAAAATAAAAGACAACATAATTTACAATAATGTATGTTTAGAATGTGGTAAAGTTAGATATGATGTAGATATGGAATATAATAAATTGTATAAAAAAGTATCTAAACTGCTGAAAGAGTTTGAAGGCATAACCAATATAAAAAAAGCAGCAGATAAACTTTATATGGAAGGATGTGCCTGTGGGAAAGGGTGTAATTTTGTCAAGGATAAAGAAAGGGTTTAAATATGCTTTTTGATAATGGAATGGATAAGTCAGAGAAAAAAGAGTATAAAAAAGTAAAAACCATTGCTTCACAATATACTGATGATTTTGACGGTACTCCTAGAAATAATGTAGTAACGCGTGATATAGGCATATGTAGTGACTGTGACCATCTTGAATATGCAGAAACAAGATGGGGTAGGTTTTTCGCAAAGTGTAGTTACTTAGACATTGGTTTAAATGCTTCAGATCCAGTAGAAAAGTGTAATAAACATACTCCATCACGTAAAATGGATTTATCGGATATGTGGAATATTTATACTCCAATTGATGTAGATAAGAAAAAAGTGGGGTTACTATGATGAGAGCACTTTTGTTGATTTTAATATTAATAATATTATACCTTATACTAAGTAAAGGCGGTTTATAATTATGGTAATGATTATACTTGGATTTATAGTTCACTGTTTAATCGGTGGTGAGTAGATGTCTAATGGATATCATAATCTATATTATAGTATTCATAATAGTTTTATTTTTTGTAGTAAAGGACATAGAATAGAAAAAGGAGAAGTAGTATTATGAAAAACATTATTACAACAATTACTACTATAGTATTTTTATTAGTTACGGCCTCGTTTGTATCAGCAGGTACTATTTGTGAAAGTGAGGTAAATGGCATTAAATACTTTACTAATAGACCTACTATTACACAAAAGTGTGATAAATCTTGGGTTGAAATTAAGTTTGACGCGAAGGCTCACGCGGCCCGTCTTGCGCGAGACAAAAAATTGTATAAAGAAATGTTAAAGCAAGAGCAAATGGATCTTAATAAATTAAAATTGAAGCTTAAATATAAAAGCATAAATTTAGATAATCTTAAATATTACAGGCCTTATAAAAAAGTTAATAACTATTTCATATATAATACACTTAGACATAGACCAAGACATTATATAAATCCCAGGCAAGATCATAAACACGTTGTACGCACTTTATCTTGGAGGTAAATAATGAAGGATTACATGATTTTAGATGAACCTAGTTTACAGGAATTGGAACAAAAAGTATTAGTTACTCTTGGAAAACAACATTTTGACTTGGTGGGCGGTGTAGTAGTGTATAAAGATGAAAGAAATCATTACCATTTTTTACAAACATTATATAAAGGACCTAAATCATGAATCGTTGCTCTGTAGGCTTTCATAAATATATTAAGATAGATGAACACATTTCTATACAGCAAATAATGGATAAAATAGTAAATGCTTACGATCCATTACTACAATCACAAGTTAGAGACTGTATATTAGAACTGTATAATGTAATCCAACCTGAAGCTCTTTCAATTAGATATCCTGGTAGAAAAGTCTGTATAAAATGCGGTAAAATAAAAAATAAAATTCTTAAACATGGAAAAAAGATGCTTAAAGCTGTACGCAAAAAAAGGTTTAGCACGAAGAAGAAGTATCTTAAAAAATGTACCGCAAAGAAATTATTTATTCTAGATCAGCTTAAATCAGTTAGACCAGGAAGTGATTTAGAAGAAGCTATGAAGAATAGAATATTAGAATTGGATAAAATTATTACAAACTTGACTGATGGAGTAGTAAAGGATATTGATGTGGAAGTTAGAGCATTATTAAGAAAATTATAATGAGTATCAAAACATTCCTTATTTAAGAGTTAATGGTGATGAGAGGGCTCCAAAAATAATACTAGAACAGTTTAAAATAGTAAATGGAGGTAAATTATAAATGGATCGGCAAAAAGTTTTACAGTTATTTCATGCTATATGGGTGGAGTGGATGAGGGATCTTTTACGCGGCTGTAAAATAAATCCTGATGGTACTAGAACTATACCAACTAGTAAACTGAAGAATTATATAGATAATATAATGATGCCAGCAGAATTATTAGATTACGAATTGACTAAAAAAAATAAAGCTCAAATAGATGAACTAATAAAATTATTAGAAGATTATGTAAGGGGGGAATTAGATGAGTAATAAATTATTTATTTGCCGTAAATGTGGTAAAGTAACGGAGACCAAAAAAGACACTGTGGAATGTTGTGGAGATAAAATGATGCTGACTGAGGATCCTGAAATTTTAGAAATGTGTACAGCCTCTTTCACAGCGGAACACACGCGTCTATATGATGATATGGAACCTTGCGATGATGGCCGTGGGGCAAGTTCTAAATAGTGAATTTCAAGTGAGGTTATATGACAATTGACAAAAATTTAGACAAATTTGTTCAAGAACAATTGATAAAGAATAAAATGATAGAGCTGTATCAGGGTCTTAGTGATTATTTGGGTTCTGATACTGATTGGTCTAAAATAGTAGATATAGCATATAAAGAATATGAAACGGTAATAGAAATAATGATGTCTTTGTATAATGATTTGGATGTTGACGATGTGTTTAAAATCACAAAAGAAAAACCAGTTTTAGAGGCTTTTATCTATTTATTATTGCTAAAAACAGCTACTATGGATATAATAATAGCGAAATTTATTAAAGGGTAGGCATAATTATGGAAGCATTAGATCTTAAATATGTTTGTAAAAAATGTGGAAAACAAATGTTAAAAATAAATGAATCTAATTTACTTAAAATAGCTGTACATATGATGTTTTCAGACTATATAGAAAATGGTATATTTGTAATAAAAGGTGTCTGTGAAGAGTGTTCTCTTAGCCAACATATTATTTTTTGTACAGCGGTAATAGGAGTTTGATAAAGGTATTATAAGGAATGTATGATGTACTTAAATGTAAGCTATATTTACCTGATAATCCAGGAGAAGTACTTTTTCAAACCAGAGATTTAACGTGCTTAATGTATTATTATACCATAAGAACTGATGGCAGATTAGTCCATCATGAGGTAATATACAGCATTGTACCAGAAGAAGATAGGCCTTATTATGGTTCTAAAGAATGGTATACTTCAGAAAAAGCTAGAGCAGCTGGGTCATTAACTTATAAACATGACAATAACAAATATGTAAATTATGTAGGAGACCTTGTCTTTTATGTTTTACTAAACAATGATTATTATGAGTACAAGGCCACATTTGTTAATAATATATGTGAGGAAATAGTAAAAGTGGAACGAAGTGTAATTCCACCATGGGGATTAAGAGGAGGGGAACACCTTGATACCAATATCTACGCTGGTTAAAACAGAAGAAAAGATACACGAAGTCTTCCAGAGACAAAAGTTTATGTTACTAGCGGCCCACAATGTGATATTATTATAGGAACAGAGATAGATGGTCATGGAGGAGTTTATAGGCTTAGGTATTCATTCAATATTTTAGAAATAGATAATATAAAAGATAAAGATTCAATATTTGAATATATTGCTTATAAGATTATTAATTCATTGAAAGAAAAAGGCTTTAAGTCAAAGGAGAGTTAAAAATGCCATATGTAAAACAGGATGTTAGAGAAAATTTAAACTTTGTTGTAGAGAACATGAAGGCAATGGATGTTAAACCAGATGGAAAACTTAATTATGTTTTATTCAAGTTTTGTAAAGACACCATAGACCCAAGTTATAATAACTACAAGAATTTTATAGCAGAATTAGAGGAATGTGCTCAGGAAATAAGAAGAAGACTTTTGGCACCTTATGAGAATCAAAAGATTATAGAAAATGGCGATGTTGATTAAAGGAGAAGGAAAATGAAGGAATGTGTTTATTTAGTGGGTCAAATTTCAGTTGATCAACCAGAAACGTATCATTGGAGAAAAGAAGTAACTACTTATTTTAAAGATATACCAAACATAGATATTATAGATCCGTGTGGAAACGCTTTTAATACATCAGTATTAAAAAAATGGTCTGGAGAAAAGGATATACATAGGAGAAAGATATATGCTAGTAATGGAATCGAGGTTTTACCTAAAAAGGATTTGTCTTTTGTTAAAAGAAGTACAATAGCTATAGCAGATATGAATATTTATGATACTAATAAAGCTATTATAGGGTCATTTTTTGAGTTAGCATGGTATGCTATGTATCCTGAGAAAATAGTTATAGGGGTGTATTCAGGTGATACAGACAATTCTTTACACACCAAACATCCTTTTGTTAGAAACTCAGTAACACTGTGGGTAAAAACACACAAGAACGCCTGTGATATTATAAGACAATATTTTGAAGAAACGGAGAATGCTTTTTAATGACTTTGACAAGAGAAATTGTGGACAAAGTACTAAACAATATGACAGACGAGCAATTCGAAATTGTTAATAGAATAATGGAAGAATTAAACATTACTAATTATAATGATGCGTTAGATATAATAGATAAAAGTACTAGAGACCCTGAGTTATCAATGATTATATTAAAAATAACACGATAAAAAAACGGAGGATGCTAATGCACCTAAAAGCAGTTTCACAACCATATGTATTTCCTGGTCTTAATGGTAGGGCGATAGAATTTTTAGCTAATCAAGGTAGCTGGTTTCCATGTGATCTTCCGGGAACAGAAGAAGGTGGAGGGATTATTATAGATGAAGATAGATTTACAGAAGAAGATCCGTATTACGCCATAACTGGTGTTTATATCAATGACAGGGTATTAATTACTAGGACACATAAAATTATTACTACTGGAGTAGATGACATAACGATGGCTTTATATAAGTATAAGCTTAATGATGATACATGGGTTATAGAAGATGTAGATCAACTAATTGGAGAAGTAAGACCTGCTCTATGCTTAGTAAATGAATATGGAGACAGGTCCTTTCAATGGACCGATGTAGAAATAGATGAGGCACTTCAGTTTATGATTGATTCAGGTATAATTGAATAAACTAACCTTTTCTAAATAGAAGGGTATTACCTATAAGAAGGCATTAAGAATACACGTTGTTTACTTTAATTCTTTATGCCTTTTTTAATAATGATATTACAAAAAGGAGAGTATAATGTCAAAAAACAATATTACTAGAGAAAAAGAATGGAATAATCGTTTTCCAAAGAAACCAGTTATTTACAATGCACAATACGATAGACCGAGAGACCCAAGAACATTTGTTTTTGATAAGAGTTATATTCTAGAATCTATAATAAAAAACTATGGATTGAGTTCCAAAGATGATAACACAACCATCTTGTCCTGTCTGACTTTTGTACAAAGCTTTATAAAATATGCTGGTGATAGGAAGACTAAAGGCCAAGACGAATTTTGGCAAAATCCGGAAGACACTGTTACATTACAGAAAGGTGATTGCGAAGATGGAGCTATTCTTATTAAATCATTATCTCTTGTAGCTGGTGTACCAGATTGGAAAGTAAGAATTTGCGCTGGTCATGTTAAAGGCGGTGGCCATGCATATTGTACTTATGTTCGTGATGATGACACCCAATGTATTATGGATTGGTGCTATTGGCCCAATAGATTACCAGTTAATGAAAGACGTAGTCTTAAAGACGAAAAAAACTATTATGAAGTGTGGTTTAGTTGGACAAGAAAATATACATTCGCACCACAACGCACAACTTATTCAAAAGGAATTATTAGTGTTTAATTGATAAAACTTGACAAACAATAGTTTAATTATTATAGTTAGGATAGAAACATGTCAACTTTTTTTATTCAAAACTTAGGAAATAGTAAGAACATGATTGTAGAAATAGTAAGACAAGGTACTAACGATATTGTACTACGTTGTGTAAAAGATGGGTTTAAATTTGCTATTAGTAAAAGTAATTTTAAACAATTTTACGACGACTATGACGAAATATATAAATTTGACGGCGATCAAATTTAAAGGAATTATTATAATGGTTAAACGAATACTGATATTGTTTTGTGTTATTTTTATTAGTACTATACTTGTATCGTGTGCCGTTGCTGATAATGTTTTAGATACTATAGATAGAATACAGTATCCTGAATTTTATGTAGACCATAAAGCTTATATTGTAAATGCTCTACCAGTGGACGTGGAAGTTAAAATAATAGATATATACCAACAAAAATTAATAGCCCATCATTTTATCCAACCTAAAATTAAATATAGATTTAATAAAAGCTTCAATCCTTGGGTAGTTCCTCTTACTATAAGATTAGGTACATATAGAATAATGGTGTTTACACAAGATGGTAATAATAACGGATACCAATCATTTCAATTAACTGAGTTAGATTTCATTAATAAAGGTTCTTGCCCGGTTTGGATCATTGCAAGAAAACCTAAGGGCCGATTAAAGGTAATTCAAAGTGTTTATAGACCTAAACAATAAACTAACCTGTATAATAGTAGAACAAAAGAAAGAGGTCCCAGGACGAGATGATTGTCTGATGAAACCTCTGATAAAAATTATAAATAATATCAGATACTCTCACCAATCTTCACACCTGGAAACTAAAATCACAACTAAGAGTTTTAAGGAGGAATTAAAAGGATGAATGTAGTACTACGGACTAAAGGCTATAATGAATCAATAAAAGAAAGTGAATTTACATTAGATGATTTTAATACGGTATTAACATTTATGAAACAATCTGAAATACCATTTATTAATATAATAGGTAAATCACCATTTTTACATAATAAATTTTATGATTTCATAGAAGCAGCTATTTTAGCAGAAGTATATATTAGAATTATATTAGATACTGTGCCAGATGATGATACTATAGAAAGACTGGCCCAAATAGCAACAATAAATCAGAATAAGATAGGGTTTTCTATAGATCTTACAGAATATAGTGAAGATAATGAAAGTTTAAATTATTTAATTACTAAATTGGGTAAATGGTCTCATTCATCAGTTACAATAACACCTGAATTTAATAATTTAGAAGAAATACTACAAGTTATTGTAGACAAAGGGATGATGCCTATATTAAAATTGGGATTTTCTTTACCAGCATATAATAACCCATATACTGTTTTACCAATAGAACAGTATAAAGAAAAAACAGAGCTTATAGGGTCTGTAACAAATTTTAGAAGAATACATGAAATAGGTTTTGTATTTGATTGCGGCATGACTTTATGTGATTTTAGTAATGATGTTATCGCTGGTATATTTAAGTCCCCTATGGCAAGCTTTGAATTTTTGTGCTCACCAAAAGTAGAAATTTTACCAGGATTAGATGTAGTACATTGTTCAATTCTTGTAGGTGAAACACAGGTAAAACTTACTGATTTTAGTTCATTTAGAGAATTATTTAATTATTTATTAGTGTATTTTAAAAATTACGATACTCTGTATAACAAATGTACAGAGTGCTGGTATAAAAATAAATTATGTGGAGGAGGATGTAAGGGGTATAAATATAATTTAACAGATACAAAATAAAAAATTAATGTTAGGAGGTGGTTTAACTCTAAATTATCTGAAAGTTAAACTTTTTAAGAAAGGTAAAAGCCTACAACATGAAAGATAAAGTCGTAGTTGATACTAATTTATTTTTGGATGATGAAAAAATTTTATATAAGTTAACTAAGGAATATAAAAACATAATAATACCACTTACAGTTTTAAAGGAATTAGACAAACACAAATACAAAAAAGATACGGCTTACAGCGCCAGGAAAGCAATTTTAGCTATAAGAGATTTTAAAGATGAGCAACCAGAAGCAATAAAATTTAGATATGATTACAAAGAATTGACTGATAATGATATGAAAATAATCGATGCTGCAATGAATGAAGAGGCAACGATAGCTACAAAAGACATATCAATGTCAATAATTGCTGAAGCAAATGGATTAGATACTAGATTGTATGATGTTATATTAAACAACATTTTTGATCCGTATATTTATTTAGAAGAAGAAACACTTATAGAAGGAAATGATATATTTACATTTCAGCAATATTATGAAGGAAGAGATTATTATAGAACAATAAACATTATTAGTAATAAAATTAAACGAGAGTTGTTGATAGAAACATGGTTTTTTTTAATAATCAATTGTGATGATGGTATTTGTGTATATGCCAATAATCCTATTACATATAAATTAGAGAGAATAGATAACAGACCGCAATACAGAGAATTAAAAATAAAAGAAAATTATATTCAAGCTCAAGATGAATACCAAAATTGTGCGTTATATTCTCTTAAAAATGCCCCTAACACATTATTAACAGGTAGATGGGGGTCAGGTAAGTCTTTAATAGGTACAGCTTTCGCAATTGAAAATACCCTTAGAAAGGTATTTATTACTAGACCCCCAGTAGGTATAAACAAAAAATATAATTTAGGATTTATGCCAGGTGCAAAAGAAGATAAGATGTTAGATTGGGTTTCTGGAATAATGTCGGCATTATATTTTATCTTTGCCAACACGAGAAACCAAAAATGCTCTGGAGTAACTTACGATCATGTACGGGATCAAATGTTTGGAGACTTATTTGAGCCTATACCCGTTAATTCAATACAGGGAATGTCTTTATTACAAGGGGATATAATGGTAGTAGATGAAGTTCAACTATTAGATGTAGATACACTATCTATGATTTTGTCTAGACCTAGTAAAGGCGGGAAGCTTGTTTTATTAGGAGATTTAAAACAAACATACAATGTGGTAAAACCTTCGGAGTCCGGACTATTAAAATTACTCAGATCGCTACCACATAAAAGTTTGTCATATGTAAAATTACAAAAT
>Ga0114931_10002450_pt1 | contig 23581 bp, 1 predicted proteins | sample 2SBtaG_FD_89579 | JGI IMG/M metagenome (GOLD analysis project Ga0114931, IMG submission 89579) | Deep subsurface microbial communities from Kolumbo volcano to uncover new lineages of life (NeLLi) - 2SBTROV14_V59a metaG | ecosystem: Environmental > Aquatic > Marine > Volcanic | place: Kolumbo... | reverse complement strand
CCACCGGTGGAGAGTTGCCAAAATCGATGAAATTGTGTACGTAATTCTTTGAGTCCTTGTCGCTTGCGAGGACTAACAAACCGGTTACGGCGGTGACACAGTCTTTAGTGGATGTTGGATTGTTGATATTGAGATCCGTCGGACTCTGCAAAAATATGGTGCCCAGTCCGGAGCCAAAAACAGGATTGCTCAGATGGGCAGTTTTCATCACAATGGATTTTGGTGACGTGCCACTTGTTTTTGCAAAAACGTAAAGGCTGTCCGTTTCTGAATTGAGCACAACTGTGGGACGCGTCGGAGTATCCTCGGTGTTCCATACTGTACTCGTGGACCAGGTCTCAAGCAGGGGGTCACGTTTAGCGAGGAGAATCTGCGCGTCTCCGACATTCACAAGACTTGTCTTCACAATCGCAGCCACTGTTCCGTTGTTGCTACAGGCTAAATTGAGATGGTCGTCGGCGATGCGCGTCCCTGAAACGATCGTCTCCCTGCCCTCCCAGTCCGTGTCTGTGCTATCGTCTACGTGCACGGCAAAATAGAAGGCCGGATCGATCATGTTCGACCAGAGAACGCCGATTCTGTCCCCGCCAAAGGCCGTGATCGTGGCAAGATCAAGGGTGTCTGTGACGGTTCCCTGCACAGGCAGATTGAAAGCCGCGCCCCAGGTAAAATCGTCGGTCGTGGTCCTGTTTAATTTAACAAAACCGGTATCGTTCCAGGCCACCCAAAGTTTACCGTTTGAGTCTTTGGCCAGAACCAAAGATTCGGATTTTTCAGTCCCCGGGATAGAAACGGAGTCATCAAAAGCGAACGTCTGACCTGCAGAATTGTAACTGTAGCGATAAAGTCTGCCCACGTCCGGGCCGTCTGCCGCTTTGTGGGTTGATTTAGCGCGGGAAGTGACATACAACTTCGTGCCGTCCCACAGAACATCTGCACTAGAGCGGGGTCGGTTATCGACATCGACGCCGGTGTTCGTCCAACTCTGCGCAGTCGGGTCGAATCTGAAAATACGGTAGTTGTCCCCAACATTGTCCCACATAACACCCCACCAGAAGCCGTCGTGATACCAAAGCTTGCTTTCAGGCTTATTTTCTGTCACATCACCCGTAACGCCGCCGCCATTATAGTCAAAATCACGGTAACCTGCGATCATGGGGGTCGCCTGAAAGGTTTGGGCCTTACTGACTTGAGCCGTTGCTAACAGACTGAGTGCTAAACCCGCAAATCCCACCGCGCGTCTGGCAATTTTTGCGGAGGTTGTCACGTTGGTGCCTTTCCGGGTTGCTTGCTCATTGATGCTCATCCATTCTCTCCACGTAAAACCATTCTGCTTAACGACCTGGCGACGAAATCCTGCTTCCCGCCACCGTAATCGTCAAGAATTAGTCAAAGTCCTGGAAAAGTATCCTCTCTTTCTAAAAGGCTACTTTTGCAAAATGATCCGTCTGGAAAATTTCTGCTCTCCCGCGTCCAGGCGCACAAAATAGATGCCACTGCTGACGTTCCTCCCGTTGCTATCCTTCCCTTGCCACCGAATGGTCTTGAATCCAGCCGTTTGTTCGCCGTCTACCAATGTTTTTACGAGTTGTCCAGTAATGTTAAAAATCATCAGCTTGACCTGACCCGCTTCTGGTAATGCGTATCTAATATTCGTCGCGGGATTGAAGGGATTCGGATAATTCTGTCCCAAACTAAGGGTCTTTGGTAGTGCTTCGGGTGTGTCAGGGTTCTCAGACAATTCAGAAATCACTTCTTGTGAAATTTGCGCGATGGAGGTTGTTCCGCCGCTTTGAACCACGAGTTCTGGACTGACCGCGCCTTCCTTCATGAAATACTTGACCTGATCTTGGGAGTCACCCTGTAAACAAAAACTAAAGGTGCCATTGCCGGTAATCGCAGCAGTAACATCAAATTCGGCGATGTCGTTCGGTAACAATGCGCCTACGCTGCTCAGCACACCACTTGTTATATCGGGGGCATTCCCGGCTGTCAAACCGGCCTCTGTCCAGGGCGTCGCTGAGGTTGAATGAAGGTTCGAAGCAGCGAACACTGACCCTCCTTTGTCCCCGCCATCAGTCAAATCGCTCGTCACCTTTAGTCTAAGTTTGGCATTCACGACACTGCTTGTGATCCCACTCACACTAAATTTGAAGTAAGTACTAAACTTCGACTGCTCGACTTTGGCGGTATTTTTCGTCCCGTAGTTTGTTCCAGGTGCCGTAAGTTTGACTTGACCGTCATCGGTTGGATTAAACGTCATGGTTTCACCCTGCCCGCCGGTGACAGTGATCGTGACGGTAGCTGTGTTTGAGGTGGCCCCCGCGTCGTCTCTCACCGTGTAACCGAACGTATCAACACCCACGAAACCTGCGTCGGAGATGTACGTGACAGCCCCGGTTGTGACGTTTAGAGATGTTGTTCCGTTGGCAGGCGCAACGATTACAGCGACCGTGTTATTGGCGATTGAACCGTCGGGATCAAAATCATTGGAAACGACCGGTACGGTCACAATACTTCCGCTACTGACGGTAGCCGCGTTGTCGACGGCGGTCGGCGGTTGATTCAAAGACGGGAGTACAGTAACCGTAACAAGCGCGGCATTCGAAACAGCACCGTCATTATCCAAAACCGTGTAGCTAAACGAATCCGTGCCTGAAAAACCCGCATTCGGCGTGTAAGTAACAACTCCTGGTGTACTATTCGCGACCGCAACGCCATCGGAGGGAGCCGTTGTCACGAGCACTGACGAAGGCACTAGGGTACCGTCACTGTCGCTGTCATTCGTAGTCACGCCAACGCTGACTGGAATACCCTCAGTTGTCGAAGCATTGTCGTTCACTGCGACGGGTGGGCTGTTACCACCGCCACCACCAGACCCGGTGCTGATGATTAGCCTGGGTGCCACAGTTCCCTCCTTAGTAAAAAATGCGACTTTGTCCCCAGCCGTCTTCTGGATCGCGAAACTGTAAACGCCATCGCCGATGATCGCGGCCGTGACATCAAAATCGACCAGATCGCCGATGTTGACGGCGCCGGCGCTGCTCAAGGCGGTCCCGGATATCAGCGGCGCGTTACCTGCCGTCAGAACTTGCTCGGTCCAGGAGGTCGATGATCCCTGTAGACTGTTTGATACTGAAAAAATGGAACCAGCAGCAGAACTTGGATCCGTAACAGAAAGCCGGAGAATAGCACTCTGTACAGCATCATTCAGGCTGGTCACATTAAATTTGTAGTATGAAGTGAAGATATTTGCCTGTGCTTTCGACGTTGTCTTGGTCCCGTAGTTCGTTGCGGGAGAAGTGATTTTCACTTGCGCATCATCTGTCGGCAGAAACGTCAGCGTCTGGCCGCCACCTCCGCTTCCGCTAACGGTAATCGCGACGGTGGCTGCATTCGAAACGGCTGAGTCATTGTCCTGGACGGTGTATGTAAATGAGTCGTTTCCTGAGAAACCCGCACCGGGGTTGTAGGTCACAACCCCCGTTGTCACATCTAAGCTGGCGGTGCCATTGGCCGGACCTGTCACGATGACGATCGAGCCAACAATAAGAGTGCCGTCTGAATCTGTGTCGTTTAGCGTCACGTCAATGGCGATGGGCACACCAGTACTAGTCGCAGCAATATCATTTACAGCGACCGGAGGAATGTTCCCGCCGGAGACGGTGACGGTAACAGTGGCCGCATTTGACGTAGCCCCGTCATTATCTTGAACCGTGTAGGAAAAAGTATCCTGACCTGAAAAACCGACGCCTGGCGTATAGGTGACCCGACCGGTGCCGCCGTCTACTACCGAGGTGCCGGCCGTCGGCTGTGCGACGATAGCGACGGTCGTTACCACGATGGATCCATCCACGTCCGAGTCGTTGCTGGTTACATCTATTTCAACGGCGCTCCCGGACACCGTAACCGCGTTGTCGTTGACCGCGGTCGGCGGCAGATTCCCCGAACCTGAGCCGGTTGCCACAATGAGCTGCGGCGGGGAGGCCCCCTCTTTCGTGAAGTACTTTACCTGATTCGGCGAATTCCCAACGATGCAAAAACTAAATGTTCCGTTTCCAGCTACCGCTGAGGTCACATCAAAGTCCACAAATTCTAAAGGCGTTACGGCACCAGCGGTGCTCAGGGCACTCCCGCTTACATTAGGTGCATCGCCGGAAGTCAAGACGCTTTCCGTCCACGGAGTTGAACTCCCCGGCAAGGTGTTGGCTGCCAGAAAAACACTGCCGCCGTTGTCACCGCCATCAGAGGGTCCATCCGTCACCTGCAGCCTCAAGACAGCTTTTTGAACAGAACTTGACAAACCACCGACAACAAATTTGTAGTATGACGTGAACTTTCCTTGCTCAACCTTCGAAGTTGACTTGGTGCCGTAGTTATTTAAAGGCGCACTCAATTTAACCTGTCCATCGTCGGTCGGCTGGAACGTCACTGTTTGGCTGCCGCCTCCTGTGGGGTTCACAATCAGAACGACGGCTGCTTCATTAGACAGATCGCCCGCGTTGTCTCTGACCGTATAACCGAACCCATCATTTCCGGTAAAACCACTGTTGGGGGTGTAAGTGACGACGCCGCTAATACTGTTTATCACTATGCTGCCATGACTCGGATTTGAAGTCACGGAAACCCTTGTCGCATCCACCGTTCCGTCCGGGTCCGAATCGTTCGCCAGAATATCAACCACAACTGGAATCTCTTCGACTGTGGTGGCCGTGTCATTCAGCGCGACCGGAGCAGAATTGCCGCTCCCCACAGTAATGCTCACAGTTGCGGCATTAGAACTGGTTCCTTCATTGTCTTCAATGCTGTAGGTAAACGTGTCAATGCCCGAAAATCCAACATTTGGCGAATAAGTTATGTCGCCGCTCACCGGATCGACCTGCACGTTGCCGGCGTTAGGCTGAACGCCAACAGTAACTGTTGTCTTGTCAAGCGTGCCGTCGGCATCGATGTCGTTGTTCGTCACGGCCACAATCACACTCGTGTTGGCCGCGGTCGTTGCCGAATCGTCGTTTGCTACCGGTGCGATGTTGGTACTCCCTCCGATTGTGGTAACGACAAGTTGCGGTGCCGTTGCACCTTCCTTGGTGAAATATTTCGCTTGATCGTTTGACAGGCTGGTAATGCAAAAACTGAAAATGCCATCCCCTACGATCGCAGGCGTGACATCGAACTCCACCATCTGCAGCGGCGACACTGAAGCCAAACTACTGAGTGCGGCGCCTGTCACCTCAGGAGCATTACCCGATGTCAGCAGGGCTTCAGTCCAGGCAGAGGCACTATTACGGAAATTGACGGACGTTTGAAAAATATTGCCTCCGCTAACACTTGCGTCCGATGCTGCGGAGCCGACCTGAAGTCTAACCGTGGCCTTTTGGACGGATCCGGAAAGGCCTGTTACGCTGAATTTCAGATAGGTACTAAACTGACCAGCTTCTACCTTTGCGGTCGACTTGGACCCGTAGTTTTTGCTGCCGTCGGTCAGTTTCACTTGCGCATCGTCTGTCGCCCCGAATGCTACGGTCTGCAGGCCGCCGGCCGTCACATTGACCGAGACTGTCGCCTGATTTGACAGGGCCGCCTCGTTGTCGCGCACGGTGTAGGTAAATGAATCCTGGCCGACAAATCCTCCATTCGGGGTGTACGTAATGCTTCCACCTGGACTGTTGACTGCCGTGCTGCCGTTGGCGGGGCCGGTCGCAACGGCGACTGTCGTCCCGTCAAGCGTTCCGTCAGAATCTGTATCGTTACTAAGAACCGCTATTTCGATCGCTTGTCCTGCGGAAGTGGACGCAGCGTCGTTGGCGGCCACGGGCGGCGCATTTTGACTCACGACCGTCACCAGCACGGTTGCCGTATTTGATTTTGCTCCTTGATTGTCCTGCACCGTGTAGGAAAACGTATCCAGACCGGAAAAACCGGTGTCGGGATTGTACGTGACAAGACCGTTGGCGGTGTTTACCGTGGCGGTCCCGTTTGCAGGAGTCGTCTCAATTGTCACGCTTCCCACATTAAGAAAGCCGTCGGCATCACTGTCGTTGACGGTCACATCGATATTAATTCCAATATTCGCGTTGGTCGTTGTCGTGTCCCCGATCGCGACCGGTGGCACATTCCCGGCGATCACGTTCAGAACAAGCGTCGCACTATTCGAAAGGTCGCCGTCGTTGTCTTTGACGGTGTAGGCCAGGCTGTCAACTCCCAAAAAGCCCGAATTGGGTGTATACGAGATAGTGCCGCTTGGCGTGACCGTGGCGACCCCCGCCGCAGGGCCACTTACAAGAGCCACGGAACTAGCATCCAAAGTTCCATCACTATCACTGTCATTCGACAGGACGTTTGCAACAATCGCGCTTCCGGCAGATGTTGTGACAGTGTCGTCCTTCGCAACGGGCGGCACGTTAACGCCCGCTACGTCCACGATGACAAGGGCAGGGTTCGAGATGGCCCCACTGTTGTCTTTGATCGTGTATTCGAACACGTCGGTCCCCTTGAATCCGTTGGCCGGGTTGTAGGTAATGATTCCTGTCACACCATCGGTGGTCGTGAAGCCGTTACCGGGGGGTGTGACGATCGAAACGGTAGAGAGCGCAAGCGTTCCGTCGCTGTCAACATCATTGCCCGCCACATCGACGGCAACGGGCGTATTGGAGGACGTCGAAACCGTATCATTGAAGGCGATCGGTGCGTTATTGGCTGCACCACCTGAGCTGGTCAAAATAACGAGCTCCGGTTTTTGCGATGTCGTGCCTTCTTTGGTATAATACTTGACTTGATCAGTGGAATTGCCGGTGATACAGAAACTGAATACTCCATCTCCATTCACTACAGCAGAGACATCAAACTCTACAATTTCATTCGATGCCACCGGGCCCTTTGTCTCTAGTGTCCCTTGCACAATGTCAGGGGCATTGCCCGCAGCTAGCGCTGCTTCAGTCCACGATTGGGTGGTCCCGCTAAAGCTATTCGATGCCAGATTGACGGTTCCACCTGAATCGCTGCCGTCGCTGACACCATCAGAGACTTGCAAACGCAGTACAGCGCTTTCGACGTTGCCGCTGAGTCCGGAAACATTAAACTTGTAATATGCCCGAAATTTGCCGAGGTCTACTTTTGCGGTTCCCTTGGCGCCATAATTGCTCAAAGGCTCGCTCAGCTTCACCTGGCCGTCTTCCACGGACTCAAAAACGAAATTCGACGGCGGCGTCACGACAACCACGACAGATGCCGTGTTGGATTCGGCGCCGTCGTCGTCGCTGACTCGATAAGTGAAATTATCCTGACCCTCGAAGCCACTGTTGGGAGTATAAGTGGCCCTACCCGTCGCACCATTCAAAGAAACAGATCCGTTCAGCGGTTGTGAAATCAGGACGACACTCGCTGGCGAAACCGTGCCATCGATATCCGAGTCGTTTTGGATCAAGTCGATATCTACTGGGACATTTCCCGTTGCCGCGGCATCGTTAACGGCGACCGGCGGATCATTGACATCCAGAATGGTAAGATTTAAGAGGGCTGTATTAGAAATGGCCCCCAGATCATCCGCAACATGGTAGAACAGCGTGTCCAGGCCAAAGAAATTGGCAGCCGGCGTGTACGTAAGCTCGCCGGTAACGGTACTAACGCTCGCGGTGCCATGATTCGGCCCGGAGTCAATCGTAACGGAAGTAGCGTCCACCGAACCGTCCGGGTCCGCGTCATTTGTCAGTATGTCGACGGTCACGGGTACGTCTTCGTCCGTAACCGCGGCGTCTGCAGCGGCAACTGGTGGATCATTCTGACCGATCACGGTGATGAAAACGCGCGCAGTGTTGGAAACCAGCCCGTCATTGTCCGCGATGATATAGTCGAGACTATCGGCTCCGCTGAAATTGATGTTGGGCGTATAGATCACGACGCCATTGGCGGAGCTCACTGAGGCCGTGCCATTGACTGGTTGAGTGACAGTGGTCACCGTACTCAGGTCCAATGTGCCATCGACGTCGCTATCGTTGCCGGCTACATCAATATCCAGCGCTACTTCTTCCTGGGTGGAAACTGTGTCGTTGCTCGCCCTGGGTGCATCGTTAATGCTGGTCACGTTGATCAGGACCCTCGCCTGATTTGATGCCAAGCCGAGATCGTCTAGTACATTGTACTTGAGAGAATCGCTGCCTGAAAAATCAAGATTGGGATTGTACTTGATCTCTCCGGTCAGCGCGTCCACTGTTGCGCTGCCATTGGCCGGGCCCGATTCGATCATAACGGAAGTCGAATCAAGCGTGCCGTCAATGTCAAAATCATTCTGCAAGACATCAAACGAGACTTCTGTATCCTCACTTGTTGTAACCGTATCGTCTTTGGCAAGTGGCGCATCATTCTGACCGGTCACAGTGATGAAAACACGTGCGGTGTTGGAAACGAGGCCATCATTGTCGCCAATAATGTAATCGAGACTGTCAGCCCCATTGAAATTGTTATTTGGTGTATAAGTCACGATGCCCGGGGCGGCAGTTATCGAAGCCGTGCCATTGACCGGTGACGTGACAATGGTTACCGTATTCAGGTCCAATGTGCCATCGATGTCGCTGTCGTTGCCGGCGACATCAATGTCCAACGCTACTTCTTCCTGGGTGATGACTGTATCGTTCATGGCCAAAGGTGCATCATTGACGTTGGTCACGCTTATCAGGACCCTCGCCTGATTCGATATCAGTCCTAAATCGTCGCGCACATCATAGTCCAGAGAATCGCTTCCAAAAAAGTTGAGATCGGGAGTGTAGGTAATCTCGCCCGTCAGTGCGTTGATGGTTGCGCTGCCATTTTCAGGTACGGATTTTATTGTCACTGAAGCGGAATCAACCGTGCCATCCGTGTCGAAATCGTTCTGCAGGATATTGATGGAAATTGCAGTCTCTTCACTTGTTGTGACCGTGTCGCCTCTGGCAACTGGCGCGTCATTTTGGACCGTCACCGTAATGAGAACGTGGGCTTGATTGGAGACATTGCCGTCGTTGTCGGCGACTGTGTAGCTCAGACTATCTGAGCCGTTAAAGTTCAATGCGGGCGTGTAGGCAATGGCCCCGGTTGATGTATTGGGTATGGCGCTGCCATGCAGAGCAGCCGTCACTACCGTGACGCTGCTCGGGTCCAAGCTGCCATCCGGATCGACATCATTATCAATCACAGCTATCTGAACGGGAGTATCTTCGGGCGTCACGGACGTATCGTTGCTGGCCACCGGACTGTCGACCACCGGGTTGACCGTTACCAAAACGGTCGCTAGGTTTGAACGGGCTCCCTCGTTATCCACTACGCTGTATTTGAGGCTGTCAGTACCAAAAAAATTTTCGCCCGGCGAATAGAGAATCTCGCCCGGCGTTGTAGTAAGAATCGCGCTGCCTTGCGTGGGGGCACTCTCGATTCTAACGCTATCCACAACAACGGTCCCATCGAGATCTGTATCGTTGTCGGTTACCACTATCACAACCGCTACATCTTCGTCGGTGGCAGCTGTGTCGTTGACGGCAACAGGGGGTTCATTCGGAGCCGTGATCGTAATGAAAATCCCAGCGCTATTCGAAACGGCGCCTTGATCGTCTTCTACTGAGTAGGTTAGGGAATCCGACCCTGAAAAACCTCCGGCCGGCGTGTAAACGACATCGCCATTTGGCAGCAAAACGGTGGTTCCGTTTTGGGCCGCCGACAGCAGGACAGATGCGCCGTTGACCGTACCATCCACGTCCTGATCATTGTCGATGACACGAATCGTTACTGGCGTATCACGCAGTGTGAAAGCGCTGTCGGAAAAAGCAACGGGCGGATCGTTTACGGGATTTACGGTGATACTTACCGCAGCCTCGTTAGAGGGAGTGCCGAGGTTGTCTCGGACCGTATATTTCAGGCTATCCTGACCCGAAAAATCCTTGGCGGGTGCATAGGTGATTTTGCCGGTGGCGGTATCGACGCCAGCAATGCCGTTTTCTGGGCCGACGGTTAAGGTCACTGAACCAAGATCGAGAGAACCGTCAGTATCGCTATCGTTGCTGGTGACGTCTATGGCGATTGGCACGTCTTCGCTGGTCGTTACAGTATCGGCAACAGCGACCGGCACGTCATTCGTGGAAACGACATCAATAAATAGTTGGGCTAGATTAGACGCCGCACCACTGTCATCGCGTACACTATAGAACAAAGAGTCCATGCCCTGGAAACCCAGATTGGGCGTGTAGGTAATTTCTCCATTAGCCTTTACGCTGGTGGTGCCATGCGAACTGGGTCCCGCCAGGATCGATGCCGGATCAATCGTGCCGTCGTTGTCTTTATCGTTCGCAATAACCAGCACACTCACGGCGAGATTCGGTTCGGTTGAGGTTGTGTCATTTACGGCAATTGGCGGGTCATTCACGTTACTGACATTCAGCCGGACCGTCGCTACATTTGACGGTGCCCCACCATCATCCTGAATGGAATAGGTCAGGCTGTCAACACCAAAGAAATCTGAATCGGGGGAATAGGTGATTTCTCCGGTCGCCCCGTCTACGCTGGTGGAGCCATGTAGTGGTTGTGACGCCAGAGAAACGGTCGCAGGCACGACGGTGCCGTCAATATCCAGGTCATTGTCGGACACCGAGATTACTTTGGCAACATCCTCCGTCACATTCACCGTGTCGTTAACGGCGATAGGCGGATCATTCAGATTGGTGACTGTCACGAAAACACTGGCTGGCGTCGAGACCAGACCCTCTTGGTCCTCGACGGTGTAGCGCAAGCTATCTACACCGACGAAGTCCAATCCCGGAATATAGATAATTATGCCGTTCGAAGATACCGTTGCCACGCCGTTCAAAGGTTGCGTGACGACCGTGACGCTAGCCGAGTTAATCAGTCCGTCAATATCGACATCGTTGCCAAGCACGACGATTGCGGCAGCGCTTTCTTCTGGGGTCGTCGCTGTATCATTGACGGCGATAGGTGGGTCATTCAGATTCGTGACGTTTATCGAGACCGTGCCCACCATGGACGTCGCGGAGGAATCGTCATCGATAGTGTACGTCAATGTATCTACGCCCACAAAATTTAGTGCCGGTGTGTAGGTAAGCGACCCTGGTGCGGCCCCCACTCCTGCAACTCCATTAGGCGGTTGCGCAACAATCGTCACACTAGAAGGCACAATGATTCCGTCAACATCAAAATCATTTTGCGCCACGTCGATCGTCACAGTCGTCTCCTCTTGAGTCGTCACCGTGTCATTGGCAGCGACCGGGCTGTCATTGGTATTTGCAACAGTTAACAGGACCTGGGCTGAGTCAGACGCGCCGATATCATCATTGACCGAATACGCAAGTGTGTCACGGCCAAAGAAGTCCTGACTCGGAAGATAAGTTATCACCCCTGTTCCGGGATCAAGGTTCGCAGTACCATGCAGGGGTTGTTCCAGAATAACCACGGAGGTCGTGTCGATTGAGCCGTCGACATCCGTGTCATTCTCCGTAACCCGAATGGCGATCGGAACATCCTCCAGCGATGAGACGATGTCAGTCACCGCCACGGGGGGATCATTCAGACTCGTTACGACAACCAGCACCTGGGCCGTGTTCGAGGTCGCACCTGCGTCGTCGTCGACATGATACGCGAGGGTATCAGTCCCGACAAAATCAATGTCTGGCGTATATGTGATTTCACCGGTACTGCCATCTAAGCTGGCCGAACCGTTGTCAGGCATACGGGTCACCACCAAAGTAGAGGCGACAATGCTGCCATCGATGTCTGTGTCATTCGTGAGAACTGAAAGGATTACAGGTACTTCCTCAGCGGTGGTTAATGTATCATTCACAACAATTGGCGCATCATTTACGGCATTGACCGTGATCGTGACTTGTCCGGGATTAGAAACCGTGCCCTCATTATCCTTAACTGTGTAAGCCAATGCATCGGGACCAAAATAGTTTGAGTTGGGTGTGTAGGTGACCATTCCGTTTGTAGAGTCAACAGCAACCGTGCCATTGGTAGGTGCAGTCACAATAGTCACTGTCGAGTCGACAATTGTTCCGTCCGTGTCGACATCATTCGAGGTGACTGCGATGCTGACAGGCGTATCTTCATCGGTCTGTGCCTGGTCTGTCACCGCCGTCGGTGGATTGTTAACCCGAACAGAAACCGTTGCCTCCTCGGAGGTTGCCCCATTGTCGTCATCGACTGTATATCCAAAAATGTCCGTGCCGGAAAAGGGCACGTTGGGCACATAGGTCAGGATGCCGGTGGTCGGGTTCAGGGAAAAAGTCCCGTTAAAAGGGCCAAAGGTCAGGACGATTGAACTGGGGTCTATCGATCCGTCGGCATCTGTATCATTTGCCAGGACATCTATTTCCACCTGCGTGGCCTTGGTCGTAAAAGGAAAATCGTCGGACGCCGTGGGCGGCTGATTGACCTTCACGACGACCCCTGTCGTGTCTGAGACAGTTCCATCATTGTCCCCCACCGTGTACGTGAAAGTCATGTTGCCCGTAAAGTCCGTGAAAGGTGTGAAGGTCACAAAACCGTTTGTCCCGTTGACCGAGGTTGAACCCAAGGCCGGCGGCTGTACGATCGTAACGGATGAAGGAACAAGCGTCCCGTCTGGATCACTGTCATTTGCCAGAACATCGATAACAACTGTCGTATTCTTCTGTGTGGTGGCAGAGTCAGTTACCGCCAGCGGAACGGCCCCAACGTTGACGAACACGGTAGCCAGGTTGGAAGTCAGTCCTGTCGCATCGTCGACAGTGTACTTCAAACTATCCAGTCCAAAAAAGCCGGTCGTTGGCGTGTAAGAAACACTGCCCGTGGATGTGTCCGCAAGGGCCGTTCCATTACCGGGTCCCTCGGCAATTACCAGGCTGCTTTTATCTATGGAAGTTTCGGGGTCTGTGTCATTCGCGGTTACAGGTATGACAACAGAGGTGCGACTGTCCGTTGTCGCCGTGTCGTTGAGCGCAAGCGGGGGGTCATTTTGCCCGGAAACCGTGATCTTAAGATTCGCCTCGTTCGAGACACCGGCACTGTCGTCTTTCACTGTGTAACTGAGCGTATCAACACCGGCGAAATTTAGGCTTGGCGTATAAGTGATAACGCCATTAACTGGATTAACCGTAGCTGATCCGTTCGCCGGCAATTTTGTGATAACCACGGATGTTGGGTCAATTGCGCCATCGGAGTCGCTGTCATTCGCCAGGACATCGACGGCCACAAGAGTTTCCTCCTCGGTGGTTGTGCTGTCATCTGCCGCAACGGGTGAATCATTTACGTCAATTCTGACGACAGCCGCGATCGCGTTGGCACCTCCGTTGTCAGAAACGGTATAATACAATGAATCTGCACCGGAAAACCCTACATCAGGTGTATACGTAATAGCGCCCGTACTGGCATCCACAGACGCGGCACCGTTGATTGGATCTAACACCACAACTACGCTGGTGACGTCCACCGTTCCATCAGCATCTGTGTCATTTGCTGCCACATTGATAGCGACCGGCGTCGTTTCGTTTGTAGAAGCATTGTCATCATTGGCCCGGGGTGCCTCGTTGTTGAAATCGAGAAAACTGTGCAAATAGTTTTTGGTGGTCTTGTCACTCGCAAGGACAAGCAAGCCCGTGGCATTGGTCACACAATCTTTTGTACTGGTCGGATTGTTAACGTTGTCATCCTGTATGCTCTTTATAATAACCCGCCCAAGGCCTGCTGAGAAAACGGGACTTGACAAATGAGTACTCTTCATATGGATGGATTTGGGAGCGGTGCCGCTGCTCTTAACAATGACATATATGCTGTCGGTGTCCGAATTGATGACGGCGACAGGGCGCGTCACGTCATCTGCTTTCACCCACGCAACGGTATTCGTCCAACTCCCGGTCGTGGCATCTCTCAGATTCAAATAGACTTCAGGCGTTCCGGTGCTCGTCTTGTTAACGAGTGCCACTGTTCCCGTCGGACTACAAGCAAAATTCAGATGATTGTCCGCCACGTTGCTCGTTGAACCCGGGATGACGTCCTCTCGGGTCTCCCACACTGTGTCGACACTGTCAGTGTGGTGAACCATGAAGTAGATTTTCCGGTCATTCTGATTGGACCACGCGATGCCTACCTGCGCGCCGAAAGCAGTAACGGCAGAAACATCCGTGGTAGTCAGCAGATTTCCCTGTCCCGGTAATTCGAAAGCAGTGCCCCAGACCGAATCATCTGTCAGGGATCGATTGACCATGACTTTCTGATTACTAAACCAGGTCGCCCACAACTTGCCGTTTGTATCTCTGGCAATGGTCAGCGAAGGCGTTTTAACGGTGCCGGGAATGTCAACAGGAAACCCGGTGTCTATGGAATATGTTTGGCTTGCGCTATCATAGGTGAGGCGCAGCAGAATGGCCGTTTCCGGACCGTCTGCAGTCTTGTGCGCAAGCTTTGCCCGCGAGGACATATAGAGCGAACTTCCGACGGACAAAACGTCAGCGGATGATTTTGGACGCGTGTCAATGTTGGGACCGGTGCTGGACCAACTTTGCGTGCTGGAATCCAGGCGATGAATCCGGAAAGCTAGAACGCCCGAGTCCCACATCACAGCCCACCAAAAGCCGTCGTGGTACCATACCTTGCTCTCGGCCTTTTCCTCCGTTGGTTCTGAACTAGGGTTACCGGTGGCAAAGTTGAAGTCCCGGTAGCCGGCGATGACCGGCACGGACGAGGACTGGGCCAGGGCGAAATTACTGCTCGCCATGAGCAAAATCAGACAAACTGAGGCAAAGGACCAACTTTTGCTGTGAGTGTCACTCAAAGAAAGTTCATGCCTGTTTGTGTTTCTTGAATGGTCGTTGATTGGCATATGTCGCACCTCTGGATGTTTCTTAACCGGCAAAAAGCAACGGCTGAAAATAAAGTGCCATTTGTTGCTTCACGAACTATTCATCGCTGGTTCTTGGGCGATGGTCTCAAACACAGCGCCTGGTGATGTGATACGTGAACTCATCACACCGACTGCTGAATCCTGGTTGTCCATTGTGTTGACCCAGTCCGGCAAGGTGCGACCGACAAGATTTTGAAACTGTTGCCAAGCCTTTGCCCTGCCTTAACTTTGATATCAATACGCGAATTACACACTCTCTCTACCATGAATGTCTGGCTGCCTACTTCTGTAATGCGAGTTTTCTGGCAAAGCGCTGATCCCCGACCTCTAATCTGAGAAAGTAGATGCCTGAGCTGACCACGTTCCCCGCGTTGTTCTTGCCGTTCCAAGAAATCTTCTTAAACCCGGGTTCTTGTACCTCGTCGATGAGGGTTCTCACGACCTGACCTATCGTGTTATAAATCAATAACTTCACCCGACTGTCGCTGGGCAAGGCGTATTCGATCGTCGTCTCGATATTGAAGGGATTCGGGTAATTCGGCATCAAGTCAATCGAGGTCGGGAGCTGTGCCTCATCGGAGATCAATTCGACCGTCTTCTCAACCTGGTCGGGTACCACTTCAGCAGCAAGCGGCCCCCCCCCAACGGTTGCTTCAACGATAAGTTGCGGCGCCGCCCCGGTCCCCTCTTTATTGAAATACTTGACCCGGTCGCCGGAAGGAGAGGTCAGGCAGAAACTGAAAACACCGTTGCCTGAGATGGCAGACGCAACGTCAAATTCGACAAATTGCAAGGGCGCAACACTTCCCAAACTGGCCAGCACCAGGCCTATATTGTCAGGCGCATTCCCTGCTGTAAGTTGTCCTTCATCCCACGGTGCAGCCGTCCCGGAAAAATTATTGGAACTGGCTTGAATCGCACCACCCGAGTCGCTGCCGTCCGTCGGTCCGTCTGTTACTTGCAGGCGAATCCTGGCGCTCTGAATCACTCCGGTTACACCGGTCACATTAAATTTGAAATAGGCTCGGAAAGCACCGGATTCGACCTTGGCTGTGGCTTTCGTGCCGTAGTTTGTCCCGGGTGCCGACAGTTTCACTTGCCCATCATCACTGGGTTGAAACGTCAACGTTTCCATCGAAGGCCCGCTGGCCGTCACAGTTATGGTAACGGTCGCCTGGTTCGACACCGCTCCGGCGTCGTCCTTGACTGTGTAGGAGAAAGCGTCCTGGCCCGAGAACGCAGCATCGGGCGTGTAGGTCACCGACCCGCTGCCCGTCACGGAGACTGTGCCATTCGACGCCGGAACCACTATAGTAACGGTAGCGGGATCGATGACGCCATCGCTGTCACTGTCATTGTTCGTGACGTCGATCACTACTGGTACATTCTCTTGTGTTGTCGCGTTATCATTCACGGCCACAGGTGCGACATTGCCACCTGTCCCTCCCGAACCCGTTTGAAGGATCAATTGCGGTGGAATAGCCCCTTCTTTGGTGTGGTAGGCGCTCTGGTCCGGAGACGTCTTACTTATGGCGAAGCTATAAATGCCATCCCCGGCGATAGCGGCCGTAACATCGAAATCGACCAGCGTGCCATCCACGACCGGCCCGACCGAACTTAGCGCTGACCCGGTAATCGCAGGGGCATTGCCGGATGTCAACACTTCCTCCGTCCACGCGATAGACGTACCGAGCAGGTTATTTGACACTGAAAAAATGGCACCGCCGTCGACACTTGGATTCGTCACAGACAGCCGCAAGACAGCGCTCTGAACGGCATCGGCGAGCCCGCTGACACTAAATTTGTAGTACGAGTTGAAAGCACCAGCCTCCACTTTAGAAGTGATCTTGGTTGCGTAGTTGCGCGACGGATCACTGAGTTTGACCTGGGCATCGTCTGTCGGTTCAAAAGTCAGTGTACTACCGCCACCGCCGGAGGGAGTGACAGTAATCGTAACGGTTGCGACATTCGAAAGCGCCCCGAAGTTGTCCTGAACAGTATAGAAGAAAGAATCAGTCCCTGAAAAGAGTGCATTCGGTGTGTATGTCACGACCCCACTCACTGCGTCGATTGAGGCAATGCCATTGCCTGGTGGGGTTGTAACACTAACGCTTGTTTTGTCGATTGTCCCATCACCGTCGCTGTCATTTGCGATGACATCAATCGCGATGGGCGAACTCTGGGAAGTCGTTGCAGCATCGTCCAAGGCGACCGGCGGCAGATTTGATGATTGTACCGTGATGGTCACCGCCGCGACGTTAGAGGTCGCTCCGGCATCATCGTTCACCGTGTAACCGAAAGTGTCGTTCCCGCTGAATCCGGCGTTGGCTGTGTAAGTCGCTACACCCGTGATACCATCAATACTAAGTACGCCGTTCGCAGGATTGGAGACAATCGACACTGTCGACGGTACGATCGTTCCATCACTGTCCGTGTCGTTGGCGGTTATGTCGATGGGGATAGCGACGCCCGCGGATGCAGTAGCGTTGTCATTGTTGGCTACCGGTGGAAGGTTGCTACCACCACCCCCGCCAGCCGTGGTGACGAGCAACAGAGGTGCGTTGCCAGATCCTTCTTTCGTAAAATATTTGACTTGATTGTTGGATGTACTGGTGATGCAAAAACTAACGGTTCCATTTCCAGCGACTGCAGGTGTCACGTCGAAATCGATGCTTTGCAGCGGAGCTACCGCGCCTATTGTGCTCAACCCGCCACCAACGATTTGCGGCGCATTACCGGATGTCAGAGCACCTTCATTCCAGGGAGTTCCTGAATTGCTGAAATTATTTGATGCCTGAAATGTCGTGCCAGCCAGGTCACTGCCATCAGACGCCCCATCTGTTACTTGCAAGCGCAGTGTTGCACTCTGAACGGCAGAAGTCACGTCGGTGACGACAAACTTGAAATAGGCAACGAAAGTCCCCTGTTCGACCTTGGCTGTTCCCTTGCTGCCATAGTTATTCAACGGCGCTGTTAATTTGACCTGTGCGTCATCCGTGGGCCCAAATGTCAAAGTCTGAGATCCACCGCCTCCGCCAGCAGCATCGACGGTGACCGTGACGGTCGCCGCGTTGGAGGTCAGGCCCCCATCGTCCTTGACCGTATATGTAAATGTATCCTGTCCTGTAAATCCGGTGTTCGGGGTATACGTCACCAGGCCGGTTGCACCGTCTGCTACGGCAAAACCATTGCCCGGCGTTGCCACGATTGCAACAGTCGACACGTCCACAAAACCATCGCTGTCGGTATCATTCGCGGTAACATCGACAAGCTTCGCGACATCTTGCGTCGTAGAAACAGCATCATTGTTGGCGACAGGCGCGATATTTCCGCCTCCACCTGTGCTGGCGGTTGAGACCACCAGTTGCGGGCTTGCACCTGTGCCTTCCTTTGCAAAATATTTCACCTGATTCGTAGATGTACTTGTTATGCAAAAACTATACGTTCCGTTGCCGGCAATAACCTGCGTGACATCAAATTCAAGAACTTGTAAGGGAGCAACGGCCCCGATTGTGCTTAAGCCGACACCGATGAGTGGCGGCGCATTGGCCGCTGTGAGGGTGCCCTCGTTCCAGGGAGACGTTGAGGCATTAAAATTGTTGGAAGATTGAAATACCGTGCCCGCCTGGTCGCTGCCGTCAGAGGCCGCGTCGGTAACTTGCAATCGGAGGACGGCGTTTTGTGCCGGGCCGCTGAGGCCGGTCACAACAAACTTGAAATAGCCCACGAACGTACCCTGATCGACCTTGACGGTTCCTTTCGCGCCATAATTGACCGTTGGTGAAGTAAGCTTGACCTGCGCATCATCGGTCGCACCAAACGTCAGTGTTTGGCCACCACCGCCGCTACCCACCACAATGTTGACAGTGGCTGCATTTGATGTAGCGCCTTCATTATCCTTGACGGTGTATTTCAAGGAGTCTAATCCCGAGAAAGCGGTAGCCGGCGTATAGGTGATGACTCCCGTTGCCGCATCAACGACTCCAGTACCGTTTAAGGGATTCGAAACAATCACAACGGTCGACACGTCGAGAGTACCGTCCGCGTCCGTGTCGTTAACTGTGACATCGATGTCCTTGGCGATGCCGGTGTCTGTCACAGCATTGTCGGCGACGGCAACTGGCGGGATGTTTCCGGTGCCAACCGTGATACTTACGCTGGCAATGTTGGAAACGGCTCCAAGATTATCTTTTACCGTGTATTCGAAGGAATCGGCCCCTGTGAATCCCGCATTCGGTGTGTAGGTAACGGCTCCGGTTATCGCAGAAACTGACAGGACACCGCCGGTCGGTTGCGTGACTATCGCGACAGAAGTTAAGTCGAGTGTGCCATCGCTGTCCGTGTCGTTTTGAGTGACGTCTATGGCAACCGGGGTGATCGGGGCCGTACTGGCCGTGTCATTGGCCGCAACCGGGGCGATGTTTCCGGCGGTTACGACGATGACAACCTCGGCGACATTTGAAGTCGCACCTGCGTCGTCCAGAACGGTATACGAAAGCGTATCGATACCCACAAAAGCGCTGTTAGGCGTATAAGTGATTTCACCGGTAACGCCGCTAGCTGTGGCCACACCATTGGACGGGTTGGCAACCAGCAATACGGACGTCGGGTCAATGGTGCCATCGAAATCTGAATCGTTACTGGTAACATCGATGACGACCGCTGTGTTTTCCGTCGTGGTATCCGTATCGGCTAACGCTATGGGCGCAATGTTGCCGCCACCGCCGCCCGTGATTGTGTCAATAACTAATTGTGGTGCAAAGCTGCCTTCTTTAGTGAAATATTTCACCTGGTCAGTAGAATTGGTTGCAAGACAAAAACTGAACGTTCCATTCCCTGATACTGCGGCTGTCACATCAAATTCTACAACCTGACTCGGAACCACAGCTCCCTTCTCGTCCAGGACAGGACCTATGATTTGTGGCGCTATTGGCGGCACCAGGGCTTCCTCAGTCCAAGGGTTCGTACTGCCGGTCGCAGTATTTGACGCGAGTTGGACAAAACCGCCCGAATTGCTGCCATCACTCACCCCTCCGGTTACTGTTAACCGCAAGCGCGCCTGCTGAATTGTGCCTGCCACGCCACTCACAACAAATTTATAATAGGATTGAAAGGCGCCCTGGTCCACTTTCGAAGTAGGCTTCGCTGCGTAGTTTGAGGCCGGTGCCGTGAGTTTGATCTGAGCGTCATCCGTCGGGTCAAATGACAACGTGATGACTTGCGCACTCCCGACCGTCACAAAAACATTGCCCGGACTGGAAACCGCACTACTGTCGTCATTCACGGTATACGAAAGGGTGTCCGTGCCGGTAAAGCCGGTGTTTGGCGTGTATGATATGGAACCGTCGATGAAATTTATGACCGCTACGCCGTGATTGGGGAATGCTGCAATCGACACCGTGCTGACATCCACGTTGCCGTCAATGTCAGCATCATTTGCCAGGACATCGATGATAATTGGCGTGTCTACGCTGGTCCCGACTGTATCGTTGGCGGCGACAGGAGGATCGTTTACCGGCAGCACTGACATCCGCACGGTTGCCTCATTCGAAACGGCTCCCAGGCTATCCTCAACTGTATATTTTAGGCTGTCGGTTCCAAAAAAATTCGGGTTCGCGGTATAGGTAATCTTTCCTGTGACAGGCTCAACAGACGTCTGGCCATTTGCTGCTGACATCGTTACTGTGACGGAAGATGGGTTCAGTACTCCGTCGATGTCAGCATCGTTAAGCAGCACGTCGACAACGGCCGGCACGTCTTCCAGCGCCACAGTAGTGTCATTCGTGGCCACGGGACTATCATTTTGGGGAACCACGGTAATGAAGACCCGACCCACGTTTGATGCCAGGCCAAGATTGTCACTGAGGGTGTAGGTTAGGCTATCCGCGCCACTGAAGTTCGTGTTTGGCGTATAGGTCAGCACGCCGGTGTTTGTGTTAACAGAAATGACACCATTGCCAGGCCCGCTCCCGACATTCAAACTCAAGGTATCTAGCGTCCCGTCTACGTCAAAATCATTGGCGAGAACCGTTATCTGAGCCTGTGAATCCTCGGTCACCGTCACAGAATCAGCAACCGCCACCGGTGGATCGTTCACGGGATTGACCGTTACGAAGACAGAAGCTGCATTTGAAACGGCGCCTTGCTGGTCCTTTATGGTATAAGCCAGTGAATCTTCGCCGAAAAAATCGGGGGCTGGCGTGTAGGTAACTACACCTGCCGCCGAATCAATTTCGGCGGACCCATGAGAGGGGCCGGCAGTTATGGTCACCGACGATGTATCAAGAGCACCTTCCAAGTCGCTGTCATTCGCTAGCACAGAGATAACAACCGGGGTATCTTCGTCTGTTACGGTCGTATCATTGGCAGCGATCGGAGTGTCGTTCTGTCCGTTTACAGTCAACAAAACTTTCCCGTTATTGGAGAGGAGTCCCAGGTTGTCCTTAATCGAGTATTCGAGTGAGTCCTGTCCCGCAAAATTGCTATTGGGAGTGTAGGAAATTTCTCCGGAGGTCGTATTTTCTTGCGCAACACCATTGACAGGCACTACTGTGATTGTCAACGTGGACAAATCAATCGATCCGTCAACATCAAAATCGTTGCCCGTTACAGGCGCTGTCACCGGTGTGTCCTCCGAGGTGAACACGGTATCGTTCACGGCTACAGGAGCATCATTTACAGCCGTAACATCGATTCGAACCTGGGCTGCATTTGAACTCGCACCGAGGTTGTCTTTGACGGTGTATTTCAGACTATCGGGGCCGAAGTAGTCCAATGCGGGTGTGTAGGTAACCGCGCCGGTCACAGCATCGATATTTGTCGTCCCATGCACCGGCTGCAACGAGATGGACACCGAAGACGAATCCAAAGTCCCATCCGAGTCATTGTCATTCGCCACGACATCGATGACAGTGGGTGTATCTTCAGCAGTCGTTACCGTATCGTTGACAGCAACCGGAAAGTCGTTCTGTGCCGTTACCGTGATGAACACACGGGCCGTGTTTGAAACAGCAGCCTGGTCATCGGACACCTGGTAATCCAAACTGTCGGGTCCGTTGTAATTGGCATTGGGTGTGTAGGTCAAAACGCCCGTGGAGGTGTTCACGCCGATACTTCCGTTGCCAGGACCGGCCGTAACACTCAGCGTGGTGAAATCAAAACTTCCATCTACATCGGCATCGTTGGAGAGAACGGGTATGGCCAAGGCCACATCTTCAGATGTCACGACTGTGTCATTTACAGCCACCGGCGGGTCATTCACGGGTGTGACACTCATTTGGACCAGGGCTGCATTTGAACTCGCACCAAGGTTGTCTTTGACGGTGTATTTCAGACTATCGGGGCCGAAGTAGTCCAATGCGGGTGTGTAGGTAATCGCCCCGGTCACAGCATCGATACTTGTCGTCCCATGCACCGGCTGCACCGAGATGGATACCGAAGACGAATCCAAAGTCCCATCCGCGTCACTGTCATTCGCCACGACATCGATGACAATGGGTGTGTCTTCAGCAGTCGTTACCGTATCGTTCACAGCAACCGGAAAATCGTTCTGCGCCGTTACGGTGATGAACACCCGGGCCGTGTTTGAAACAGCAGCCTGGTCATCGGATACCTGGTAATCCAAACTGTCAGGTCCGTTGTAATTGGCATTGGGTGTGTAGGTTAAGACGCCCGAGGAGGTGTCCACGCCGATATTTCCGTTGGCAGGACCGGCCGTAACACTCAGGGTGGCGAAATCAAAACTTCCATCTACATCGGCATCGTTGGAGAGAACGGGTATGGCCAAGGCCACATCTTCAGATGTCACGACCGTGTCATTTACAGCCACCGGCGGGTCATTCACAGGTGTCACGGTAATCAGAACGGTCGCTTGATTTGACTGAGCACCGACTTCATCGCTCACATGGTACTTGAAGACATCGCCGCCAAAGAAATCGGGATTCGGCGTATAGGTTGCCACGCCCGTCGTGGTGTCCACGGATGCCGCCCCTTGCAATGGATTGCTATCCAGGACCAGGGTTGTCGGGTCAAGTGAGCCATCGACATCGGTGTCATTCAGAAGTACCGAGATGTCTATAACTGTATCTTCGGGGATGGTCAAAGTGTCATTCACGGCGACCGGCGCATCGTTTTCTGCGTTTACCGTGATGGTTACCAATGCAGAATTTGAAATCAAACCGCCGTCGTCCGCAACCGTGTATCTGAGGCTGTCAGTTCCAAAAAAATTCAGGTTTGGCGTATAGGTGATGACGCCGGCTGAATCCACCGAAACTGTGCCTGCTGTAGGTGGTACTACGACCGATACAGTGGAGGAATCGATACCACCGCCGGCAACAAGATCGTTGTTTATGACTGGGATTCCAATGGGGGTGTCTTCCGTAGTCGTTGCAACATCGTTAACTGCAGTCGGGCCATTCTTGACAGTGATAACCACCACAGCAAGATTGGACGGCGCGCCGTTGTCGTCTTGCACATTATATTGAAAGCCATCGACACCAAAAAAATTTGCGTTCGGCGTGTAAGTAACAACGCCGGTTGTGTCATCGACAGTAACGTTTCCGTTTTGTGGCGGCACAACCACATTGAGACTTGCCGGGTTGAGAATGCCATCAACATCCGTGTCATTATTGAGTACGTCGATAGCAATACCGACATTGATATCTGTGGCGGCGGTATCATCCGCGGCGAAAGGAGGGTCATTCTGATTGTTGACTGTGATCGAAAGTT
>Ga0114931_10002449_pt1 | contig 23595 bp, 19 predicted proteins | sample 2SBtaG_FD_89579 | JGI IMG/M metagenome (GOLD analysis project Ga0114931, IMG submission 89579) | Deep subsurface microbial communities from Kolumbo volcano to uncover new lineages of life (NeLLi) - 2SBTROV14_V59a metaG | ecosystem: Environmental > Aquatic > Marine > Volcanic | place: Kolumbo... | reverse complement strand
GTGGACGTGTTCGAGTCGGCGGACGGCGTGGGCATCGAGAAGATCCTCGACGCGCTCTTCGCCTCGATCGAACAACTCGGCGGGCTGAGCATCAACCGCGACGACTTCGATCGCACCGAAGCGGATGTCCGTGCGGCGATTCGCAACTTCCTCCAGGGCACAGCCGCCCCGACCTTTGAGCGTGTCTTCGCCAGCATCTTGACCGACCGCATACCGAGCGCGCGCGACTTTGCGCGTAGTCTTCGAGACCGTCGGGCGCACCTGCCGTTCAGCCGCTCGGGGCCGAGCCGCTTCTTCGTCGTCGCGACCGCCGATCCCTTCATGGGTGCGGCCGCTCTGCCTGTGACCGTCGACGTCGAGCTCGACGCCGATGGCAAAGTCACGAGTGTTGCGTTCAACCCGGCAGGTACCGGAAAGTTCTATCTGAGCTTCGGCCGTGAGACGGACATGGGCATGGAAGTCGAGTTGCTTTCTCGCCGCACCGGGCGCGCCCTGCGCGATCACGAAGGCGAATCGCAGCGGCTGGACATGGGCGACGCGACGATCTTCGCGTCGATCAATGGGCAGAGCTTCATCTCACAGTTCAGCGAGACAGGATCGTTCTATCCCGGCGGTCCGGATCTCGAAGCGCCGAACCGTGAGTTCGATCCGGAGCTCGAGCCCGACCCGGAGACCAATCCCCCGGTGTTCGAGATCTGGGTGTTGGAGGATTCGCCGACCCGCGACGCGAAACCGGTCCGCGTCAACTATGCCGCCGGCGTCGCGACAATCGACCCCAGCGGGCGCTTCTTCTTGATGTTCGACGACACAACCGAAAGCAACGGCACGTTCGCCTTGATCGAAGAGAACGGCGACGTGCTCGAGACGACGCCCGGAGACTTTACGACGCGCGTGCTCGTTTCGGCGACGGACATCCAAGGCGGCGTCATCGCGGTCGAGACTTTCACCAAGGTCTTTGGCGTCGATGTTCCGAATCCGGGATTCGACGCGACGGGTGCGCCGTTCTATGACGACATCAACGATAACGGGCAACAGGATGCGGGCGAACCCAGCTTTGATTTCCGCGCGTTCCTGTTCGACCCCACCGATTGGCGCTCGACCAACATCGTGAGATTCTACCGTCGGGCCGATACCGGACGCTTCGTCCGCCCGCGCGACGTGGATTTCAGTTCGGATACGCCGCGAACGATCGACGGCGTGACGATCGTCCCGCGCAACTTCAAGCCGCGGCTCAACGCGTTCAAGTTCGGGCGCCCCAATGTGACGATCAATCTGCTGATGGCGTTCAGCCCGCCTTCGTTCTTCAATGGAACACAGGCCCTCAACGCCGACACAGAGCTCAATCCGTTCATGGCGCTGGCGATCGCGAACCTCGTGTTCGACAGCGTGCATAATGTGCTCGCAGAAATCGACCCGGACGGCTCGGGTCCGCTTCCGCCGCGCAAGGAACTCGTACAGGCGGAGCTGTTCGTACCGCCGGTCGGCGACCCGGTGCAGCTCATAATCGACGGGCTCGAGGCCGCGGCTAGCGCGCCAAAATGATTCCCGTGATTATGCGGAATCGTTGAGAAATCGAAGTCGGCGGCGGGTCACGCGACCCGCCGCCGGCGTTTTTTTTGTGCGAGAAGCCGACCCACCTTCACGCGCGATAGGTCGCCGCGACTTCCTCGAGGAACAGGTCGAACAGCTCGGGGCCGGGCCACGTTCGGCGACCCAGCTCGGCGTGGTCCTGCACCCATCCTGGAACGAGTGTCAGCGGCACGAGCTGCGGGCGGATGTAGGCCGCGCTCGCCGCGGCACGCGCCAACGGCACCGAGAGCGGGATCGGCAACGCGACCTTTGCGATGTCGTGCTCGTAGGGGCGCTCGCACCACAGCGGCGGCGAAGTGACGTTGTAGTCGCGACACGCCGTCGGCCGATGCGAATGAATCGAGCACGATTCCTCTTCGAGAAACGGACATGCCAATCCGAGGCCGAAATAGCGGCGTGCAATGGGCAGGACCGGCTCAATCGTCGAGGGCGGGTCGAGCAGTTCCTCGATCATGTTCTGCGCTTCGAGCACTCCGGACGCGGCCTCGAAGCGCGCCCTGATTTCGTCGCGGCTCGGCTGCGGAAGCGACGCCATCACATCCATCAACGCGAATGCCTCGGGCGCCGACAGCGGAACCATTTGGCGGCAACACGCACCGCAGCCGGGCTTGCACGAGATCGCGCGGTTGTTGAGCACCTCGAGCTTTGTCGCGCGATCGACCAGCGCGTCGGTCAACTGCAGCGCCGTCGCGACCAGCCCCGCCAGCCGCATCGGTCCGGTGGTGACGGCGACCTTGCCGCGCATGACGCCGTCGCCGGTATCGAGTTCGACGCTGCGCAGCTCGGTTTGATCTCGTCCCGCGTTCACTGGTTCGCACGCGCTGCCGTGGATTTATCGCATGCTGATTCCGGCAGTCGGATGGAACCGGTGAGCAGCGCGACACGGTCGAGATTGTTTTCGTTCAGATAGTCGCTGATTCCCGCCGCGATTTTGACCGGCAGCGTCGGGTCGAGGTAGAGCGCCGTCCCGATCGCGACCGCGCTCGCGCCGGCGATTAAGAATTCGAGCGCGTCATTCGTACATTGGATACCGCCCATGCCGATGATCGGAACGCCCCGTCGATGCGCGACTTCGCGGAATACACGATAGACGGCCCACAGCGCCAACGGTCGAATCGCCGGTCCGCTCAGCCCGCCGGACACGTTCGCGAGCAGCGGACGGCGCGTTTTCGTATCGAGGCTCAGCCCGACGAAGGTGTTTGTCATGCTGAGCGCGTCCGCGCCGCCGTCGATTGCCGCCCGGGCGAACTCGGTGATGTCGGTCACGTTCGGCGAGAGCTTGACGACCAGTTTCGCTCGCCGCACGGAGCGCCGCACGCGCTCGACCAGTCGCCCGAGCAGGACGGCGTCAGTGCCGAACATCAGTCCGTCCGCGACATTCGGGCAAGACACGTTCAACTCGAAGCCCGCGACGGCCTCGCGCTCGTCCAAAGCTTCGACCACCGCGACGTAGTCCTCCACGCTGTGCCCGGCGACGTTGACGAACACCTGCGTCGGCATGCGCTCGATGAACGGCAACTTGTCGCGCATGAACGCTTCGAGTCCGACATTCGCCAGGCCGATCGCGTTCAGCATGCCGGCCCGGACCTCGACGATGCGCTGCGGATCGTTGCCCGGCCGCGCCTCGCGCGTGATGCTCTTCGTCGTGAACCCTCCGAGCCGCGTGTAGTCGAGCATGCCGTCGTACTCGCGCCCGTAGCCGCACGTTCCCGAGGCGGTCAGGACCGGCGTGCGCAGCGAGACGCCGGCCAGATCGGTCTCAAGCCGTGGATCGACGTTACTTCGCTGTGGTTCGCTCATCCCGCGCAGCATCCGCCGCTATCCGGACGTTGTCAACGACACATGTGCGGCGCGCGTCCATGATGTCGCGCCGCGAACAGACCGATATACCAGCGGAGTATTGTCCCCGCCGAACGGGATGCCGCCGGGTGCGAGCAAAATGCCTCTGATTGATCGCTTCTACGACTGGTTGGCCGCCGGACCCGCGCCGGACTGCGAGCGGATTCTATCTGCGGCGCTGGAGCATGCGGAACCGTCGTGGAAGGATCGGCTCGTCCGGATTCTCTTGCAGCGTGAGCATAACGCGGGATGGGCCGGACTTATCGGACAATACCTTGACTTGCCGCAGACGATCCGAGGGTCGCTGCGCGCAAATGAGGCGCTCTTCCTGGAGGGCATCGGCTTAGCGCTGCGTTCGGCCAAGCCGGCGGTGCGCGAGAACGCGCTGCGGGCGCTCGAGGAGTGCGCGTCCGCACGGATGGCGTACGTCTTCCCCGAGGCGTTACGCGATCCGCGTTCGAAACTTCGCGAACTCGCCGCGCGCATTCTACGCAAGACGGCTGATGAGCTCCTGGCGCGCAGCGTCCCCGATGCGCGCGAAGATCCTGAGGGGTACGCGCGATATGCGGCCGAGCGGCGCGAAGTCGTCGCCGCACTCGAGCAGTTGCTGCACTCATTCGACCTGCACTTCCGTATCGAGGTGCTCGAATTGTGCCTGTGGTTCGCGCGCGATCTGGGTGACAAGCTCTGGGCTAAGCTCACGTCGCACCGCTCACGCGCCGGGCGCGTCGTCAGCGACCATTTCTACGAATGGAACCACCCGCGGCTGGCCGGTTTCCTGCTCGATGCGCTAGCGCGGCCTGGGTGGCGCGCTCCGGTTAATCAGGTGTTGCGCAACTGGACCACGCCCGACGAAGTCACCGCATTGCTCCGCGAAACTTCGTATCTTGACGAGCCGGAAAACGCGGCGCGCGTCAGCGGCATCAGCCGGCCGCGCTGGTTCGAGTCGCTCGACGTCGACCTGAGCGAAATACCGGAAGACCTGAGGCGTCACGCTCCGCGCTGGATCCAGCACGTTAGCTACGCCAAGAAACAGCGTATCGCCGTATTGTCTCGTTGGTTGCAGGCGCGCGACGAGTCGTTGCGGCGCGGCGCGGTCTATGCGCTGGCCCGCGCCGATACGCCGGATGCGAACCGACAGCTCGAGAGCGCCACCGGGGGCGACGACTGCGTCGCGTGCTTTGCACGCTGGTGTCTGGGATTTCCGACCGTCGCGGCGCGCTCGAACGCCGCGCCCTCCGCCGCGCCGCCGCCGCCGTCGCTTGACGATCCGGTCCCGCTTGACGGCGATGAAGTGCGCGGCGACTTCGATGTGGTTTGGCGTGTGTTGCGCCGCGCGCCGGCGCCGCGCCGCAAGGAACTGATCGCGTTACTCGGGTTGATTTCTCAGGCCGATGACGCTGGATTGCTGCAACGACTGCACTCGAGCGATCCCGTTGAGCGCCTGCTCGCGCTCGAGATTGCCAGCAATCCGGCGTTGGCCGGCGGCTTGCGTGACGAGTTGACACTCCGGGTCGCGGACGAGAACACCAGCGTGCAGCGGCTTGCGCGACTGCTGCTCGAAGCCCTCGACGCGCGCGACGACGCCGCGGAGGGCGCGGACGATGTTCCGCGCCCGTCGCCTGCCCGGCGAGCGCCGAGCGAGTTATCCGACACGCGCGATTGGTTCGAACGAACGGCGGCGGAGTCGGATGTAGCGCTCGACCGCTCATGCACCGACGAGCTGTTTCGCCGAGTAGAGCAGGTATACCTACGCGAGGCGCGGCAGGTCGCCGGCGGTGCGCCGGCCTGATGATCGGAGATGGACATATGACGACACTGCTTGCGGGAACGGACGTTTTCCAATCGATTCAGCGGTCCTTCGCAACCGGCCCGCGGACGTCAGACGTCGTCACGCTGTTGGTGGGAATCTGTGTTCTGCTGCTGATCGTGCTGCTCGCCTCCCGCTTCCTGAATCGCGACGATCCGCGGCCGGCGGGACGTCCCGACTATCTGACGATCGCGGTCGATCTGCTGGGGCTCAGCGAAGAAGTGCGCCGCGATCTGCTGTACCTCGCCGAGCGATCCGAGAGTGAGCCGGCGGTCTCGATGCTGCTCACACCGGCGAACCTGGCGGCGGCCGCGGCGCGGGCCGGCAATCCTGACGACGATCCGGCGCTCTTTCAGAGACTGAACAAGCTCTCGCTCGACCTATTCGGCACGAATCTGCCGGCGCTGTGCGCCTCGCGCAGCAAGCACCACACGCGACCGGCGCGCTAACGGCGCATCTCTTGCGGGCGCTCCAGCTCACTCGCCGCGGACGCGCGCACACGCCCGCCGATTGAACTCGGATCGCCGCACTCCTGAGCTTGAATCGGCGTCATTATGCACCGAACCGGTCGCGGGCGTGTATCATACTCGCAGTCCCACATCGCAGAACCGGCCAATTGAGCCGGCGAGAACGGGAACCAATCCGGCGGGTGCGCGTCTAAATGCACGTCAGGACCAAGAAACAACCGCAACCACCGGCCGACGCGGACGGCGATGCCGCACTCGTGTCGGCGGCGCAGGCGGGAGATGCGTCCGCGTTTGCCGCGCTCGTGTCGCGTTACGAGGACCGCGTGTTCAATACCTGCTACCGAATGTGCCACCACCACGCTGACGCGCTCGACTTGACGCAAACTGCGTTTCTGAAGGCGTTCGAGGCGTTGCCGAACTTCAAGTCCGACTCCCGCTTCTATACCTGGATCTATCGCATCGCGGTTAATCTCACGATCTCAAAGCGGCGTGCGGCACGATCACGCGCCGCGCTCTCACTGGACCGCAGGCGTCCAGACGGACGTCGCATAGAGGTTCGCGACCGTCGGCGTGACAGTGCGCCGGAACGCAACACGCAGCGGCGCGAACTCCGGGGGAGGCTCCAGAATGCGCTCCAAGCACTGGATGAAGAGTTTCGAGCCGCGGTCGTGCTCAAAGACATCGAGGGATTCGATTACGCCGCCATCGCCGAAATCCTCGAGGTTCCCCCGGGCACGGTCAAGAGCCGCATCCACCGCGGCCGTATGATGCTTCGCAAGCTCCTTCGCAAAGAGGAATCGCCGCGTGGACTCGACTGAGCGGAAATCTCTGATCGCCGACCTGTCGGCGTACCTCGACGGCGAGCTCAGCGAGCAGCGCACCGCCGAGGTCGATCGCGTTCTCGCCGAATCGGATGAGGCTCGCCAGATCCTTCGCGAATTGCGTTCGATCGCGTCTGATCTCCAGGCGCTGACGCACATCAAAGCGCCGCCCTCGCTGGCGCCGGCGGTCGAACGCGAAGCCGAACGAAAGATCCTGCTCGCATCGCACGACGTAAACCGCAGGTCACGGCTGTTCTCACTCGTCACGCGCACCAGCGGCGCGGCCGCCGTGATCCTCGCCTGTGGGTTCGGCGTGTGGATGGTTACGCATCCCGGGCGCGACGCGACGAGCGAAGAGCCGCTTGCGACCGGCGTGATCGATCAGCCCGCCGACAAATCTCCCGGCCCGGCAGACGCAGGCGGGTTTGCCGGTCGCCGGAAAGAGCGTAGCGCGCCGCCCGACGCCAAACTTGCGCTGGCGCGCGCCTCGAACGATCGCTCGCTGAACGGTTCATCGCAGGACGACGACCGCAAGCGAACGAGTTCACGAAGCGCCGGTCAACGCGTTGCGGCAGCGACATCCAGACCGCCGGTGGTTGGCGTTCCGTTGCGGAATGCGGACAAACCTGCCGCGCAATCCTCCGCGACCGCGTCGCCGCCGGTTGTTCTCGGCCAGACGCTCGACGAAATCCCCTCGGTCAGCGTGCTCATCGCACCAACATCTCCGGAAGAGTATCGCGTTGCTCAGGAAGCGCTCACGAATTGGGCGTCACAACCGCCCGCTTCCGGTCTCGGCCGATTCGCCGCGCCGATGAACGGCGCGAAGGCGTCGATCGCACGAGTCGCCGCGACCTCGGCCATCGATCAGGCCGTGGACCTCGAGCGGGCGGCTGATCTGATGCGAGTGCTCGAAGGGCGCTTGCCGCAGCACGTGCGGCTGACGGTCTCGGCTCGAGCGGATGATATGGATCGCGTGTACGCGATCGTCGCGAGCGGACCAGAGCGTTCTCGGAATGAAGCGTTGGCGTTTGACGCGATGCCCACGACCGAAGCCGAGGAAGCCGCCGATGCGGGGGAAGCGCCCGCTGTCGCGGCCGACGCGATACGCGCGCCCGCGACCGGAGCGGCGTTGGGCGGGCGCGCGACCCCGTCGACCATGTCCGAGAAACGGACTCTCGCGAAAACGTCATCGGACAAGGACGACGATGAACGAGAGTCGCTCCCCGCCGCGCCGCGCCGTGCGCGCCCGATCACACGCGGGAACGAAGCAGCGCGCGGTGGACGCGGATTCAGAGCGCCGCGCTCGGGTGAAGATGCTGAGGCGTTGCGTCGCGCGAGCATGCCGAATCGAGATGGGCTAGGCCCGCCGGCGACGGACGCCCCGCCGGCGACCGCTCCGGCGGAGTCGGACGAAAACGTCGTGACGCACTGGCTGCTCGACGGCAACGCCGCGCTCGATGACTGGGTCGGCTGGCTCGTTGATCAGGCGGCTCAAGGCTTGATCGAAATTGCCGAACGTGTGCAGGCTCAGCAGCGTGCCATCGGCGATGATACCGTTCGTCTGCGCGTCACGCTCTTACGGCCGCCGGCGAGTCAACCAACCTCAGCGCCGCAATCAAAACGCTGAGAACAGCAAGGGGTCGCACGGGTGAGCGACGAACGGATCAAGCACGTTCGACTCTACCCGGAGTTGGCGTTGTTCCACTCGAATGCCGATCGCAAGGCGGCGATGCGCAAGTTCCAGCGCAGCATGTGGAAAACGCGGCGGTTCTGGCTTCTGATGCTCTTCTCGACGCTGGGCTTCCTAGCGTTCAATCTTACTCTTGTCTCACTGCGGGGCTTCGCACCGATACCGCCCGCGATGATCGGAGGCCTCGCGGGAGGGATCAACGGCGCGCTGATTGGCTTTTCATTCCAGTTCGTTTTCCGAGCCCCGCTGCGCCGCCACCTTCGTGAAGAACTCCTCAAGCAGAACATTCCGGTATGCCTGAAGTGCGGGTACGACCTGCGCGGACAGACCGAGCCGCGCTGTCCGGAGTGCGGCGAGGCGTTTAACTCGAAGCTGCTCACATCGACGGAAAGTTGAGCGCGCCTCGACCGCGAACGAAATCGCGAACCACGTCGACTCGGTCCCCAACGCGCACGCGATCCGCTAAACTTCGTGAAATTACGAAACCCTTGGGGATCCATCATGCCAAAGCTCACGCTCGAAAAAACGCTCGCCGAAGAACTCCATCAACTGCGCGAAACCGGGCAGTACAAACAGGCCAATGAGATTCAGGCCCCGCAGGCGCCGCGCACCACGATGGACGGCAAACCCGTCATCAACCTGTCGAGCAACAACTATCTCGCGCTCGCCAATCACCCCAAGGTCGTCGAAGCCGGCAAGCGCGCCATCGACCGGTTCGGCCTCGGCACCGCCAGCGTGAGATTCATCTGCGGCACGATGACCTGTCACCACGAGCTCGAGCGCAAGATCGCCGAGTTCATCGGCTGCGAGGCGAGCACGACGTTCATCAGTTGCTGGGATGCGAACGTCGGCGTGATGCCCACGCTCGCGCCGACCAAGGCGGACGCGATCTTCACCGACGCGCTCAACCATGCCTCGATCATCGACGCGATCCGCCTCAGCAAGGCGCAGCGCTTCATCTACAAGCACTCCGACCTCGCCGAACTCGAACAGATGCTCACCTCGCCCGAGGCCCGCAAGGCACGCAACAAAGTCATCATCACCGATGGTGTGTTCAGCATGGAAGGCGACGTCGCCAAACTGCCGCAACTCAAGGAGCTCGCCGAAAAACACGACGCCGCCCTCGTCATCGACGAGTCGCACGCGACCGGCGTGCTCGGCAAGACCGGCCGCGGAACCGCTGAACACTTTGGCGTCCTCGGCGAAGGGACGATCCAGACCTCCACGCTCGGCAAGGCGCTCGGCGGGGCGTGCGGCGGCTACATCGCCGGCTCACAGGTCGTGTGCGACTACCTCGTGCAGAAGGCCCGCCCGCAACTCTTCTCGAACGCGCTGCCGCCCAGTGTCTGCTACGGCTCGATGGCGGCGATCGACGTACTAATGAGCGACGGCGCGACGCTGCTCAAACAACTCCGCGATAACGTCAGCCACTTCCGCGCCGGCGTCGGTGAACTCGGCCTCAAAACCCTCGACGGCATCACACCCATCGTCCCCGTCATCGTCGGCGAGACCCGCACCGCGATCGAAATGCAAAAGGCCCTCTTCGAGCAAGGCGTCTTCGTCAGCGGCTTCGGCTATCCGGTCGTCCCCAAAGGCGCGGCGCGGCTGCGCTGCCAGATCAGCGCGGGGCACACCAAAGACGATCTTGACGAATGCCTCGCCGCGCTGAGGAAGGTCGCGGAACGGTTTCCGGAGAGCCGGGCGTCGTAGCAGATCCGTGCGTCACCGACGACGGAACTCGGCGTTCAGACGCTCGATGTCACGGCGGTGTCAGCCGTGTTTTCCGGCTCGTCGCTATTTAGTGTGGGTAGCTGCGCAGGGGTTTCCCGCGAATCCCACTGAGAATCACCACCTTGGCTCGTCCGCAGAGTCTCTGGGCAGGAATCTGGGGGTACCAGCTCCGCAGGTTCCCCCAGACCCCTTCCTTGGGCTTCTTTCCCCTCATTGGGGATGCTCCGGGTCGACACCAGCCAAGCTGCCGTCGGCGACGATGGCGCGGCTGATGCTCGCGAAGGCGGCCGCAATCGGCGATCCTGATGCTTCGTGCCGGGTTCGTCCGTCCAGCACGGCGCACCGGCCTTTGCAGGGATTACCCACACCAAACAGCGAGGAAGCTGTTTTCCACGCATAGACCCAGACAGGCCCTGTGCCGTGTGCGTCGTATGCCGTGCATCGCGTTTCGGATACTGGATGGCACGCGGGACACGCCAGCGAGATGGCGTTACTTCCTAGACAGCTCGTCTTGAGAATATCTGCGTGTGGTGATACTCGATGCATTCAAGGCTCAGTTGGTGCCACGACTCGACGTAAAGACACGCACCTGGAGTGAATACGTTCCGTACGAGATGCCCCAAACGCAACGTTTTTGGGTAAACCGTAGCCGCACCACGGTCAAACATCTTGTGATGGTTTGGGCAGAGAACGAGAATATTACCCGGTTGATCCGGTCCATTGTGAGGCCTGCCGAGTGGTCGCAAATGATGCCCCTCGGCGTAGCTCCTGGTGTCGGTGAGCCGTACTGGCTGACGGCACACCTGACAGACATTTGCATAGCGGCGCTTTATTTCAGTGGCCAGCAGAGTGTCGCGCAACCGCACGTTGCGAAGTACGCGTCGCCTCGTCACGCGCGCAGACCCAGGTCGGATGAACGAGGGCGATTCCCACTCGACACTCTCGTGGCCGAGATTCAGTACGTATCGACCGGTTCCCCTGAATTCGATGAGACTTTGATCCCGAAGCTGTTGGAGGATTTGTCTGGTTTTATTACGCACGGTCCGATTGCGTGGAAACCGCCGCTGGAGAGATTCCTCGTAGCGGTACACGTCAGCGAGCAGAAAACGCGGGGTTCCAGTTCGGTTGACGACGTCGAGAATACACTCCGCAACAGCCTGCTTCCATGTCCAGTCTGCCATCGGTGTTCTCCAGTCGGGCTGGACGTCCAGCGTCGGCGCGTCGTCCGGTGCGACGCCTGTGTAGGCCGAGTCTCTTTGTTCCGACTCCATCCTGCCGCTTGCATATTGGGCGCACGTCATCGGCCGCGCAATTATTAAACCGCCACGGAGGGTCGGCGAGGATCGTGGTGAACTGTTTGTTCTCAGCTACCGCGTGAAGGCCGGGACACATCATTCGGTCTCCGAAACAGAGGGGCGTCGGTTTCGAGGTACGTTGCGACGGCTTTGCGAACGACCCATGCGATGGAGACCTGTCCGTCGCGCGCAATTCGTCGAAGTTCTTCTTAATCTCCGCCCGGCAATGTTACCGTTATGCGAACGATTTTAGCGTTTTGTTCGGCCATGTCCATCTCGGAAACTGATCTCCCAGCATGTGATCCATTGTGCATCACGTTGATGAACCGGTAAAGGGTCGGCTCGACGGCCTGTGCCATGGTCGTGTCGGCCGTGTTTCCTCGGATAAACCCATGCAGGCCGTGCGGCATGTTTCGGATTCCGGATGTAACCCGGCAATCACGCATCCAAAGAACACGGCCGACACGGCCGTGGCACAGCGTTGACGGTTGCGCCGAAGGAACGGGCGGTCCCGGCCAACAATGCCGGCTGCGCTCAGTCTGAGTCCGTCTTCGGGCGCAGCGCCTTCCCCTTCAAGCCTGGATGGTCCGGCGAAATCCGCGTTGCGCGGAATACCGCGGTCGGACTGCGCGGACCCTGTCCGCCGCGTTGCTGCGGACCGCGCGCATCGCGTCGGTCGCCGGGCGGGCGGGCGGGTTGTCCGCGTGGGGGTTGGGCGCGATCGCCGGGTAATGGCGGCGGCCCGGCGGCGCGCGGTGGAGGCCGCCGATCGCCGCGAAACTGTGGCGGCGGGCCGCGGCCGGGGCGGTCGCTATCGACGTCGCCGCCGTAGGGGTTGAGGTACTCCCAGACGATTTTTCCGCTGGTATCGACCTCGAAGAAGCGACCCTTCTCGCCGGAGCAGATCAGCGTGTTGCCATTCGGCAGGCGCTGTGCGCCGGAGATGTGGCCGGCGAAGAAGTCTCCGCGCTTCGTGCTCGTGTAGCGCCACTTGGCCGCGGGCGGGCCGTAGTCTTGTCCGGCTGAGGTGGCGTAGGATCCATTCGCGGCAAGCGGCGTCGCGATCTCATCGACCGATGAATAGCGACCGTCCTCGCGGCCGCGGCCGTTGTTGAATACCAGCAGGTTTCCTCCGCCGGGGCTGCCGGGCGGAATCCAATGCACGTCGTGCTGGCCGAAGAGCGTCTGGTCGGCCGGCGTTCCCGCGAAGCAGGCCTGCGGGTTGCCCCAGCGATAGAGCAGGTCGCCGCCTTTGCCATAGCGCCCGCCGCGATGTCCCGCCGCCTGTTCGGTCGTCGTGCTGTGATCGATTACCCATAGTTCGTTGAAGCCGAGCACGCTGAGGACGATCTGGTCGAGTTTCGCGTTGTACGCGATCGCGTTGGTGTGCAACCAGTCGGCGCTGCGTTTCTCGGGGGCGTCCTCTTCTTCATCGTCACCGCCGACATAGCCGAGATCGCGCAAGCGTGCGGTCTCGGCCGGCGACATGCGCGTCACATTGCGGTCGAAATTGACATCGATCCGCTCGGGATGGTCGGCGACGACGCCGAAGTTCGCCTTGGACGCGTCCTGGTCCTGAACCAGGTGATCCCAAACGCGCCAGCGCCAGACGATATCGCCGTCCGTCTTCCCGCGCGGCCTGACCTCGACCACCGTGTCCGGCCAGAGTTGGTCGCCGATCGTCTCCGGGTCGCAGCCGGCGGCGATCGCCTCGGCCGTGCTCCGTGTTTCCCACGCGATCAGCAACACGTTGCCATTGGGCAGCGGCTCGACGTCGTGATGATGACATTGCGTATCGTCGGCGTAGCGATAATCCCAGAGAACCTCGCCTTCCCACGACAGAATCTGCACGCGGCCGCCGATCCCACCGCCACGGAAGCGCGGCGGGTCGGGTTCACGCGCGGCGCGCAGCAGGCGGCCGTCGTCGAGCAGGTAGGCCGAATTCCCGGGCGCATAGCCACTGCTCCAGGTGTGGATCACGCGGCCGCGCATGTCGATCAGATAGGTGATCTTCGTTCGAAGCGGCGCGAAAAGCGTGTATCCCTGGAACGCGCCCGGCTCATTTCGGAGCAGCCCGTCACGAACCGCGCCGGCGGCGCGCTCGCTGCGCCGCGCCGCTTGCGCTAGCGGCTGTGCGGCGGGCACGAATTGGGCTGAAAGCGCGGGCGTCGATATCGCCAAAGCCAGGACAATCATCCACTTCATCACGCCACCCGTCCTTTCATGGTTCTTCCCGATCGAGCGCCGGCGACACAGGCGCCGGCCCCGCGCGAACTGTACTGCATCGGACGGCGCGTCGCACTTGGGGAACACGGCCGACACAGCCGAGGTATGGCGAACTTGGGAAACACGGCCGACACGGCCGTCGCACGTCGATGAGGGAGGAAGCCAGGCGCCACGGCCGTGTCGGCCGTGGTTTCTCGCGCGGAAAGCAGTATCACACCTGTTGCGCACGACGGCTGCGCTGCGACGTCCGGTCGCCAACGCCGCGCTTCGGGTATCATCCCGCCTGCGTCGAATGACGAATCGAGGTACGCGAGCCGCGCATGTTCACCTGGATATCCGGGCCTCTGCTTTACGTCATCAGCGAGTGGACCATCCGCATCGCGATGCTGGTTGTGATCACACGCCGCCGACGCCCCAGCTCGGCACAGGCGTGGCTGCTGCTGATCTTCTTTCTCCCCTGGCCGGGGTTTCTGCTGTACCTGATCATCGGGCAGAATCGCCTGCCGCGGCACCGGCTTGAACGCCACGCACGGCTGCTCGAAGAGCTGCGCTCGCTTGGTAGACGCTTCCAGCACCATCCGAGCATCCTACGGCCCAAGCTCACCGGCGAGGCGCGTACGGCCGTCGCCCTGGCGGAGCGGCTGGGCAACCTGCCGATCCTGAGTGGCAACGATTTCGAGCTGATCCCGGACACGGATGCGTTCATCGACCGGCTGATCGCCGACATCGACACCGCCGAACATCACGTACACCTGCTGTTCTACATCTTCGCGCCGGACCGGACGGGGCTGCGCGTCACGCGGGCGTTGAAGCGCGCCGTGCGGCGCGGCGTGAAGTGCAGGGTGCTGGTCGATGCGGCCGGTTCGCGCGCCCTCGTTCGCCGGCACGGCGCGCGATTGCGCAAGGTCGGTGTGCAAGTGCATGAGGCGTTGCCGGTCAGCTTCTTTCGTCGCCGAGCCGCACGTATCGATCTGCGCAATCACCGCAAGCTCGCGGTCATCGACGGTCGCGTCGCGTATACCGGCTCACAGAACATCGTCAACGCGGACTATGGAAAACGCGATCTCATCTGGCGCGATTTGATGGCGCGGCTCACCGGGCCGATCGTGCTCGAGTTGCAAGTCGTCTTCTTCGACGACTGGTCGATCGAGACCGGCGAACTGCTCGACGCCGCGCGTGTTTTTCCCGAGCCGCAGTTGACCGGCGGGGCCGCGGCCCAGGTGCTTCCAAGTGGACCGAACTATCCGACCGAGAACTACCAGCGGCTGGTCGTCGCCGCCCTGCACGCCGCCCGGCAGCGCGTCACGATCACAACACCCTACTTTGTGCCCGATGCGACGTTCATGCAGGCGATTGAGACCGCGGTGCTGCGCGGCGTTGAAGTGGAGATGATCGTCCCGCGCCGCTGTGATCAGATACTGGTCGGGCTGGCGACGCGGGCGTATTTCTCCGACCTGCTCGAAGCCGGCGTCGACCTGCACCTGCACGAGCGCGGTCTGCTGCACGCGAAGACGATGACCGTCGACGACGAAATCGCGTTCTTCGGGACCAGCAATTTCGACATCCGCTCCTTCGCGCTCAACTTCGAGATCAACCTCGTTTTCTACGGCGTCGAAGAGGCCGCCGCCATGCGGGCCGTGCAGGATTGGTATATCGGCGAATCCTCAACACTCACACACGAATCATGGGGAGAACGATCCGCCGCGCGGCGTGTGCTCGAGAACATCGCCAAGCTATTCAGTCCGTTGCTGTGAAGTCTCCGGCGCAGGGCGACGGCACACTTTCTTGTTGCGACGCGTAGCGGAGTCGCAAGCGGTGATTCAACATAATCCGCCGATGCGTCATGGAGACTTGGACGCGCCGTTGGCGATTTGTGAAGATTGTGTATGCCTCAAGGAAAACCCTAATCGGCTGATAACACAGCACTTCTTTGCGCTCGACCGGCCGGCGACGCGCAAGATCGGACCGTGCGGCGGCGGTGTTGCATCAGCAGCGCAAAACACTCGTGAAGCGCGGCTTGCGCACTCCCGACACTAGGAGTGGAAGGGTATCGCCGCCCCGCGGTGTAAACGAGCTTATTCGGGTCGCTACGCGGAGGAATACGTACTTGCCTGCACGCTTGAGCCAGTCGAGCGTTTTGATTCTCGTTCTTTCCGCGTGCGTCGCAGTCGGGCTGTGGATGCAGAATCAGCAGTCCGCGCACGCAGTTTTGCGTGGACTCGAACGGGACACCGGCGTGCAGTTGCGGACTCGGGCCGATGCGTTGGCGGCCGCGTTGGCCGACAAATCGCAGGCTGAGCTCGCCTCTGTCTCGCAGTTCGCGTTGATCGCGACGGGGGTTGATCCGCAAACTATCGTCGTCGATTCGTCTTGGCGAATTACCCACATGGATCGAAGTGAGCGCGATCTGGCGCCGGGACGTCAGGTTCGCTGGACGGTTGCGCCCGGCAGCGATCAGTCGGCGCGGATCGGACGTTTTGCGGGAGAGAAAGACGTGTACGTGGCGGCGGTGGCCCCGCTGGCCCATCAGCACGGATATGTCATCTGTTCGGTCCCGTTGGAGCAAGTGAATCGGCGTGCGGCGGCGGTGACGGCGTCACTTCCATCGATCGCCGGCGTGACGATGCTCTGGACCGAGGCGCTGATCGCGATCGCGGTGTTTCTGACGATGTGTCGCTTGGCCGACCGGCATGAGCGCGAGCGAAAGCGGTCGCATACCGAGGCGCTGCGTCAGACGCAGAGCCTGATGCGCACGCGGGACGCCGTGATTTTTGGGCTGGCCAAGCTCGCCGAATCGCGCGACAACGATACGGGCGAGCATCTTGAGCGGATCTCCGCGTACTCGACGACGTTGGCGACGGCGTTGCGGCGTGATCCGCGCTACGCCGGCAAGGTTAATGGAACATTCGTTAAACTGATCGGGTTGAGCTCGGCTTTGCACGACATCGGAAAAGTGGGTATCGACGACCGTATCCTGCGCAAGCCGGGCAGGTTCAACGAGCAGGAACGGATCGCGATGCAGGCGCATTCGCGGATCGGCGACGAGTGCTTGCGGCAGATCGAACAGCGGCTGGGTTCCTCCAACTTTCTACAGATGGCCCGAGCGATCACACTCTCGCATCACGAACGCTGGGACGGGACGGGGAATCCGCGCGGGCTGAAGGGCGAGGAGATTCCGCTCGAGGCGCGCATCGTCGCCATCGCCGACGTCTACGACGCGCTCTCGTCGAAGCGCGTCTACAAGGACGCGATGCCGCACGAGACGTGCGTCGAGATCATCCGCGACGACGCGGGCAAGCATTTCGATCCGACGTTGGTCGAGGTTTGGCTCAAGATCGAACGCGTGTTTCGCCGGATCTCGGAACAGTATCGAAGCGAGCAAGCGTCCGGGGATCTCGGGCGCTTTGAACCGGACCCCGGGCCGCGCCTCACCGCGCAGCCGGCGGAACCAACACCAGCGCCGGGCGATCCAATGCCGGCAACACCGGAGAGCCTGCCATGAACGTCAAGCGATGGAAAGACGCGCACGTGTTCGAGATCATGCTGCTGATCGTCATCCTCGGCATGACAATGCTGTTCTTCGAGATGGGCGAGTATCGCCTCGTCGCGCTCAACCTGTTCTACATGCCGGTCATGCTGGCGGGGTACTATCTCGGGCGCAGCACGGCGGGGATTCTCACGCTGTTCTGCACGCTCTCCGTCACAATCGCATCGACGCTGCAAATGTCTGGATTGGCGGCGTATGACACGCCGGTAATGATCGGGCTGGTGTTGACGATCTGGGCGGCGGTGCTCGGTCTGACGGCGATCCTGATGGGCACGCTGTGCGACGAGCGGGCGCGGACGGTCATTGATCTGCACAAAGCGTACGTCGGCGTGGTCGAGGTGCTCTCCAAGTATTTGCAGAGCGGCAACCCGCATATCAAAGCGCGTTCAGTTCGCGTCTCAGAGTTGAGCCAGCTCGTCGCCGAGGAGCTTCGCCTCGGGCAGAAGACCATCGACGACATCCGCGTCGCGGCGCTGCTGCGCGACTTGGAGAATGTCGAGATCACGACGGCCTTGATCAGCAACGCGATGCATACGCTCGAAACGAGTTCCCAGGCGCGGCAATACACCTTTCAAGGGGTTGAACTCGCTCAATCGCTAGGCGATGTGCTCGAGAGCGCGATGCCATTGCTCGTTTCGAGTGACGCGGTCGTGTCTGGGGTGTCGGAGGACTACGGCGTACATGGCGTACAGGGTCAGCCGATCGGAATCCGCATCATCTCCGCCGTGCGCGACTACGACGCGCTCGTCCATTGCAGTGATGCGAGCGCCGCTCTCACGACGGACCAGGCCATCCGCGAACTGCGCCATCGCGACGGGGAATACTGCGGCGACGTGCTGGCGGCGCTGACCCGCGTCGTGCAGCGCCCGAAACGTTCACGCGAACCTGTGCCGGCCCTCGTTTGAGCACCCGCGGCGCCGCACGGGGTACAACCCGACCCGGTGCGCGGCCGCTACTCCGCCGGCTCTATCGGCGCGGCCCCGCAGCGATGACGCTCGCGCGCCCAGCCGAACCGGCGTACTCACTGTAGCCTTTCCCGAATCAGGGAGTGTCCGATTCCGACCAAGGCAGCACACTGGGAATGCGGGCGGCGCGCAAAAAAAGACACGCCGCGGAAGAACGAGTCTTCCGCGGCGTGATGGCATTCAAGCCTTACGCGATTCGAGAACCGCGTACGGGGAACAACCGCGAACTAGTTGCAGTTGTTTCCGAACTCGGACAGGATCAAGGCGAGGTCACCGAGATCGACATCGCCATCGTTGTCGAAGTCGCCTTGGAGGCCTGCGCCGGTCTGACCGAAGTTACCGAGCACGATCGCCAGGTCGGACAGAGCGATCTGGCAGTCACCGTCAAGGTCCGTCGAGCAGCCTTCCTGCGGGCAGGCGCCATTCGGCTCGCCGGTGAAGAGGGTCATTTGGTACTGCGCGAACGGGTTGCCGCCGAAGAAGAACGTGTTGTCGTATACATAGTCGACATCCGGCAGCACCACTGCGTTGGGATCAGGCGGGTTGTTGGGATCGAGGGAGAAACGGTCGTACACATTCTCGGAACCCAAGCCCGTGCAGGGCGGCAGGTTCGGATCAGCGGCGGGACTAACGATGATCGGACCGAGAAGGCCGAGTCCGTGCTCGCGGTAGTTCTGCGAGTACGAGAAGTCGCTGGCACCGAAGATGTCAAGACAGGCGCCGTACGGGTTGGTCGGCGTGCCCGGGTTGCCATTGGGGGCCGGGTCGAGATCCGGTCCGCTGAGGTCCATCGGCGTCGCGTCGATCGGAACCGTGACCGTGAAGCCGCTACCGGTGCCGTTCGGCAGGTTGTTATCCGGATTGACGCCGGGCAGCCCGACGAGCCGGAAGGAATTGACCAGGACACGACCAACACTGTCCCGACCGTTGTCATTGGTGAAGAACGTCATGTCCATTCTGATTCCGTCGACCGTCACTTCACTGGTTGCGTAGGCAAACTGGAACTGGGTCACCGGGGTAGCGGCCGCATCAGCCAGATCACCCCAGTCGAGGGCGATCAAGTTCGGGCCTCGATTGATGAAGAACCCGGTCGGGACGGATGCATCCCAAACCACGCTACGAGCGCGGGTCTGGCCCTGGCCGTTATCGAGCCAAGTGATCTCGCCTGTGCCGAGATCATAACTGAGATGGCGCATGCCTTTGTAGCGATGGGGCTGGCCATCGGCAAGCACCGGCGCCGCAATCAGGCCGATTGCCGCAAACAAAACAAATCGTCGCATGAGTGAGCCTCCCTTGCAGAACATTTTGCAGGAACCACGATATGAGTCGAGCTTAAGCCCCTAATCCTTACCAAAAGGACGCTTAAACTAACAGCACCCAAATCAAAAAAACCCTACCTGACCCAGCGGAACAGCCGGGCGATAGACGAACTACCCTATCGCTGCGGGCACAGTAACTGACCCCGCAACGATACCTCTAAAACCTGCGGAGAGATGCGATGTGGGCCTCCTACTTTCCCCGCTACCGTTTCCTTACATTAGAGGATCAGTTTCGCATTGTCAAGCACACTTTCGATCCCGCGGCCGAAAAATCCACCTCAGCGACCCAAGCCCTCTGCCCCCCGCGTCGAGCGGCGCCAACGTCTCATAAATACCGCGGCAAACAGCCGACCAGAGCCACGCACGTTAGCGAGCGAGTGGAGACGTCGTTCCCGGCCCGCTGAGAGCGGCCCCCCGTGGAGATGGTCCATATCACGCCCCCCAATGATGGCGCCTCGCTAGTTCCCGCGCGGCGCCCCGCCAGCGACTCACCCCGATCCGCCGCCGTGAAGCTTTGCCGACCGCGCCCGTTCAAGCCGCTCGCGTTCGGTCGGCGTGAGCGCGCCGATCCCGTCGCGACTGATCTTGGCCAGCACGTCGTCTATATCCAGGGGATCGATTCGCTCTTGCTCGCGCGATTCGCGGGCCGCGCGTGAAAGCCGCCGCAGCGATCCCGCGAGCGCACCGGCCGCCCCGCTCAGAAACCACGCGCCGGTCGAGATCAGCCCGCCGCCCAGAATCGTGCCGACGGCCACTCCGGCCGCGCCGATCGCGATCGCGGTAGAGAGCGTGATCACCTTTCCGAACACCGACACCGCGTCATAGTACAGCTCGCGCCAAGCAAGCAGGGCCCACGCGGCGAACGCCCCGAGCGGGATCACCAGTGGGTAGCCGGCGAGCGCCGGAAACAATCGGGCACAGAGCACGAACACGACCCCGGCGGACAGGTTGCCCACGACGTACAGCACAATCAGGCGGCGCGTCCCGAAGTGCTCCTCGATCCGCGACCCGAGGCTCCAGATTACGAACGCGACGAAAAACAGTTCCAGGAAACTCGGGTTGGCCAGCGGGTGAAGCACGATCGCGGCGAGGCTCGGCGACGGTCCGACCAACACGAACAGCCGCAGGACGTCCGTCTGCGCGCCGCCGCTCAGAATGAGGATCAGCACGAACGCGGCGACATGCATCATCAGCAGGCCTGTGACGCCTCTGCCGGGCAGGTAAGCGCCGCGGTCAATCCGCCGAATGTCCGCTGCCGCCCGCGAGTAATCCCGATCCTGCCAACCCATCGATCCGCTCTCCGCGTCGCGCCTTGTTCGCTGTAATTGTAGCGACTCGACGCGGGCGGGTGCGTGACAGAATCCGCGGACTGCAAGGCCGCTCGGTAGCGTCTCCCCCCGTGGGCGACGTAGAATGGCGACGGTGCCGGCCGCGAATACGTCCGCCACGGGGGGCGGACGCTACGTCTTCCGCGGCAAACCCAATTCGGAGATTGTGTCACGCACTCGACGCGGGCCGCGCGGATCAGCGCCCCTCTCACTCGGCGGCGTTTGCTCCTATACTCGTCGGTTCGCACAGCAAACCGCGCACCCCGTGGAGTCCCAGCGTGCCCGCTGCCGACATGCAATCGTTCGTCGCCGAACTCGAACAGCGTCAAATGCTGCGGCGCATTTCGGTCGAGGTCGATCCCGAACTCGAAATCACCGAGATCACGGACCGTGTCACGAAATCAGGCGGACCCGCGTTGCTGTTCGAGAACGTCCGCGGCCACGACATGCCGCTGCTGATCAACACGTTCGGCACGAAAGAGCGCATGTGCCTGGCGCTCGCGTGCGAGGACTTCGAGCAGGTCGCGCAGCGCGTGCAGGCCCTCATCAAACCAGAGATTCCCACAACGCTGCTCGACAAGATCAAGAAACTGCCCGAACTTGCGCAGCTCGGCAGCCTGCCGCCGAAGATCGTCAAGCGCGGCATCTGCCAGGAGGTCGTGCATACCGAAGATGCGGACGTGACGCGTCTGCCGGCGATCAAGTGCTGGCCGCTCGACGGCGATCCGTCACGAAACTGCGCGGCGCATCTGCGCGACGATGCAAACGCGCGCGAAGCGACCCGCGGACGCTATATCACGCTCGGGGGTGTGTTCACCAAGGATCCGGAGACCGGCGAACGCAACGTCGGGCTGTATCGCGTCCAGATCTTCGCCCCCAAGCTGTGCGCCATGCACTGGCACATGCACCACGACGGAGCGCGGCATTTCAGACGCTATCAGCAGCGCGGCGAAATCATGCCGATCGCGATCGCGCTCGGCGGGCCGGTCGTAATGCCGTATGCCGCCACATGCCCGCTTCCCCCGGACATGAGCGAATTGCTCTTCGCCGGTTTCCTGAACCGCTCAGCGATCGAACTGACGCCGTGCGTGACGCAATCCGCGCTCGAAGTCCCCGCGTCGGCGGAGATCGTCATCGAGGGGTATATCGACCCCGCCGAGACGCCGATTCTCGAAGGCCCGTTCGGCGACCACACGGGGTTTTATTCGACCGCGGACCTCTACCCGCGCCTGCACATCACGGCGATCACGCAGCGGCGCGACGCGATCTACCCAACTACGATCGTCGGCAAGCCGCCGCAGGAGGACTACTGGCTTGGCAAGGCGACCGAGCGGATTTTCCTGCCGCTGCTGAAGATGATCATCCCGGACGTGATCGACTATTCGCTGCCGATGTTCGGCTGCTTCCACAACTGCGCGTTCATCAAGATTCGCAAAGAGTACCCGCTCCAGGCTCGCCGTGTGATGAGCGCGATATGGGGCGCGGGGCAGATGGCGTTCACGAAGATCATCGTGGTGGTGGACGAGCACGTCGATGTTCACGACGAGCAGGCGGTGTTCTTCCAGCTTTGCAGCAACGTCGACCCCAGGCGTGATGTGATGCTCGTCGACGGGCCGCTCGATATTCTCGATCATGCCGCTCCGGCGTGTGGGGTCGGCAGCAAGATGGGCATCGATGCGACGCGAAAGATTGCCGGCGAGGGAGCGCTGCGCGCGTGGCCGGACGAGATCGACATGACGGATGAGATCAAGGATCTGGTGACGCGCCGCTGGGAGGAGTACGGCCTCTGATCGAGCGCTTCGCACAGCCGATCGACACCAGCGCAGCCAGCAGCACGATCAGCACGAACGCGTGTAAGCCGAACGCGCGGGCGGTGTGCGACGGCCAAAACACCAGCCCCAGCAACCATGCCGGCAGAGCGAAGCGCGCCGCGCCGTGGGGACGTTCGGCCAATGCCGCGCGAGAGAGAAGCACGAGCGCCGGCAGCGCCCAAACCAGATAGTAAGTCCGCAACAGCGGCGAGATCAGCAGCAGAACGAGTAAGAACAGCGCCACACCCCAGCGCGTCGCCGCGCACGCCTCGTGCGCAGGAAGTCGCGTCCGCCCCGCGTGGCCGGCGCCCTCGGGCGCGGCGAACTCGAACGCGCGGTTCCGGTACGCCGCCACGATCCCGATCCCCAGCACCAGCAGCATGAATCCGTTGCCCAGCATGCGCACGGATGACGCGCTCCATGTGACGATCGCCGGACCGACGCGGTACGGATGGTTCGCCATGAACACCCGGCCGATGACGGCGGGAATCGATTCGTTGTGATAGTCGAGAAAGTGCGGCCGCGCCGCGACCGAGGCCGAGGCGCGCTCGTGCTGGGCGGCGAGGTTGTAATGCGCCCATTGCGCGTGATATTCCAGCGTCTGTGGCGGACCGAATCGAATGAGCGGCGGCGCGATCATGAGCACGATGGTTGTAACCACGAGCGCGGCGAGCGCGGTCCATTCGCGCCGCACCGCCAGCCAGAGCGCCAGCAGGACAGGCACGATCTTCAGCACCGCCGCCGCCCCCAGCAGCGCTCCCGCGCGAATCGGTCGATGTCGCTCGAGCGCGGCGGCGGCGGCCAGGATCAGAGCGAGCACGAACAGGCTGATCTGATTGAAGTGGGCGACCTCGAGGATCACGGGCGATGCGAGCACGAGTGTGATGAGCATGGCATGATCCGATGGTTCGGACCAACGCTTTAGAACGCGCAGCACGACGGCGAGGGCCGCGACTTGCGCCGCCGCCCACAAGAGGCGCGCCACGCTCGCTCCGCCGGCCGCCCACAAAGAGAGCACGACCGGCACGGTTGGGAGATAGAAGGGAAGTTGCCGCTCGGTGAGCGTGTCGCCGGGCTCGTCGAGCACGGGGTTCAGCGCGGCATGCTCCCACACGAAACGCGCATCGAGATAGAAGTATTTGTAGTCCGCGTTGGG
>Ga0114931_10002448_pt1 | contig 23600 bp, 22 predicted proteins | sample 2SBtaG_FD_89579 | JGI IMG/M metagenome (GOLD analysis project Ga0114931, IMG submission 89579) | Deep subsurface microbial communities from Kolumbo volcano to uncover new lineages of life (NeLLi) - 2SBTROV14_V59a metaG | ecosystem: Environmental > Aquatic > Marine > Volcanic | place: Kolumbo... | reverse complement strand
GTAAAATCCCAGCCGGCATCCGTAAAAGTGGATTTTGTTTTCATTTCAGCAGTTGTTTTACCTACCGGGTATTCGTTAGAACCTGAATCGCTGCCTGCTGTTGCATTCTGACCGGAAGATGTAGTATCCCAGAAATTATTAAACACAGAATAATCAGAATTGTAAGCATCCGGAGAAATGGTACCCAAAAAACCACTGCTGTCTGGTGTAACGGAATTTGCGAATGTGACGTGACCCGTAGAGTAACATTTTTGAATGCCTGCATTGTCATTTTCACCGCAAAACCCTCCCATATAAGTGGGAAGTGTTGAGGTGCTGCCATCGTTTTCAAGAACGCTTCCGCGGCTATAACAATTTTTTATAATAGCTGAATAGTTCCTTCCGACAAAACCACCGGCATAATTCCATGCATCCACATCTCCGGTGGAGTAAGAGTTACTTATAGTGCTGCCTCTGTTTTCACCAACTAATCCACCAACATAACTTGCTGCTCTGTATCCCGTGATTCCACCCGGATTATCATGTCCAACTAAATCTGCCTTGCTGTAACAGTTATTTATGTCAGAGTTAATAAAAAAACCAACCAGGCCCCCAAAGCCTTTATGTATTCCCTGATCAAATTGAGTGATATCCATTTTTACCCTTCCCGTTACATAACAGTTTTCAATTTGGGTCTTTTCATCAGCGCGCCCAACAAGTCCACCAACTTCTGAACCTGCACTGATGCTTACATTTGTCAGTCCAAGGTTTTTTATTGTAGCTCCAAGTGTATAACCGAATAGCCCAATCATGTCTGCTGTCGGAATATCTATGTGCAATGAATCAATGATATGGCCTTTTCCATCATAAGACCCAGAGAATTTAACATTAGTGTCCCCCCACCATTGGAAGCCAGTAAATGTTTCTGGAGTTGAAGGGTCACGGTCCAGGTCTTCAGGGTCCCAGTATCTTGTATCCCCGGCATTTATATCTGCTGTCTGAATGAAATAGCTCCTCCACGTGTAATCGTTTTCCGATACCCAGGCAAGGTCAGGCAGGGTTGAAATTTGATAGGGGTTACTCTGTGTTCCATCTCCGGGTATCGTCGCAACCTTTATTTCGCTCCCATAGCTTACACCGACACTGTTGGCAGCATAAGCTCTGACTATATATGTTTTACTGGCTGAAAGCCCTGTAATCTGAGAAGTGAACTCGCCTGTTGCTGAAACAGATCCTTCATCAGTATGATCATCGGATATGGTAGGAGATCCGGTTGTATCCCAGCAGATACCGTAAGATGTAGGATTATCCTTTCCCAAGTCGGTAATATTTCCTTTAATAGTCGCTGAAGATCTTGTTTTACTGCTCACTTCAATAGTTGAAACGGTAGGTTTTTCAAAGACAATTCCTCCTAAAATTATATTTGGGAGATAAGATTCTGTATCACCATCAGGAGGGGAGGAAGGATCAGGATTGTCGTAATCATCAGTGTATACAATGCTTCTTTCCAATCTACAGAGGTACAAAAGAAATATTTCCCGGATCCGTCATAATCATCCTGGTTCTCATCAACGGCGATTACAAGGTTATCCGTACCGTTATAGGTGAAATCATCGATGTCAATCGTTACCCAGCCGCTAGTTCCTGGATCGGGTATAGAGCCGGAAAAGACTTCAGTTAACTGGCTGACGGAGATCCAGTCCGTTGAACTTGAAAAAGACGTTTTAGACGTGTGCCCTATATAAATAGTCCAATTGTTTGTTTTGCTGATCCCATCACCATCGAAATAATATTTTAGGGTTGTAATATCTCCACCGGAGTTGCCTATTTCTGATTTCAGATAAATAGTTTGTGAATAGGTGTAGCCGTAATCAGGTGATACCGGTAAATACTCTCCTGTTTCATCCCCTTTACCAATTTGTATCTGTGCGTAAAGAGAGAGTGGTAAAAGAAAAAACAATAGTAATAGTTGTGTGAACTTCGCCTTCATATCCTTCATTTATTGTTGAATGAAATCATTATCCTGATCCTGCTAAAACATTTACTCCGCTAACTGGATCGCTATCCGTACAAGAATAATTTCTTTGGTTATTGCTGTTAAAGGAATAGCCAGACCAGACTGCATACCTCTATAGCTTATCGTGTTCATTTAGAGGGGAGAACACAAATGGGAATATCCGTAACTTCTGTTGCGAACAACACAGCAAGTACCAACGCACACTCTTTGAAACCACATGTCCCCCAAAATGACGACCAATAGAAAACCTATTTGTAAAGCCATGTCATACTAATGTCAGAGGACAGGATTCTCAACGGCTATATACCCCTTTCACGGGTGTGCATATGTGTAGTTCCCTGTTCGCGCAGGATTGAAATGCTAATGAACCATACTTTATAGCATAAAGATGGTTAATGCAGGATATAAGGATCCAAATACTCCTTAGGGTGTATTATTTTAGCGTCTCTCAAAAAATGGCTGTAGGTGATTATCAGCTTATCTCAATCTTTTTCTTTATCTCTTCCAGTATTTCCTTATGGCTGGAATGAAAAGCTGTGTTTTTGCGTGCTAAATGATTTAACAACGTAATAATACTCTTTTTGTCGGAAGCTGGTTTCCCTGCTATGTAGTCAATTCCACGCGCAACTTCTTCTTTGATTTGCTCAGTAGTCAAACCATTCAAATAATTGAGGGTGTGCTGGAAATTATGGGGATCATAGTGAAATTGTTCCAGAATATTATTGATTTCCTCCGTTTCATCGTAACTGATATCCCCATTGGATCCCACGATCTTAAAAAGTAATAAATCGATCGCCCGTTCATCCGTTAATTCGAAAGTACTCATAATTGTCTGATTAAAGTGTTTTCAGTCTACAGCTATTACTTATAATTTATTAAAACAAAGATGCTAAATCCTTACAAATTTCCTCAAGTATTTCGCGGTCCCTGGAACCAATTCCGGCCAACTGGTCCGAATCGATATCCAGTTCGGCAACAAAAGCACCCTCTTTAAGGATTGGCACCACAATTTCTGATTGAACGGTTGCGCTGCACGCCAGGTAATTGGATTCCTTGCTAACATCTTCCACGAGAAACGTTTGGAGTGTATCGGCAGATTGACCGCATATTCCGCTTCCAAAGGGGATTCGGGTGTGTTCTGTCGGTTTACCCACATATGGTCCTAAAACAAGCTCACGCTCTTTTTCGGGGTCGGCAAGGTAAAAACCCACCCAGTCATATGCCGGGACCTGGTCTTTCAGCAGCTTGCTGACTTTCAGGAGGATGTCATTCCTGTCGCGTCCTGATTTTATGATATTGCGTACTTTACCAGGAAGCGATGAAAGATGTTCAATATGATCTTTTGACAAGGTTGAAATCTGGTTAACAATTCATATTCACTATCCTGAAATATATCAACGCTGAGACATGGATGCCAACCAATTAATGACACGTCGAACATTTCAAAATATAGTATATACACCCAGCGTTTGTATTTAGTTTTCTCGGCGAAACGCCTATCTTTCGCGACCGAAAGTGGGATATTTTAAAAGTTTTATTTAAACGAGTAGTGGCTTTTTTTACTTTTTTACTTGGAAGTTATACATCTATTATATCGGTAGTGAATCCGTTTAGCGCTATGCCTGTTTTCCTGGCTCTGACCCAAAGTGACACGGATGAACAGCGGAAGTCACAGATTACGCGAGCCAGCTTGTATATGGTATTGATCCTAACCATTTTTTTTGTGGCAGGAACATATATCATGAATTTTTTTGGCATTAGCCTGGCTGGCATCCGTATTGCAGGGGGATTACTGATTATGCAGGCTTCTTTTTCAATGTTAAATCCCAAGAGGGGCGGGAAGAAGCTTTCAGATGAGGATGTTGATGAAGCTATCGACAAGGAAGATATATCATTTAGTCCCCTTGCAATGCCCCTGCTTTCCGGTCCGGGCAGTATTGCTGTCGTACTCGGACTCTCTTCCAGTGCAAATGATTTTACCGACTACCTTGGAATATTCATAGCCATTCTGCTCACTGCGGCTACTGCATATCTCATTCTCAGGGTATCACCGTGGGGAGTGAAACTCTTAGGTAAAACGGGTCTCACTGCAATGACCCGGATGATGGGATTTATCAGTCTCTGTATCGGGGTTCAGTTTATCATTACCGGAATACAGTCGCTGATCCATTAAAGAAGTTTCGGGTCCTTTCTTCACCGGTTATCCGATATATATGAACCCGAAACGTTAGCTGCAACGATTATTGATGTTCTTTATCACCCATAGCCGTGTTGCTTATAAAGGCAATTCGTTTACTGTCGGGTGACCATGACGGGACATTGATCGTTCCTTGTCCGCCATATAGATAAGCAATAACATGTGGTTTACCGCCATTTATTGGCATGACTTGCAGATATACATGTTTGTAAAACGGGTGATCGCCGGGTGGTACTTCCTGGGTAAATGAGATGAATTGTATCCACTTTCCGTCGGGCGAAATATGCGGAAACCAATCGTTCAGATTGTCATGCGTCACTCTCTGCTGGTCGCTCCCATCGGGACGCATTCTCCAAATCTGCATAGTACCGGAGCGAACAGAGTTGAAATAAATCCATTTTCCGTCAGGGGTATATTCAGAACCGTCGTCGAGTCCTTTCGCGGTCGTTAGCCGGACTTCTTTTCCACCATTTACTGAGATTTTGTAGATATCAAAGTCACCATTCCTCTGAGCGGGGTATACCAGGTATTTGTTATCAGGCGACCAACCATGAAGATAGGATGGCCCCTGAGACGTGACTCGACGCGGAGTACCACCAGTTACAGGGAGAATGTAGATGTTAGATCTGCCGCTGTCGTCTTTTGCTCCGTTGCTGATACCCAGCATTTTTCCACCCCAGGATAAGACATGATCATTGTTGATGTTGTCGGCGAAATCAGTATTCAGCAGGGTAGGTTTGTTTGTCGCCAAATCATAACGATAAAGGCGGCCATTTTTGTTATAGATGAGCGTCTTGCCATCCGGAGTCCAGTTGGGAGCTTGCAGGGAAACATTTTCGCGGTATATGATTTTGCGATGACCGGTTTTCACATCCATGAGTTCGAGATTGCTGCCCAGGAAATCATGGTATGGTTCAAGTCCTTTCCATGCCGGTTTGACGAGCCGTACATTCCAGAAATGTGCTTTTTCGGTCACATTGCGATTGTGGGAGCAGACGAAAAGTCCGACGTATACATTATCACCCAGATCCAAATCGGATAATTGGACCGACTTAAAGGTTTCTCCGAAATGCGCAACGGACATGATAAAAGTGTTGCTCCTTCTCTCGAGTTGAATAACGTCGGGTGCGCTGACATCCGACTGAATTTCCTTCGTAGAATCACCATCAGCAAGGCGATACTGCAGAGAAGTAAGGCCGCTTCCATGAACGGCAGCATCGACATATGCGGATGTTGAGTCGAGAGATGACCGAATCATCCAGCCAAGTTTCCGGTGTTCTTCAACGCCCTTTCCGATGAATTCTGCACGTGTTCTGAGGATGAAATCGCCGTCCATTTTTTTCCAGACGAGGTGAAACTCATCATGATCAAACCACATATTATATCCCGATCCGGCAATGGTATAGGTCTGTGTTTCATGATCGTATGAAGTTGATCCTTTGTACTTTACATTGCCAATGTCAGTCTGATCTTCAAATTGCTCCATATCGGCACTTTGTGAGTATGAAGATGAAGCCAGGGCGAGGGTAAGGAATACCAATGCGGTGGTTCTGCTAAGTGAAGAAATGATTCGCCTTTTCATTAAAACTCCTGATTCTCTGTCTTGGTATTATCACGATCTCATAGATTGAGATCATAGGATATGCAATCGGTTTTTATTTTGATGCCTCCATAAATAAACCGATTATGCATAACAATTTATGACAGAATATGCTTAAAGTTCATCTTAACGGCAAAATCTGAATAAAAAAAGAGCCGCCAGTTTCAATTCGAAACAAGGCGGCTCAGTCTAACGAAGGATGGTTAGGAATGGATCATCTTATGATTTTATCCTGCGTCGGCGTAATCCCAACAGAATTTAATCAGCGGCGGACATCCCGGCGGCCTTCAGTTTTCCCATTGCTTTATTTCTAACAAGTGCAAGATCAAGTCCATTTACATTCCATTTCGCGATTTTCTTGTAAATTTCCATGCTCTTTTCCTCGTTGCCACTGTTCTGATAGGCAACAGCCTTGTAATACCAGGTCAAAGGAGAATCATTATCAGCCATTTTAAAATGTGAAATTGCGTCATCATTCATGTCCTTTTGCAAGGCTGTGATGCCCTCTACAAAATGCAGCATCTTTATTTGTCCTTCGTCCTGACGTTTATTGACAAGTTTTTCAGCCTGCTGTGCGACTTTTGAAGCTTCGTCGACGTCCCCCTGTTGAGCCAGTATAAAACTTTTTCTCAACAGAACATTAGCAGTCAGATTCTCTTTCATGGACTCCGAAACCTGCATTTCATCAATTAAGTCGTTGGCCATGTTCGTCTCTTTCAGTGCTTTGTCAGGTTCGCCGGTCTCGCATAAAATGAATGCTGCTGAATTGTGGGTTGTGAAAACGCTCGTCATAAGGTTATGGCTATTAGCGAGATCGCGTTCTTTATTTATGATATCAAGGGCAGCCTGAGTATTACCCTCGTGAACATACGAAACGGCCTTCCAGAAGAGCGATCCCAGCTTATTATTTATCACAGTAGATTTTTGGTACTGTTGATCATAATAATCACGCGCTTTGGTGTAGTCTCCTTTAAACAGGTAATTATCGCCGATTCCCTTAAGCGAGCTGATAAACTGTGGATCGATGGAGAGTGATTTTTGGTACTGAACGGTCGATTCATCGTATTTACCCATTTTTTGCAGTAATTCAGCATATGAGTCATACGGGTTCGGATCGTTTGGTATCAGGCTTATATATTTTTTGAATGCGTTTTCGGCAGCATTGTAATCACCCAGTTGTGAATTGGCATATCCTATCATGTTGTAGGGAGGGGCAAAATTTGGGTCGGCTTTTAGAGCTCGATTAAAATGCTCCAGTGCCATTTTGTAATCTGAATTTCCATAATGGAATTGACCTATCTGTGTCTGGGCCCATTTGTCGGTTGGGTAAGCTTTGTCCAACTGTTCAACATAGGATTTTTCCTCTATCCTGTTGCCTTCAAAACTGGCTTTGGTGGCCATAATTAGCATTTTTTCCCCAGATGAAACCTTGTCAACCAGAGAAACGGCTTTATGAATATTATCCATAGCCATATTGTAGCCTCCAACCGATTGTGCGCGATACAGATATGCCATGGCAAAATCAGGGTCTTTTTGAATGGCCTGGTCGAAGTATTCCGAAGCCTGTCTCAATTGAACATTCGCCAGGTTGTCTCTTCCATGAATGAACAGCTGCATGGCTTCCTTCGATGTGGTAGTTACAGGAATTTCCTGTGCATATACAATCGTGTTCGGCAATGATAGAAATAACGAGTATAATAGGACTATTCCTGCCATTAGACAGGATTTTTTTGCAATATTCATTGGTGTCTCCTTGGTAAAGGAATGAGAGATGTGAGGAGCAACATTATGTTGCTAATTCTGTATTAGGATATTAAATATTAATCTATAATCTTGTTATAAATTAATAATTTATGATTAATAATATGTTTTATAGGTATTAATATGATGCTTGGCAACGAATAAGATGAGTAAAATAGTTGAGAAGAAAGGAAATTGTGAAAACGGTCTAATTTAAGGTGCGCATATTCTTGATCTCTCTTAAAGTGAATAAAAAGACGCAGAATATTTCATGTGTCAATCAAAAACCTACGGTTCCGGGTTATCCTGATTTCTGGTTAGTTAGTTCTACTTCTTCGTGTATTTCCAGTTACGCTCTTTCCCTTCCGATAGCCGTCTCACTGTTGTCGCAAGTCGCTTGTCTCGTGTCTCCTCTGTCTTTGCATCTGCGACCCATTCAACATACTCCTTTTTGTGACTGTTACTGAAACTATTGAATGTCCTGAGTGCGCTTTCATTCTCACGAATTGCCACCATGAAATAATTCGGAATGTCCAATTTCTTTTTAGTCGCGGACGCCTTTTTAGGGACTTTTATTCCCTTCTCATTTAATTCTACAGCCTTTTTGATATAGCCTATCATAACCGAATCGCCGGGCAGATCAGAAATACTTGTAATTTTTCCAAATTGACCCATAGCCTCATCCGCAACGTCAGAGTCAAGAATTAACGGTGCTTTCCAAAATCCGAATGTACAGTGGTGCTTGAATGAGGCCATATTACATAAGATTCCTTTGTACACGAAATTCGGAAAATTCCATTTGATGGCCTCCTCAACTTCGGGGCATGCCTCATGAACCAGAGATCTCAGATGTTCCAAAATTGGTTTAGCAAAGTCAGCTGATTTTTCGATGTACTGATCGACTTTTGGATCACATTTTCCCATTATACTTCACCATTTAAAAATAGTCTCCCGGATCATAACGCTGTTATATCTTACTGATTTTTCTAATTAAGGAAAAGGAGTTACTAAATCGATCCGTGAGAGAATCGAAGACGTGTTACTCTCAATCACCAGTGATCAAGGGCAATATGATGAAGAAAATGGAGATCATATTATGGATAGAATGGATAGTAAACGTGGTAAGAAATGCTTCACTGAGTGATTTTTTGTACTTGATGTAAAAACTCCAGCTCAACGCGAGTCCGGAGGGGAAAACGACGAGTGCATAAAGGACCCCATATGATAAATGCAGAGCAGCGAATATAAGTCCCGTTATCAAAATGATGTGAATGTAATTTGTTGTAATCTTCTTCAGAAAGACAATCGGTATCCATTGAGTAAATGTTTCTAAGAAGGGCCCAAGAATCGTAGACAGGATGATTATAAAGACATAACTATATTTATGAGTCATGAAATCATCTGCTGGTCCTGCTGGTAACGATGTAATGCTAAATTGGCTGATGGCAAGTGCCCCAATCAAAAAACCAAATAGTATTCTTACTGTTATGCTTGCTAATGCAATTTCAAATATAAATCTACCCCTTGAGCAATTTAAAGTATGGGTGTAATATCTATGAATTAAATTCATAATAAACATAACATAAGCAAGACTAAAAAATTAGCCTTGCTTATGTTACAAAAGATGGATATAAGTCAGTCTTATAATGAAGAATTTTTTAGAAGTAATACCCATTTCTGGGCCCCCTATTTATGTTACCATCAGTTGCATTCATAAATTTTGCGATGGCGCATCCTAATTTGTACCAAAAAGATGCATCGTCGGAACAGCCTCCGGATATTTGCTGAATTTCGGATTTGTCCAACCCAACTAAGTCGTCAATCATCAGTTGCTCAGTTAAGATTTTATTCATGGTTCAAAAGTTTAGTGTTGTAATTCGGTTGACTAATTCCTGCAAGCGTTGTAACCATCAACAATATTTGAACCAGCGTCATATAAATCGGCCAATTCTAATATTCTTTTGCCCCATTTAAAAGCCGAGGCCCATGGGAACATTATGGTACCGCCGTTAATTTGTTCCATTTCATTTTGCTTTAAACTGCATAATCCAATTTCACTTAGATTCTTCATAAAATACTCCTGTATGTTATTTGCCGTTTTCGTTTTGAAGTATTGAATCAAACTTCATTTTCAAACTATTACGTTAAACTGAACTAATAAATACAGTGATTTAATCATCGGAAGAATCCTCAACCTTCGAGTTCTTTTTGCTGATTTTTTTCAGGATGTAGACCCCCGTGGCTGCAAAGGTTGCAATGAACCAATGTTTTGGATTTGAAACCAGTGCATAAAGACGTATAGAGCCGGTATCAGAATACTGTATTAAGCCGGAATAGATCATGCCTCCAAAAAGAAAACCGATGAAACTATTGATAGCTGATCGCATGATGGAATAGTTATTCATACGTCACCTCCTGGGTGCCGATAAAAACGAAAAGGATTACATATCAGATTTACACATCCTCCCGCCACATGTCTTTTCTCCTTATCCGACAGGATTTCCTGAAACCCGAAAAACATCCTTCCTTCTTCTTCATATACATAACTCTGTCGGCGCTGATCATAGGCAATCGGGCAGTTGAGCTCTTCCTTCAGTTCTTCCAATAGCTTGTACAACCACCGTTCTGAGATGTTCAGCTTGCACGCCAGTTCTTTCGGTGGTCCGGTGCTTTTGCGCCTGATGAGTGCATCCAGTCTCTCAATTCTGTTCAAATATTTATAAAGTGACATAGCCTGATCCTCTCTTGATGTTTAATGAATATATAAACAATAGGTTATCTATTATCACTTTATTAGAATACAAATGATTTCACAGAATTTCACATGATAATTCAATTTTCATAATTACGAATAACTTATAGAGTTCGGCTTTTCTTTTCTATCTTGGTTCGGTAAGCTCAGATTTAACTATCAAGGATGGCATTTCACAAGCTTCACATCTTATTGGTTGGCGGTGGTCACGCCATGCTGCCAGTCGTGGAATCCGCAAAAAAGTGGCGGGAGAGAGGGCATGTCATCACGTTGATCAGCGATCATCCCTGGTTGTATTATTCGGGCATGGTTCCCGAATATCTTGGCGGGGTTTACCGGGAAGACCAGGTGCGGATTGACCTAAGAAAGATGGCGGATAAGAGCGGAATTTCCTTTACTGAATCAAATGCCACAGAGCTAATCCCCGGAAAAAAAACTCTGATACTCGAAAACGGCCAATCGCTTACATACGATCTTGCTGTCTTTAATATTGGAACGTTGCCACCTAAGAAGACAGGAAATAACAGTGAATGTGTGGTTCCGTCTAAACCGATGCATTCTATTCGGAAACTTGTTGAGTTTGTTGCGCATTGTAAAGACCATCCGGGAGAGCTGCTTATCGTTGGCGGGGGAGCTGCTGGTGTAGAGGTTGCCCTAAATGTAGGCGGACGTTTGAACGATCAGATCCAGTCCGGAAGTTTTTCATTACATCTTTATGAACAGTCAGAGCGCTTGTTACCTGATTTTCCCACCGGCATGTCGAAGTATGTATACAAGCTGTTGTCGGAACGTGGGGCACGTATACATTTTCAATCAACATTTGAGCCGCGCGATGAATCGACAGATTCGAAAAGAATGATTTTCTGGGCTACGGGCACGCGGTCGAATTCTATTTTTGGGGATGCCGGTATGTCGGTGGATGATTCCGGTTTCATGCGGGTACATCGTACGCTGCAAAGTATTGATGATCCCCACATTTTGGGAGCGGGTGATTGTATCGCTATTGATGATATCGGACCGCTTAGAAAGATTGGGGTTCATGCCGTTAAACAAGGTCCGTTGCTCACTCAAAATCTTGATGCTTTAATTTCCGCAATGGAAGCGGGAGACAGAACGACGGAAAAATCTCTTGCAAACTTCAGACCCTATCCGGTAAATCCACTCATCCTCTCAACCGGTCAGGCTGATGGTCTCTGGGTGGCCGGAAGTTTCTGGATTCATGGTAAAATGATGTTAAAACTTAAACATTATATCGACAGGAAGTGGATTCGTGCTTATTTATCTAATCCGGATGAATGGAAAAGTTTAGCTTTATTGACTGAAGCCGAGAATGCGAAAACAGTAAATAGATAAGGGCGGGCTGCTTTGCCTTCCTTCCGTTGAATCGTTATAATCATTCTCCTTAAAACGACCGGGCTATTAACGAACGAGATTACAACTGAATACCATCGAGCATATCATAGTTGAATTCAGTAACTATGCCTGGGGTACGCCCCTTTTGGTATTATTGCTGGGGGGCGGACTTTATTTTTCGATCTACTCGCGTTTCGTCCCTTTCCGCCATTTTTCGCATGCCATTAAGGTATTGATGGGGCGATATGACGATCCTGACGATCCCGGTGATATCAATCACCTGCAGGCCTTGATGAGTGCCCTGTCGGCAACGATTGGAATGGGCAATATATCTGGTGTTGCTGTGGCTATTGTCATGGGGGGACCGGGAGCATTATTTTGGATGTGGGTAAGTGCCATCGTCGGAATGTCGACGAAGTTCTTTACATGTACCCTGGCGATCATGTACCGTGGAACGGATTCGATGGGACGTGAACAAGGCGGACCCATGTACTGGATACGGGAAGGATTAGGAAAGAGATGGAAACCTCTGGCTTGGTTCTTTTGTGTCGCTGCTGTTTTTGGGGCACTGCCACTATTCCAGGCAAACCAACTCACGCAAATCATACGGGATGTGATGTTGGTTCCCCATGGATTTGTAAGTGCAGACCATCATTTATTGAGTGATTTTATCAGTGGCATCATAATATCCGGCATCGTGTCCCTGGTTATTTTCGGTGGTATCAGACGCATTGGTCAGGTTGCAGAACGACTGGTACCTTTTATGATAGTCGCATATATCCTTTCTGTGGTTTACATCATATTTGTACACTTTTCTGAAATACCGTACTACATCAATCTGATTATTACCGACGCATTTAGCGGGAAGGCGGTAGCTGGCGGAACCCTTGGCTCAGTAATCGTTACAGGTATACGAAGAGCTGCTTTTTCGAATGAGGCTGGTATAGGTACAGCACCTATGGTACACGGCGCGGCCAAGACCAAAGAGCCGGTCAGAGAGGGTCTGGTTGCCATGCTTGGTCCCTCTATCGATACGATCATTGTTTGTACGATGACAGCAATGGCCATCCTCATGACCGGCGTCTGGAAAACGACGAATGCCGACGGAGTTACCCTTACGCTCCGTGCCTTTCAGGATACCATGCCAACGATTGGCAGTTATGTACTTGTGATCAGCGTGGCGACATTCTCATTGAGCACGCTATTTACCTATTCCTATTACGGAACAAAATCTCTTGGTTTTCTTATCGGGGCTGAACATCAACACTGGTACAACTATTTTTATGTGGCGTCCATCATTTTTGGTTCAGTAGCATCCCTCACGGCCGCCATCAGTTTTATTGATGGAATGTTTGCCATGATGGCTATACCCACCGTGGTAACTTCAGTGATGTTATCTCACAAAGTTCGGACGGCTATGAAGGACTACTTCGCACGGATGCGTGAAATGGATCTGATCAGTTCCCGGATCAAATAATAGAACGTCTGGCGTCAGACGGTTCTATACCGTCAGATGCTTAATACCGTTTACAACCGCTCAACCACTGAACGCAGCTTGTCCCGAACTTCTCCGGCGATCTTTCCGAGATTTTCGTTGCTTATTGCCTGCATAGAAGCAACCGGATCAACAGCAGAAATCTCTACGCTGCCATCCTCGTTTTCTTCTACGATGACATTGCAGGGAAGCATAACGCCTATTTTATCCTCATTTTGCAACGCCTGATAAGCAAAACCCGGGTTGCATGCGCCCAGGATGCGGTAGTTTTTAAAATCCACATCCAGTTTCTTTTTGAGGGTCCCCTTAACGTCGATCTCGGTCAGCACACCGAAACCGTCCTTTTTCAACTCCTCCGTTACCTTTTGAATGGCATCATCAAAAGATAGCTCAACTTTTTTGTTAAAGAAGTAATTCATAATACTATATGGTTATTTAGTTAAAAGACTTTTAAATACTACGGAATTATTCGTTTAAATATTGTGGATTGCAGTAAAATGATCAGAGTGCATGAATATATCTGATCTGTTAAAGGGTAAACAACTAATGATTAAGATTAAGTTCAGAACTGGTGAATGGCTCTGTCATTGTGGAAGTTTCATCAGCTATCTTTTTAACATCATTTGTTTCGATCGGCGTATATGATGCACCTGCCATATCCTGAACGTATTTTAGTAAAGCAGCAATTTGCGGATCACTAAGAGATGCTCGAAAAGACGGCATTGCTCCATCGTATCTTCTTCCTCCAACTACGACCGGTCCTTCTAACCCTTGCAAAACTAATTTTATGAAAATCTTTTTATTTCTTGCAGCAATACTTGTATTGTCTAAAGGGGGATAAACATCGGAAGATCCCTCTCCCTTTTCACCATGACAATCCCCGCAATTCTCCAAGTATAAAGTGACGACTTCGGCGGGGCTTATGAGTTCTGATAAGTTAATTGTGGATAAGGTGTCGGTGTTAAGCTCATCTATTAAATATTGTTGCTTTCGTATGGAACGCTGTAACACGGTATCCGTAATTGCCCTGCCCGGAATTCCTTTCATAACATATGCAAGGCTTTGATATGCTGAGTTCAGATTCTGAACTTTTTCCATAAACTGTTCGAGTGGGCTTTCAAGAGAGTCATCAGCAACTGAATCGCCTGCTCCTGATTCCGATGTCATGAGGGAGCGCTGTTCTTGTAGCTCGTTCCATTTCATCTGAATTTTACGAAATAGTAGCTTTTCATTTTCATTAAATAGTGTGCTGTCGTTTTGGAATTGATCTGAAAGTTGCTGGTGTAAATTAGTTACCGAATCATATGTTAACAGCCACATGGGGCCATCAAGTTTTGATTTTTACCGTTATTACATCCTGCCAATAACATTATAACAAACAAGATAGAAGAAGCCGAATGGAGCAGAGATTTCATAATAGATGAATATGTTAATCGTCTAAACCCGAAAAAGAATATTATCAGAATGCAATTTTAAAAAACAGAAAGTTTATCACTACACATAAATGAGTAATATTTTTACGTTATCTGTATTTTCTAATCTGTTATTGTAAACCTGAGTGATTGGTAGTTGACATGGGCATAATCTGGATTGCAGGTATTTTTGCTGCCGCCGTTCTTATTTTTTTTCTAAACAAATTGTATCGAAATAGAAAGCTCATCAGCAAGATTGAGCAGGAATGGGGATGGCATTATCATGTCTCAGATGTAAATATGGTAGAGGCCAGCCATTATTTTGATCTTTGGAAAGAAACGAATAACGTGGATATCAGCATTGACCATGCCACCTGGAATGACCTTGAGTTGAACGCCATCTATCGGAGGCTGGATCATTGCCAATCGATGCCGGGACGACAAATGCTGTACCGGTTGATGCGCACCCCGGACGGCAAATCCGAGAAAGTTTCCTTTTATAATGATTTGATGGATCTCTTGGTTGGGAAAAAAGAAATCCGTAATAATCTGCAAGTGTTGCTTCGCCGGATCAACTCCGATCACATGTGGTACGTTAGCCAGATTTTCATGAGAGATCTGCCCGGCAAAGTTGCGAACCCGTTTTTTTTTCGTATCACGCCGTTTCTCGCAATCTGCTGTATAATTGCAGCTCCTTTCTATCTGCCATCGCTTTTGGGACTTCTCATCATCGGCTTTGTGAATACGATCATTCACCAGATGTACAAAAAGGAACTTTTCGTTTACAGCGGTTCACTTTCTGATCTGAGAAATCTGCTCTTCACAGCCGACAAAATTCAAAGTTGGATGAACCAGGTTGAAATTCTATCGGAGGAACAAAAACACCTTGCTGATGATATGAAGCAACTCAAATCACTGAAGAAGTTGTTGCGTCCGTTAACTCTTTCTACGGGTACGGGTTCAGCAAATGAGGTGGCCGATTTGTTTAACGAATATATGAACCGTGTCTTCCTGATAGATGTAAATGTCTACGTGAGAGCGCATGATGATCTGCGGGTATATCGAAACGAAATTCAGCGCGTGTTCGAAACGATTGGTATGCTCGATGCAGTGACTGCTGTTGCTTCATTCCGTGCCGGACTTCCCCAGTGGTGCCGTGCTTCGCTAACCAGTAATCACAAACTTGAGTACAAACAGGTCTACAATCCCCTTTTGGATGAGCCCGTAGCTAACGATATCAGTCTATCTCGCGACAGCGTTCTTCTGACCGGATCCAACATGTCGGGGAAATCAACGTTTATCAGGACGCTTGGCATCAACCAGGTTTTGGCACAATCGTTTGGCTTTTGCTGTGCAGAACAGGCGGAATTGAGCGTGCTCGGTATTGCTGCTTCCATACGAAACGAAGATGATCTGTTATCTGGGAAAAGCTTTTACCAAACAGAGGTTGAACGTGTTAAACAATTGCTGGACCAGGTTCAGGGTGACCAGCCTTTCATGATACTTCTCGATGAAATATTCCGCGGTACAAACACGATCGAGCGCATTGCCGCCAGCAAGGAAGTATTAGCTTATCTTTCTAATTATAATGGGTGGGTTATCGCTGCGACACATGACCTGGAGCTAATCGATTTACTGGATCATTTTCGGATGTTTCACTTCCGTGAGTTTGTTGAAGATGGTGATATGCGTTTCGATTATAAGCTGCGTACAGGACCGGCATCCACACGAAATGCCATTGCTGTTCTTGAGTTATCAGGATATCCGGAATCGATTGTTAAAAATGCCCTCTCTCTGGCTGAGATTCTCGAAGACCGGTATCAGCCTATCAATAGCAACGGCATCAAAAACGAATAAAAGTGCTGCGACACACTTTCAAAGTGCGTCGCAGCTAAATTTTTTCCATTTTCAAATCCGCGATCATCAACGGCTATATTTGTGATCATAAGATGTACTTAAGCGTAAAGCTGCCATAAGCTGTTGCTTTATATGGTCCCGGGATAATGTAACCATCGCCTCTTCCGCCGTTCTGGGGCTGGGCAAGTCCGGTGATATTCGGGCCGATAAATAGGAACGTGTAGTAGGTACTGCCCAGCAAGTTATCAGCGCCTGCTGACACATTAAGCATGAAATGATCACTTAGCTGCCGTTTATACCCAAGCTTTAAGTTCAACAGATCGTATGATTTTACATAGGTAGAATTGTCGAATGTAACGGGCGCTTTGCCCACGTATCTATAGGTGCTGTTTAGATAAATGCCGACGTTCGTTTCAATATCCAGACCTGCGTCAAAGGTATTTTTAGGCACCCTGGCGACAGCATTTCCCGAGTAATCAACTGTGTTTGCGTCGTTGTTGTTGTCACTTTTGAAATCGGCGTATGTGAAGTCCGAATAGCTATATGATATCCACGGCCGCAGCAATGATAATGTTTGATCTTTATTGTCGATGGCGAGGTAACTGAGAGAGAGCTCCAGACCTCTATTGTGTTGCTTGCCGGCATTAGTGGTATAGGTAATCGAGTTAGATGTCTCGCTCACCAGCTTATCGTAGTTTTCGAGATCAAACAATGCGAGTTGGTACGCTAGTCTCTGATTCAGCAAGCTGCCTTTTGTTCCAATCTCATATTGAACCGCACGTTCGGGTTTGAGCCCAAGATCAACGGTTCCATCCGATGCAGTAGCACTACTTAGCAATGGTGGCGTATAGCCGGAACTAATACTTGCATAGACAGACATATTCCCACTAAATACTTTAGAAACGGAGATTCTTGGTGCAAAAACAAGCTTGAAGGATTTCTTCATTAACCGGGTCGTATCATTCACTTGTCCGTTTTTCAACATGTTCCGGATTCCGAAAACGTTCTTGTTCAGGCTGGCTCCGGCGGTTACGGTTATCTGGTTTGGCAATGAAAAACTCCACTCAGTAAACACGTAATAATTCGATGCGAAATTTTTGTGATCATTAGGGATTTGCGGGTGTGATGGAATGGGTACAACAAACACCCCATCACTCGAGATGTCTGAACGCTGGAATATTCCGCCCAGGGTTCCGTTTACACCAACGTCATTAATGTGTGTCATGTAGTTGAAAGCCGTTCGTGCTCCAAAATTGAACTGATTGGTGTTTGAAACACCATGAGCAAATGGCTGATACGAAGTATGGCCGCTGCCAAATAATGTTGTTTGGTTGTCGAAATGCTCGCTGATGTGATATTTATCTGAGATACCTAAAATGAAGCTGTTGATCTTCACGCGAGAGTCATTGGCCAGGTAGGCGTCGTTACTGACTGGCTTCCGGCCGTAGAAATCAGGAATGTCGATTTCACCGGCAAGATCTTCATTAGAATGGGAGTAGGCAAAATAGGTCGAGACCAACTGGTTGCTTCCGACATGAAAGTTGCCATTCAAACGGATATAATCCTTTTTCGATGAGCTGTGCGGACGAAATGAATCGTAAGATTGATTCCCATAGTTCACCAGGATATTTGAATTATCCCCTGAACTTTGTACAGTCGTGTTGCTGCGGAAGAGCCCGTAACTGCCGCTGATGACTTGCTGCTGTATACTCGATTGGTTTGGTGTCGAGCGCGCCGTTTCAAGGTTCAAAGTACCGCCGATGAAACTACCATAAAGACTTGAGGCCGGACCTTTGATGACTTCAACTTTCCCAAGCGATGAGAAATCGATGTCATCCATGATTGTTATTCCGGTTGCATCTGTAATCGGGATATTATTCAGGAATACCTGGTATCCCTGGCCATTGAAGTTGGGATTATTGCCGCCTGTGCTCGGATAGTAACCGCGGATAGTCACATGTTGTCCGCCCCACGGTGAACGTGATTGCATAAAAACACCGGGTATCGTGTTGATGGAACTTTCAAGCCTTAATCCATCCGATCGTTGGAGATCATGTTGGGTCAAGATTCCCACAGATTGGGCCCGCAGAAGTTGGTTGTTGCCAACAACCCGGATGCCCGGCAATTCGGTCTGTGATGGTACCATCTCGATAAAGAGTGGTTTTCCCGGGTTGGTTATTGTGATCTTTTGTGGTTCATAACCTATATAAGTAGCAGTGATGCTGTTAATCTCATGATTGGAGCTAAGGCTGAATTTACCGGACTCATTGGTAGCCGTATTGATCATAGTTCCGGTAATGGTGATTGAGACGTTCGGCAGGGGTTTTCTTGTCTGCTGGTCAACCACAGTGCCGCTGATGCTTGTCTGGGCACGCAGTGCAAGAGGCACGGCCATCAAAAAAAGTGTAGTTAGTAGAAGAATGTGTTTTTTCATTTCAATTGTTACTTAAAAATATTCTCTAAAAGGATGATCATTCACAGACAATAAATGCCGGCTTTTTCCATGAAGTATCTGTCATACCAATGCGTAACAGGTACTTAGATGAAAAAAGATTGATCTCAGAAAGGAAGGCGTTATGAAATCAGCTTATTTTGGGAGGAGGGACCGGTACACGCTGAAACGGGTTGGCGGGTAGTTCAAAACAGAATAGCGCCGTTAACGCGTGGATATGCGGCTTAAAGCTGATTGGCTTTGTTGATGGAAAATAAAGAGGTGCAAACAGGCTCTTGACCATCGTATCCAACAAGACATGGTCCGCCGATTTGGGATTCGCCTGCGATTGCTCCTGCAGGTTTGTATTTGCGGCCAGCTGATCGAAATTTATTTCATCTCTATGATCATGTATTACAGTGAAGTGAATCGTATCACCGATCTTTTGTTGTGATACCACATCATACATTTTTCCCTTATAGCGAAACTCATGCTTGTTAATCCGGACAAAATGGCCCCGGGCTGGATTCATGTCCTCTTTTGAAAAGATAAGCTGCGAATAGGCACCGGTATCGTGGTGTTCGATTAATTCCGATATCTCATGCACAATTTGCAACCGGGTGATCGCATAGAGTCCCACATAGCCGATGGCGTTCATCAGAAAAGACGAGAGAAGTAATATGGCTACGGTCTTGCGCAAATATGATACCCTGTTTCCCTTATCCTGCAAATGTCCGGTCTAGCCAAATCAGATGCTGTTAAATGTCGTAAAACCGGCGAGACAGATGACATGATTCAAAGATACATGAAATAGAAGTCCCGTATCAATTGACGAACTGTATGTAATGACAGGGAAAGTAGAAACCTGCTTATAACCGAAAATGTGACGTAAAGAAAGGACAAATACCGAATAACCGGGCTAATAATATTGACTTTGCCGGCATAACTCAAGTCAAAATTGCACAAATAATCTTAGTATCCGACCTTATATTTACCTCTCTTGAAGGAGGTCAGGTGGGTGTTACACCGTCCATTCATCAAGCAGCATTCAAGTTCCGGTTATTCGCTGTGTTGACACCTCTAAAATCCCCTCTTGGGGACAAATGGCTCTTCCCTTTTGGCATGTGGGGTGATATTTGTTGCAAGGAATGGGAAATCTTAATTCTAAAATCGTTAATCCTTATTCTTAAATCTCCCTTTTTAATTAACGATTGACGATCAGCGATTTTAGATTTACAAAGTTAATTGTCGTACGGTAGCAATATAGGTGCAGGAGCGTTCCCATCTGATCAACTCACTTCTTCACAGCGATATACGTAAGTGAACTGCTCCGTTCCTGATCACGCAGGCTTTTCAGCCAGGATTGAAATCCGTGTATGATACCTCGAAACAAGGCAAGGCTGTGTCCCTGGTATTTTTCGCTTAGCATGCTGATGTAAAACGCATCAAGCGGTAATGGTTTCAGGGCATCAAGCTGAAATCCATTATCAGAAAGAATAGTTTTCACTGTTTTGGGAGCGAAGTGCCAGAGGTGGCGCGGCACATCATAAGCCGCCCAGTTTTCTTTGTAATGCTGGGCATCGGTGGAAGTGTAGTTGGGAAGTGCAATGACAAGATGCCCGCCGTTTTTCAGGATGCGGTTAAACTGGCTCAATGTTCCTGTTAGATCGTGAACGTGTTCAAGGACGTGCCATAATGTTATCACATCGAAATGATTATCAGGAAGAGCAGCCAGCGTTTCAGGTGAATCGACGGGTAAATGAGTCCATTCTTTCGCGTATTCACGCGCCCCTTTATCGATCTCGATACCTTGTGTCTCCCAGCCATAATCAGCCATATGACGGATGAAATACCCGGTTCCACTCCCGTAATCCAATAGTGTCCCGGTTGTCTTTCCCGTGAAGTTCTGAACCGTTTTTCTCTTTGCCGGCAACATGACCTGACGGGCCAGGTGATAGAGTCTCGCAGTCAATCCCTTCTTAGTATCGGAATGCGAGATATAATTCAGTGATTCATAATAACGGCCTATTTCATCAGGTTTCGGAGCATTTTGCGTAAAAACCAGTCCGCAGTCAGTGCACTGAACCAGGTCAAACGTTTCATCACTTACAAGATGGTCCTTGCAGCTAATGTGATAACGGGTTTGGGATGAGTTACAAAGGGGGCAATTAACTTGTGTTGATGACATGAGCCCTGAAAATCCTTATATGATTTGGTTGTCAGAAGATAGAAAATCAGATATGATAAAAGAATATGCGAATCATCCGTTGCAAAACGTAAATATATCGTATGTCTGAAACATCCTATATCAAAATAACTTGAATAGACATGAATACCGGAAATCAAAAACCTCACCCTACCCAGATTCGGCAGCTACTTGCAAAAGGATATCGCAACCTGAGTCTTCAGGAAAGAAAGCTGGTACGAAGCATATCGCAGGCTTTCCAATTTTCAAGCCGCAACACCAATGAGGCTTTTCATGATCAATTAACACTTGGCCAGCGAGTAGCAGACAGAGTTGCGACTTTTGGGGGCTCCTGGCCGTTTATTTTCATCTTTAGCGGGATACTGATAATCTGGATCATTCTAAATTCTGTGATTTTGGTTCGGTATCACAAAAGCTTTGATCCCTATCCCTACATTCTGCTGAATCTGTTCCTGTCTATGCTTGCGGCCGTCCAGGCACCGGTAATCATGATGTCGCAAAACAGGCAAGTAGCCAAGGACCGCATGCAGGCCGACAACGATTATGCCGTCAATCTGAAAGCAGAGCTGGAAATATTGCAACTGCACGAAAAGCTGGATGAACTGCGCGAGCAGAAATGGATGGAACTAATCAAAATGCAACAGGAGCAGATCGATATTCTGCAGAAGTTATTGCAGGAAAAGAGGAAATAGGGTAATAAGGTTATAAGGAAATAGATTATAGTTACGAGGTATGATCTGCCCCTACACCCCTATTCCCATACTTCCTCATTTCCTTAATACACTCTTTAAATACTGCCCTGTATAGCTATGCTCCAGCCTGGAAAGCTCCTCGGGCGTTCCCGTGGCGATAACCTTGCCGCCGGCAAAGCCGCCCTCCGGTCCGAGGTCGATCACCCAGTCGGCTGATTTGATGATATCCAGGTTGTGTTCGATGACGACTACCGTATGTCCCTGGTCGACAAGCCGATTGAACGAATCGAGAAGCTTGTTGATGTCCTCGAAATGCAAGCCGGTCGATGGTTCGTCAAAAATATAGAGTGTTTTACCCTGGGTGGGTTGAGATAGATACTTGGCCAGTTTAACCCGCTGTGCCTCACCACCTGACAGCGTCGTCGCGCTTTGTCCAAGTTTCAGGTATCCCAGTCCGACATCTTCCAGTACCTGCAGACGGTTGGTAATAGATTGTTCATCAACAAAAAATTCTATGGCATCGCTAACCGACATTTCCAGCACATCATGGATATTTTTCCCCCGGTATTTCACCGAAAGGATATCGTGTTTGTACCGCTTGCCATGGCATACTTCACACGGCAGCTCAATGTCAGCCAAAAACTGCATCTCTATCTTTTGAACACCTTCGCCCTGGCAGGCTTCACAACGACCGCCCGGAACGTTGAACGAGAAATGTCCCGGTGTGAAACCCATGATTTTCGCCTGTCGTGTATTCGCAAATACATCGCGGATGCCGTCGAAGGCTTTGATGTAGGTGGCGGGGTTCGAGCGTGATGATCGGCCAATCGGTGACTGATCAACCATCTCCACAGATTCAATGTGTTGCAATCCTTCAAGTTTTTTGAACCGGCCGACAGGACCACTATACGATCCCATCTCTTTCATGATTCCGCCGTAAAGCGTGTCGTGTACCAGGGTCGACTTTCCGGAACCACTGACGCCGGTCACGCAGGTGAAGACGCCAAGCGGGAAGGAAATATTGACATTTTTTAGGTTATGTTCGGCAGCACCCTCGATCTCCAGTACCTTACCGTTTCCTTTCCGCCTTTTTTCCGGAACAGGAATGGATAATCGCCCACTAAGGTATTTACCAGTCAGGTTTGACGATTTCATGAGCTGCTCATAATCACCGTCAAAAGTAACCTCGCCGCCGTACCCACCTGCAAACGGACCGATATCAATGATATGATCGGCAGCACGCATCATCTCCGGATCGTGTTCGACAACGAGCAGGGTGTTTCCAATATCGCGCAACGACTGTAGGATATTGATTAACCGATCATTATCCCGCGGATGCAACCCTATCGTCGGCTCATCAAGCACATAGAGGCTGCCGATCAGTGAACTGCCAAGCGCATTTGCCAGGTTGATGCGCTGCGCTTCACCGCCGCTCAGCGTGTTGGTAAGACGATTCAGGGTCAGGTATTCCAGTCCAACCTCATCGAGGTACTTCAATCGTTTGCGTATTTCATAAACGATCTGATCAGCAACCTTTTGATGAAAAGCCGTCAGCTCCAGGTTTTCAAAAAACTCACGAGCGTGACCTATCGTCATCTCGGTGATCTGCCCGATATGCAAGTCGTTAATCTTTACATACAAAGCGTCCTTGCGAATACGGTATCCGTCGCACTCGGGGCAGCGGGCATATCCGCGATAACGCGCATAAAACACCCGCATGTGTACTTTATAGAATTCTTTTTTGATCTCCTCGAAAAACCCATGGATGCCGATGTACTCATCCTGACCATTCCACAATTTTTTCCTGATATCCGTTGGGAGTTCACTGTAGGGTGTGTCAATCGACCAGCTATACCTTGCCGCAACCTT
>Ga0114931_10002447_pt1 | contig 23616 bp, 22 predicted proteins | sample 2SBtaG_FD_89579 | JGI IMG/M metagenome (GOLD analysis project Ga0114931, IMG submission 89579) | Deep subsurface microbial communities from Kolumbo volcano to uncover new lineages of life (NeLLi) - 2SBTROV14_V59a metaG | ecosystem: Environmental > Aquatic > Marine > Volcanic | place: Kolumbo... | reverse complement strand
AGGGTCGCGCGTGAGACGCGCTCCTACGGGGCGGTTTTTTAGGATTCAACCGGCATCTCGACTGTCACATCGTCGCTCGCCGTATTGACGGTAATGGTCTCATTGATGCCAGTGTCATCGAGGTCCGAGATTTCATCGTTCTGAGCCGGCATCTCTGCCGTGATATCGAGTTCCGTTACCGTCGCCAGGGGCAAGGCGTTCGTTTCATCGCCAGCTTCCTCGTTGTTGTCTTCCATACGCTCTGCGAGTTCGGCAGCGGCTTTTGCAATCTCTTTGTTCAGCGCCTGAGTGCTGGTCATTTCGTCTTCGTAATCCTGCTCGAGAACCTGATAGTCGACCTCTTTACTGATCGTGTAGTTCTCCTGGAGCAAGGTTTCGTCATTGGACACGATTTCCACCGCTTTCAGGTCGCGTTCCGTGACGTCTTCTGGCTGTGGCATTTTCGTCGCATCGATGATCACCGACATATCGTAATCATCATCGTCATCCTCTGGCAGTACTTCGCTTTCAAGGATGGAGTGTTCGTCGACTCGCAATGGCGGCAACATGTCCGTTTCGTCAGTTGCTGCTGTAACCGGTTCAAAAGGAAGCTCAATGTCGAGTTTGCTCGTTTCAGTGAAGCCGAAGTCTTGTGAATCACCGGATACGGCACCGTGTTCAAGACCCGTACCGATAACAATATCTGCATCCAGCGCAAGATTTTCCTGCGTCGGCGAATCGTCCGACAGGTCGTAATCAACGTCGAGCGCTTCAACATTTTCCGTATCGGTTGTCTGTGTATCGCCAAAGCAGCGCTGGCTGCTCTGCCAGCGATGCAGCTTGTGGCGTTGTGCCGAAGCGATCACGCAAGCGACGACCAAACATTAACAGCCCGAATATCAACGCGATGCCGCTGCCGGCAAGCCAAAAAAGCCATGCGGGAGACGCGGCTCGATCTGCACCCGGGGCCTTGCGGGTAATAATGGCTGTCGGGACATTGGGTGACGACGACGTCGTAGTCGGGCCCTCGAGGTCAGTATCCAGAATTATGTCGCCGGGTCGCAGGTCGCTGGTCATGTCGACTACCGGTACATTTTGCACTGCAGGCGCTTCTGCAGTTGTGGCTTCCTCGACGGACGCAGGTTCTTCGCTTGGTGCGACTGCTACGATGGCTTCGGGTTCGTACGCCGCGGCGATTGTATTGGCGGTAGCGGAGGAATCGGCGACGGGTCCGGCCGGTTCCGTAATCGCATCCGCCGCAGCGACAATACTGGCACTTCCATCGAAAGAGGGGATGGAAAGCCAGCTGCCAGCTTTCAGCCGATTGGGATCGTTATTAATAAAAGCATCCGGATTGGCCGCGAAAATGGCGTTTACGGCGGGCCACAGACCGACAGGACGATTCTGAATACGTGCAGCGATATCCGACAACGTGTTGCCGGGTTGTACCTGGTATCGCGTCGATGCTGCGATGTCTTTGTCGACAGGACGTCGGACGGCGGCAGCCGCGACGGCGACGGGTTCTACGACGGGGCTCGTCGGCTGGCTTGCTGTCGCCTGGTCGTATGCCGGTGACAGCGGATCGATGAACAGCAAGTATTCACGACTAAGATTTGCGGAATAGGGGCAGTTGACGACAACGTGCGCGGATACCATGGGCTCACGTACGGGCATACTGCCAGCCAACAGGATGACGCCGTCTGAGACACGCACAGTTGCAGGCCCAAAACCAGGCAGACCACTGACCGAAGGGCCCGGGCGCATCGTGACGCAATAATCAGACAATTGCTCGTCCGGCGCGAGCGCATAAGCAATGCTCGCTCGAAGTGGCTGGCCGAGTCGCGACTGGACGGTCAGTTCGCCGAGTTCCAGAGCATGTGCCGGTAATACAGCAAGACTACTGCCGACTGCGACGATGGCTGGAATACTTCGTTTTGCCAGATTCGTTCTGCTAGATACCTTCTTCACTGTCAATCACTCCACGAGAATCAATAGTTAGCCGGACTCGAATATGCACTGCCGACTATCGTTCTATCTTAAGATTTGACAGTACCAAGGCGTTAGCGCTTGGTTAGTCAGGCAGAGTGTGAGACGCATCACACTTTGAAATTCACCGAATTAGACTAGTTTCCGCTGGCGGCCGCCAGGTCAGCCAGTGTCTTACTTGCAACACTTTGCACTTCCTGCAGAACAACTTCGGGCTCTTGAACATAATGTCCCTGCATGAAATCGAGTCCGAGCTGGAACAGCACCGCCATCGCATTCGCGTTTTCGACACGTTCCGCGACAGTCTTGATTTTCCGCTCCTGTGCCGCCTTGACGATCTTGCTGACCGCGCTTTGCATATTCGAGTCCGTCATCAAGGTGTGCATCAGTTCGCCGTCGAGCTTGATGTAATCGGGTTTCAGGATGTCAAGAATCTGGAAGCGCTCCTGGCCGACGCCATAGTGCTCGAGCGCAAAGCCGATGCCGAGTTTGCGGGCATGCCCGACGAGAGCGCGCGTCTGCTTGATGTGTTTGGCAGCATCGCGTTCAGGTATCTGGATGACCAGTCGTGAACAATCAAACCCTTCCGAGTCGAGTTTTTGCTGCATCCACGAGGCTGTTGTTTTGTCAGTGATCGATTGTCTGGACAAGCGCACGAAAACGCGATCGGCGTCGCCCGTGTTACAGAAGTCAACGGCTGACTGTAGCATCCAGCGGTCAATGTTTTTCATCATGTTATTACGTTCCGCCGCCGGCAGAAATTCAGATGGCAATACGGATTGTCTCTGTTCATCAATCATGCGTACCAGCAGGTCGTACATCCTGACGGTGTCACTGCGCAGGCCAGCGATCGGCAATTGAGCGAGACGAAAACGATCTTCCATCAAAGCGGCCTTCAGGTGTTTCACCCAAATAGCGTCGAATTCACGTTGTTTTGTGTCCTCTTCAGCGCTCTCATCCAGGAATGATGTGTTGCCACCAGCCTGCTTGCCGAGCTTTTGGGCACCGACAGTCGCAGCGATAAAATCTTCGAGGCTGCTGAATACTTCATTGACTGCACATGCACCTGTCGTGCAGGTCATGTTTGTCGATTTATCGTCAATTTCGAATGTGTGTTGTGCGATGTGGTCACATAATTGCTTACCCCATACCTGTGCGTCGCGGGCAGAGCCACGTTCCAGCAAAACCATGATCGAGGTACCTTCGAAACGACCGGCAACGTCGCGCGGATGCAGGCGTTTGCGTATTTCCTCGGCGAGTTGTGCCAGTATTTCTTCCGAGTGCAGGATGCCGACCTTGTCGAGTACTGTGCCGAACTTGTCGGGCTTGATATAAACCAGGCAGTGAGTACCTTGCGCAGGCTTCTTTCGCAGGCGTTTGTTGATGCGGTCGATGAACTGAGCACGGTGAAAGAACAGTGTCGTAGGATCGCGTTTGAGCGCGTCATGCACAAGTTTGGTTGGTTCTTCTGCGACCCTTAACTGTGGTGAAATTCGGATTTGCACACAGGGTCCGTCATCAAGTTCGATCTTGCGGAATTCGAGATGCACATCATCGCTGTCACCTGTCTCGATGCGTGATTTGACGATGAGTTTTTCGCCCGATTGCCACTTGCCCTCGATGGTCGCAATCAGCGCACCCTTGAGCGCCGGGTGACTTTCGGTATCGAAGGTATCCATAACCGGCATGCCGACTAATTCGTCCCGGTTTTCGATCTTGAATTGCTTCATCCAGGCATCGTTAACGGCGGTGAAGATGCCTTCCTGCAGCAGCGCGATCGAACTGCTGGACGACTCCATATGGTCTTTGAGCTGGCGCTTGTATGCGGTGGCCGAATTCAGTGTTGCATTGAGTGCCCGTTCGACGCGCAGTGCGCGCAACTCACGCGAGACGACAGACTGCAGACGTGTCTTCAGTGACATTGAAACCAGGTCGCAGGCACCAGCCTGCATTGCTTGCTGAATACTCGTCTCATCAGCCGTCTCCTGCACGGCAATGACGGGAACTTCGGGGTTGTAACGATCTTTTTGTTTAGTGACCTGCCGGATTGAATCTTTGTAGTTATTGCAGTTGAGTATCAGTAGCTCAACAGGCTCGGTCGCCAGTATGTCGGCCAGTTGATTCGGAGTTGCGATCCACCGGCAATGGGCCGCGTGACCTGCATCTCGCAGCGTGCTGTTAATGGTTTCGACCTCGTCCTGATTTTCAGTCAGCACGGCTATTGAGATGCTGTGGTGCCCGTTCAAATCCCTTTCCCTGGCAACGGCGGTCTTCCGCTGATTTCCATATTTTGTTACCCGAACCAGCAGTCTAGACACTGCTGCGGCTGGAGTCGCGCTCGGGAGGCCAAAACCGTGACCTGAATCAAGTTTCGGCCTGATTCAGGGCCGATCCGCACCAAAAATCCGGCTGGCGGTGCAGTCAGATGGCCTGAGAACTAGTATCATAGCGCCTCGTCGCCAGCTGGCGAACCCTTTAACAAAGCGATATTTATGGCCAATTACAGCACCAGCGAGTTCAAATCAGGGCTCCGCATCATTATCGATGGCAATCCCTGCATTATTGTTGAGAACGAGTTCGTCAAGCCGGGCAAGGGTCAGGCGTTCAACCGTGTTCGCATCAAGAACCTCAAGAGCGGCAAAACGGTTGACAAGACGTTCAAGTCCGGTGAATCAGTAGAGGCCGCTGACGTCATGGATACCGACATGCAGTACCTGTATTCCGATGGTGAATTCTGGCACTTCATGGTGCCGGATACTTTCGAGCAATATGCAGCCGACGAATCCGCGGTCGGCGATGCGAAAGACTGGATTTCTGACGGCGACGTTTGCGGTATCACGCTTTGGAACGATGTACCGTTAATAGTCACGGCACCGAATTTTGTTGAGCTCGAGATCGTAGAGACGGATCCGGGTGTCAAGGGCGACACAGCGAGTGGTGGTGTCAAACCAGCGACATTATCGACGGGAGCTGTTGTGCGAGTGCCGTTGTTTATCGATCAGAATGAAGTTATCAAGGTCGATACACGTTCGCGTGAGTATGTATCGCGCGTCAAGTAGGTTTATTTCTGCTTTGTTGAGGCGCGGAGTTCTTCATCACCTGCTCAATGCTGTGACGCTTCCCTAGATGAACTTGTCTCGCGAGCTTTGCAACTCGCAAAAGGACGCACAGAGTTTTTCGATGCCAGCCTGGTCGGCCTGCGTAAATCGATCGGGTGTCGGGCTGTCGATGTCGAGCACACCGATGAGTTTGCCGTTAATGAGCAGCGGTACAACAAGCTCTGACCGGGAGTCCGCGTCACACGCGATGTGACCTTCAAACTTATGCACGTCTGCGATGCGTTGCGTCTGTAGGGTCGCGGCGGCTGTGCCGCATACTCCCTTGCCGACGTGCAAGTGCACGCAGGCTGGTTTTCCCTGAAACGGTCCGAGCACCAGTTCGTCGCCGCGCAGGACATAAATGCCCAACCAGTTGATGTCGTTCATCGCGTTAACCATGAGCGCGACGAAATTACTCGCACTTGCGAGCGCATCCGTTTCCTCAACGAGCAATGCGCACAATTGTGAGTTGAGCAGCTTGTAGTCCGGATCACTCATTGAGAGCCTCAAAAACGAAAGGGACAACATTCTGAATACGGTCGGTCTTATCATGCACCATTTGCAAGCGCTCTAGTCCCATGGCGACGCCGGCACAAGCCGGTAATCCCGACTCAAGCGCTGCAAGCAGCGATTTATCGTGTGGCCGTATCGACTGGCCACGTCGTTCGCGAATTGCCTGGTCGTTGGCAATTCGCTGCGACTGAAGTCGAGCATCGGTCAGTTCGACATAGCCATTGGCGAGTTCCAGCGAGCCCATGAACACTTCGAAGCGATCAGCGACGGCCAAGTCCGCTGGACAGATTTGTGCCAGGGCAGCCTGGCTGGCGGGATAGTGCTGCAACACGGTGAGTTTGCCCGGCGTGAACGATGGCGCGATCTTCGTTGCCAGGATCAGGTCGAGCCACTCGTCACGGCTATTGCCCAGCACGCGTTTCAGCGCATCGTCGACATCGGCGGCATCGGCAAGCTCTTTGATCGAGGATTGCAGCGGGTCGATGCGACAAACATCAATAAACGCATCGCGGTAGTCGATGACCCGAACATCATCAGCGAGGCTCGGATTATCGAGCGCGCTTGCAATCGCTTCTTGCGTGTCCGAAATGATGTCGCTGAGTCCGAAGCCGAGTCGATACCACTCGACCATCGTGAATTCCGGCTGATGATTCCGGCCGAGCTCGCCGTCACGATAGACGCGGCAGATCGAGTAAATATCCGGATAGCCTGACGCCAGCAGGCGCTTCATACAAAACTCGGGAGATGTGTGCAAATAGAGCGGACCATCGATCAGCTCACAGCGTACCTCAAGGCTGTCTATCTGTGTGTCGCTGACTGCGGTAGAGCTCAAAGACGGTGTGTCGACTTCCAGCACCGACTCGGTGTCAAAGTACGCGTGCAGGCGTTGCTTCATTGCGGCCCTGTTTGTTGCGACCTCAGGTCCTGATGTCGGATACCAGTCTGCCACTACAAAGAGCTCGGAGACCGGCCTATCGCCTCACCCATACGCAATGTTTCGCCCGGTAGAAGATCGTGCTCCCACTCCGAACGACCCGCTGGTAACAACAGGATCACTGTAGAGCCCATATTGAACCAGCCCAGCAGATCGCCTTTTTTTACGGTGCTCGAACACCCGGACAGGTCGGGAACTTCAACAACGCCGTGCTTTTTCGGTCGCAACTCGCCCGTCCAGGGTGTTGTGATGCTGCCGACATTCAAAGCGCCAACGAAAATCAGCGCCGCTGGCCCGCGCTCAGTTTCGAAATGCAGAATTAATCGTTCATTACGCCGAAACAGCCCCTTAACTCTCGCGAAAGTTGCTGCATTAACGCTGAACAAATCGCCCGGCACGTAGCGGGCGGCAACCAGTTCGCCATCCCAGGGGGCATGCACGCGATGGTAGTTGTACGGCGCAAGATAAAGGGTTGCGAATGTACCATCGACGTAGGCCCGGGCCTGCTCGAGGTCTGTTGCGAGCAAATCACCGAGTGAATAGTCGAGTCCCTTTGCCTGGAAGATGCTGTCGTCCCGAATGACATCGGCAACACTGACCGTGCCGTCGACTGGCGAAACTATGCTGTCGCCACTTTCATCGACAGGCCGCGCGCCAGCAACGAGCTCGCGGACAAAGAAATCGTTAAATGTTTCGAATTCGTCCGGTACGTTCAGCTTCACATCATCAATATCGACGTCATAAAGACCGACAAAGCGCGTTATCAGGAAATTCTTTGTCGCAACATGCCGGATTCGTGCGATGTGCCATACCAGGGCTGTGAGCAGGTGCTGCGGCAACACATGCTGCAATGCGACGAATAATCCGGCGAGCATCAGTTGTTCGCCCGCGTGACGGCTGCTGAAACACTCAGCAACAATGTGTCGCCACTGTAAAAACTCAGCGAAACCGTGTTCGGTGTACCGCTTGGGCGCATCAACATCAGGTGTTTGCCACCACGCTCAAACAACACGCTCGAATGGGCAGGGATGGTGAGTTCCTCGATACGGCGCATCTTCGCAATTCCGTTCTCAAGCAGCGACTCATGCATTTCAACGGAGCCGAATTCGGGACTGGTGACGCGGGAAATGCTGATCATTTCATCGCTGTTGTTGGCCAGCGACAGGTAAGCCGCGCTCATGGACCTGCCCGGCACGGGTTCAGTAACGATGATACCGGTCGCGACCAGGGGCGGTTTCGTGCCGCCGCCACAGGCGCTTAGAAACAGGCAGATAAACAGGGCGAGAGATCGCATCAACGGTCACCCATAATAATCGGCAGGTCGTGTAAATAGTTCGCCACGATCTGCGGTGCGCTGAACAGTGCCGAAAAACTGCCGTCGGGATCGAGTAGCAGCACAGCTGCGGAGTGCTCGACATCGTAGTTGGCGTCATCACCCGGAACTTTCCGGAAGTAGATACCCAGTGCAGTGGTGAGTTTCATGATCTCTGCCGGGTCGCCGGTCACAGCAAGATTGTCCGCACCAAAATAATCGACGTATTGGCCAATGATTTCGGGCGTGTCTCGTTCCGGATCGACACTCACGAATACGATGCGCGGTGGCGTTTGTGATCCGGCCTCGACCAGTTTGCGCTTCACGGTGGCCAGGGTCTGCAGCGTTGTTGGGCAGATGTCCGGGCAGTTGGTGTAGCCGAAAAACAGCAGGTCCCATTGGCCGCGAAATGTGTCGGCATTGACCAATGTACCGCTTTGGTCCATTAGCGAAAATTCCGGTAATTCACCGGGAGTTGGAATAATGAATGCGGCCAGGGGCTTTGCCGGTGTGGACATCTTCGTTGCCACGAACAGGCCGACGGCGAGCGCAGCACCGAGCAGGATAGCGATGATCAGGTTTCTGAGTCTCATGATTTACCAATTGGATTCATTTGTCATTGATTGTCGAGTCGGTAATTCTACAGGCAGTCGGGGCATGAGCGTGATAGATTCGCCGTCGCAAATGAACGTTGAACAGTTAATACGTACGATCGCCGAACGCTTTGACAAGGCAGAGCTGTCGTATGGGCATGGCACCGACAACCCACTGGATGAAGCGGCATGGTTGGTCATTACGTCCTTGAATATTTCCCACAATGATGCGCCGGCTGTCTACTCGCTTGATGTCGGGGACGAACAGATTGCGATGCTCATGGCGCTTGCCGAACGCCGTATTGATGAACGTGTGCCGCTGGCGTACCTGCTGAATCAGGCGTTCTTTGCGGGCCATGAATTATATGTTGATGAGCGTGTGCTGGTACCACGTAGCCCGGTTGCCGAGCTGATCAATGCGCAATTCTCACCCTGGATCGAGCCTCCTGATGTTCATACTGCCCTCGACCTTGGCACCGGCAGTGGCTGTATCGCGATCGCGCTGGCCTATGTATTTGCCGATGCCCGCGTCGATGCGGTCGATATTTCAGCGGATGCGCTGGCGGTGACTGCTTTGAATATCGAGCGTCATTATCTCGGCGATCGGGTAACAGCCGTGCAGTCGGATTTTTTCGGCGCACTTGATGGCAGGCAGTACGATCTGATCGTTAGCAATCCCCCCTATGTGGACCGGCAGGACCTGGAGTCAATGCCCGATGAATACCATCATGAACCGCTGTTGGGACTTGCTGCCGGGGACGACGGTCTGGAATCGGTACACAGGATTTTGCACGATGCCTCGCGATTCCTCACGGACAATGGAATACTCGTCTGTGAGCTTGGCAACAGCCAGGGCGCACTCGAGGCGGCTTATCCCGACGTGCCATTCGTCTGGCTGGAATTTGAAGATGGTGGGACGGGCGTGTTCCTGCTGACAAAAAATGACTTGCGAGGTTTGTAGCGGTGGCTGGTAATACATTTGGGCGAATTTTTACGATAACGACGTTCGGTGAAAGCCACGGAGCGGCGCTTGGTTGCATTGTTGACGGTTGTCCTCCGGGCATGGAGTTGTCGGAAGCTGATATTCAAGGTGATCTTGATCGCCGGCGGCCGGGGCGCAATCGCCACACGACGCAGCGCAATGAACCCGATCAGGTCAAAATTCTTTCCGGTGTGTTCGAAGGCAAGACAACCGGCACGCCCATCGGGCTGCTGGTCGAAAACACGGACCAGCGCTCGAAAGATTACGGCGATATCAAAGACAAATTCCGACCCGGACACGCCGACTACACCTATCAACAGAAGTACGGCATACGTGATTATCGTGGCGGCGGCCGCTCCTCAGCGCGCGAAACCACGATGCGGGTTGCGGCCGGCGCTATTGCCAAGAAGTACCTGTTCGAACGATTGGGCATCGAAGTGCGCGGCTATTTGTCGCAATTGGGTCCCATCGAGCTCGCTGCAACGGATTTCCGGGCGATCGACGATAATGCGTTTTTCTGCGCAGACCCTGGGCGGGTCGATGAACTCGACAAGTTCATGGATGAGCTGCGGCAACAAGGCGACTCGATCGGTGCGAAAATCAGCGTACTTGCGAGCAACATGCCGCCAGGCCTTGGCGAGCCCGTCTTCGACAAGCTCGGCGCTGATATCGCGCACGGACTCATGAGCATCAATGCTGTCAAAGGTATTGAGATTGGTGCTGGTTTTTCAGCCATCACACAACGCGGCAGTGAACATCGTGATGAAATGTCTTCAGATGGCTTTAGCAAGAACGATGCGGGTGGCACGCTCGGCGGCATTTCCTCGGGCCAGGACCTGCTTGCGAGTATTGCACTCAAACCGACCTCAAGCGTTGCGGTGAAGGGCAAGACGATCGACAAGGCTGGCAAAAACACCGAGATTGTGACGAAAGGGCGCCACGATCCCTGCGTTGGACTTCGGGCGACCCCCATCGCCGAGGCGATGGTCGCGCTCGTCGTCATGGATCACTACCTGCGTAATCGTGCCCAAAATGCCGACGTAACATCCGAAACCCCGGCCCTGTAGGAACGCGCCCAGTGCGCGAACATAAAATGAGTAAAACATTCAACATAGCGGTGGTTGGCGCGACAGGCGTCGTCGGCGAATCAATACTGGAGATTTTGAGTGAGCGAAACTTCCCCGCCGGCAAGGTTTACGCACTTGCGAGCGAGCGCTCTCGCGGCAAGCAGGTCGATTTTGGCAACACTCAGCTGAATGTCGAAGATCTGGCCGGGTTCGATTTTTCCGCGGTTCAGATCGGCCTGTTTTCGGCTGGCGGTTCAATCTCCGCCGAGTTCGCACCGAAGGCGGTGGCCGCCGGTTGTGTGGTCATCGACAATACCTCGCAGTTTCGTTATGACGATGACATCCCGCTGGTGGTGCCCGAGGTCAATCCCGAGACGATTGCCGACTACCGGAATCGCGGCATTATCGCCAACCCGAATTGCTCGACCATTCAGATGATGGTGGCGCTGAAACCGATTCATGACGCCGTCGGTATCGAGCGCATTAACGTGTGCACCTACCAGGCTGTATCGGGTGCAGGACGCAGCGCCGTTGAGGAGCTTGTACGACAAACGACGACGCTGCTCAACGGTCGCCCACTTGAGATCAAGGGTGATGCGAAGCAAATTGCCTTCAATGCTATTCCGCACATCGACGTTTTCATGGACAACCGTTACACCAAAGAAGAAATGAAAATGGTTTGGGAAACCCGTAAGATCCTTGGTGACGAGGAGATACTCGTCAACCCGACTGCGGTGCGCATTCCTGTATTTTTCGGGCATTCCGAAGCAATACACATCGAGACCCGCGAAAAGATTTCGGCCGGGGCGGCCAGCGACTTGTTGGCGAAATCCCCGGAAGTACAGGTGCTGGATGGTGTCCAGATGGGCGAATATCCAACGGCTGTAACCGAAAGCTCCGGTCAGGATCCTGTATTTGTCGGCCGCATTCGAGAGGACATCTCTTCAGAACGCGGATTGAACCTCTGGGTAGTGGCTGACAACATACGTAAGGGCGCTGCTCTAAATAGTGTCCAAATTGCTGAAATATTGGCAAAAAACTATCTTTAGGCTATAGTTGCGCAGGCAATGAACGGCCCCAGACTGGATGTCGAATACGGGGCTTTTTGGGGTTTGGAGAAAATACATTATGTCGCGACGTTTCACTCGTCTCTCTCTGCTGTTGGTTCTGATGCTCACGGGCGAGGCCTGGGCTATCGGACTGGGCGACATCAGCCTGGATTCAGCGCTCAATGAGCCGCTCAACGCGGAAATCGCACTGCTTTCAGCCAGCCCCGACGAACTGTCGGATCTAAAGGTTACCCTGGCATCTGCCGAGACCTTCACCCGCTACGGCATCGATCGTCCGTTCTACTTGCAGGATATCGAATTCAACGTTGTTACGGCCGGCTCGACCGGCAGTGTTGTACAAGTTCGATCGCGTTCACCGATCGCCGAACCGTTCCTGACGTTTCTCGTGGAAGCTACCTGGTCAAGCGGTCGTCTGCTGCGTGAATACACCGTTTTACTGGATCCACCGACCTATGCGGCGCCGACGTCACGACCGGCGCCGGCAGTCGAAGCACCGCGTCGCAGTACACCCAGCGACAGCGGCCAGATACAACGTCAGCCAGCGCCGGTACGGCAGCAATCCCGTCCGGCACGGCAGCCATCGCAGCCAGCCACAACAGCCGATTCGAGTGCTGATGATTCGAGCACCGTGGGCTCCGGCAACGAGTCGCCGCCAAAACCGCGGCAAGGCCCTGTCGACGATTCACCGTACGGCACTGCTGACGGCGGTGATCTGGTCGTGCAACGTGGCGATACGCTGTGGGGCCTGACGGCACGGAATCGACCCGATGGCCGGCTGACGATGAATCAGACAATGTTGGCCATTTACGAAGCCAACCCGGCAGCATTCGGTGGCAATATCAACGTATTGAAGGCCGGTGCGAGCTTGCGCATACCGAGTGCGGACGAGGTATTTCAGATCGACCGCAGCGATGCGCTCAGTGAAGTGAAGCGTCAAAACAGTGCCTGGGGCGGCGCCGCCGAATACACAGCAGCGGAGCAATCAACGCGACCGAGCCTGACACTGGTACCGCCCGATGCAGAACCCGTCGGCGGTGACTACAGCGATGATGCGTCGACCTACGAGCCGCCATCGCGCGAGCAGGAAATTGAAGGCCGTATTGCTGAGCTGGAAGCGGCGGACATGCCGGATCAGCAGTCACTTATCGAAATTCGTGATAACGAACTCGCCGGATTGCGACAGGAACTCGCCGATATTCGTGGTGAAATTTACGAGCCGCCTGTTGACGATACGCTGATTGATGAGCCCGGCGTCGACGAATCGGGTATTGATAATGTAATGGCCGATGATGTGGATGAGACCGTGGTGACGGACGGTGCCGATGCAGTTGATGAGTCGGCAAATGATGAGTCGGCAGAAGTGGCCGATACGGCACCGCCCGGCAATGTCATTACGAATACGTCCTCCAGCCGTGACAAGAGTATTGTCGATCAGATTCTTGCCTTCGTTTTCAGTATCTGGGGAGGCATCGCTGCGGCAGTTATCGTCGTCGTCGGTTTGCTCACCTGGTTCATGAAACGCGGTGACGACGATGACGATGATGATCTCGACCGGCCGTGGGAGAAGCTGGATGCCGACGAGACTTCGATTTCTGCGATTTCTGCGACGTCTTCCATGCAGGCCCCGACACCCGACGATGCTATCGTCGTCGTTGAACAGGATTCGGGTATTCATCCGATTCTTGAAGATACCGTTGAAGCACTGGCAGCCGAACTGACTGCGGGTGATGGAGAGTCTTCGGGGGCGTTCGGTTCGCTCGAAGATACATTCAGCAGCGAAACGGCCGTCAATCTGGACCAGACTGATCCGATTGCCGAGGCTGATTTCCACATGGCTTATGGCCTGTATGATCAGGCCGCTGATCTGATTAACGGCGCGTTGGAGACTGATCCGTCCGACAAATCGCTGATGTCGAAGCTCTGCGAAATCTATTTCGTGTGGGGCAACCGTGATGCCTTTGTCGAAGCGGCAAGCCGCCTCAAAATGGCAGTTGGGGATAGTGATAGCGCCGAATGGGACAAGATCGTGATTATGGGGCAGCAGATCGCCGCCGACCACGAAATGTTTGCCGGTGCTGAAATAGCGGGTGCAACCAAAGCGGTCGACCTGTCATTTGACGAAGGTGGAGATGACGCCACGGGTGCACTGGATATGGACTTCGGTGCCGAAGATAGCAGTACAGCATCGGATGTCATCGACCTGGGTGCAGACGACGAGGCGACACAAGAGGGTGTCGACTTTGATTTTAGTGAGTCAGCACAAGACGATGTGATCGATTTTGATCTCGACGTAACGGCGGAAACGCCGACAATAGAATCCACGATGACTGAAGAAACGGCAGAAATGCCGGCACCAACGGCCGAATCCCCGACCATTGAAGAACAGTTCGCCATGACTGGTGAAGGCACTTCCGAGTTGCCGTCGCTTGATGATGTGTCGCTCGAGCAGGTAATTTCTGACAGTGGCAAGGATGCAGACAGGACAGCAGAGATAAATCTTGATGAGTTGGATCTCGACATTTCAGGAATATCGGACACTGAGGTCGCATCATTGGAAGACCTCGATGCCACGGGGCAGGACGAAACCCTCTCCGATACCGGCATCAACGAAGCTTTGAGTGAGATCGACTTTGCCGACGTAACCGGTAAGAACCCGGAAATTGATCCCGACGCAACCGGTGTACAGGAAAACCTGGACCCGGACGCGACAGGCCTCGTCGAGGGACTCGACCTGAACGACCTTGATAGCTCGGGTATGCGCCTGGCGGCCGATGAGACCGGACAAAATCCAATGGTAACGGCGGAACCGGAGCAGGAACCTACTGACGTCGGCATCGACGACAGTTTGCTGGATGCAACCGGCCTTACACAGGTTCTCAGCGATGATATGGTGGTTGAAACGGCCTCGGACCTTGCAGGACTCTCCGACGCTGACGCGACCATGCTTGCGCCTGGGCTTGGCGACGACGACAGCATTGATGGTTTGCCTGAAGACGCTGCAACAATGCTCGCACCGCTCGACGATGACGAAGAAGACTTCGACTTCGCCAAGACCGAAGCATTACCGGCCGAAGCATTCACCGGAAATACGGATCTTGAGGTGACGGCGGAAACTCCGGCGATCGCGGAGACCGATGTTGATCTGGATCTGGACGACCTGACAGCGGCTTTGCAGGTTAGCGAGATAGGCGACACGATCGAGCAAGCGCGTGACGATGCGACGGTAGAACAACCGCGTCCTGCGCTAAGCGAAGAGACGGCAGAAGTGCCGACGATGTCGCTGGGGCCCGAGGACATGAGCAGCGATCTGCACGACGCGCGTACCATGACGGAAGTCGGTACCAAGCTCGACCTGGCAAGAGCCTACGTCGACATGGGGGACCCGGCGGGCGCGCGCAGCATTCTCGAGGAAGTACTTGACGAGGGTGACAGCCCGCAGAAGCAACAGGCGCAACAATTGCTGGATTCTCTTCCCAGCTAGTGCCCCAAGCTACCTCGTTGGACCGCTAGTCCACATGCGCATCGCGCTTGGCATTGAGTACGACGGTACCGCGTACAACGGCTGGCAACGCCAGAAGACCGGACTCGGTGTTCAACAGCGCGTTGAAGAAGCGCTCAATCGGGTCGCCGACCACACGGTGGAAGTGACCTGTGCCGGTCGCACCGACACCGGTGTGCATGCCTCGGGGCAGGTCGTTCATTTCGATACGCCGAGCCTGCGCGATGATCGTGGCTGGTTGCTGGGGGCCAACAGCAATTTGCCGGACGATATTAGCATCGTGTGGGCTCGGCAGGTCGACGATGAGTTTCACGCTCGCTTTTCGGCAACCGCACGACATTACCGTTACCGTATTCTGAATCGCGTTGAGCGTTCGTCGCTGCACCGGCATCGTGCATGGTGGGTGTACGATGCGCTGGACGCGGAGCGTATGCACGAGGCCGCACAACATTTGCTCGGGGAGCATGATTTCTCGGCATTTCGTGCCGCGGGCTGTCGTGCGAAAACCCCACATCGAAATATCACCCGACTATCTGTCGAACGCAGCGGCCAATGGATTACGCTGGAGGTATCGGCGAACGCTTTCTTGCAGCACATGGTGCGCAATATCACGGGGTCGCTTGTCGCCATTGGCGCAGGAGAGCATTCCGCCGACTGGATTGCTGAGGTAATGGAAAGCCGCGATCGCAAGCAAGGCGGTATCGCGGCACCTCCACACGGGCTGACACTAACGTCGGTTGATTATCCTTGTGAATTTTTTGGGGCACCCGGTATCATGTCGACATGAGTTGGTTTGATAAATTGATGCCATCGCGTATCAGCACTGAAAAGCGCACCAAATCGGTGCCCGAAGGGGTCTGGATCAAGTGTTCTCGCTGTGATGCACAACTGTATCGCAATGAGTTGGAGCGCAACCTCAAGGTATGCCCGAAGTGCGACCACCATATGCGCATCGGGGCACGAAAGCGCCTCGAATATTTCCTCGATCCGGACTCACAGACTGAGCTATCGACGCAGCTTGAGCCAGAGGATCCACTGAAATTCAAAGACAGCAAGCGATACCGTGATCGCCTGGTCGCGGCGCAAAAAAAGACCGGTGAAAAGGATGCGCTCGTCAGCGTAAAGGGAAGCCTGTTCGGCAAGCCGATTATCGCCTGTGCCTTCGAGTTTGCATACATGGGCGGATCGATGGGATCGGTGGTTGGCGAGAAATTTGCGCGCGCGGCGAACTACGCGGTGGAAAACAATATGCCGATGGTCTCTTTTTCGGCAAGTGGCGGCGCGCGCATGCAAGAAGCGCTGTTCTCGTTACTGCAAATGGCGAAGACCTCTGCGGCCCTCGCGAATCTTGGCAACAAGGGCATTCCCTATATTTCCGTGCTCACAGACCCGACGACGGGCGGTGTTTCGGCGAGTCTCGCGATGCTCGGTGACGTGAATATCGCCGAACCCAACGCTCTTATTGGCTTCGCGGGACCACGCGTCATCGAACAAACTGTCCGTGAGCGCTTGCCAGAAGGCTTTCAGCGAAGTGAGTTCCTGCTGGACCATGGTGCGATCGACATGATCGTCGACCGGCGCCAGCTGCGCGATCAAATCGGCGATTTGCTGGCCAAATTCGAGGGTTGGCCCAGCGCGGTCGCAACACAATAGGTAGCAGCATGTTGTCCACCGATGCGCCACTGTCTGATTGGCTGGCATGGCTCGAAACGCTGTCGCCCGCAGAAATCAAGCTGGGACTGGATCGCGTGCAACTCATCCTCGGGCGCCTGGATCTGCCGCGGCCTGCAAATTTGTTGCTGATCGCGGGCACCAACGGCAAAGGCTCGAGTGTCGCGATGACGGACGCATTGTTACGAGCATCCGGAAGGTCTGTTGGCGCTTATACGTCACCTCACATCGGCCGCTACAACGAGCGCATCGTGGTTAACGGGATTGCGGTCAGCGATGCAGAAATTATTGCGGCCTTCGCGAGGATCGAAGCAGCGCGCGGCGATACAGAGCTGACCTATTTTGAATTTGGCACCCTGGCAGCCGCAGTCGTATTCGCTGCTGCAGATCTTGATGTCTGGGTACTGGAAGTTGGCCTGGGTGGCCGTCTGGATGCGACCAATGCATTCGAACCGACGGCCTCGTTGATAAGCAATGTCTCACTGGATCACTGTGATTGGCTTGGCAACGACATCGAGACGATTGCTGTCGAGAAGGCCGGAGTCATGCGAGCGGGCATTACAACGGTTTTCGGCGCCGCCGGGGTGCCCGCAGCGATAGAGCATCAGGCCAAAACGATCGGTACGACATTGCTGCTGGCAGGCCGGGATTTCGATTTTAAAATCGTCGATGAATACAAATGGAGTTTCATCGGGACATCCGGTGACCTGCAGGGTTTGCAGCCTCCCGGCCTCCTCGGCGAGTTTCAGACGGCAAACGCGGCCGCGGTATTGGCGCTGCTGGATGCGACGGGACTTCTGGACCGGATCACCGTAGAACTCGTCAATAGCGTCTTGCCCGGGCTGTCACTCCCGGGCCGCTCACAACGCCTGGTCGTTGATGCTTGCGAGTGGTTAATTGACGTCGCTCACAATCCGGCGGCGGCAGAAGCGCTCGCTGTCACGATGGGGACGACCGCCCCGTCTGGCACGACGTTTGCCATTGTCGGCCTGCTGAATGATAAGGACGTAGCCGGAGTCATCAGACCACTGATCGAACAGGTTGATCGCTGGATTGCGATAACGGCCGGGAGCAACCGTGCGGTGCCGGCGGACGAACTGGCCCGACAGATCTCGAATTTCGCCGGACGGGCCTGTCTCGTGGCACCATCCGTCAGAGAAGCGATTGAATTCGCCCGGCGCAGCGCGTCAGAAAATGACAGAATACTCGTCACGGGATCATTCTTTACGGTGGGTCCGGTACTCGATCAGCTGGCAACAAAAACATGATGGAACGAGCTTTGAAAGAACGAATTATCGGTGCAGTCATATTGGTCATAATTGTGGTGCTTGTCGTACCCATATTTCTTGACGGATCGCCGCAGGACGGCGAGATTGTCTCTGAGCGTGTGCTATTACCGGGGCAGGAAGATCAGGAAGTCAGGACCGTGGTATTGGATCGCGACCGGTCTGAGCCAATCCCGGTGGCGAACAGTGCAGCAAACGATAGCGGCACCAAAGAGGTGGTCATCGCAGCGCCAGAGGCGGCTCAAGCGCTGCCGCGCGAGAAGGCAGAGCAGGACAGCGTACGCACAAAACAGGAAGCTCTGCCGCCGCCGCAGACGGCTGCGCCAAAACCCGCGGCGTCGACGACCGGCATGTGGGCGGTTCAGCTGGGTAGCTTTTCGAATAAGGAAAATGCGGAGAAGCTCGCTGCAGCTCTCAGAAAGCAGGGCTATGCGGCATTCCTGAGCCAGGTGCAGACGAGCTCCGGACCACTGCATCGGGTCCGGATCGGACCACAGAAGGACCGTGAGAGTGCGGAAGCGATGGCTGCCCGGCTTTTGAAAGTCGGTCGTGAAGGACAAGTGGTACCGCATCCATGATGATCTGATAGAATCCTGTTTTTTTCCTGCCCATGCCGACCATCGACATAATCATTGCCATAGCGCTCGCCGCGTCCATCATCATTGGATTCGTGCGTGGATTCGTGAAAGAGTCCATCTCGATTGCAACGCTTTTGATCGCGATCTGGGCCGCGCTCTACTTCGGCCCTTCTGTCGGTGACGTTTCCCAAAGCTGGCTGAGTACAGAGGAATTGCAGAACTGGTTTGGCCGAATACTGATTTTCGCGATTGTCTTGTCCACTGGTACCCTGCTCGGCTGGGGTATTTCCAAGCTGGTGCGCTTGACCGCTCTGGGTGGTTTCGATCGCTTTCTGGGTTCGCTGTTCGGTGCAGTGCGCGGGGTATTGCTGATCGCACTGCTCGTGATCGCTGCTCAGTATTCCGGGGTCAACAATGAACATTGGTGGAAGCAGTCTCATTTGCTGCCACGTTTTGAGGTGGTCGCTGACTGGATTAAGGTCATGGCGCCCGTAGGCTATGAACTGATAGTACCGGATGAGGTCGCGGATGAACTGCCCGTTGAACTGCCGGTGGAATTATAGAGAGCAGCTATGTGCGGTGTAGTCGGAATTGTCAGCTCGAAACCAGCCGGTCAGGCTTTGTACGACGCTCTGACAGTCATGCAACATCGTGGCCAGGACGCGGCAGGGATCGTAACCTGGAGCAAGGAGCACGGACTTAAGAAACGCAAGGGCAATGGGCTGGTGCGTGATGTGTTTCGCAGCCGGCACATGATGCGCCTTGAGGGCAATGTTGGTATTGGTCATGTGCGCTACCCGACGGCCGGTGGTTCCCGGTCCTCAGAGGCGCAGCCATTCTATGTGAACTCTCCTTACGGAATATGCCTCGCACATAATGGCAATCTCACCAACTACGATGAGCTTGCCGAACTGCTGATTCGCGAAGACCGCCGGCATCTGAGCACAAACTCGGATTCCGAAGTGCTGCTGAATGTACTGGCGCACGAGTTGCAGGTGCGTGTGAACGGTGATCCGACGGTGGAAAACGTATTTGCAGCGATTGAAGCGCTGCACAAGCGTTGCAAAGGTGGGTATGCGGTCGTCGCGATGATTGTTGGCTTCGGCGTAGTCGCGTTTCGTGATCCGAATGGCATTCGTCCACTGGTACTCGGCGAACGCGAAGAACGCGGCCGCAAAGATTACATGGTGGCCTCGGAGAGCGTGGCTCTCGACGTGTCGCAGTTTTCGAGATTGCGGGACGTCAAACCGGGCGAGTGTGTTGTGATCGGGAACGATGGTTCGCTGCACTGCAATGAATACTCAGGCACCGTCAGGCATACGCCCTGCATATTTGAGTACGTTTATTTCGCGCGGCCCGATTCGATTCTGGATGACCTGTCTGTTTACAAAGCGCGACTGCGAATGGGTGAGCAGCTCGCGGGAAAAATCGTGCGGGATTTTCCTGATCACGATATTGATGTCGTCGTTCCTATCCCGGATACCAGTCGTACATCGGCGTTGCAGGTGGCCTACCACCTGGGCGTCAAGTATCGGGAAGGCTTCATCAAGAACCGCTACATCGGTCGTACCTTTATCATGCCGGGTCAGGAAGAGCGTAATAAATCCGTGCGTCGCAAGCTGAATGCCATCGATCTTGAGTTTCGCAACAAAAACGTTCTGCTCGTCGATGATTCTATTGTTCGCGGCACGACCTCGAAACAGATAATCAGGCTGGCGCGCGAAGCGGGTGCGCGGAAAGTGTATTTCGCGTCAGCGGCACCACCGGTTCGCTATCCAAATGTGTACGGTATTGATATGCCAGCGGTTGACGAGTTGATCGCCAACGGCCGCACTATCGACGAGATTCAGGAGCTCATCGGCGCGGATCGCTTGATTTATCAGGACTTAAATGGGCTGATTCGATCCGTGCGGCACGGGAATTCGAGCATTACGGAGTTTGATACCTCGTGCTTCTCGGGCGAATATGTAACCGGAGATGTCACGGACGAGTATTTGCATGAACTTGAAGAGCGTCGCAGCGATGCCGCCAAGCAAGAGCGCGCAGCCAGGCACGAGGACCGCGAGTCCAACGTCGTTGCCCTGTAGGAGCGCGCCTCGCGCGCGACATTGATGAGCATCAAATTCATGATCGTCGACGAGCAGGCGGACTTCCGCAGCCTGCTCATGCATCACGTCACCACGCATTGGCCCGATGCGATCATTTCTGCCTACGACCCCGTTGCGGCGGGGCACTTGCCGGACGAATTCGGTGGTGCCGGGAATGACGTCATCTTGCTGGGAAGCTCTCACGGCGAGGACCGGGATGGTATAGAAGTGCTGGCCCAGTTTGTTCAGCGAAGAAATTTTCCGCCGGTGATCTACTTTGGCACGACCGACGATGAACAAGCGGCGGTGGATCTGCAACCGGACGCGCACTTCATGCGTGATCATCTGAATCACGATTCCCTGATCATCGGTATCAGCGAGGTATTGATGGCAAATCAGCGCATCAGCTCGACCGGGTCCATGCTGGTTGGTGACCTGCGGACGGGGATTCATCCGCTGATCAAGGGTTATCGATTCATGCGCAGGCTGGGCTCCACGGAACACTCCGGTGTGTATCTCGCTGAGCGTGAATCGACCCATTTGCAAGTTGTGCTGAAGGTTCTCAGGCAGGTGGCTGAGCACGGTGACTGCATCGGCGCCTTCGATCGCTTTCTGCAGGAGTACGAGACGATCGCGGATATGGACCATCCCAATATCGTAAAAATCTATGACCTTGGCGTAGCTGACGACCACGCCCACATCGCGATGGAGTATCTTGATGGCGGTGACCTGCGGCTCAAAATTGAAGGCGGTACCAATGAGCGGGACGCGGTCACCTATTTACGGCAAATAGCGAGTGCGCTGTCCGCCGTACATCAGAAGCATGTACTGTACCGCGACTTGAAACCCGGAAATATCATGTTGCGCAAGAACGGCTCTGTCGCACTTATCGACTTCGGGCTGGCGAAGCAGGTGAAGCTCGAAACCGCGATCACCGACAAGGGCGAGATTTTCGGCACACCGTATTACATGAGCCCGGAGCAGGGGCATGGTGCCGATGTGGATGAGCGCAGTGATATCTACAGTCTGGGGGTGATTTTCTTCGAGCTGTTGACGGGTGAGAAACCGTACAAGGGTGGTACGGCGATGGGCATTATATACAAGCACGCGCAGGCGCAGGTGCCGTTGTTGCCAGCAAGACTTTCGAAGTACCAGGTGCTGATTAACATGATGCTGGCAAAGCGGCCGGAAGATCGGCTGCAAACAGCCGCTGAGATTGAGGAATGGCTGTAAACGCTCATCTCCCGGAGAATATTTCCGCGTTCGTGAGTGTGGCGACGCCAGGCTCATGGCTGGATGAGGCTGCCGGACGCCTGCCGGAGATGTTGCTCGACCATGCGAATTGCGAATTGAAAGCCGCCTCGACCGCACTGGGCTTCCTGTATCGCTACCCGGATCGAACAGCACTTGTGCAGCGCATGTCGCGGCTTGCACGAGAAGAGCTGCGCCACTTTGAGCAAGTACGCTCGATCATGGACGACATGGATATACCGTTTGAACGTCTGACGGCATCACGTTATGCAGGTGGCTTACGCGATGCGGCGCGTCGGGATGAGCCCTGCAAACTGTTGGACCTGTTGCTGATTGGTGCACTGATAGAGGCACGCTCCTGCGAGCGATTTGCGAAAATAGCACCGCGTTTGCCGGAAAAACTGGGAAGATTCTACGGTGGCTTGCTGGCCTCCGAGGCACGGCACTTCGAACATTACATCGCGTTCGCGAAATCGGAGTGCGGCGCTTCCGAGGCAGAGGTCGAGCAACGACTGGAAGCGCTGAAAAAGATCGAAGCCGCGTTGATCCTGGAACCCGACCCGGATTTCCGTTTCCACTCAGGCCCCCCCGTTGTAGGAGCGCGCCCCGCGCGCGACCCACTTCGGCCGTGAGACGGCCTCGTACAAGCGCGCCCCGCGCGCGACCCACTTCGGCCGTAAGACGGCCTCGTACAAGCGCGCCCCGCGCGCGACCCACATTATTTCCTCGGCAGGGTTTCCAGCCGTGGACCGCTCTCGTCCCAGCGAACCACGCTGCCTTGCTCATACCAGTCACCGAGCACGATGCGCGTGGCCGTGCGTTCCCCCAGATCGACATCATGCACCGCCGGTCGGTGCGTATGCCCGTGCAGTAGCGTATCGATGCCGTACTCGCGCAGTGTTGCGATCACCGTATCCTGGCTGACATCCGTGATCTCGTCGCTTATCAACGCGCCGTGCTCGATGCTTTCCTGGCGGGCTTGTGCCGCAATGGCGATACGCTCGGGTAGAGATTTCTTACGCATCATCGCCTGCCAATCCGGATCACGAGTCATTGTGCGAATCTGCTGATAGTGCGCGTCGTCGGTACACAGGGCGTCACCGTGACACAGCAGGACATCCCGGCCGTACAAGCCGACGACAGACGGATCGGCAAGAATCGAAACGCCGGTTTCCTTTGCGAATACCGCGCCAATCATGAAGTCCCGGTTGCCGTGCATGAAATACACAGGCACGCCGGCATCGACCAGTTTGCGTAAAGCAGTCTTCATTTCGTCGTAATAGGGGTTCGGGTCGTCGTCACCGGGCCAGGCATCGAACAGGTCACCAAGAATGTAGAGCGCTTCTGCCTCGCGTGCTTCGCCATTGAGCAGCTCTACGAATTGTTCACCGATCTCGGGCTGGCTGGCCGCCAGGTGCAGATCCGAGATAAAAAGTGTTGTCATCAGTCGTAGGTGATACGTGACATTTTCTTGATTACGATTGGCACGATGGGTGCCGGTGCCCCACCGGGTCCGTTTGGGGCCGATTCCGCGTTGACGATAGCGTCGACGACCTCCATGCCTTCGAAGACGAAGCCGAATACGGCATATCCCCAGCGTCCTCGTGTGGTGTGTTTCACAGGGTCGAGATTGGGCGATGTGGCATCCTGGCCAATGTTGTTCGCGACGTTGATGAAAAACTGGGTGCTTGCTGAGTGTGGGTCGCCGGT
>Ga0114931_10002446_pt1 | contig 23616 bp, 20 predicted proteins | sample 2SBtaG_FD_89579 | JGI IMG/M metagenome (GOLD analysis project Ga0114931, IMG submission 89579) | Deep subsurface microbial communities from Kolumbo volcano to uncover new lineages of life (NeLLi) - 2SBTROV14_V59a metaG | ecosystem: Environmental > Aquatic > Marine > Volcanic | place: Kolumbo... | reverse complement strand
TCACTTCTCCACCCGCCCGCGCACGATAGTCCACGGTCGCCGTCCCCTCCGATCCGCCACCGTCTCTACCCGCGCGCCCTCCTCCGACAACCACACGGCGTGGCCGCCTTTGCGCCATAGGTCGAAGCGATCGATGACGAGCGGCATGGTATCGCAAACACTGGTGCGGATGGGTTCGCGGCTGATGACGACCGTGGCTTTTACGCAGTCGTCGGCTAGGGCGCGGCCGTCTTGGATGAGGGCAACGGATTGGCCGCGTGCGCGGTAGATGCATCCTAAGGGATCGCAGGTTAGGCGGCCTTGCGCGGCGCTGCCGGTGCGGGGCCAGGTTTCCGCATCCGCTTCGCCGCTGCGCCGGGCCCAGATGTCGGCGTCGTAACGCTTCGCCCGGCCGCTGGAGACGAGCATCTCGCCCTCCGGCGTGCGCACGGCGAACAGGCGGCCGTCGCCGCTGGCCAGCACGTCCGGGGGTTGATTGGTGGCAACCGTTAGGGCGCCGGCAACGATGCCGGCTAGGCCGGCGAAGCGCCAGGGCCGGCGCCAGAGGCACAGCCACAGGCCGCCGAGCGCGATCAGCACGATGCCGCTGGTCGGCATGGCCGGGACCAGGCTGATGGCGCCCGGCCAATCGGCCACGCCTTGGGCGACGGTGAGCATGGCCTCGATACCCCAGCCCATGGGAACCAGGGCCAGGCGCTCGGCGCCGAAGGGCATGAGGATGAAGGCGATCACCGCCCACGGCATGATCCACGCCGCCGTCAACGGCACCGCCACCAAATTCGCGGCCAAGCCGTACCAGGCGATGCGGTTGAAGTGGTAGACCGCGAATGGCGCCGTCGCCAGCCCGGCGATAAGCGACGTTAAACCAACACCGCCCACGTACGCCCCAGCCCGGATCACGGGGCCGCGCTGGGCGAATCGCCGGCCGTCCTTATCGCGCCGGTCGCGCAACGCCTCGTACCCGGCGATCAGGGCGATCACGGCCGCGAAGGACATTTGAAAACTGGCGGACAAAAGGGTTTCCGGCGCGACGGCCAAAACCGCGATGGCCGCCCAAGCGACCATGCGCGGCGAAAACGCGGTGCGGTCCAAGACCACGGCGAGCAAGGCCAGGGTGATCATCAGGACGGCCCGCTGCGTCGGCACGGTGGCACCCGTGAGCATCAGATAGGCGAACGCGCCCGAGGCGGCCACGGCCGCCGCCCACTTGCGGATCGGATACCGCAAGGCCAGCCAGGGGACGAGGGCGAGCATCGCCCGCACGGTGAAGTACAAAATCCCGGCCACCAACCCTACATGCAAACCGGATATGGCCAGGAGATGCGCTAGACCCGAATCGCGCATGGCCGCCAGGTCCGCCGCCGGAATGGCGCCCCGCTCGCCGGTCATCAACGCGGCGGCCACGGCCCCGGCGCGGCCCGGAAGCGCGGTCAGGATGCGCCCGGATACCGTCTGACGAAGATTCGCCCACCATAGGCGCCAGGCGGCAAACGCCGGTGGCTCCGCCGCCTGGTCGGATGGTGCGTCCGCGAGCCGCGCCGAGCCACGGGAAAAACCAACGGCGCCGAGGCGCTTGAAATACGCCAACCGGGCAAAATCGAAGGCGCCGGGCGCCGAGGGTTCCGGCGGTGGCCGCAGGGTGGCGCGCACCCGTATCCAGTCGCCCGGCCGCAAGGGTGGCTCGGCCCCTCGTAGGGAAATTCGAACACGCTTCGGGGTCCGCGCGGTGGCCAGCTCGTCGATGCGCACTTCGTCCAACATCACGCGGCGCCGGGGCGGGCGCGGTTCGGCCTTGACCACCCGGCCGTAGACGCCGGCGAAGTTTATCTGCTGCTCCAATACCGGCGCCGCGACCATGGCGCTGCGCAACTGGGCCCCGGCGAAGCCGGTGGCCACCGCCGCAAGCGCGATGGCGATGACCAAAAGACCGACGGTCCGGCGACAGAGAAAAGCCAGCGTAATGGCGGCAACCGCCCCGGCGGCACCCAACCAACCGGGCGGCTCGGCTCTCAAGGCGAAATAGATGGCGACACCGGTGCCAAACGCGACCGGCAGCCACAAACCCCACCGGTCCCGCTCCGCTCCCGCGTTCACGCCGAGCCAAGCGACCGCCGCGTGCGCGGGGCGCCGTGGATAGGTGTCATCTGACCTCGCGGCAATTGTCACGGGTAGTGCCCCCACAACCATGAGACTAACGCAGATGGAGGGCGCGCGGCGCAAAACATGGTCGTGCCGCTGTGGATATGCTATGAGCGCGGCCGATGAGTAACCCTCGCCCCCCCGTGGTCACCCGCTTCGCCCCCTCGCCGACCGGATTCCTGCATATCGGCGGGGCCCGGACGGCGCTATTCAACTGGCTGTTCGCGCGCCACCACGGCGGCGCCTTCCGCCTGCGTATCGAGGATACGGACCGCAAGCGCTCCACCGACGCGGCGGTCGAGGCGATTCTGGACGGGCTGCGCTGGCTGGAGCTGGGTTGGGACGGTGAGGTCGCGCACCAATTCCAACAGGCCGCCTGTCACGCTGAGGTGGCCCACTCCCTGCTGGCGGCCGGCAAGGCCTATCACTGCTACTGCACGCCGGAGGAGTTGACGGAGATGCGGGCCCTTGCCCGCGCCGAGGGGCGCCCGGTGCGTTATGACGGGCGCTGGCGCGACCGCGATCCGGCGGAGGCCCGGCGGGCGCCAAGCCGGTGATCCGCCTAAAGGCGCCGCAAACCGGTGAAATGGTCATCGACGATCAGGTGCAAGGGCGTGTCACCGTTGGCCATGACCAACTTGACGATATGGTCCTGCTGCGCGCCGACGGGTCGCCGACATACATGCTCGCGGTGGTCGTCGACGACCATGACATGGCGGTCAGCCATGTGATTCGCGGCGACGATCATCTCACCAACGCCTTTCGCCAAACGCTGATTTATCAGGCGCTCGGCTGGCCGACGCCGGCGTTTGCCCATATCCCCCTTATCCATGGACCGGACGGGGCCAAGCTGTCGAAGCGGCACGGGGCCCTGGGGGTCGATGCCTATCGGGACATGGGCTATTTGCCGGAGGCGCTGCGCAACTATCTGCTGCGCCTGGGCTGGGCGCATGGCGACGACGAGATTATCTCGACCGAACAAGCCATTGCCTGGTTCGATCTTGATGGTGTCGGCAAATCCGCGGCGCGTTTCGATTTCGCGAAGCTGGACAATCTAAACGGCCACTATGTGCGCGAGGCGGACGATACCCGCCTGGTCGAGGCGATCGCCCCTCGCCTCGAGAGCGCGATCGGTCAACCGATCGACGATACAGGGACCGCGCGGTTGCGCCGGGGCATGGGCGGATTGAAGACGCGCGCGCGAAACCTGAACGAGCTGGCCGAGAACGCCCTGTTCTACGTTGCCGCGCGCCCGCTCACCCTGTCATCGAAGGCAGCGAAGATGCTGGGCGACGACGGACGCCAATATTTGACCGACGTGCTGCCCCAATTGGAGGCCGTGACCGAGTGGACGGAAGCCAATCTTGAAGCAAGTGTACGGCAGACAGCCGACCAGCGGGATCTAAAGCTGGGGAAACTTGCACAGCCCCTGCGTGCGGCATTGACCGGCTCGAATTCCTCGCCGGGTCTTTTCGAAGTCATGGAAATTCTCGGCCGCACCGAGTGTCTGGCACGCATTTCCGACCAGATCACTAACCATTAAACTCGCCACCGCCGGTTTGCTCGACTCGGCCGAAGGGTTTATGCTGCAGCGCACCTAGTCCGGCAGCGTATCAGGCCCTCACTCAGCACAAGGGATTAGCGATATGGCATCGAGCCCCTCCGCAGCGAAAGCCTCCTCGCGCAAGAACACTGTAACGTTGACCGATAATAGTAGCGGCCGATCATGGGAGATGCCCATCATGGAGGGGAACGTGGGACCGCGCGCCATCGACGTGCGCCGGCTCTACGCGGACACCGGATTCTTCACCTACGACCCCGGCTACACTTCAACCGCAAGCTGTGATTCCACTCTCACGTACATCGATGGAGACGAGGGGGTGCTCCTGCACCACGGCTATGCGATCGAGGATCTGGCCGAGAATAGCAACTACATGGAGGTCTGCTACCTACTTTTGAACGGACATTTGCCCACGGCGGGGGAACGCCGGGATTTTGTGAATGCGATCACCTACCACACCATGCTGCACGAGCAGATGGCGTACTTTTACCGGGGCTTTCGCCGGGATTCCCACCCAATGGCAATCATGGTGGGTGTGGTCGGGGCGTTATCGGCGTTCTACCACGACTCGACCGATATCAGCGACCCGCACCAGCGTATGGTCGCCTCGCACCGACTGATCGCGAAGATGCCGACGATCGCCGCCATGGCCTACAAATATTCGATTGGCCAGCCCTTCGTTTACCCACGCAACGATCTCAGCTACGCCGAAAATTTCCTGCACATGACCTTTGCCGTACCCGCCGAGGATTACAAAGTCAGCCCGTCGCTGGTGCGGGCCATGGACCAGATTTTCATTCTGCACGCCGATCACGAACAGAATGCATCGACCTCGACCGTGCGTATCGCCGGATCGAGCGGCGCCAACCCGTTCGCTTGCATCGCCGCCGGCATCGCCTCGCTTTGGGGCCCGGCGCACGGTGGTGCCAACGAAGCGGTGCTACAGATGTTGCAGGAGATCGGTTCGAAGGAGCGTATTCCGGAATTCGTCAAACGGGCTAAGGACAAGGACGACCCGTTCCGGCTTATGGGGTTTGGCCACCGAGTCTACAAGAATTACGACCCGCGCGCGGCCGTCTTGCGCAAAAGCTGTTATGAAGTGTTGGAAGAGTTGAACCACAAGGACGAACCGTTGCTCGATCTGGCCATGGAGTTGGAGCGGTTCGCCCTGGAAGACGATTATTTCGTGGAGCGCAAGCTTTTCCCCAACGTGGATTTTTATTCAGGGATTATCCTGCAAGCCATGGGCTTCCCCACGTCCATGTTTACGGTTCTATTCGCGCTCGCGCGGACGGTGGGCTGGGTTGCCCAATGGAAGGAAATGATCGAAGACCCGAGCCACCGTATCAGCCGACCGCGGCAACTCTATGTCGGTGAAAGCAAGCGGGAATTCGTTCCTATCGACCAGCGCGGATAACTCGCGCGGAAGAAACGGGGCACATCCTACTTACGTTCGATTAGCTCGATCTTGTACCCGTCAGGATCTTCGACGAAGGCGATAACGCTGCCGCCGTGCTTCATCGATCCGGGAGGTCGAGGTATTCTGACCCCGGCTTTCTCAAGGTCCGTGCACGTCCCGTAGATATCCGGCACCCCTACCGCTAGATGTCCGAACCCGGAGCCAAGGTCATAGGGTTCCGTCTGACCCCAATTGTGCGTCAACTCGATGACCGTATGGGTCGCCTCATCGCCGTACCCCAAGAAGACTAGGGTGAACTCACCGGAGGGGTAGTCCTTCCGGCTCAACTCCGTCATACCCAGATGCCGAGTGTAGAAATTGATGGATTTATCTAAGTCCCTGACCCGGATCATGGTGTGCAGCAGGCGGAATTGCTCCTTCGATGTCTCTGTCATTGTTCCTCCACATGTATCATCCCTCAATCTAGGCTTTCGCATGGTGTCATACCAGGCCTATCAATTTCAGAATGGTTCGCGCGGCCTGGTGGCTGGGTGCCGTACCTTCCGGGGTCAGTTTCCGAATAGCCTCGCCTACCGCCTTGGTTTGCACCGCGCGCGCGCGCGGGTCGTCTAGCAGGAGACCCAGCGCGGCCGCCAGTTTATCTGGCGTACAGCTCTCTTGTAGAAATTCGGGCTGCACCTCCCGCCCAAGAAGAATGTTCGGCAAGCTAACATGGGGTACCTTGACAATCCGGCGGCCGATGAACGCCGTCATCGACGACAAGCGATAGGCGATGACGCACGCCACACCCATCACCGCCAACTCGACGGCCACCGTCCCCGAGGCCGCCAGCGCCACATCCGAGGCAGCGAATGCCTTCGTCTTTTCCTCAGGCTTGGTTAAGACAGTGACGGGGACGGGCCATGCGTGTGCCGCCACGGCTACCTCTGCCGCAACGGTGGATACGGTCGGCACTAGCGCCCGCAAGTCGGGAAACCGCTGCGCAAGACGACCCAACGTCGCCCCGAAGACCGGCGCTAAACGGCGCACCTCGCCGCGCCGGCTGCCGGGGAGTACACAAATGACCGGCACCTTGGCGGCAATTCCGTGTTCGGCGCGAAAGGCGCCGGGGTCGATGGCTGGGCCGGAGGCATGGTTGCGCATCTCCACGGCCGGGTGACCGACAAATGTGGTAGCCAGGCCGTGCTTTTCGAAATACGGGGCCTCGAAGGGCAGCAGGGTGAGCAGATGATCCACATAGCGCGCCATCTTGGCCGCTCGCCAGGGCTTCCAGGCCCAAACCGACGGCGCCACATAGTGAATGAGCGGGACCCCCAGGCCACGCAAGCGTTGGCTTACCTCGAGGCTGAAGCTCGGTGAATCGATGGTGATCACCGCGGCCGGCCGCAATGCACGCACTGCGGCCACGGTCTTCCGAATGTGTTGTATGATCCGAAATACATGTGGCACGATTTCGAAGACGCCCATGACCGCGAGCTCGTCGATGGGAACCAGACTATCCAGGCCCTCGGCAATCATGCGCTCGCCGCCAATGCCCGCGAACCGAACCGCGCCATCGGTCTCGGTTCGCAGCGCCGCCATCAGCCGCGCCCCCAGAAGATCGCCGGACGGCTCACCGGCAATCAGAAAAATCAGGGGCGAAGCATGGACGCCACTGCCGCCGGCGGGATTGGCGGTGCCGGCGATCATTCGCCGACGTCTATCCCGACAACAAAAAGGCCGGCGGAATCGGCGGCGCGGATAACCGCGAGGTGATCCACAACGAGGGTGCCACCAGCTTCGACGGCAATTCCACACAGGCCGGCCGCCGCGGCTCTTTCGACTGTCTGCGCGCCGATGGTCGGTAAATCGACGCGCGCATCCTGTTGCGGTTTGCGCACCTTGACGAGGACACCACCAACCCCGCTACGGCGTAATGTGGCACAACGCTCCAGTAGGAGGTCCGTGCCTTCTACCGCTTCGACCCCGAGAACAATACCATGTTGTACTACCACCGCCTGCCCAACATCGTGCGTCCCAAGGGCCCGGGCCACGGTCGCGCCGCGGGCGATATCCGCCTTGGCCTGCGCGTCGGGAGAGTGTCGGCCAAAGACGCCCGCCGGCGCTTCCATGTCGCCTAACAGGTCATCGACGCCGAGAACGCGGAACCCCTCACCCTCCAGTACGCCAATGATGGCCCGGAGCAGCCCATCGTCCCCCAGGGCTTTGGCACCAGCCTTTGCCAGCGCTTTTATGCTCAAGGGATCCAGGCGTAAATCGCGCAAACTAGGGCGAATCATGGGGCCGACCATCACCACATCGGCCACTTTTGCCTCGCGCAGTAGCTTTATCGCCGCCGCTGTCGCTCCTAAATGAATCCAGGCGTGCGCAACATCGACTGTGGTTGCCGGGTCTGTCTGTCCTTCAAAGGCCAGGACATAGACGTCGCGGCCAGAGGCACGGCATACCTGGACAAGCCGCTGCGGCAGATCGCCGCTGCCAGCTAAAATGCCAAGCTTACCCGACATCGCCGGGCTTAGGCCGACACAGGGCACGCGACGAGTGGCCACGAACAAATGCGATGATGTCTGTTACACCCTTGGTCTGCCCCAGCTTCGCATCTAAACGGCCGATCCGTTCGGCCAAGGTTTTGTCGTCCGCGAAAAGAATTTGATAGGCGTTGTTCAATACTTGAATCTGGCTACGGTCAAAGCCATGCCGCTTGAGGCCGATGACATTGAGACCATGCAGGTGCGCCCGCTCGCCCAGGGCCATGCCATAGGGGATGACATCGTGCTCGACCCCTGACATGCCACCGACAATTGCATGCTGGCCGACGCGGACAAATTGATGGACCGCCGATAAACCGCCGATGATAGCATGATCCTCGATCACGACATGCCCGCCAAGGGTGGCGTTGTTTGCCATGATGACGTGATTACCTATCTGGCAGTCGTGAGCCACATGCGCGCCCATCATAAACAGGCAGTGGTTGCCGACCCGGGTAACCATGCCACCGCCTTCGGTACCTGGATTCATGGTGACATGTTCACGCACCAAGGTGTCTTCGCCAATGATCAGCTCGGAGTCTTCGCCGTGATATTTGAGGTCTTGCGGTTCATGACCAATTGAGGCGAACGGAAAGATCCGGCTGCGTGCACCGATGCGGGTATGCCCTTCGATTACCACATGGCTGTGCAGGATCATGTCTTGGCCGAGCTTAACATTCGGCCCAATGACACAGTAGGGACCGATGTGGACACCCTCATCAAGTTCGGCCTTGGGGTCGACAATCGCGGTGGCGTGAATACGCGCCATTAATCGTCCATGATCATTGCCGAGAACCGTGCCTCGGCCATCCGCGCCCCATTTACCTTGGCTTCGCCAAAGAATTTCCACACGTTACCACGGCGCCGCTCCTTGGTGACGTGAATGTGAATGACATCTCCCGGTACAACCGGCTTGCGAAACCGGCCGTTCTCAACCGTCATGAAATAGACGAGCTTGCCATCGGCGGCTCCTTCCAAGGTTTCTACCACGAGGACGGCCGCGGTCTGTGCCATCGATTCGATGATGAGCACGCCGGGCATTACCGGCTGGCGTGGAAAGTGGCCCTGAAAGAAGGATTCGTTGATGGTAACATTCTTAATACCGGTAGCACGTTCGTCAGGCACCACATCGATTACGCGGTCAATCATGAGAAATGGGTAGCGGTGCGGAATCAATTTCATGATCCGTAGGATATCGATGCCCTCCACGGTGCTTTGCGTCTTTCGCCCCTCAGTCATTATGTTTGCCCCTTGCTTTGAGCTGTCGTTGCCAAATGGTGCACAAGCGGAAAAATTCGCGCAATGGCATGGCCGGGATGCCCCTCACTGCCTGACCCGGCGGTACGTCGCGCATGAGGCCGCTCTTTGCGGCTATCTGCGCCCCTTTGCCCAAGGTCAAATGGCCGGCGATCCCAGCCTGCGCGGCCACGGCGACATAATCCCCCAACACCGTGCTTCCAGCGATACCGGATTGAGAGACCAACACGCATTGCCGCCCCAACCGCACGTTGTGCCCGATCTGTACCAGATTATCAATCTTCGTGCCGGCGCCAACGACTGTATCCGGCCCAGCACCCCGATCAATAGTGGAATTGGCACCGACCTCGACGTCATCCTCGACGATGACTCGACCCAGCTGAGGTACGTCAAGAATGCCCTCCGCGTCCATGGCGAAGCCGAAGCCGCGGTTTCCAATACAGACTCCAGCATGAATTTGACATCGCGCGCCAATCAAGCAGTGGGTTAGAACAGTATTTGCGCCAATCTCACTTTCCTCACCAATCGTGACCGCTTCGGTAATGACCGCGTTCGGGCCAATAATACAGTTGCGGCCGATCTCCACCCCGGCGCCGATCACGGCACCCGGCCCGACGGCGGTCCCGGAGCCGATGTGGGCGGTCGGGTCGACGATGGCGGTAGGGTGCCTGCTCTCAACACGTTCTGGCGGTGGATAAAAGGCCCGAGCCACCATGGCATAGCCGCGGTATGGTTTGTCGGTAACGAGCAAAGCCATGCCTTTGGGCGCCCGTTCCACATGTTTGGGTGCGACCACGCATGCGCCCGCCTTGCTTGAGCGGAATTCTTCCATGTAGCGCGCATTATCGAAAAAGCTGACGTCGCTGGTGCCGGCCACATCCAACGGCGCAACATCGAGCATCTGGCGTTCGGGGTCCGCAGCCTCGTCGAGTTCGGCCGAAGCCAGCCGCGCAACATCGCGTAACGTCAGCGGGCCTGCCGTACGAAAGAAGCGTGGGTCAGCCATGAACGGCTCTAATCTTGCTGCGCCGGTAGCGCCACGGTCTTTAGACGCGCGTTCAAGCGCTTCAACGCCTCGTCCGAAATATCGAACCTCGGTTTGACGAGCACCACGGAAGCCCGAGAGAGGATCAAATCAAGGCCGCGTTCCTCGGCTATCTCCTTCGCCACCGTGGCTAGTTCGTTTTGTATCTGCGAAATCCCTTGTCCAAAGCGTTGATTCAAACTTTTTTTTCGCTCCCGCGCTTGGCGCTGCAAGGTGGCGACTTGCCGCTCAAGGTCTCCTCGTTTCTGTGCATACGCCTCGGTGGAAAGAATCGTGCGCTGGCGGGCCAGTTCCTGATCAGCCGTGCGTAAAGTGTCCTCCTGCGCGCGAAGCTCTTTCTGGTATTTGTTGCGCTCCACTTCGATCTTGCCGGTAAGCGATTTAGCGGCCACGGATTCTCGAAGCACCTTCTGTACATCGATGATCGCCACGGCGGGCACTTCCGCTTCTTGTGCGAAACCCGCCGGCTCACCGAATGTGACCGCTGCCAGGGCAATCAACCCTGCGGCGATACCGTGACTAATAAACAGGTAAAACCGTGACATAATCCTAGATATGGTGATTAGAATTGAGTTCCAAAACTAAAGCTGAACAACTCGGTCTGATCAAAATCTTCCTTGAGAACCGCAAACCCCAGATCAATGACAATCGGGCCGAAGGGGGAATCCCAGGAAAATCCGGCGCCAACCGAAGCCCGTGGCGAATTTTCGTCAAGCACATTGGCATCGGTCCGGTCCAGTCCCCAGGCCGAACAGATGTCTGTAAAAATGCGTCCGCGAATATCGTATTCGTCAGGTAACCCTAGCGGAAAACCGAGCTCAAGTGACCCGGTATAGTATTGCTTGGCGCCCAAGGCATCCTCGGTTGGGCCGTCGCGAGGGCCAACTCCGGCAAACTTAAATCCGCGGCAATTGGATCCGCCAACGAAGTTGCGGTCACTGATCCGCGTATCTTGTGCCAGACCAAAAATATTACCGACCTCAGCATCGATACTGGCAGTCCAATCCTCAATGAACGAGTAGTGGTACCCGCCCCCTATCGACGACTTCAGGAACCTCACATCGCCGCCCAATCCCGTTATGTTATTGCGCAGCCGTACAACGCCCCCCTCACGTGGATCAAAGCGGCTATCGCGGGTATCGTAGGTTAATTCCTGAGATACGCCAGACAGCGCAAATGTGCCTTCTTCTTCTCTTACCAACAGCGAGGCATCCGCGTCCACGTTCGAAATCGTTTTTTGTTCCAGTGTATAGCGGACAACCTGCCGCAAGTCCTCGGTGTAGGAGAACCCCGTGCGAAGCGCTCCGCCAATCCGTTCGATATCGAATGCCTGCCGGCTCTGATTGGTGGTCGTCCGGAACAAGTCGAAACCGGCCGCCAAATTCCGCCCGAGAAAGTATGGCTCCGTGAAGCTTAGATCGAGCTGCGAATCGGCGCCGGAGAGCGTGAAGCTCAGCCGAAGATCTTGACCGCGTCCAAGCAAGTTTCGCTCGTTGATGCTAACATTTCCGATTGGGCCGGCATCGGTGGAGAAGCCAGCACCAAAGGACAGATCGCCAGTGGATTGCTCCTCGACATCCACGGTTATGATGGTTTTATCCGCGCTGCTGCCGGGGTTGCTCTGCACGTCAACGGTCTGAAAAAACCCAAGATTCTGAATTCTTTGCCGTGATCGGCGCAACCTAGCACTATTGAACGCGTCTCCTTCCACAAGGAGGAATTCGCGGCGGATCACTTTGTCAAGAGTCCGCACATTACCCTGAATGTCTATTCGCTCGACAAAGACCTTTGGCCCTTCCTTGATTTCGAAATTGACCCCAATTACGCGCGCCTCTTGATCGCGATCCGCGCGCGGTCGAATATCGACAAAAGCATAGCCAAGGTTGCCGACGGCTTCGCTCAGATTGCTGATGGTGTCTTCAATAGCCTGAGCATCGTACCAGTCCCCTTCTTCCACCTGGATATACTGCTGCAATGTTTCCGGATCGAGGTTACGCAAGGAGGTCGTAACGTCGATCTTTCCAAATTTGTAGCGCTCCCCTTCCTGCACAGTAAAGGTCACGATGAAACCCTCACGGTCCGGGGTAAGCTCGGCCACCACCGAGGCCACAGCAAAATCGGCATACCCTTCACGTAGATAGAAGCGGCGAAGCAATTCACGGTCGAAGGAAAGCCGGTCCGGATCGTAGGTATCGGTTGTGGATAGGATGCGCCAAAAAGCGGCTTCACTGGTTGTAATCTCGTCGCGCAAGCTCGAATCAGAAAACTCGTGGTTACCAATAAAATTGATCGCGCTGATCTTGGTCAACGGCCCCTCATTGATCTCGAAGACAAGATCGACGCGGTTTTGCTGTAACTGTATGACTTTAGGCTCGACCGTGGCGGCGTAGCGCCCGGAACGGCGATAAATTTCAAGCAGCCGTTGCGCGTCGCTCTGCGCCTTGGTCCTGGTGAACACGATTCGTGGCCGCAGGGTTATCTCAGCCTGCAACGCCTCGTTATCCAGTTGGTCATTACCTTCGAACGCGATGCGGTTGATGATCGGATTTTCAACGACGGATACAATCAAGGCGTCGCCTTCCCGGCGCAAAGTGACGTCCGCGAATAACCCCGTGCTGAAAATATTTTTCAGAGATTTGTCGAGGCGAACAGCATCAAAGGGATCGCCCGGATTGATCCGCATGTACGACCGAACAGTCTCCGGCTCTATGCGTTGGGTTCCCTCGATGCGGATCTCTTTGATTATGCCGCCGCTCTGCTCCGTCTGGGCCAAGGCCGGAACGGTAACAGCCGAACCCCACACAAGGCACCAGACGAGCAGCACGCCGACTGTTCGAATTCTTCGTCCCCAGAACACCTTACTTAGCCCCCCAATAGCCATCGTGCCTCGACAGCTAATCCTCAAAGTTCCTGCGGCACGTCTTCGTTTAATGCCGCGGTTTACGTCACCAGCCCGCGAATGAAATCGAACACTCCTAAGTTTACCAGATCATTCCAGGTGACGAACAGTATCAGGCTGAATACCAACGCCAAACCAATTCGAAATCCGTACTCCTGCGCCCGCTCGCCAAGAGGGCGGCCCTGCACGGCCTCGATCCCATAAAACAGTAGGTGGCCGCCATCGAGCATCGGGATCGGGAACAAATTTATCAGGCCCAGATTGATGGACAAGACGGCCATGAACCATATCACCGTAACGAAGCCGGTTTCCGCCACTTGTCCCGACATCTGAGCAATCCGCAATGGGCCCCCAAGCTCGTCCGTACTGCGCGCGCCGACAACAATTTGTCCAACCGCCTGCAACGTGCCTACCGAGAGAGAGACGGTTTCGCGCGCCGCGCGCCACACCGCGGTGAGCGGATCGTACGTGGCGTATTCAACCCCACTTCGGGTCACGCCAAGCAGGCCGATTTTCTGCCGATTGCCGAAGTTGTCGGTCAATTCGGTAAGCGCAGGAACAGCCGACAGGACAACATCGCGGCCATCGCGCTGCACAACAATCTCGATCTGCCGATCCGGGTTCAGCCGGATGATTTGCTGTACATCCTCGAACCGTTCGATATTGCTGCCATCGACGGTAACGAAGCGGTCGCCCGGCAAGATTCCCGCCTTGGCGGCAGCACTATCTGGCACCACCTCACCGACAACCGGCGGCGTGAATGGCTGACCAACTGTCGCAAACAGCCCCGCGAGCAGAATTACCGCGAAAATAAAATTGGCGAAGGGGCCGGCAGCGACGATCCAAGCACGCTGGCTCAAACGTTTACAATGAAAGGACACCGCCCGTTCCTCATCAGTCAGTTCGGCTTGGTCGGTCGAAGGCTGACTGGCGGCATTGGCGTCGCCAAACATGCGTACATAACCGCCTAGCGGAATAAGGCTGAATTTCCAACGAGTCTTGGCCCGATCGGTCCAGCCGAATATCTCCGGGCCAAAACCAATGGAAAACACCTCGACATGAACGCCGTTGCGGCGCGCGATCAGGAAATGCCCCATCTCATGCACAAAAACCAATACCGTCAGGATGCCGAGAAAAGGCAGAACATAAGTCACGACGCCATTAAACATCGCGAGCACGGCGAAGGTGTAGGTTCCGTTGAAAACGTCCATTAATCAGGACCCTATGAAGTTGCCTGCCGCACCGTGGCGGGAGGCGCAATTTACCCGTAAACTTCCCCTCCGAACAAGGACCATGGCGGCCTGTCTAACCCAGGCCAATGCGTGACGTCAGGCCGGATGCAATGGCCCGCGCCTCCCGATCCACACTCCAGACATCCTCCAGCGACACCAGGGGGGATACCGGTAGGCCCTGGAGAGTGTCCTCGACAACCTGGGCAATGTCCAGGAAGCCAATGCGGCCCTCCAAAAAGGCGCTTACCGCAATCTCATTCGCTGCATTCAAGATAGTGGGGGCGCTACCGCCGGCCTGCAAGGCCTCGCGCGCCAGCCGCAATGCTGGAAACCGCACCGGATCAGGGGCTTCGAAGGTTAGCTGTCCAATCTCCGTCAGATCCAGCCTTTCCACCGGTGCCGCCATCCGCTCGGGCCAGGCCAAAGTGTAAGCGATGGGTGTACGCATGTCAGGCTGGCCTAACTGCGCGAGCACCGATCCATCCACATAGGCAACCATGGAATGAACGACCGATTGTGGGTGCACCAACACCTCTATACGCTCCGGGGGTATGGTAAAAAGATGTTGAGCTTCAATAACTTCAAGCCCTTTGTTCATCATAGTCGCAGAGTCGACGGAGATTTTGGCTCCCATGTCCCAATTCGGGTGAGCCACGGCCTGCGCGGGGGTTACTGTTGCCATCGCCTCCCGCGACAGAGTCCTGAAAGGCCCGCCCGAGGCGGTCAGAACAATCCGATCCACGGCCGTTGGCCGCTCGGCGTCAAGTACCTGAAAGATGGCATTGTGTTCGGAATCGACTGGGAGCAGCGTAGCCTGGCTCCGCGTCACTTCCGCGGTCATCAAAGGACCCGCGCAGACCAAGGTTTCCTTGTTGGCCAGCGCCACCACGGCACCCCGGCGCACCGCTGCCATGGTTGGCGCCAGACCGGCGGCGCCGACGATGGCCGCCATGACCCAGTCGGAGGGGCGGGCCGCTACCTCGATCACGGCCGCGGGGCCTGCGGCAGCCTCGATACCACTGCCTGAGAGTGCCGCCTTGAGGTCCTGATAGCGGCTATCGTCCGCCACTACCGCGACTTTCGCACCAACCAGCTTGGCTTGCTCCGCCAGGCGCTCGACCCGACCGTTCGCGGTTAGTGCCTCAATCTCGAACACGTCTGGGTTTCGGCGGATGAGATCGAGGGTGCTACACCCGACAGAGCCAGTCGACCCTAGGATCGTGACACTACGCGGGGCGGATTTTGGCTCGCTTCTTGGTAAGGCTACTGTCATACGACTCCCATTCCCGCCGTCAACCAGACTACCCCACCCAGCGCCAGGGCGGCCGCCAGCAATCCATCGATCCTATCAAGCACCCCACCATGTCCGGGGATGAGGTTGCTCGAATCCTTGGCACCGGCACGACGCTTAAGGTGTGACTCGAATAGATCACCTGCTTGAGCCACAACCGCAAGCACCGTAGCAAGCAGGGTAATGCGACCGAGCCCAACCATGTCCACTGTACCCATTCCAAGCACCAATACTGCCGCCGAACCGACCGCCGCGGCCGCCAGGGCGCCACCGGCCAGGCCAGCCCATGTTTTACCAGGGCTAATCCCTGGTGCTAGCCGAGGCCCGCCTATTGACCGGCCGGCCATATAGGCGCCCACATCCGTGGCCCAGACCACGACGATGAGCCACAGTATCACGGCCCGCCCCGTAAACGGATCCGCGCGCAGCCACAAAAACGCCAACATAGCCGATCCCAAATACACCCCCCCGATCGCGTACCACATCGCATTGCCCGAACGATTCCGGGTGGCGGCAAGGGCGGCGGCGGCTGAACCGGCGGCAATGACCCAGCTCGACACCGAATAGAACTCCAGCGCGGCGGTAGTGCTGGCGGCCAGCACTGTGGCGATCAACGCGGCGCCCGGCATCCCGACGACGCCATCGCCGCACAACCGCGCCCACTCCCATGCAACCAGAACCGCAACGGTACAGATCATAACGTCGCTGTATGGCGAGCCCAGATACAGCAGTACTAGCGCTGGCGGCGCAAGAACCAACGCCGATACGACCCGGACCGGTAGACCTTGCCATTTACCCGGAACAGACAGCCGCACCGTAACGCCTATCGCGCGTTTGAAATTCTCGGACCGCGTCGGCCAAATCTTGTTTATCGAAATCCGGCCATAGTTTGTTGAAAAACACGAGTTCGCTATAAGCCGATTGCCACAGGAGAAAATTACTGATCCGCTGCTCGCCACTGGTGCGGATAAGGAGGTCCGGATCGGGTATCCCGTTTGTGGACAAGGCCGCCGAAAAGCGAGCCTCGTCGATGGCATCGGGGTCCACCTGGCCCGCCGCCGCGGCCCTTGCCAAAGCGCGGGCAGCCGCGAGAATGTCCTGCCGCCCGCTGTAGCTTATGGCGATGGTAAAATTGAGCCGGTGGCCGCCTTGCGTCAACGTTTCCGCATCCGTGATTTGCCGCACCACATCCGGCGGTAGCCGTGTACGGTCGCCGATGACACGCAGGCGAATACTCTCCTTATGCAAACGCTTTAACTCCGCCTGTAGATAGCGGCGCAGCAGGCCCATCAGATCTTCGATCTCGGTTGCCGGGCGCTTCCAATTTTCAGAGGAAAAGCCAAACAAGGTAAGATACGAGATTCCGAGTTCGATGGCCGCCTCGACCGTTCGGCGCACCGCCTCGGCGCCTTTCCGATGCCCGGCGGTACGGGGCAGACCACGCGCTTTAGCCCAGCGGCCGTTGCCATCCATGATGATCGCGACATGAGTTGGCGCTCCGGCGCCGGCGGCTTCGTGCGCTCCGTCCATCATTTTAGACCAGCCATCATATCAGACCTGAAGAATCTCCGCTTCTTTCTGCGCCAAGGCCGCGTCGATGCCCTTGATATGTTCATCGGTCAGGCGTTGAATTTCATCGCCCCAAAGGTGATGATCGTCTTCGGATATCTCGCCGGTTTTCTCCATGCGCTTGAGCATTTCCATACCGTCCCGCCGGACGTTGCGGACAGCAATGCGGCTTTGCTCGGCATATTTTCCGGCGATCTTAGTCATCTCGATGCGCCGTTCCTCGGATAACGCTGGAATCGGCACACGAATAAGTTGGCCATCGCTGGCTGGGTTGAGACCTAGGCCGGCACTACGCACCGCCTTTTCCACCGCCCCCACCAGGGACCGGTCCCATACTTGCACGGTGACCATGCGCGGCTCGGGAACGCTGACGGTGCCGACCTGGTTGATCGGCATACTGGCCCCATAGGCATCTATCATTACTGTATCCAGCAACGCCGCCGAGGCGCGCCCGGTGCGCAGCCCACCGAATTCCTTACGAAGCGCTTCCTGGGCGCCATCCATTCGCCGGGCAATATCGCTAAGATCGGGATCGGCCATGGATCAATCCTCGCCGCTGACGATGGTGTAGCGACCCTCACCGCGCAACACCTTCGCAAAGGCGCCGGATTCGTAAATCGAGAACACCACGATGGGGATGGCGTTCTCGCGAGCGAGGGAAATCCCCGCATGGTCCATCACCCCAAGGTCCTTGGTCAAGACCTCCATATAACTGAGGCGGTCGAAACGGTTGGCTTCTTTCACCTTGATCGGGTCGGCATCGTAGACCCCGTCCACCTTGGTGCCTTTGAGCAACAGATCGCAGCCCATCTCGGAAGCCCGCAGTGCCGCCGCCGTATCGGTGGTAAAGAACGGGTTGCCGGTCCCGGCACCGAAGATGACGACACGCCCTTTTTGCAGGTGCCGTTCCGCGCGGCGGCGAATATAGGGCTCGGCGACGGTGGCCATGGGAATCGCGGACTGGACGCGCGTCGTTACATCGAGACTCTCAAGGGCGCTTTGCATGGCCAACGAGTTGATGACGGTCGCCAGCATGCCCATATAGTCGGCCGTCGTTCGATCCATGCCGCTGGCGGCGCCGGCCAGGCCGCGGAAAATATTACCGCCGCCGATGACCAGGCAGATTTGAATGTCCATGCGGTGTACCGCGCGGACATCCTTGGCGATACGGGCCACGGCCTCTGGATCGAGGCCGTAGTCCCGGCCGCCCATCAGCGCCTCGCCCGAGATCTTGAGCAGTACGCGTCGATATTTCGATTTTTTGGCCACGCCCTCTCCCAGCGTTGCCTCCACTATGAATCGTCTAGCGCTTCAATTGCGCCGCCACCTCGGCGGCGAAATCGCCTTCTTCCCGCTGTACGCCCTCGCCGAGTTGGAAGCGGCGGAACCCGGCAATCTTAACCGGCGCGCCCACATCCTGACCGATTTTTTCGAGCACCGCGCGCACCTTGGTCTCGCCATCGATGACGAAGGTTTGTTCGAGCAGGCAGATCTCTTCATAGTACTTGCGCAGGCGGCCTTCCAACATCTTCTCGATGATGTTCTCCGGCTTGCCACTTTCCCGCGCTTGTTCGGCCAAAACATTGCGCTCGCGCGCCAGCGCCTCCGGGTCTACGTCCGCCGCGTCAAGCGCCTGCGGCGCCGACCACGAAATGTGCATCGCCAGTTGCTTGCCGAAAGTTCTCAGCTTCTCCGTATCGCCGGTCGACTCGAGCGCTACGATCACACCGATTTTGCCTAGATCGGGTGCCTCCGCGCTGACCTGATTGTGCACATAGGCGGCAACGACACCGTTTTCGACCTCTAGACAGGCGGTGCGCCGTACGGTCATGTTCTCCCCTACCTTGGCGATAAGGTCGGTCAGCGCCTCGGCGACGCTCTGCCCACCGCTTGTGTAGGGGCTGGCGCGCAACGTATCCACGTCACCGCCCGCGCCTAGGCTCAACGCCGCCGTGTTATGGACGAATTCCTGGAAATACTCGTTGCGGGCAAGGAAGTCCGTCTCGGAATTGACTTCGACCATGGCGCCACGACGATCTTCGACGCACACACCCACCAAACCTTCGGCGGCAACACGGCCGGCCTTCTTCGCCGCGGCCGCGAGACCTTTTGTGCGCAGCCAATCGACCGCTGCCTCAAGGTCGCCCGCATTCTCGGTCAACGCCTTTTTACAGTCCATCATGCCGGCGCCGGTCGTTGCGCGTATCTCCTTGACCAGTGCCGCGGTGATCTCAGCCATAATTCGCCCTTCTGCGTTTCTTGCTGTTGCCTACTGGGGCGCTGCTTCTTTGGCGGCCGGTGCCGTAGCCACAGACACGGGCGCCGACTCGACGCTTGGTGTGGGTGTCTCGGTTGGCGCGGCGCTTGCTTTTTTGCCTTCCGGAAGCACTTCCGTCGGTGTCACATCCGCCTCGCCGATATCCGTGCCGCTGGCGGCAACCTCGGCCTGAATGCCATCCAAGACCGCTTCGGCTATCAAGTTGCAATACAGAGTGATAGCCCGAATGGCATCATCGTTGCCCGGAATCGCATAACCGATCCCATCCGGATCGGAATTCGAATCCAGCACCGCGATAACCGGGATACCGAGAACCTTGGCCTCCTCGACCGCGATGTGTTCCTTGTTCGTATCGATGACAAAAAGAACCGTTGGCAGGCCACCCATTTCCTTGATGCCGCCCAAGGCCCGCTCCAATTTGTCGCGCTGGCGCGTTAGTTGGAGCAGCTCTTTCTTGGTCAAGCCCTCGATTTCACCGGCGAGCTTGGTCTCGACTTCCCGTAAACGCTTGATCGATAGCGAGATCGTCTTCCAATTGGTCAGCATGCCGCCGAGCCAACGGTGGTTGACGTAGTATTGCCCACACCGCTTGGCGGCTTCGGCGACCTTATCGCTCGCCTGCCGCTTGGTGCCGACGAACAGCACACGGCCACCGCCGGCGACGACATCGCGCACGAACGTGATCGCTTGGTGCAACAGAGGCACCGTCTGTTCCAGATCGAGAATGTGCACGCCATTGCGCTTGCCGAAGATGTACGGACGCATCTTCGGGTTCCAGCGACGTGTGGTGTGGCCGAAATGGACGCCAGCTTCCAGAAGCTCGCGCATAGTAAAGGTGGGAAGCGCCATGACTAATCTTCTCCGGTTGATCCGCCGCGGGCGCTGCATCCGAAAATCGAACACCGGAGCGATTTTCGAGGATGTCTCCCCCGAATAACCGCGAAGCCCGCGTGTGTGATTACGATTGAGCCGGGTGATACCCCCCAGGGCCCCGGAATGCAAGCGATTTCCGGGCTCTAAAGGTCCTGAACCTCAACCCCAGGTAGAGACTTTAGGGCCTGACGCACCGGTGGGGTCAAGCGATACCCGCCCGGCAGCTCTAGCTCCACCTCCTGCCCATCGGCCAAGTCCAGCACCAGGGAGACCCGGCCGCGCCCTTTTGCCTCCCGCTCCAGCACGCTCCGGAGCCGGTCCAGGGCCTCTGCCTGGTCGAGGAACAGGCGCAGGCCCGAGGCGGTATGGGCGACAGCGGCCTCCAAGGGCTCGATCTCCTGTGCCATGAGCCGGGTATCGTCACCGTCAGCCCGCCCCTCCACGGTCAATAGCACCGGCTCGCCCGATTCCAATACCTCGCGGGTTCGAGCCAGCACATCGGAGAAAACCACGACCTCGAACTGGCCGCTGGGGTCGGATATTTGAATGAATGCGAAACGGTTGCCCTGGCGTGACATACGCTCCTGCTTGCCGACCACGATCCCGGCAACCTTCTTGCGGCCCGGCGAGCGTTTGAAGACAGCGGCCAAATCGCCGGCCCGCACCACCCGCAGCCGCTCCAGACTGTTGCCATAAGCATCCAGGGGATGAGCCGAGAGGTAGAAGCCGATGGCCTCGAATTCGCGGCGCAGGCGTTGCATGGCCGGCCAATCGTCGATGCGCGGAAGCGGCAGGCTGGGAGCGGGCTCCGCATCGGTGCCCCCGAACAAATTTTCCTGTGCGCTTTCCCGCTCGCTGGTTGCCGCCGCCGCGGTCCGCACGATGGTTTCCGCCGCCTCGAAGAGGCTGTGGCGATTGCGGTTTAACTCATCGAAGGCGCCGGCACAGGCCAGGTTTTCGAGTTGCCGCTTGTTGACACCGCGAGGATCGAGGCGACTGGCGAAATCGGCCACATCCGCGAAGGGCCCATTCGCCTCACGCTCGGCAACCATCGCGGCCATTGCCGCGCTACCGACATTCTTGATCGCGCCCAAGGCATACCGGATACCGTACCGGGAGCCGTCCGCCTCCTTCCCCGCGATCTTTTCAACACCGAAGGTGGCGTACGAGCGGTTGATGTCGGGCGGCAGCAGCGGCACCTTTATGCGATCAAGTTCCTGGCGAAAGATGTTCAGCTTGTCGGTATTGCCCATATCGAGGGTCATGGACGCGGCGAAGAATTCCACCGGATGGTTAGCCTTCAAATAGGCGGTCTGATACGCCAGCAGGGCATAGGGCGCCGCATGGCATTTGTTGAAACCGTACCCGGAGAATTTATTGATCTGCTCGAAAATCAGCTCGGCCGTCGCTTCCGGAACGCCCCGCGCAACCGAGCCGTCGATGAAGTTTTTGCGCTGCGCCTCCATCTCCGACTTGATCTTCTTGCCCATGGCCCGGCGCAAAATATCGGCGCTGCCGAGCGTATATCCCGCCAGTTCCTGCGCGATCTGCAGAACCTGTTCCTGATAGACCATGATCCCGAAAGTCTCGCTCAGTATCCCTTCCAGGGACGGATAGAAACAATCGACCGCCTCTTCCCCGTGCTTGCGCTTGATGTAGCTGGGAATACTGTCCATCGGCCCTGGGCGATACAGGGCGACCAGGGCGATAATGTCTTCGAAGCAGTCCGCTTTCATGCGTTTGAGCACATCTCGCATGCCCGACGATTCCAACTGGAACACGCCCACCGTGTCGCCGCGTCCCAACATTTCGTAGGTTTTGGTATCGTCGAGGGGGATACGCGCAAGCTCGACAGACTCACCGCGCTTGGCAATTAGTTCGCAGGTACGCGCCAAGACGGTCAGTGTCTTCAGCCCCAGGAAGTCGAACTTCATCAGGCCGGCGCTCTCGATGAATTTCATATTGAACTGGGTGACAGGCATATCCGAACGCGGATCGCGATATAGGGGCACCAATTCGTCCAGGCGGCGGTTCCCGATGACCACGCCGGCCGCATGGGTGGAGGCGTGGCGATAGAGCCCTTCAAGCTGCAAGGCGATGGCGAGCAAGCGGGCGACCGTATCGTCCTCCGCCCGCATCTCCTTCAGCCGCGGCTCTCCTGCGATCGCTTCGCGCAGGGTTACCGGGTTGGCCGGATTGTTGGGCACCAATTTGCAAATGCGATCCACCTGGCCATAGGGCATCTGCAGCACCCGGCCCACGTCGCGCAGCGCCGCCCGCGCCTGCAGTTTTCCGAAGGTGATGATCTGCGCCACGTGGTCGCGGCCGTATTTTTTCTGCACATAGCGGATGACCTCGTCGCGCCGGTCCTGGCAGAAATCCACATCGAAGTCCGGCATCGAGATGCGTTCCGGATTGAGGAACCGCTCAAAGAGTAGACCCCAGCGCAACGGGTCCAAATCCGTGATGGTCAAGGCCCAGGCGATGATCGAGCCGGCGCCGGAACCGCGCCCCGGCCCAACTGGAATACCCTGCTGTTTCGCCCATTGAATGAAGTCGGCGACGATCAGGAAATAACCGGGAAAGCCCATTTGCTCGATAACGCCCAGTTCATAATCCCGCCGCTCCTCGTAACGTCGCGTCTCGGCGGCGCGCGCCGCCTCGTCCATGTCCGGTGTGAGCACTTGGGCGTCCAAGCGCCACCGCAGGCCGGCCGAGGCGCGGCTGCGCAATTCCTCGGCCTCCGTGCGACCTCCCTCGGTGGGAAAGGCCGGCAGAATCGGCTGCACTACTTCGGGGAAATAGGCGCAGCGGCGCGCGATGACTAGGGTATTGGCCGTTGCCTCGGGCAGGTCGGCGAAAAGCGTCAGCATCTCCGCCGCGCCCTTGAAACGATGCTCCGGCGTTAGACGCCGCCGGTCACGCTCGCCCACGTACGAGCCCGCGGCAATACACAGCAGCGCGTCATGTGCATCGTAAAGTTCGGCGTCGGCGAAAAATGCCTCGTTCGTCGCCACCAGGGGCAAATCGTAGGTATAGGCTAGATCGATCAGCCGCCCCTCGATACGCGACTCCTCGGGCACGCCGTGGCGCATGATCTCTACATATAGGCGGCCCGGGAAAATCTTGTTCAGCGCATCCAAATGCGCCTCCGCCGCCTCGAATTGGCCCTCCAACAAGCAGCGGCCGACCGGTCCCATCGGCCCACCGGTCAGGGCGATGAGGCCGGCGCCATGCGCCTCGAGATCGGCTATGCCGACTTGCGGGGGCTCGCCCGGATCGGTCTCTAGGAACGCGTGCGAGACCAGCTTCATGAGATTGCGGTAGCCCTGCTCGTTTTGCACCAAGACCACGATGGAGTCGGGCGTCGGGCGTATGCCAGTGCCGGCCACACCCTCCGCCTCCTCGCGGCGCAGACCGATCTGGCAACCGATGATCGGCTGCACACCAGCGGCCTTGGCGGCGAAAGCGAACTCCAGGGCGCCGAAGAGATTGTTGGTATCGGTCACCGCTACCGCCGGCAT
>Ga0114931_10002445_pt1 | contig 23621 bp, 17 predicted proteins | sample 2SBtaG_FD_89579 | JGI IMG/M metagenome (GOLD analysis project Ga0114931, IMG submission 89579) | Deep subsurface microbial communities from Kolumbo volcano to uncover new lineages of life (NeLLi) - 2SBTROV14_V59a metaG | ecosystem: Environmental > Aquatic > Marine > Volcanic | place: Kolumbo... | reverse complement strand
GGAGCAATTCAAAACGCACCATGGATACGCCTTCACGGCGTTGGCGCCGGGCCAGGAGCGGATAGCGTTGGTGGCGCGCGATCTGTTCATGCAGCAAGCGGCTCAAGCGGGTCAGATCCGGGGCCGGTGAATCTTTGGCGGGCCGGCCGCCGTCGATTGTATCGACGCTGTTCTGCTCGACAGCCGTCGCCGCGGCGCCGGCCGAGGCCAGGTCGATAGCGGGACGCACCACGAGAGATCCGGCAGCGCGAGGCAGCCCGGCCGTGGGCGCGCTCGCTAGTTGCTCCCGGCCCGGAGGATTCGCCGTCGCGGTCGTGGCAACCCGGATGGGTTTCGACCGCGTCCGCGAACGTGACGCGTGCTTTTCAATCCCACGGGGCGTGGCCGCCGGGGCCGATACGGCAACCGTTGAAGTCCGCTCGGCGGTTGCAAGTTTTTTCCTCGGTGCCACGCGGCGAATGTCCGTTCGTCGCGCCTTTGCATGCCGAACCGGCCGCGGCAACGCGCCGCGCAGGGCGGTATGACGGGGTTTGACCTCCACCGGCGCGGCGGCGTTCGGTTGGGGTCCGGTCGCTGGTGCGGGACCGGCCACGGGGTCCGGAGCCAAGGCCATTACCGGTAAGTTCGGCGCCGATTTCACCGGGAGGCGGGGCGTGGCGACCGGCGCCACTGCCGTGGATATCCGGTCAGCGGAGGGCGCCACGCTTTCAGGCGCGCCGGCGCGGCGTTGCGGACCGGCGTTGAGTCGTACCTCGATCGGCCTCGGCGCCGCCCGGAGGTGCTCGCCGGCCGGCGGCGGCCAACCCCATAGCAGCGCTACGTGCACGGTCAGGGAGGCCCCGAGGGAAACCCTCAGCTTGTTGGATCGGATCAGCTTGGCGTACATCGTCACGTTAGTTCGTTGTTTCAGAAGTCCCGCTTCAGTTCGATCATGAAATTGCGTTCGGGCGCCGGTAAGAAGGATTTCACCGGGGTCGCGGCAAAGGTCGGTGGGGTGAAGATGGTGGCGCGCGAACCGAAATCACTGTATTTCCTGTCCAGCAGATTGTTGATCCGGGCCGCCAGCCGCCATCCCCGGTAACGATAGGCGGCGGCGAGGTTGACCACGGCATAGCCGGGGAAGGGGTCGAGCACCTGATCGAAATCCCCGGAAAACACCCGGTTGCTGATGCCCAGCAACTCGGCATGAAAATCGAGGCGCGGGGTAGCTCGATAATCGGCGGCGAAGCGCAGGGAATGTCTGGCGACAAAGGGGATCCGTTTGCCTGAATTCGGGCCGGAGATCAATTTGCCGTGGGTGTAGCTGTAGTCACCACTCAGATCAACCTGGTCCGTGGCCTGCACCCGCAGGCCGGCAATCAGGCCGTCGCGGCGAGTGCGGGGAATGTTGGTGTTGGCGGGTACGCCGAAGGCACCGAGGCCGGGCACCGACGCGATCTCGTTGCGGATGTTCAGGCGGTAGAGCGTGGCACGGGCGTTGAAGCTGCGCTCGCGCCACTCGGCGCCGAATTCGTAAGACACCCCGGTCTGGGTTTTCAACAGCAGGCCGCCGGCCGGATCGGTGATTTCGTCGACCTTGGCGAAACGGAAATTCTCGTCCCGGCGGGCGAACAATCGCCACGCCGGAGCGGGGCGGAAATTCAGTCCCAGTTCGGTTACGAACTGGTGCTCGCCATGGTTTAGGCCATTGAAAAAGGGGCAGGGGGGAAAGGCGCAGGCGTTGAGCAGATCGTTGTCCACGGTGGCGCGGCGCGCGCCGACGGTGGCCGTCAGTCGAGGTGCAATCGGAACCACGGCCTGGCCGTAGATCCCGGTGATCTTTTGATCGTTTTTCTGCAGGCCGAGTTGCGAGGACAACCGGTAATTGGAATTTTCCCAATCGTAGCCCAGGGTCAGCAGCAGATCCCCGTAGGCGAGCGGAAAAGCACCGATCAGGCGTGGCGCAAATGTCTCGACTTTACGGTTCTGGGCGCTGGGCCGTGAGAGGAAGGTGCGAAAACTCGACCGGAAATCCACCCGTACTTCCCGATGCGTGGCCTCGGCTTCCAGTGCCAGGTAGTCGCTTAGGTTTTGCTTGACACCGGCGCGCAGCACCGTGGTGTCGGTGTTGACGAAATCGTTGGCGAATGGGATCGGGGACTGACGCCGGTCCGCGGCGAGTTCACCCTCGAACAGACTCCCCGGAGTCGACAAGTCTTCATCGATTTGCTGAAACTCGGCGAACACGCTGCCGCTGGCGTACTCGTAGCCGAGTTGCCCGAATACATTGCGCAGATTCCGGTCATTGTGATCGCGGTAGTTCGAAGCGCCGCGGATCTCACCGGAGGCTCGGTAGAATAGCCCGGAGTCGAGCTTCTGACTGGCCAGTCCCTGAATGTTTCTCCGCGCGTAACTGCCGGCGCCGGCTTGCACCCGGGTACGCAATTCAGCGGGCTTGCGGGTGATGATATTGATCACGCCGCCGACCGCCTGGTCCCCGTACAGGGTGCCCGCGCTGCCCTGGACTATTTCGATGCGCTCCACGTCGCGCAGGGAAATGCTGTTCAGATCCGGCGGTGCGATATCGCTGTTATTGAGGCGCCGCCCGTCGAGCAGGATCAGGGTGTTGGCATTGGCCGATTCGCCGAAACCTCGCAGGCTGACGGAGGCCCGTGATCCGTCGCCGAACAAATCCGAGACCTGTACGCCGCCGCGGCCGCGCAGCACCTCGACGATATCGCTCGCACCGCTCGCCTCGATATCCTGTCGATCGATGACTTCGATGCTGGCGGGAATGCTCAGCGCGCTCTCCTCGTGGCGCGCGCCGCTGACCACGACGTCCTTAATCTTGACGCTTTGCGCGGCGCTGAATCGCACACCCCCAAACAGCACCAGGAACGCCATCACCAAGTGTGGTCTCGGATCCCGGTAGCACATTAGAACCCCCCCTGCGTACCCGCCGTACGCACAGTGATGAACACACACCAGGGAGAGACATCGCGGGTCGATCGACCACGCACTGCCACCCTCCGTGGCATGTACCTGACTGCGCCGTGGCCGGTCTCCGGACTCGTGAGCGGCGCCGAAGCACCCGGGGTTCGCCTTCCCGCGTTGTGTAAACGCAGTGGCCGGTTGAACCCGTTTCTCACCTACCGTTGCGGGGGCAGTGCCGGAATTGCGTCGCTCATGCGAGGCGCACCGGCTTCCCGTTTCACCCCTCGGAGGATCCTCCTCGGGGCACCAGAGGCAGTTGCCGGAGGAGTCTAGGGATAGCCAAGCGGGCCGTCAAGGCGCAGTCTTGTCCAATATGAAGTGAGTCTGGAGCGAGCTGTATCGGGATCGGTTTCCGTTCATGATGAAGGGATGCACGTAAATCGGGGTCAGACTCGAATTAACTTTAATTCGAGTCTGACCCCGATTTAAATTGGCGCGGCAAAGCGGTCTCGATGCGGTGGACGCGGGTGGATTACTGTTTCCGAATCAACGCTATCGACGCCAGACCTGCGGCCAGTGGCAGCGGTAGTGCCGGTCAGCGGTTGGGCGATGCCGAGTGGGGGTTTGGGTTGCGCATTGCTCGCGGGCGAACGGGCAGCGGGGGTGAAATTCGCATCCGTGCGGGCGGTCGAGAGGGCTCGGAGGCTCGCCGACCAATTCGATGCGGTTGAGTTGTGCGTCCGGATCGGGCTCGGGGTTGGCGGCGAGCAGCGCGAGCGTGTAGGGATGGTGGGGTGCTGCAAAGACTGCCCCCGTGGGGCCCTCTTCGACGAAACGCCCCAAATACATGATCGCCATGCGGTCGGCGACGTGGCGCACCACGTTCAAATTGTGGGTGATGATGAGGATACCGATCCCGAGCCGGTCCTGAAGCTTGCCGAGCAAGTTCAGGAGTTCGCCTTGAACCGACACGTCGAGGCCGGCGGTGGGTTCGTCGGCGAGCAGTAGCTTGGGATCGACGGCCAGCGCTCTGGCAACCCCGACACGGCGCGCCTGTCCGCCGGAGAGTTGGTAGGGGTAGCGGGAGGCGAAGTCAGCCGATAGCCCGACCATATCGAGCAGACGTATGGCCTCCTCGTCGAGATCGCGGTCCTTGAAATTGTGTATCTTGTAGGGCTCGGTGATCAGGGTTTTCACCGTGAGGCGCGGGCTCAGCGATCCCACCGGGTCCTGGAACATCATCGCGATATGGCGCCGTAAGGGGCGGAACGTGCCCTCGGCGAGACCGCGCAACTCCTGGCCCTGAAACCGGATCGAGCCCTCCTGCGCGTGGTAGAGTCCGGCGATCGCGCGCGCGAGGGTGGTCTTGCCTGAACCGCTCTCGCCCACAACCGCGAGGGTTTCGCCTTCGCTGACGGTCAACGAGGCGCCGGCGACGGCATCGACCCAGCGCTGCGCACCGAGGCGGAGGATCCCGGCGGATCCGGATCGCACCGAAAACCGTACCCGTAAGTCTTCGACTTCCAGCAGTGCGGCCATGGCTGCTTAGGGTCCTTCGAGTAGATGGCAGGCGCCGCCGTGTCCATCCCCGGCTTCGTGCCAGCCTGGCCGTTCGCATTGGCAGCATGCAATTCGATCCGGGCAGCGCTCGACGAAGATGCAGCCGGGCGGCACGCTGACCAGGTTCGGGATCTCGCCGGGGATGGTCGGCAGCTTGCCGGTGCGCTCCTTGATGCGTCCCGGATCGCAGTCGAGCAGGCTGCGGGTATAGGGGTGGATCGATTGGTGGAAGACGCTGCGTACGCTGCCGCGCTCGACCACTTCGCCCGCATACATCACCACCACTTCGTCGCATAACTTGGCGATCACCCCGAGATTGTGCGAGATGAACAGGATCGAGCAATCGTATTCGGTTTGCAGTGCCTTGAGTTTGTGGATGATTTGCACCTCGAGGGTCGCGTCGAGCGCGGTGGTTGGTTCGTCGGCGATCAGCAGGCCCGGCCGGGCCATCAGGGCCATCGCGATGGCAATTCGCTGGCGCATGCCGCCTGAAAATTCATGCGGGTATTGATCGAGGTGGCGCTCGGGGTCGGGAATTCCGACCTCGGCGAGCATCGCCGCGGCGCGGCGCCGTTTGGCGGCGCCGCTGATCCCGGTTCGGTACTGAATGTCGACCATCTGGCGACCGACCGTGAGCACCGGATTGTGGGCTTGCATGGGATCCTGAAACACCATCGAAATCGCCGTGCCGCGCAGTTCGCGCATCCGTTTCTCGGTGTTCCCGAGCAGATCTTCGCCCTGGAACAGAATCGTTCCCGATCGGATCGCCGCGTTGGGGGCGAGCAGACGAATGATGGCCGCAATCAGTGTGGACTTTCCGCAACCGCTCTCGCCCACGATGCCCACGATTCGCTCCTTGGGGACCGTGAAACTCACCTCGCGCAATGCCCGCAGGGCGCCCTGCGCGGTGGCATAGTCCACCGACAGGTCGCGAATTTCCAACAAGGCTTCGCGTGTGGACATTCGTGGTTAACGTTGTTTGCGCAGCTTCGGATCGACGACATCGCGCAGCGATTCGCCGAGGAAGGTGAATTCGAGGGTCGTCACGATCAGCGGAATGCCGCCGGCGATCACCAGCCACGGCGTGTTGCGGACCAAGGTGTAGCCGTCATTGAGGATCGCGCCCCACGACGGCGTCGGCGGTTTGACCCCCATGCCGAGGAAGCTCAGACCGGCTTCCAGGGCGATCACCGTCGGGATGTCCATCGATGCGAGCACCGCGAGCGGCCCCATGACATTGGGCAGCATGTGGACGGCGAGTATCCGCGGGGTCGATGCGCCCATCGAGCGCTCGGCGAGGATGAACTCGTTGCTCTTGAGCGCCAGGGTCTGGGTGCGCACCACGCGGCCGTAGGTCGGTATCGAGGTCACCATGATGACCACGATCACGGTCTGCAGCGACGGGCCCACCAGCGCCACCACCGCCAGGGCGAACATCACGGTCGGGAAAGAGCGCACCGTGTCGAGCAGTAGAACGATGAGGTTGTCGAGCCAGCGGGGCCCGAAACCCGCAATCATTCCCAAGACCAATCCGATCAGCAGCGCCCCGCCGATCGTCGGGAGCGCCACCTCCAGCGCCACGCGTCCGCCCATGATGACCCGCGACATGGTGTCGCGGCCGAGTTGGTCGGTGCCGATCCAGTGGGCGGCGGACGGCCCCTGCAGGCGGTCCATGATGTTGAGCGCGATCGGATCGTAGGGGGTGATCCAGTCCGCGGTGAGCGCGCCGAAGGCCACCACGGCAACGATCGCGAGCCCGGCGAGGCCCAACGGATCGCGCAACAGGTGGCTGAGGATGACACGCAATTCGCTCCGGGTCTTGTACGTCACCCTGTTGTCCTGCTAGCTCACGCTGCTCTTGACCCGCGGGTCGAGCAGTGCATTGACAATATCGGAAAGCGCCGTAGCGAGTACGAATACCAGCGTGCTGATCAGTACCGCGCCCATGACGATCGGATAGTTGCGGGTCGTGATCGAGTCGATCACGAGTTTTCCGAGCCCCGGCCGCGCGAAAACGATCTCGGTGAAAACCGCCGCCGACAGCAGGAAGCTGACGCCCACCCCGATCACCGTCACGGTCGGCAGGATCGCAATGCGCAGTGCGTAGCGGAAGGTGATCCAACGTTCCGGCAGCCCGAAGGCGCGGGCGGTACGGATGTGCGGTTCGCCCAACACTTCGAGCATCGAGGCGCGCGCCAGGCGCGCCACGTAACCGACCCAGCTCAGGCCGATCGCGAAGCTCGGCAGGACCAGATGATTGAGCTGATCGCCCCAATCTCCCGGCTCGCCGGCGCCGATCGCAGGGAACCAGCGTAGCGCAACCGCGAAGCCGAGTAGCGAATACAGCGCCACCACGAATGACGGCGCGGCGATGCATCCGACCGAAAGCACCGCCGTGATTCGATCGCCGAGGGTATTTCGGCGCACCGCCGAGTAGCATCCCAGCGCGATCCCCAGGGTCGCCGACCACAGGATCGAGGCGAGGATCAATTCCAGGGTATAAGGGACCTGTTCTAAAACAATGTCGGTGACCGAACGGCCCGAGAATACGTCGATGCCGAGGTCGCCGTGGAGCAGATTCGCGAAGAAGGTGAGCAGTTGCACCGGGAGCGGTCGATCGAGGCCCATCTGCGCCGTCAGCGCGGCCTTCATCTCCGGGGTGGCGCGCGGTCCGAGCATGATGCTCACCGGATCGCCCGGCACCAGATGGATGATGACGAACAGCACCGTCACGGCGACCGCCGCGGTCAGGCAGGCGAGCGACAGCCGTCTGAGCGTGTAGCCGAACATCGTGAGGATCGCGGTGCGGATCCAGGTGCCGGAGCAGGGTGTGCTCCGGCGCCTGGATTCAGGTGCTCAAGCCTTCTTGAAGTAGCGCAGCAGGGCGAGACCGTCCGGTCTCAGGGCCGGCTTGATCCGGTCCCGGTAGATGACGGGCGTCGCCTCATGGGTGATGAAGCGATAGGCGCCCGATGCCTCCATGAGATCCTGGGCCTTGCGATACATTGCGGCTCGTTTGTCCGGATCGGATTCGACCATGGCCTGATTGACCAAGGAGTCGAACTTATCGGAGCGGAATCGCTCCCAGTTCCAGATCCCGACCTGGGCCTTGGTGAACCAGGCGGTTGCATAGTAGGGATCCGGGGTCATCGAGAATCGATTCAGGATCAGCTCGATGTTCTTCCAGCGATTGCCGGATTTTTCCTCCCCCAGCGTCCAGAATTCGCCCGCCTCGTGGAGGTTGATGGCGAGGTCGATCCCGATCTGCTTGAGAGTTGCCTGAATGACCTGGGCCGCGGTGACGTTGGTCTGCTTGTTCAGCACGTCCAAGGTCAGCTTGACGTTTTTCTCACCGGACTCCGCGAGCAGGCGGCGGGCGTGCTTGAAATCGGCCTTGGGCGGGATCGGGTCCTTGTCGCGGTGCCCGAGCAGGCCCGGGGCGATGATTCCGGTCGCGGGTTTGGCGGCCCCGAAGTAGGCCGCCTGCAAGATCGACGGGACGTCGATTGCGTACTGAATGGCCTGACGCAGCTTCTTGTTCCCGAGCTTCGGGTTATCCAGATTCATCCCCACCCACACATAGTAAAGCGAGGGGTACTCCGCGACGGTGCTGTGCGCCGGTGGATTCGCCTTGAGGCGTTTGAGCGAGCCGAGACTCACCCGCGTGAAATCGAGCTCGCCCGCTTCGAAGGCAATCTCGGCGGTGTTCTCGTCGTCGATCGGCAGGATTCGGATCTCATCGAAATCGGGCTTGGTGCCCTTCCAATTCGGATTACGCTCCAACACGGTTTTTTGCTTGGCCTGCCAACTCTTGTGCCGGTAGGGTCCCGAGGTAGCGACCGGTTTGGTGCCGATCCGGCCACCGGCCTTCAGCACCGCCTTTTTCGAGACGATGTTGCCGGTGATGTAGGGCAGGGTGATGCTCCACAGCGGTTGGAAAGGCTTCTTCAGTACGATCACGCCTTCGCGCTCGCCGCTGACCTCGACGTGGTCGAGCGGACCCCAATCGGGTTTGTTGGTTGATTTCAACTCGGGATCGACAATCCGCTCGAAGGAGAACTTGACGTCCTCCGCGGTCATCGGGCCAAAACCATCGCTGAATCCGATGTCATCGCGCAGGGCGAATTTGATGTGGGTCGGATCCGACTGCTCGATCATCGTCGCGGCATCGAGTTGCCAGCCCCATTTGCGCCCCGGCTTGTATTGGATGAGCTTGTTGTAGATCGGCGCCTGAATCAGCTCATCGGCAACACCCTGCGAGAAGGCCGGATCGAGGCTCTTCATATCGGCGTAGGTGCGTACCTTGAGGGTGCTGCCGGACGCCGCCCACGATACGCGCGGCAATCCGGCGCTCAGCGCCGCGCTCGCGCCGAGTGCCGACGCCCCTTGCAGGAATCGCCGGCGGGGTAGCCGGCCGGATAAGGATAGTTTGATCCACTGGATGTTCTTCTTGCTCATGATCTCCTCCTCGGTTATTGCACACCTTTTAGCAACACGGAATGCGTCGTGACATGCGCCATTCGCTCACGCGTCGGGCGACAAGTCAAATGCCGTCGCGCGGAATCGCTTCATTCCAGTCCTTTTCGGAGGTGAGACGCTCCCCCTCGTAGGCCTCGAGCCGCGCCTCGAGGTGAAAATGGGTCGCGTCGCTCCACATCCGGCCGCGGGTCTCGGTGCGCACCTGCCATGCGTCGCGGCCCAGGGTGTGGGTCCACGCGGCGCGTGCTTCTGCCGAGAGCGGATCGTGCGGTCGGATGCGGAAAGTTTGCCGCACATGGCTACCGGTTTCGAGCCCGTGCGCGGGATCCCGGGTGGCGCCGAAATCGTCGAAGGTTTCGATAATGCGGGTCCCGTCCGCGGCGTCGTTGATCTCGCGGCGCTCGCTTGCCGGCGAGCGGAGTTGCTCGCGGGCCGGCGTCGGGCCTTCCGGCGGCGGTGCGAATTCAACGCTTTCGTCGAGCGCGCGCGGCGCGCGTACCGGGAGGTTCAGTCGACTGCGTCCGGCCCGTACCCGCAAGGTGACCGGTTGAGGACTCGGCCACAGCATCGGCCAGTAAGTCGTGGACAGGGCCAGCCGGATCCGATGTCCGGGTGGAAAGGCATAAGCCACATCGTTGAGAGCAAAACGTACCCGGTACCAGTTTCCAGGCACCAGCGGCTCGGGGCGCGCAGGGCCGTCACGGTGGCAGAGGTTGAGCGGTCGCCAAGTCACGCGCGCCGAGGCGCCGTCCGGCTGCACGTCGCAGAGGCGCGCCGCGACCAGGGCCACGGGTCGATCACTAGCGATCTCGAGTTCGAGTTCCGGCCCACCGAGGATCTCGAGGCGCTCGGCGAGTGGCTCGCTGTCGAAACACAGCGAGCGCCCGTCGTCGACGCGCTGATCGCCGGGCATCTCCGCGCCGACCCGCATCCCCGGACAGAAGCTGCCGCACGCAACGCCGGTGTCCTGTGGCGAGCAGATCTCCAGCGTGCGGGTCGCGCCCGCGCGCGGCCCGAGTTCACCGGCGTTGAGGTGCAGCACCCGCTGTTCAATCCCGTCCGCGGGCCAAAACGGCTCGCCGATCCAGCGGCCCTGGCGCGTCGTGTACGCCTCGCAAGGCGGCATCGCGTCCGCCATGAAGACCCGGTAGGCGGGCACTTCCATGGCCCCGTTGTCGAGGTTCTTTAGCCATCTGTCCCACCAGCGCAGCGCCTCGCCCAGGAAGTCGCTCGCGGGACCGTTATGGGCGAGATTGGGATATTTGTGCTCCCAGGGTCCGACGATTCCGCGGCATGGCGACTCGAGGTTCGCGAGCAACCGCGGCACGGCGTTGGTGTAGGCGTCGGCGCAGCCGCCGACCGCCAGCACCGCGGCGCGGATCGCGCTGTAGTCCTCGCACACGGAGCCGTGTGCCCAGTAGGCGTCACGATGCAGGTGGCGGAGCCAGTTGGCGGCGAGCAGCGGCATCCGTTGCAGTTGCTCCAGCCACATTTCGCGCCACCGCTCGCCGACCACCTGCGGGTCGGGGGGGCGCGAGGAATAGCCAAGCATCTGCTGCGACCAGCCCAGGTTGTCATTGAGCAGACATCCACCCATGTAATGGATGTCGTCGGCGTAACGATCGTCGGTCGAGCACACGGTCACGATCGCCTTGAGCGGCGCAGGGTCGAGCGCCGCGATCTGCAAGGCATTGAAGCCGCCCCAGGAGATGCCGATCATGCCGACCGCGCCCGAGCACCAGGGTTGACGCGCGATCCAGTCGATCACTTCCGTGCCGTCGGCGAGCTCTTGCGCGCTGTACTCGTCCTCCATGAGCCCCTCGGAGTCGCCGTTGCCGCGGATATCAACCCGTACGCAGGCATAGCCGCGGGCGGCGAAAGTCGGGTGGGTGATTTCGTCGCGAACCGCGGTGCCGTCGCGCTTGCGGTAGGGCAGATACTCGAGGATCGCCGGAACCGGGGTTTGCTCGGCGGTGATGGGTAACCAAATGCGAGCCGCCAGGCGGCAGCCATCGTGCAGTGTTATCCAGGTGTTCTCGATTGTTCGAATATCGACCTTCGTGGTTGCGTGCATGTGTTCCACCTACTGCTGCGGCCGGCACCTGACTGTTATCATCGTTGGCAGCGTCGCATGGATCCGGGTGGTGCACAACGGGACACGGGTCACGGATGCCGGTAGGCGGTTGCGCCGGCGACGATTGTTTCTTCGACGCGGATATCTTTGAGACCGCCGAGGTTGTGCAGGGGATTCTCGGACAGGATCACGAGATCGGCGCGCTTGCCGGGTTCCAAGGATCCCCGTTCATGCTCTAGAAAAACTTGCCATGCCGCGTCGATGGTGTGCGCGCGCAGTGCTTCTCCGGGTGTGATGCACTGTTCCGCGCCGAGACGCCTTCCCGCCGCGGTGAGGCGGTTCACCGCGCACCACATGAGGTGCAGGGGTCGTGTCGGGGTGACCGGGGTGTCATTGTGCAGGGTGAACCGCACCCCGCGCCGCACGGCCGAGCGCGCCGGATTGATCCGCGCGGCGCGTTCGGGACCGAGGAACTCCGCGTAATGGCGATCGCCCCAGAAATAGACGTGCGCGGAAAAAAAACTGACCGACGCACCGAGGCCGGCGATCCGATCGAGTTGATCATCGCGCAGGGTCTGGCCGTGGATCAGGGTGTGGCGGTGATCCGTGCGCGGGTGCTTGTCCAACGCATCTTCGAGGGCATCGAGCACCCGATCCGCGGCGGCGTCGCCGTTGGCGTGGGTATGGATCTGCAACCCCGCTTCGTGGAGCGCGAGAAAACGGCGCCGGAACTCCGCCGGCGCGACCATCGGATGGCCGCAGCACGCCGGATCGCCTCGCCGTACGCGATGATAGGGGTGGCTCAAGAAAGCGGTTCGGGTCTGGAAGGCGCCGTCGGCGAAGAGCTTGCGCGGCCCGAGGCGTAAACGGCCCGCGGACGGAAAGTCGATACCCGGCCGCCCCGCGGAGAGCGCCGGCTCAAGCTCTCCCGCCGGGAGCACCATGACATCGATCTCGGCGTCCCCGGCGTGCGCGATCGCGGCGAAGCGGGGCAGTAGTTTCGCGGTCGCCCAGGCGTTCTGCGCGAGGGTCACGCCGTTCGCCAGATATTCGCCGGCGGCGACCGCGAAGGCGCGGCGAAAGCGCTGTGCATCAAGCGCGAAATCGGTGTCGCCCATCGCCCCCAGGGCCGGGATGCCGTCGAGCAATCCGTCGGGTGCACCGCCGTCCGGATCGTGGCCGAAGCGTCCGCCAACGGGGTCCAGGGTGGCACGCGTCCCACCGCGATGGCACAGCGCGAGGGTATTGGCGGCGCCCGCGTGGCCGGAGGCGTGCAGCACCAGGATCGGATGCCGGCGCGACACGCCGTCGAGTTCCGCGCGGGTCGGAAAGCGGCGCTCCGCGATCCCGGTCTGGTCGAACAGCGCTCCCAGCACCCACTCTCCCGCGGCGGTCGTCGCCGCCTTGGTCGCAAGACGGTCGAACAGATCGCTCAGGGTCACGCAATCGCCGAGAGGCGGGCTTGAAAGATCAACGCGATAGAGGGCGTTGAGGCCGGAGTCCGGAAAATGGCCATGCGCATCGATGAAACCGGGAAGCAGCGTGCGGCCGTGCAGGTCAATCCACTCGGCGTTGCCGCGGACGGCCGCTTCGACCTCGGCCCGGCTGCCCACGGTGAGGATCCGTCCGTCCGCTACGGCGAGCGCCGCGGCGGTTGGCATCGTCGGGTTCATGGTCAGTAGGTCGCCGCCAACAAAGACGGTGGTGGCGGTTGGCATGGCGGATCTCCGGCAACGGCGACGACGCGCAATAGTGGCGGCCGGCGGTCGTTGGCGCAAGCCGTGTTCACGGCAGAGGCGGTTTAAATCGGGGTCAGACTCGAATTATTAAATCGGGGTAATTATTAAATCGGGGTCAGACTCGAATTAAAGTTAATTCGAGTCTGCCCCCGATTTACGCCGATTTACGACCCCGATTTAACCCCGCCGACCCCGATTTACCGATTTACTCATAAAACAAGGGGCTCGTTCGTACGTTCACTGTCGAGAACGTTATTTGCGGTCCGTAGTAGAGGCCACCTATCTCGCGCGACTGGAGTTGCGCGCACTCGAACTTGAATCCCTTGTAGCATTTTTCGAGGCAACGAGAGTTGGTATGTCGGACGGGCGCGATCGTGACGCGTCCGGATTTCTGCGCATAAATTTCGCCTGCCCGCGCGCGCTTCTCGCGGACGCCTGTGGTTGGTTGGAGATAGGGCGCTGAAAGTAAGGGTTCGAGATCGGGGCGCAGGCTGAAACGGCCTTGTTTTCGGATCTGGTAATGTGTAACCTGCGCGTTAACCCATTACTACCGGCGTGAAGAACCCGATGGCAAGACCGCAGGCACCCCGGGAATTCGACGGTCTGGCCCAAATCGCCGGCCACTCTGCCCTGGATTTTCTGAACACGGTCAAATACCGGGGACGCGCGCAGCCCGGTGACCGCCTGAACAGCTTTGCCGACATTGTCAGATGGGCGCATCTGGCCGGGCTGATCACGTCGCCGGAAGGTGCACGGCTGGAAAGGGTTTCGCCCGATACGGCGGCGCGGCTCTGTGGTGAGATCGTCGCGCTGCGCGAGCAGGCGCGCCGCCTGTTTCCGCGCGCCGATGCCAGGAACGATGTCAGGGCCGCTGCCGATGTAGCGCGGGAAATCTCGGCGCTGCGCCCGGTGGCGCGGATCGACCCGAAGAGCGGCGCGCTCAGCCGCCATATCCCATTGAACGGGCCCGAAGACCTGAAGGCGCGCATCGTCGGGGCTCTGGCCGAGCTTCTGGAACAGCGTCCAGGCCTCGCCATCAAATCCTGCGAAGGCCATGATTGCGATTGGCTGTTCATCGACCACAGCAAGGCCAAACGGCGGCGCTGGTGTGATACGCGCATCTGCGGCAACGCCGCGCGGGTGCGGCGCCACCGGGATGCACGAACGGGTGCAAAACAAGGGCTGCGCCATGGCTGAATTCGAATTCATCGTGATCGGCGGCGGCTCGGCGGGCATGGCGCTGGCAGCGCGGCTGTCGGAAGCCGGTCGACAGACCCTGCTGCTGGAGGCCGGCCTCGAGCGTCTGAAGCCGTGGGATTTCTGGAAAGTGTCGATGCCTGCCGCCTATTCCTACGTGTTTCGGAATCCGGCAACCAACTGGATGTATGAAGGCGAGCCGGAGCCCACCTTGAACGGCCGACGCATGTACCAGCCGCGCGGCAAGGTGCTGGGTGGGTCGTCGGCGATCAACGGCATGGGCTATCTGCGCCCGCATCCGGCGCTGTTCGACCGCTGGGTTGCCGAGGGCGCCGAGGGCTGGGGCTGGAACGAGGTGCTGCCCTTTTTCAAGCGGCTGGAAAACTGGCGTGGCCCGGCGGACCCGCTGCGCGGCACCGACGGGCCGGTTGAGATTACCAAGGGCCCGTTTGATTGCGTCTATTACCCCGCCTTCATCGAGGCGGGAAAACAGGCGGGATTTGCCGTCTCGGACGACCTGAACGGGACCGAAAATGAAGGTTTCGGCCATTTTCAGATGAATGTCGAGGCGGGAACCCGCGCGTCGACCGCCCATGCCTATCGCCGCCACGTTGCCGACCGGGCGCGTCTCACGATCCTCGGCGGCGCGCTGGTGCGACGGATCGTGATCGAAAAGGGCCGCGCCACCGGGGTTGAGTATCTGCGCCGTGCCAAAGTGGAGGCCGCGCGCGCCTCCGGCGAGGTGATCCTGTCCGCCGGTGCATTCAACTCGCCGCAAGTCCTGATGCTTTCGGGTATCGGCCCCGAGGATGAACTGGCACGGCACGGCATCGCTCCAAGCCAGATCCTTCCAGGCGTCGGACAAAACCTGCAGGACCACCCGATTCTCTACCCGAAATACCGCTCGCGCCGCAATGACAGCCCGATCCGCTATCAACGGTTCGACCGCAAGGCGCGGGTGGGGCTGCAATGGCTCCTGACCCGCCGGGGCCCGGGGGCGACGAATTACATGGAGGCGGCGGCATTCTTGCGCTCGGGGCCGGAGGCGCCCTATCCGGATATCGAGTTCCAGTTCTGCCCGCTGGTCATCGACCATGCCAAGGGCGGCGCGCTGAAGACTCATGGCTGGAGTAATTCCTGCGGCCCGGTGGCGGTCGAGGGAAGGGGCTGGGTCAAGCTGCGCTCGGCCGACCCGCTGGCGCCTCCGCGTATCCTGTGCAATTTCATGTCCACCGATCACGACATTGCCATGATGCACCGGGCCTTTGAACTGAACCGCGAGGTGATGGCGCAACCGGCCATGCGCGCCCTGATGGAGGACGAGATCGAGCCCGGTTTCCAGGTCAGGTCCCGCGCAGACATCCACGCCTACATGCTTGACCATGTGGCGGGCGACTATCATCCGGTCGGCACATGCAAGATCGGTGCGCCCGATGACAAGATGGCCGTCGTCGACCCGGCGTTGCGCGTTTATGGCGTTGACGGGCTGCGGGTGTCCGATGCCTCGGTGATGCCGGTGATCACCAACGCCAACACCAATTCCACCAGCATCATGATCGGCGAACGGACCGCCGATCTGGTGCTGAACGCCTGACGAAGGGAGAGAGACATGAGCAACCGATACACATTGCTGGGCGCACCGACGAGTGCCGGGGCGCACGCGCCGGGGCAGGAAAAGGCACCGGCAGCGCTGCGCGCGGCCGGGCTGTTGGAGGCGTTTCGGACGGCGGGCATTGACGTGGAGGATGCCGGAGACTTGCCGCTTCTGCGCTACAAAGCCGACCCCTCCAGCCCGCGCGCACGCAATGTCGCAGAAGTGGTCGCCAACGCGCGGCTGGTTGCGGACGTCGTGGAAAGAACACTGTCCGGCGGTGGAAAATACATCGTCATTGGCGGCGATTGCACCAATGCCGTGGGTGCGGTGGCGGGAGCCACGCGCGACACTTCCCTACGCAGCGGCGTGATCTATTTGGACATGCACGGCGATCTGAACACACCTGCGACCGTCAGTTCCGGCGCGCTCGACTGGATGGGCGTGGCGCATATGCTGGGCGCGGAAGGGACAGTGCCCGAATTTGCCCGCCTTGAGGGCCGCAGCCCGCTCTTGCAAAACGATCAGATCGTCTTTCTGGGCTGGGATTATCAGGGCTCGAACTCGGACCCGGAACGCGAGGCGATGATTCGGCGCCGCCTTGGGGTGGTATTCCTCGACGAATTGAGGGCCGATCCAGCCGCCGCCGCGAAGCGGGCGCTCGATATGCTTGGTCCGGTGGACCGACTGCTGGTGCATTTCGATGTGGACGTGATCGACTTCGCCGAATGCCCGCTCAGCGAAAACTACCGCCACGGCGAGGGCTGCACATTGGACCAGGCGTTGGCGTCACTCTCCGCTCTGGCCTCTTCCCCCGGGGTTTCCGGCATAACCGTTGCCCAGATCAACCCGGACCACGGTGAGGAAGAACAGGCGACGCTGAGGCGGTTTTCTGACGGTTTCGCCAGGGCTTTGCGGCCTAACGGCGCTGCGTATGAGTCGGGCTAAATCGAGGCTAAATCGGGGTCAGACTCGAATTAACTATAATTCGAGTCTGACCCCGATTTGCGCGCGGGCCGATCGACAAGGTGTCGACGAGTTCGCCGGTGCAAATGCGTCGCATACACGGCTGGGTTGGAACGACCTCGCACGATTACGCGAGGCCTGCGCCTGAGAACGGCTCATACGCCCAAATACCGTTGCAAGGCCTCCGGCCGGGAGCGCAACTCGGTCGTGCTGATGGTTTCGACGTTGCGCCCGGTCTCGATGAAGACCACGCGATCGGCGACCGAGAGCGCCGCCTCGACCCGCTGTTCGACCAGCAATACCGCCATGCCTTCGTCTCGCATCCTCACGATCACCTTGCGAATCGTTTCGACCATCGAAGGCTGCAGGCCCTCGGTCGGCTCATCTAGAAGGAGCACGCGCGGGCGTACGCACAGCGCCCGCGCCGTGGCCAGCATCTGCTGTTCGCCCCCGGACAGGGTTTGCGCCCTTTGCCGCAAGCGCTCGCGCAGGCGCGGGAAAAGACTCAGGATGCGCTCCAGCGTCCGCGGGTCGCTGCCACGGGTCAGCATCCCGATTTGCAGATTCTGGGCCACGGTAAGCTCGGAAAACAGCCGCCGCCCCTGCGGGACATAGCCGATCCCCAGGCGCGGAACCTTATAGGCGGGAAGGCGGCCCAGATCGGTGCCGTCGAGCCGGATGTGCCCCGCCGCGAGCGGCAACAGCCCCATGATCGCCTTCATCGTGGTGGTCTTGCCGGCGCCGTTGCGGCCCAGAAAGCAGACGATTTCACCGGCTCCGACGCGGAGCGTCAGACCGCGCAGGATCCGCGCCGCGCCATAGGCGACGTCGATGCCGTCGACCTCCAGCATCAACCGGTCCCCAGGTACGCGGTCTGGACCGCGGCGTTGGAATGAATTTCGCTCGGGCTGCCCTCGGCAAGCACCGCGCCGAAATCGAGCACGGTGATCCGTTCGGCGAGGTCCATGACCACGCCCATATTGTGCTCGATCAGCAGGATCGTGGTTTCCGGCGCCAGATTCCGGATCAACGACTTGAACGCTTCGATCTCGCTGTCGGCCAGACCCTGGGTCGGCTCGTCCAGGATCAGCAGGCGCGGCCTTTGCGCCAGGCCCATGGCGATTTCGAGCAGGCGCTGGTGACCATAGCTCAGATTGCCCGCGATCTCAGTCGCGTGATCGGCGAGCCCCACCCGCTCCAGTGCCGCGCCAACCTCCGCCGCGACCGCGTCGCCGTGCAGTCGGCGCCGGGCGGCCAGCGCCACGTTTTCCGCAAGCGTGAGTCGCAGGAAAATCGAGGTGACCTGGAAGGTATAGGCCATCCCGAACGCCACCCGCCGATGGGCGGGAAGATGGGTGATGTCCCGGCCATCGAATTCCACCCGTCCCGCGGAGGGCGCAATGGAACCGATCAACATCGAGACAAAGGTGGTCTTGCCCGCCCCATTGGGACCGATCAGCGCGCGGATCTGGCCCTCGGGCAGATCGAAATCGACAGCGTGAACCGCACACAAGCCGCTGAAGTCACGTCCCAGCCCATGGGTGGACAGGAGCGAGGTCACGGCAGCCAGCCCCACAGACGGCGGCGCAGTTCGCCGGCCATCCCCTGCGGGGCGAACAGCGTCAGCAGCACCAGCACGACCCCGGCGATCAGCATGTAGGCGGTGGTGATGCCGCTGGTGAGGTCGATCAGGTAGAACATGAAGAGGGTGCCCAGGAATGGTCCAATCACGGTGCCGGCGCCTCCCAGCAGCACCCACAGCAGCGGGAAAATGGAATATTGCACGGTCGCGAATGTGGCCCCGGCATAGCCGAACAACAGGCCGTAGGTCGCCCCCGCGGCGGCCGAGATGGTGCCCGAGATCACCACTGCCGCCAGTTTGTAGCGAAACGCGTCATAGCCCAGCAGACGGGTGCGTTGCTCGTTTTCGCGGATCGCGACGAGTACCCGACCGGCCGGTCGCCGCACCAGCCACAGCGTGGCCAGGAGACAGGTCGAGAACAGCACCAGCGCGGCAAGGTAGCGGTTGACGGGATCGCTCAGGTCGATGCCCGCCAGTACCCGCTGGGCCGGCTGGATCACGAAGCCCTCGTCACCGCGGGTATAAGTGCCGAACAGCAGGATGGTCAGGTGCCCCGCCTGCGCAAACATCAGGGTGACGATCATGAAGGCGACACCCGCGGTGCGTAGCGCAAGCATCCCCGCCACCAGCGACACCAGGACCCCCGCGGCGATGCCCGCCGCCAGCGCCGGCGCGGGCGAAAAACCGAAGTGCAGGATGCTCAATCCCATGCCGTACAAACCGGCGGCGAAGAACAGCGCGTGCCCGAGGCTCAGCAGACCGGTGTAACCGAACAGAATGTTGTAGCCGATCGCGTAGCTGGTCAGCACCATGATCCGGGCAAGATTGCCGTGGTGATAGGCGGGCAGGATGAAGTTCATCGCCAACAGTAGCGCGATGAGTCCCCCGTGCAGGGTAACGACCTTGACCTGTTCGCTCATCGTGCGCGGGCGCCGAACAGGCCGCCGGGGCGGAACACCAGCACGAAAGCCACCAGCAGCGTGGCGATGATCTTGGCCAGGGTCGGCGAAAAGAACACCGAGATGATGCCCTCGCTCATTCCGATCAGCAGCGCGGCGGCGACGGTTCCGCGCAGGCTCCCCAGCCCGCCGATGATCACCACGATGAACGAGAGCAGCAGCGCATCGCCCCCCATCAGATAATGCGCCTGCCGGATCGGCACGATCAGCACGCCCGCCAGTGCCGCCAGCGCGGCGCCGATGCCGAACACCAGTGCATAGACCCGTTCCACCGGAATACCGAAGGCTAGCGCCATATCGCGATCGAGTTGCGTCGCCCGCATCACCAGGCCGATCCGGCTGCGCGCCATCAGCGTCCGAATCCCCAGCAGCACCATCACCGCGGCGCCGATCACGAACAGCTTGTACGAGGTCGTGCTGAGGCCCCACGGCCAGAACAGGCGCAGCCCACCGTCGCTGAACTCCAGCCACGGCAGTGCCATACGGGTGTTGAAGGGCGGCTGGACCGGGCGCGCCTCCGGGCCATAGGTCATCAACGTGGCTTGTTGCAGGATGTAGAGCAGCCCGATGGTGGCGACGATGGTCCGCTCGGGGTCATAGTCCAGCCGTCTGAGGATGATCACATCGGCGCCAATCGCAATCGCCCCCACCATCAGCGGCGCGAAAACCAGCGCCAGCACGAAGCCCGACGCCGCGTGTCCGCCGGCGAGAGAAGCCAGCCACCAGGCCAGCACCGCGCCCAGCATGTAGAACTCGCCGTGCGCCACGTTGACCACCCGCATCACCCCGAACACCAGGCTCAGCCCGACCGCCATCAACGCCAGAACCGCCGCCGTCACCGCGCCCTCCAGCACGGCCAGCATCAAATGGGGTCCGAATTCCATCGACCGTCCTTGCAGGTCACGGCCCCGGGTGGCGCCCGGGGCCAACGGATCAGAAAGCTTGCTTGGTGTAATCCACCTCGTCGGGATACAGCGTATCCGCGATCGGCGCGGTATGGGCGACGATCAGCTTGCCGTTGGTGACCTTCGAGATGTATTGCGGCCCGAACACCTGATGGGTCTTGCCGTTGAACAGCTTGGCGCCCTGCGGATGTTGATCCGATTGCGCCATGGTGGTCATCGCCTCGACCGCCTCGATCAGCTTGCCGCGGTCCTGGTGTCCCCGGTAGCCCGCCGCTTCCATCCCCGCCTTGATGACGTAGAGCGTCTCCCAGCATCCGAACATATGGGCGTAGGTGGAGACATCGGTCGGGTCGCTGACCGAGGCGCCGTTCGTATCCACCCCCACCGCGGTGCGGTAATGCTTGTCGAACGAGGTCTGGCTGGCCTGCGCATAGCGCGGGTCGCCTTCCCAGAAATAGGTGCCTTCCAGAAACTCGAGCCCGGGGCTGTGGATATCCACCGCCTCGAGACTGTCGATGAAGCCGAAGATCTCGGGCCGTGACGGTCCGAAGAACTCACCCATTTCCTTGACGAAGCTGAGCACCGCGGGACCGACCATCACGTGATAGACGACTTCGGTCGCGCGCGGGATCTTGGCAAAGTATTTGGTGAACGAGGTCTCGGTCGGCGGGATCGCGATCATTTCCAGCACCTCGCCGCCCTGTGCCTTGAGCGCCGCCGAGAAATAGTCGCGGTGGTTATGGCCGAAAGCGAAATCGGGGAAAATCATTGTGACCTTCTTGCCGAGGTTCCCCGCGACGAACGGCGCCATCGACTGGACCTGGCTTTTTACATCGGTGATGCCCGGCTGCAGCGTATAGCGGTTCAGCATTCCGCTCGCGACATGGTGGCCCTCCGAAACCACGAAATAAGGCAGTTTCAATTCGCCCGCGCGCGGCGCCGAGCCGATCACCACGTGGCTGAACAAGGTGCCGAAGCCCAGATCGCAATTCAACTGGGTGGCGAATTTCTCGACCACCTCGGCGCCGCGCTTGGGATCGGTACCGTCATCCTCGGTTACCAGTTCCACCTTGCGGCCGTTGATGCCGCCCGCCGCGTTGATCTGCTTGACGGCGGCCTCGCTGGTGCGCTGATACCAGCGCCCATAGGCGGCGCCGATCCCGGTCGCGTGCATCTGAAAACCGATTCGAATCGGCGCGGAAGTCTGCGTCTCGACCTGGCGTGCCCAAATCGGCAGCGCGGCGGCGCCGGCCCCCGCGGCGAGTGTTTTCAGCGCATTCCGGCGCGAGCGTGACGACGGAGAATCGAGTTTGGACATGGTACAGCTCCCTTGGTTGGTTTGGATGGGTCGTTTCTTCTTTTTCCCCGCGGACAGCCTCTATGCCCGGCGGGCGTTTGTCCAGCCTCTTGGCGCTTCGGCCCTATCCGGCGCGCGGCGAAGCGAGCAGCCACAGCCCGAAGAGCGTGTACAGAAGCATGAAACTTACCACCGGGATCTGACTCAGCGCGGCCCTCCGGTGGGATCCGAAAAACCACACCGCTTGCGCATGCGCCAGCAGGATCGCCAGCATATGGCCGATCACCACGCCCGCCGCCTGCGCCAGCCAGATCACCCGCACCGTGGCCGTGGTGTTGAAAAAACCGGTGGTTACGTAGAATCGCCCCAGGTGCAGATAGTCGGCCCCGGTTGCCAGCGGATCGCTCGCGGCGCGCAGCGCGTACTGGGCATTGACTAGGAAGCTCGGCAGATAATGGGCGAAATGGTAGCCCAGAGCGATCGGCAGAAGCGCCGGGGCAAAGCTGCGAAATGCCTCGCCAAAGCGCCCCGAGGCCCCCGCCAGCCACAGCCCGGCCCGAACCGTTAGCGCAAAAACCACGACCAGCCCGACGGCCAACCCCATCAACCCGACCAGGCTCCGCGTCACCATCGCCGAACGACCCGGAAATTCCAGCGGATTGATCCCTACCCGGGCGAGCCACCAGAAGGTCTCGTGCAGCGCGTCAAAGCTGCCGATCGCCAGGGTCACCACCATGAACACCGCGAACGACGGATCAGGCGTCCGCCGCCGCGGGATCCGCCAACCCCACAGCCCCAAACGCCGGCGCCCGCCCCGCCTGCCGAACAGCCCCAGCGACGCGTAGTTGCCCAGCAGTACGCTCAGCCCCTCGCAACGGCGCAGCCATTTCGCGCCGAAAATCAGCATCCCGATGAAATGCAGTCCCCAGTAAGCGGTGACCATCCATGCCAAGTGGTCCGGGTCGGCGGGCGCCGGGTCGACCAACAGCACCGCCGCAAACGCCAGCAGGCCAAGCACCGCCGGCCAATGGCCGAGCCACCCCGGCAAGCCCACCACCGGTTTCAACCCAAGCGCCCGGCGCAACAGACGATACGGCCCGGTCCACGGATTGACCCAGCGCCAGAGATCGCCGATGAGCCCCTGAAACACCACGAAGGCCACCCACCAGACGGTACAGATGATCAGCGAAAGCAGGTTGCGGGTCGGGTCATGCGGTCCGGTCCGGCCGATCACCAATAACGCGACAAGCAACAGAAACGACAGCAGGCTGGCCAGAATCGGGGCTCGCGCGGCCAGGCCACGCCCCAGCGCCAGCGGGCGGAACAGTCCCACCGCCGCCCGGTCCGGCAGGATCGAGACCAGCAGCACCGTCAACGCCACCGCCGCCACCCCGCCCGCGATGTAGAACGCGGTGGGCAACAACAAGACAAAGCTCTGCTGCGAGGCATGCGCCAAGACAGGGTCGGCAAGGCAAAGCAAGCCCGCACCGATGAACACCGCGAAAATCAGCCGCGCACGATCCGCAATCATCGCCCAACTATCGCGCAAACACCGTCACTTGAAAACCGGCCCCGCCCCGCCGGTCGGACCCACGCGGGGACAGGATCCCCATCGTGTCCCCCTCGAAGACAGGCGATAGCAGCCCGCCGCCCGGATCACGTCCATCTCGTCTTGGCGATCGCTGCGATTCACGTCTCCGTTACGCCGCAGTAGTTCCCACCCGTCGTCACGCCTCCCAAGGCATGGTCTCCTGCCGCTCGCTCTCTGAAGGGGACACGATCACCATCATGTCCCCACGCCTTCACTCGTTGAGGAGGGTGAAATGGTCGCGTCTGACCCGAATGCCGTACGGTGGCTTAGGGAATTGCCGGGAGGAGCGTAACGATTAGGTATCCTGTCCCAGTATTCCCGGAACCGAACGCACCTGATCGAGCAGGCGGATGCCGTTTGCCCCGATTTCCCCGTTTGACATCCTAGAGTCCTCAAGCCTAGAGTCAGCGAGAATCCACGCCGCAGGTACGGACTCTAGATTGGCCCGATTATGCCGGTAATATCAAGATCTCAGGTCAATTGGCCCTGATAATAGGGATTATTCATGATCACATGGCACATATGCCTGAAAAGGCCGCCAATATCAGGATCTCAGGGCAAATGGACCTGATAATCAATGGTTAGGCAACAAAGAGGTCGGTAGAGAAATCAAACCATGAAGGAACTGCTAGATAGACTCGGCTCTTACAACATCTTCAACTACCTACTTCCAGGAGTGGTGTTCGCGGCAATAGCGAGTTCACTAACCGGGTACTCTTTCATACAGAGCGATTTGCTTGTCGGAGCCTTTGTTTACTATTTTCTCGG
>Ga0114931_10002444_pt1 | contig 23622 bp, 23 predicted proteins | sample 2SBtaG_FD_89579 | JGI IMG/M metagenome (GOLD analysis project Ga0114931, IMG submission 89579) | Deep subsurface microbial communities from Kolumbo volcano to uncover new lineages of life (NeLLi) - 2SBTROV14_V59a metaG | ecosystem: Environmental > Aquatic > Marine > Volcanic | place: Kolumbo... | reverse complement strand
GCTCCGGCGCACGAATGTCAGCCGTTTCAGGTGAGTCTGGTCATAGAGCCTGTGGCCGCCGCTTGAGCGCGGCGGTGGCGGCATCACTTCAACGCGCTCGTAATACCGGATTGTTTCAATATTAACGCCCGTTTTGTGCGATAATTGCCCGATGGTCAGGTCAAATTGCTGTGACATGAAAAAAACCTCTTGAACCTGTAGTGGCTACAGGATTTATAGTCTGGTTATCACGAAACAGGAGTCCATGAAAGTGAACAGTCAGGCGAATCTTGAGTCCAACATCCCCGCCGCAGAGAGCCAGGGCGAAGGCCGAAAAGGGCTGCTGGCGGCGGGCGGCGTTTTGGGCGCCATTCTGGCTTCGACTTGTTGCATCGTGCCTCTTCTGCTGGTGACACTGGGCATCAGCGGCGCGTGGATCAGCAATCTGACGGCGCTGGAGCCCTACAAGCCGGTCTTTATTGTGATTACGCTGGGTTTTTTGGCCGCCGGATACTGGCAGGTCTATGTTAAGCCCAAACAAGCATGCGAAGACGGATCCTATTGCGCCAGCCCGGCATCAGACCGCGTCGTCAAATCCGCTCTCTGGATCGCAACGCTTCTCGTGCTTCTGGCGCTGACCATCACTTACTGGGCCCCCTACTTTTACTAGGAGAAAAACATGAAACGCATCTCCCTCACACTGGCCGTGCTAGCGGTTCTCGGAATCGGCGGATTTTTCGTCGTGAATGGTGTGCCGGGCGCGCAAGCTGACAATGCTGTCATGCAAGTGGCGGCGAACGAGCAGACACAAACCTTCGACATCGAAAACATGACCTGCGCGCTGTGTCCTGTCACGGTGAAAAAAGCCATGCAGGGCGTTGAAGGCGTGAAATCCGTCTCGGTGGATTTTGATGCCAAAACCGCGACCGTCACGTTCGATGAAGACGTTGCCACGCCCGACGCCATCGCCAAAGCGTCAACAGATGCGGGCTACCCGGCGCACCCGGCAAACGATGGCTAACGACTTCGATCTCATCGTCATCGGCGCGGGGTCGGCGGGATTTTCCGCTTCCATCACGGCAGCAGAACTTGGCGCCCGTGTGGCGCTTGTGGGCCACGGCACGATTGGCGGCACCTGCGTGAATGTCGGCTGCGTGCCCTCCAAGGCGCTGATCCGGGCCATGGAGGCCGTGCATCATGCCAACACCGCGGCGCGTTTTGGCGGCATTGCCGGTCAGGCCCGCGTGACGGACTGGCGCGCTACGGTGGCCAATAAGGATGCACTGGTGGCTGAACTTCGGCAGGCCAAATATATCGATCTGCTCCCCTCTTATGACAATATAACTTATTTGGAAAGCAGGGCGCAGCTTATGCCTGAGGGTGTTGCCGTGAAGGATGGTCTGCTCCGTGTGCCGAAAATGATTGTGGCCACCGGGTCAGAGCAAACCGTGCCCCCCATACCGGGCATGAAAGACGTGCCGTATCTCACCAGCACCACGGCGCTGGAAATGGAGACCCTGCCCGACTCCATGATCGTCATGGGTGCGGGGTATATCGGCTGTGAACTTGCGCAGATGTTCGCGCGCGCCGGTGTTGAGGTCACACTGGTGTGCCGCTCACGCCTGTTGCCGGAAAGCGAGCCGGAAATCAGTGAAGCGCTGACCGAAGTTTTTCGCAATGAAGGCATCACTGTTCTTGATGGTATTTCCTACACATCCATTGAGCACACTCAAGCGGGCATCACTCTTGACATCACCCGGGAAAGCGCCCCTGAAACCCTTAATGCGGAACATATTCTCATCAGTACCGGGCGGCAGGCCAACACAGAAGGATTGAACTTGAGTGCACTTGGGGTAGAGATGAACGCCAATGGCGGCATTCAGATCAACGATTACCTGCAAACCACAAATCCCAATATCTACGCCGCAGGCGATGTCACCGGGCGTGATCAGTTTGTTTACATGGCGGCCTATGGCGCAAAGCTTGCGGCGGAGCACGCCATCACCGGCAGAGCCCGAGCTTATGACGCTACTGCCATGCCTGCCGTGACCTTCACTGACCCTCAGGTTTCCGGCGTTGGCCTGACGGAAAATGCAGCCAAGGCGCGCGGCAATGAAATCAAGACGGCCATCCTGCCGCTTGACTATCTGCCCCGGGCGCTTGCCGCCCGCGATACGCGCGGTCTGATCAAGCTTGTCGCCGATAAGGAGACGGACAAACTTTTGGGGGCGCACATCATGGCCCCGGAAGGCGCCGACAGCATTCAAACGGCGGCGCTCGCCATCAAACACGGACTCACCGCGCAGGATCTGGCAGAGACGATCTTCCCTTACCTCACCACGGTGGAAGGCCTGAAGCTTGCCGCGCAAACGTTTGACAAGGATGTGACCAAGTTGTCGTGCTGCGCCGGGTAAATCGCACACTTTTCAATGCGCGCCGATGTCAAAAATGCCGATAGCCCTTCTCGGCGATTTCGATCTCCCGGCCTTGCTCATCAAGCAGAGAGGCGCCGCTCGGCCCGGATTCCACCCGGCCGATGAGGGTGAGTGCCACGCGCGCTTCTTGGGAAAGCGCAGACAGGGAATTACCCTGATCCGCACCCAGCGTGAACAACAATTCGTAATCATCGCCGCCGGTAAGTAGCGCCGTGCGCTCCAATCCGGTTTTTATGGCCGCATCCGAAACCGGCACGGCCGCTGCATCAATCGCAAGACGCACGCCGGACGCCTCCCCGACATGGCCCGCGTCCGCCAACAGGCCATCGGACACATCGGCGCAGGCATGAGCCCGTCCCCGCAACGCCCGGCCAAGAGCCAGACGGGGTTGCGGGCAGCGGTACCGCGCCAGAAGAAATTCCCGGTCTGTCCCGGAAATATCAGGCGATTCTCCCCGGGCAAGGCGAAGGCCCGCCGCACCATCGCCAATGGTCCCAGACACGCACACCATGTCGCCAGGCATCGCCCCTGCACGCTGGATCATACTTCCCTGCGGCACCTGCCCAAACGCCGTCAGGCTGAGCGTCAATGGCCCGTCGGTGGCCACACTATCGCCGCCGATCAAGTGAATGCCGAATTCCTGTTGATCCTGCGCCAGACCTTGCGCAAAGCGTTCAATCCATGCCAACTCCAGACCGCGCGGCCAGGCGCAGGTCAGAATATAGGACAAAGGCTCTGCGCCCTTGGCCGCCAGATCCGACAAATTGACGCGCAGAAGTTTGCGGGCAATGTCCTCGGGCGTGTCATCGACAAAGAAATGCACCCCCGCCACCAAAGCGTCCGCCGTTACCACCACGTCCATGCCGGGCTCAGGGTGCAAAACGGCCGCATCATCTGTCAATGCAAATGCCAGCGGATCGCCCTGCGTCAACGGCGCGAAATAATCGGCGATGATCGCAAATTCACCCCGCCGCTCCCGTGCCGTCATCAGCTTTGTCCGGCGGAGAAATCCTCATCCGGCTCCTGCTTGTCAGTAAATTCTTCTTTGCGCATATCATGCGCCAGACGGTCCAGAACACCATTCACAAAAGATGGCTCAACCGCATCAAAAAAAGCATGGGCGATATCAACGTATTCATTAATGACCACGCGCGCGGGAATATCGGGCCGCTCCAACAATTCAAATGTTGCCGCACGCAAAAGCGCGCGCAGCGTATTATCGAGCCGCCCCAGTGTCCAGCCCGCCGCCAACGCAGAGTTCACAAGGTTGTCAATTTTGACTTGTGCTCCAATCACGCCGTGCGCAATATCTGAAAAGTATTGTATGTCAGTAGGCGGAATTTCTTGATTTTCTTCACCAAGACGATACGTGGCGAATTCTTTCACCACATCATTGACATCCCCGCCACTGATTTCCATCTGGTAGAGAGCCTGAACTGAGGCCAGACGGGCGGCGCTGCGGGCGTTGACTTTATGGCGAGCGGATCGGCTCATGACTACAAAATTCCAACATGCCTTTTAAGCCTTACATTCCGGTCTATTCCGAATCGCTGAGGCGGCCCAAAAACTGTTCAAAGTCGCGCGCCTCGCGAAAGTTTTTATAAACCGAGGCATAGCGGACATAGGCCACGTCATCAAGCGTGCCAAGCCCCTCCATCACCATTTCGCCCACCACACTCGAAGGGATTTCAGGCTCGCCCATACTCTCCAGACGCCGCACAAGACCCGATACCATGCGCTCAATCCGTTCGGGTTCGACGGGCCGTTTTCGCAGCGCAATCTGCACGGAACGCATGAGTTTGTCGCGTTCAAACGCGACCTTTTTGCCACTTGATTTAATCACCACCAGCTCGCGTAATTGAACCCGCTCAAAGGTTGTGAACCGCGCGCCACACGCATTGCAATGCCGCCGCCGCCGGATTGCGGCATTGTCTTCTGCCGGACGGGAATCTTTCACTTGCGTATCATCGTTTCCGCAAAAAGGGCAGCGCATGAGGTCCTAGCTCCCGCGTAAGGTGGTGAGGAGCCCCGCATAGATCGGGAAGCGCCCGCACAGCTCATTCACCTTGCTCTGAACGGCGGACTCAATTTGCGAATCCCCTTGCTCGTTTTTCACCAGGCCATTGAGCACTTCGATCATCATGTCACCGATCTGGGAAAATTCCGCCACACCGAAGCCGCGTGTGGTGCCCGCCGGCGAGCCGACGCGAATGCCCGAGGTGATAAAAGGTTTTTGCGGGTCGAATGGTACGGCGTTTTTGTTGCAGGTGATCCCCGCACGCTCCAGACTGGCCTCCGCCGCCTTGCCTGTGAGTCCCATGGGCCTCAGATCAATCAATGCCAGATGCGTGTCGGTACCGCCTGAAACCACATCAAGTCCGCCCTTGGCCAGAGTCTCGGCCAACATGCGCGCGTTGTCGATCACGTTTTGCGCATAAACCTTAAAATCGGGCTGCAAGGCCTCGTGAAACGCCACCGCCTTGGCGGCAATGACATGCATGAGCGGTCCGCCCTGAAGACCGGGAAAAATCGCTGAATTGATTCTCTTGGCCAGGATCTCGTCATTGGTGAGGATCATCCCGCCGCGGGGGCCCCGCAGGGTTTTGTGGGTGGTGGTGGTGACCACGTCCGCCTGTTCCAGCGGATTGGGGTGCAGCCCGGCAGCCACCAGACCGGCAAAATGGGCCATATCAACCATGAACAGCGCGCCAACCTCGTCAGCGATTTCTCTAAAACGCGGGAAATCGATCACCCTCGGATAAGCCGATCCCCCGGCAATGATGAGCTTGGGCCTGTGTTCCAGTGCCAGGGCGCGCACTTCATCGAAATCAATCCGGTGATCATCCTCGCGCACGCCATATTGCACCGCGTGAAACCATTTGCCCGACAGATTAGGCGCCGCGCCGTGGGTGAGATGGCCCCCCGCCGCCAGACTCATGCCCAATATCGTGTCGCCGGGCTGAAGCAGCGCCAGATAGACCCCGCCATTGGCCTGCGCCCCTGAATGGGGCTGCACATTTGCAAACGCGCAGTTGAAGAGGCGTTTGGCGCGCTCGATCGCCAGACTTTCGGCGACATCCACATATTCACACCCGCCGTAATAGCGCCGCGCGGGATAGCCTTCCGCATATTTATTGGTGAGCACGCTGCCCTGCGCCTCAAGCACCGCGGTGGAGACGATATTCTCCGAAGCGATGAGCTCGATCTGGTCCTGCTCGCGCTTGAGCTCTGCGCCCAAAGCCGCGAAAATTTCAGGATCTGAATTTTGAAGACTTGTTGAGAAAAGGTCGCTCATGGGTCTCACCACTTACTGTCTGTGTCAGCGTCAGAAATGCGCAAATTCCGTGCTTAGGAATGTGTCTTGAAGGGCGGCTTCTACCATATCTTGGGGAGCGGCGCTATACTGAACGGTGCGCCTGACCGATAAACTGTCTGCACGTTCAGCAGACAATGCCGGGGCCACCGGGGCCTGTTGACTTTTTTTTCAGCACATAACGCAGTTTGGCCAGTGCCGTGCGTTCAAGCGCGATGCGGGGGGCGGATTCTGGCCCCATGATACTGACCTCGGTTTGAGTGGGGACGTGAATCGCGGAGACTTTAACCGACGCGTCCAGCGCCACGAACTCGAAAATCACTTCACCGATATCTGTTCTTTTGTCGGTTTCTTTGCTCATCGTTTTATGCGGCCCGGGCGATGCCGAAATGCTCCCATGCCGCATTCAGCGCATCAATCAGAGCGTCCATCATGGCGTCATCATGATAGGGCCCGGGCGTGAAGCGCAAACGCTCAGAACCCCGCGGCACGGTAGGATAATTGATGGGCTGCACATAGATGCCGTGATCTTCGAGCAGATAGTCCGCCACCGCCTTGCACCGCACAGCCGCCCCAACTTTGACCGGAATAATATGGCTTTGAGTCGGCAGCATGGGGAATCCATGCTGTTTAAGTCTGATTTTGAGAGCCGTGGCGCGCGCTTGCAGGGCGTCCCGCTCGGCATGACTTGTTTTGAGATGGCGCACGCTGGCCAAAGCCCCCGCCACCAGAACGGGAGAAAGCGCACTGGTGAAAATAAATTCGGATGCGGAGCACCTGACAGCATCGACAAATGCCGCGCTTCCGGCGATATAGCCCCCCATCACACCGAATGCCTTGGCCAAAGTTCCTTCAATTACATCAACCCGGTCCATCACCCCCTCACGCGCAGCAATCCCACCGCCCCGGGCGCCATAGAGGCCAACGGCATGCACTTCATCGGCGTAAGTGAGCGCGCCATATTTTTCTGCCAGATCACAGAGAGCTTTGAGCGGTGCGATATCGCCTTCCATGGAATACACGGACTCAAAGGCGATAATTTTTGGACTGTCCAAAGGAACCTGTCTGAGCAGACTTTCCAAATGCTCAAGATCATTGTGCCGCCAGATGCGTTTTTCCGCGCGCCCCCGGCGCATGCCTTCGATCATCGATGCGTGGTTCAACGCATCGGAAAACACCACAACGCCCGGTAAATGGCGCACCAGAACGCTCAGCGTGGATGTGTTGGCGATATAGCCGGAGGTGAAAAGCAACGCTGACGGTTTGCCATGAAGATCCGCCAATTCTGCTTCCAATGCGCTGTGAAGCGGACTTGTACCGCTGATATTGCGCGTCCCCCCCGATCCCGCGCCGCAACGGCTGAGCGCCGCCTCCATCGCCGCGATGACTTTGGGATGTTGCCCCATGGCAAGATAATCATTGGAGCACCACACCACCACATCCCGCGCCGGGCCGGGCCCGCAGACGCGCGCATGGGGAAACGCACCGCGCGCGCGCTCCACCTCCATGAAAATGCGGTAACGCCCTTCAGCTTTCACTCTGGCAAGAGCGGCCGAGAAGATTTTATCGTAATTCATGGGGTTTCACATAAGTCCTACTCAGTCCATTTCAACGGCCCAGCCAGAGGCCGCACTCCTCAAGCACATTTTTCAACACGCGTAATTTGTCCGTCATGATACCACGAACGCCCATATTGATGAGTTTTTTCATCTCCGGCGCTTCGTTAACGGTCCAAACGTGAATGGGTAGATTCCGGGCTTTTGCCGCTGCAATGAACCGGCGATCCACGATGGTCACACCCTTGCGCGCGACGGGAACCTGCACACAGGCAGCCTGAAAACGCCCCACAGGCAATCCATAACTGGCCAGACGCAGGCGCACAATCTCAGACGGACACATGGCGGTGCACAATCCTGGTCCCAGCGCCTCCCGCAAACGCTGCAAACGGGGACCCGAAAAAGAACCAACACAGACACGATCAAGCGCCTTGGTTTTCCGGATCACGGCGATCAGGGGGCGGACGGCACTGTCATGCTTGGGTTCAATATTGAGGCAGACAGTGGGCCACGCGCTGAGAATATCCTCCAGTAAGGGAAGAGATTCCGTGCCCCCCACCTTGACGTCTTTCAGAGCGCGGTAATCGCTGTCTTCAATGTGTCCGGGCCGCCCGGCCATGCGCCGAAAATTATCATCATGAAAGGCGAGCAAAACGCCGTCCCGCGTGGCCCGCACGTCAGTTTCGAGAGTGTCATAGCCCAGATCCACCGCATCCTGAAACGCGGCCATCGTGTTCTCCGGCCAGATCTCATTACCGCCCCGGTGGGCAATCCCCAGAAATGGGGCACGATCCAAAAAAGCAAATCCAGACTGCGCCATAACCTCAGGCTTCATTTCATCTCCGATATCATAAAATGCGTATATGATTCAGATGCAACTTACTTTTCCCAGAAGAGGCGATCAAACATTGGCAGGATCAGAAATATTTCCATGCGGCCCAAAATCATGGAAATACTGAGCAGCCATCTGGCGCTCCCGGACATTTCCCTGAAAGGCAACGCTTGGGACGTGGCATAGTCATACACGGGGCCGGTATTGCTGAGGGTTGCAGCTGTCGCCGAAACAGATGTTAAAAAATCATAGCCTAGAGCGGTGAGCAAAAGGGAAATACCGGCAAGAGCCGCAGCCAGAACGACGAAATAAATCCACAGGCCGCTAAAGACTTCCGGATTCACCGTGCGAACGCCATACCGTATCCGGATCACGCTGTGCGGATGCGCCAGGCGATCCAGCTCTGCCATGCTCTGGCGCACCAGCAAAATAGCACGTACCAGCTTCAAGCCCCCGGCTGTTGACAGCGCCGATCCTCCCACAAGGGCCACCATCAACAGTAATGCCGGAGGAATGTGCGCCATGGGCTTTGCCTCCCCTATGCCGTACCCCGTTGTTGATATCAAAGAGGCTGCGTTAAAAAATGACGAGAAAAAATTACGCGATGCATTGCTCTCTCCCTGCGACAGAACAAAAAACAGAATCCCGAAGCAAAATATAAGCACGCCAAATGTCAACACCTCAGGCTCCTGCCTGTAAAGGCGGAATTTTCCATTTAAGGCCTCTGTGTGAAGAACAAAGTTCATTGCTCCCATCACCATGAATACCATCAACACGATTTCAGAGAGAGGTGAGCTATACGCGCTAAAAGATCCATCGATGACCATAAACCCACCGGTGGATACGGTTGACAGTGCAATACAAAATGCATCAAAGCTCGGCAGACCGCTCGCCCACAAGAGAATAAAACATAACAGCGAAATGATGAGGTATGTGGAAACGAGCGATTTAATCACATAAACAAGGCGGTCCGATAACGGAGATTCATCACTGATCTGGATCGGCAGCTTGTGGACCGGTAGATTTCCGAAGCTCGTTGCTGAAAAGACCGCCACCGCCATGACAATGGTGGCAAACCCTCCAACCCATTGCAGCATACTCCGCCAGACGAGAATTGAACGCGGCACCCCCGCCAAATGTTCCAGTAAGGTTGCGCCCGTCGTGGTCAGGCCTGACGTGGCTTCAAACACAGCTTCGTTCAAATGTTGAAAAGTTCCCCCGATAATCAGGGGCAAGGCGGCAAAGAAAGGAGCCGTCATCCAAATGACGAGCATCACGAGTATCGCGTCGCGCCCGCTGGAGCGCCGCCGATTGCCGCGAAAGGCCAGAAACAGCCCGCCGCCAAAAAAGCTGCTCAGCGCAATCGACGTCAAGAAAGAGACGACCTGCGCATGCTCCCCATTAGCAAGCGCAAAGAGCAACGGCAATATCATTAAAACTGCAAGTGCCGCGCACGCAAACCCTAACAATTTCAGAATATTAGCATGGGGCATGTGATTGTGTTTGTTGATTGGAATAAAAAATATATTCGTGAAAAATCACTAGAGATCAAACGCTAAAAGAAAGTCTAAAAGTATTCCAGAGACACCCGGAAAAGTTGTTCGACTTTCTTGACCATTTCACGTTGTGCCATCAGCACCACACGATCGCCCTTTTCAATTTTACTGTTGCCCGCCGGTCTGATGACCTCGTCACCCCGTACAATGGCGCCGATCATAATGCCGTCAGGCAATTGCACATCTTGCAATGGTTTGCCGACAAGTGGCGACGTTTCAAGGGCTTCCGCTTCTATCACCTCCGCCGTCCCCTGCTCAATTGAATAGAGAGTTTTGATGCGGCCGCGCCGAACATGCTGCAAAATAGTGGAAACAGTCGTCGCCCGCGGATCAATAAAAGCGTCAATACTCAAGCTTTTCATCAGGGAGCCATATTCCCGATCATTGATGAGACACAAAGAGCGTTCCGCTCCTTCCCGTTTGGCGATGACGCACGCCAGGATATTTGTTTCATCATGATTGGTGAGAGAAACGATGGTTTGCGCATCCTGAACGCCCGCTTCGCGCAACAACCCCTGATCAAGACCATCACCATAAAGAACGACGGTCCGGCTCAATTGATCCGCCACTTCCTCGGCTCGCATTTTATCACTTTCAATGATTTTGACTCTGACCGAGCGGACTTTTTCGAGCTATTGCGCCACGTACAGACCAATATGCCCGCCACCCACAATAATCACGCGTTGGGCCTGAGATTCCTCGTGACCGAAAATGCCGAGCGTGCGGCGCACGTGATCTGATTTAGCCACAAAATAAATTTTATCGCCGACAAGCATCTGGTCGGTGCGTTTTGGTACGAACATATGCGTGCCCCGGGATATGCCCACAACGACTGCGTTAAGATCCGGGAATAGTTCAGTGAGCTGACGCAGCGGCGTGTTGACGACGGGACAATCCTCATCGAGATGCACACCCACGACCTTGACCCGTCTGTCGGCAAAATCCATGGTCTCAAAAGCGCCAGGATTAGACAGCCTTTGCATCACGGTTTTGCCGACTTCCAGTTCCGGCGAGATGATCACGTCAATAGGCAAATGATCCCGGCTGAACAGATCGCGCCAGATCGGATCGAGATAACTTTGCGCCCGAACCCGGGCGACTTTGAGCGGTATGCTGAAAAGCGAGTGGCCAATCTGCGCCGCAATCATGTTCACTTCATCTGAGAAGGTCACGGCAATCAGCATTTCGGCATCCTGCGCACCCGCACGATCCAGAACATCAGGATGTGACCCATGCCCAACCATCGCCTTCACATCCAGCATATCGTCAATACGCTGGATCAGTTCTGGCGATTGGTCGATGACAGTAACTGAATTGCCTTCCTCGGCAAGTTGCCGGGCGATGCCAAAGCCGACCTGTCCGGCGCCGCAAATAATGACTTTCATATGGTGTCCTCGGAAAGTCTGTCAGGCAATGTGACGACAAGGAAACGGGCGATAGCCCAATCACGCTCCCCTTTAGCATGTTAAAAGAAGGTGGTCTATGCGCTTACATGGCGATTGCGCGCACTTGATGAGACACCCAGAGATTTGAGTTTTCTATGTAAGGCAGAGCGCTCCATACCGATGAAAGCGGCGGTTCGGGAGATATTGCCGCTAAACCGATTGATTTGTGCGATCAGATATTCTTTCTCGAACAGTTCACGCGCTTCGCGGAGCGGAAGGGAAATGATGTTTTCGGAGCTGCCCTGTTGACGTAAGGCGGATTCCGACGCCCCGACGTCCGAAGGCAGATCGTCCGCATTGATGATTCCCTCTTCATTTTCACTGGCGAGAATCAGCATTCGTTCCACATTATTGCGCAACTCCCTGATATTACCTGGCCAATCATGCGTTTGCAATGCAGCCAGAGTGTCTTCCCCCACGCGCCGCATCTGAAGGCCTGACGACTGCACCAACCGTTTGATAAAATAGTCAACAAGAAGTGGAATGTCTTCGCGCCTCTCTGTCAGAGACGGCACGTGTATGGGAACGACATTCAGCCGGTGATACAAGTCAGGCCGCAAACGTCCACTATTGATTTCTTCTTGTAGATTCTTGCTTGAAGAGGAAATAACGCGCACATCAACTTGCACAATCGTCTCCCCGCCCACCCGCTCAAAGCGCTGTTCAACCAGCACCCGCAGAATCTTACTTTGCGTCTCCAGGGGCATGTCGGCGATTTCATCAATGTAAAGCGTCCCGCCATGGGCTTGCTCAAACAGACCAATTTTCCTCTGTCTGTCGGGACCAGGTTCAATGCCGAAGAGTTCAATTTCCATGCGCTCGGGTGCCATGGCCGCCGCGTTGATCGTGATGAACGGATTATGCGTTCGGCCGGACAGATGATGCAGCATCCGTGCGGTCAATTCCTTGCCGCAGCCCGAAGGACCGGTGATAAGAACCCGGCTGCCCGTGGGGGCAACGCGCTCCACGACCTGCCTGACCCCGGTGATGGCCGGCGAGGTTCCAATCATCTCCGTGTCAAAACCAAAACGATCCTTCAATTCATCGTTTTCCCTTTTTAACCGGTAGGCTTCAATGGCCCTTTCTACGGTTAAAAGGAGGTGATCGGCTTCGAAGGGTTTTTCTATAAAATCGTAAGCACCTTTTTTCATCGACGACACGGCTGTCTCAATATTGCCATGACCGCTGATCATGATCACCGGCAAAGCAGGGTGTTCTCCGCAAATTTTTTCCAGCAATTCCAAACCGTCAAGCTTGCTGCCTTGCAGCCAGATATCCAGAATGATCAAGCTTGGGCGGCGTGCTTCGATGGCTTCAAGCGCTCCATTGCTGTCTCGCGCCACCCGCGTTTCATAGTTTTCATCCTGCAAGATGCCCGCAACAAGCTCGCGAATGTCCTCCTCATCATCAATGATCAGGATGTCTCCACCGACGAGAAGCACATTCTTATTAATTTTTTTATCCATGACCCACGCTCACTGCTCATGCATGCACTTTTTCTTGAAAGAAACCCGCTGATTTCGATCTGACCGTCCGAAGGGGAAATGCGATGACAACCCGCGCACCCGGAAGATCCGGAGCATCGCACAGGATCAACTCCCCTCTGTGATCCTCCATAATTTTTTTGACGATGGCGAGCCCAAGACCCGTGCCCTTTTTCCTGGTTGTGATGTAAGGCTCGGTCAGACGTTCCCGGCCCTGCGCGGGTAACCCGCAGCCGTTATCATCCACACAGATCTTCAGACATTTGCCCTCATGGAGCAGCACCACATCAACATGACCGGGGTCATCATCCGCCCCGGATTTTTTCATGAGATCATGACGCGCCGCTATGGCTTCGGCGGCATTTTTCAGCAGGTTCGTCAGGGCTTGTCCTATAAGGCGTCCATCACATTGCGTGACCAGCGTCTCATGAGGCAGGGAAAGCTGATAATCAATGTCCGGATGGGCCACCCGCTGCGGAAAGACCGTTCTCTTAATCAGATCAATGAGATCTTCTTCCCGCATCACAGGAGCGGGCATCTTGGCAAAGGCCGAGAATTCATCAACCATTCTCCCGATGTCCTTAACCTGGCGGATGATGGTGTCCGTGCATTGTTCGAAAACCGGACGGTCACTCACGACTTCCTCGGCATATTTTCGCTTCAACCGTTCGGCTGACAACTGAATCGGCGTCAAAGGATTTTTGATTTCATGCGCAATGCGCCGGGCAACATCCGCCCAGGCCGCCGTTCTCTGGGCTGACACAAGTTTCGTGATGTCATCAAAAGTAACGACAAGGCTGTTAGGTTTGTCATCGTCAAGCATATCGCCTGTGACTTGCACATTGAAATTTCGCGTTTGGCCGTCGAGCGTGAGCGTGAGATGTTCCTGAAAGAAATCAGTCCCCTGCGCTTTGGCCCGATCCACGAGGATCGACATTTCCGGTATGATCTGTTTGATCTTCCTGCCCGTCAGGGATTTTTCCGAACGGCCAAGCAGATTGGCCGCTGAACGGTTGGCTATGGTGATCCTGTCGTGGCTGTCGAGGCCCAAAACACCCGAACTGACGCCAGCCAGAACGGTTTCGGTGAAATGTCTTCTTTCTTCAAGTTGCACGTTCGCTCTCAGCAAATCATTGCGCTGCGTCTGCAACTGCCCGGTCATACGATTGAATGTCTGACCCAGAATGCCAATCTCATCATCGCTGGCGGAGGTATCGACATGGGTGCTGAAGTCCCCTTCGCTCACTTTTTCTGTCGCGGAGACAAGCGCCCCGATCGGCGCCACAAGGTTTGTCGCTGCTCTCCTTCCCAGCCAGATGGCGCCCAGCAATACCAACAATGCTATGGCGATATATGTCAGGACAAAGATTAACTCAACAAAATATCGATTGGCCTCAATTTCGTCTATACTGACGATAAATTTTTTCATCTGAGTCAGGTGATCAATCACACGCTGTTCGACTCTCCGGCTAATGATGAGATAGCCATCTTCAAAGGCAGGGATTTTGAAAATTCCCGTGATCTGACTGTTCTTGGCGAAGTCCGTGAAAATGGTAATCTTGCCAAGGTTGGCCTGCTCCATGATTTTGCTGTTGGGAAGGGAAAATTTTGGCACGTCGCCGCTCTCGGCAAAGATGATCGGTTCACCCTTGCCATTCACAAGATAAGCTGAAGACAGTTGGCGCCCTTGCGTCTGCGCTTTCATGAAATCAGTAAAAAGTTCCGGATTTTCATTCAACAACGGCGCCGTATTGTTGAGGCTCGTCGCCATGGCCGCCAGATCTTCCTTTAATAAATTAACCTGCTGATCGACATAATAGCGCGCCATCGTGGCGGAGTTCTCAATTGCGGTCGGCACAGGCTCGCCGAGCAAAGCGTTCATGCTGATGGTGGTTGTGACGCCCGAGAAAATCGCGACAATAATGGCGGGAATGATGGCGACGGCACTAAAGAGCGTCACCATGCGCAAGTGCAGTTTGGAGGAGACTTCACCACGCCGTCCGGCCCGCCAGAGGCTGATCAATCGCCAGGTGATGATGACAGCGACAGATAAAACGATGGCAAGATCACCCGCCAGCAGCGCCAGAAGCGTTTTTCTGTCAGCCCCAAAAGGGGTCAGTCCGCTGAATGTCAGATAGGTGATGATCACCGAGGCCAGCGTGGCCAAGCCCAGGATAATGCCGACGATCCCCATCGGCCCGATCTGCCAGACGGGCCCAATGGCATGAGAGAACACACCCAAAATGCTCTTCAGGTTGAATGCTGAACGTCCCGCACCTCGCCGAGGAAGGGAGGGAAGTTCAACTTTTTCACCCGTCTGCGTCAATTCTGAAATAACAGCCATCATTCCACGATAGGGATCATACGGATCAGATACCCCGCTCTTACGCCCTAGATTGCGTGTATTGTGGGAAAAAATCAACACTAATGTTGCAGTTATGCACCATTTTCTAGTGGAAGAACGGCATTATCGAGGCGAATCTCTAAAAGCCGCATCTTTTTGCGCAGTGTATTGCGGTTCAATCCCAGCAGGTGCGCGGCTTTGACCTGATTGCCTTTCGTGGCCTGAAGGCATTTCAAAATTAAAGGCCGTTCGATGTCCTTCAACAGCTTTTCATAGAGACCGGGAGGGGGAAGATGTTCACCAAATTTGGCGAAATAGGTCTCTAGATGCATGTTCAGCGCCGTTTGAAAATCCTGGCGTCCCGCGCCCCCGCGCGCCCCGTCGCCTTGCCGTTCCAGTTCCTTTTTCACCATGTCTCCGGTGATCACGTCGTCCGAATAGATCGCACTCAGCCGCAAAATGAGGTTTTCCAATTCTCTCACATTGCCGGGCCAGTCATAGCCCATCATCGCATCAAGCGCGGTCTGTTCAATGACTTTAGGGCTAGAGCCCTGTTGTCCTGCACGGGTGAGAAAATGGTGTGTTAGATCCCGCACATCTTCAAGACGCTGGCGCAGGGGCGGCAAATCCAGCGGCACCACATTCAGCCTGAAAAACAAGTCCTGCCGAAAATATCCCTGTTGGATGCGTGTCTCCAGCCGTTGGTTTGTGGCGGCGATAATACGCACGTCCGCTTTGACCGTATGCCGCCCGCCAACCGCATGATATTCGCCCTCCTGAAGAACACGCAACAGCCGCGTTTGCGCCTCCAGGGGCATGTCGCCGATTTCATCCAGAAACAGCGTGCCCCCCCTTGCCTGTTCAAAGCGCCCCGCCGTGCGCTGCGTCGCGCCCGTGAACGCGCCTTTTTCATGGCCAAACAGTTCACTCTCAATCAGTTCACGCGGGATGGCGGCCATGTTGACCGGCACGAACGGTCCGTGCCGCCGCTTGCCGTAATCATGCAGGGCCCGGGCCACAAGTTCTTTGCCGGTCCCCGATTCCCCCGTGATCATGACCGTCAGATCCGACGTCATGAGACGGGCGAGAACACGATACACGTCCTGCATCGCAGCAGAGCGGCCAATCAGCGGCAGGTCCTCCTCGCCCAACATCCTGTTGTGCAACGGCGCATCGGCTTGAGCCGGGTGCAGCGCCCGGCCAACCGCCTGCGTCAGCTCGTTCAGATCGAAAGGTTTGGGCAGATACTCATAGGCGCCGCGTTCGGCTGCCTTAATGGCCGTCAACACCGTGTTCTGGGCACTCATGACGATGACAGGCAGGCGGGGGCGGATTTTCCGGATACGGGGCAGCAGATCAAACACATTTTCATCAGGCATCACGACATCGGTGACGATGAGGTCCCCCTCGCCGGCGCTGACCCATTTCCAGAGCGTTGCTGCATTCCCAGTCATGCGCACGTCATATCCACACCGGGTCAAGGATGTGTGCAAAACAGTGCGGATGGCGTCATCATCATCGGCTAGTAAAATTGTTGATGGGGTCATGGTCCGCTCTCCCCCACCCCAGAGGGCACAGTTTTGTGTATGGGCAGGAGCACTCGAAAGATCGTCTCGTGCGGTTCTGATTGGCAATCGATCACGCCGCCATGGTCGGCAATGATTTTAGCCACAAGCGCCAGCCCAAGACCTTTGCCATGCGGTTTGGTGGTCACAAACGGTTCGAACAAATGCGGTATAAGGGAGGCTTCTATGCCGGACCCATTATCGATCACACAGACTTCCAGAGGCAGATTGACGCGATTGGGTAATCCCGGCACGGACAGGCGCATGCCGGGCTGGTAGGCCGTGCTTAAAGTGATCCGCCCGGCGTTGTTGGATTTCACGGCATCGGCTGCGTTCTTTACCAGATTGAGAAACACCTGAATGAGCTGGTCGCGATCCCCGAAGAGTTCCGGGAGCGAGGGATCATAGCGCTCCTTAAAGCGCACGGTGCGGGCGAAACCAGCCATGGCCACTTGCCTGACATGATCAAGCACCGTGTGGATATTCAGAGGTTTCGAACTTAGCGGCCGGACATCGGAGAACAATTCCATCTGATCAACAAGGGCGCAGATTCGGTCTGCTTCTTTCCGGATCAGTGTTGTGAGTTCGACCTCTTCGATGCCCGCGCGCTGTGCCAGTAATTGCGCCGCGCCACTGATGCCAGCCAGGGGATTTTTGATTTCATGCGCTAAAATGGCCGCCATGCCGCTGACAGTGCGCGCCGTTCCGCGCAAAGAGAGTTGACGGCTCATTTTGTCGGACAACAGGCGCTCCTGAAGCAAAACAATAACATGACCCGGCGTCTCTGCCACGGGCGCCGCCAGCGCATTCACCCGATGCTGACCCATGAGCGGTGTGCTGATATCGAGATCGTGTTCCTGCACCGACGCGCCATGCCGGCGGGTTTCTTCCAGCAAAGTCAACAGCGGATTGTCATGAGGAATGATGTCGCTGAGCTTTTTTCCCACGAGATGAATATGGCCCGTGGAGAAAAAATATTCAGCGGCGCCGTTAACATAGACGATGCCATTCTCGCCATCCACGGCAATGAGCGGTACAGGCAGGGACGCCAGCATCGTGGCGGATGAGAAAGCCGCCGCCGCCATCAGGTGTGGTGCGCTGCAATCAGCAGGTGCAGTGGTGTTATGCCGGTCCATGATGCCTCACGCCGCCAACGAGGCCGGAACGGCAGTGGCGTAAAGCGTCTCAAGCGCGTGCAGCACAGCGCGCGGATGGTCCATGCGGCAGATACGTTGGCGTTCGCAGGTGATATCGCGCCTGCCGAATAGGCCATTGGCGCGCGCCACATCGAGGCTGGCCGCCAGGTGTTTACGCGCCATCCGCACGCCATGATGCGGGCCGTAGTGATCCACGCTGCCCAGAAAATACCGCGATAATGCGTCAAACTGCTCTGCGGGTGTGGGATCGGCGGGCGGGGCCGTGCCTGTCAGGGCGGCGTGAACTTGCGTCAGAAACCACGGACGGCCGAGCGCCCCCCGGCCGATCATCACCCCGTCAGCCTGGGATGCCTCCCGTGCCGCGCGCGCATCGGCAATGGTTCGAATATCTCCATTGACGATCACCGGAATGTGCACCGCGGCCTTCACCTTGCGCACATAATGCCAATCGGCAGCCCCGGTATAAAACTGACAGCGCGTGCGTCCATGCACGGTGATCATGTGAACGCCCGCGCCTTCAGCTCTGCGGGCCAGCTCCGGTGCGTTGCGGGAGGTCTCATCCCAGCCCGTGCGCATCTTCAAGGTCACCGGGATATCGACGGCATTGACCGTGGCCTCAATCAGCGTCAGGGCATGATCCAGATCGCGCATCAGGGCCGATCCTGAATCGCCTCTGGCAACCCGCCGCGCCGGGCATCCCATGTTAATGTCGATGATTTGAGCGCCCTCATCAGCAACAATTTTGGCCGCCTCAGCCATCCAGCGGGCTTGGCGGCCAGCCATCTGAACGGCGGCGGGCGCGAGCGCGAGATCCTGGTGGGCGCGGCGCCTGGCCTCCCCCTTCTTGGCGACCAAATCACCACTGGCGACCATCTCGGACACCACCAGTTGAGGTCCGAAAGAGCGTACCCAAGCGCGATATGGCAAATCCGTGACGCCCGACAGGGGCGCCAGAACCACGGGGCTGGCCAGAGTCTGGGAACCGATGCTTATGGTCATAAATTAGGCACCATTCTTATCTGCATAATGTTTAGGCACTTTATCGACAGAAGGAACAAAAATCAATATGCTGCACCCGCGAAGAAGGATAGATTTTAAGGCTTGGCAGAACACTCGAATACGGTTAGCCCTATGCGCTGTTTTAGAGGAAACTGAACAATGACCGTCGCTGCACTCATCGTTGCCGCCGGCCGGGGGGTGCGCACCGGTGGCGATCTGCCCAAACAATACCGCAAGATCAAGGGGCAAACGGTTCTCTGGCATACCATGCAGCGCTTCATCTCTCATCAGGGCATTGACCAGATTCAGGTGGCCATCCATCCCGCTGACCATGATTTTTACGAAGAGGCCCTGGGTCCCCTGCAACAAAACCCAAAACTCCTCCCCCCCGCCCACGGCGGCGCCACGCGGCAGGACTCTGTCCGGCTGGGCTTGCTTCAACTTCAGAGTCAGGCGCCTGACAGTGTGCTGATTCACGATGCCGCCCGGCCCTTTGTCTCGGGCGCGCTGATTTCCCGCTTGATTGACCTGGAAACAGATGGCGCGATCGCCGTCTTGCCTGTGGTCGATACGCTCAAACGCGCCGATCAGAGTGGTATTATCCTAGAGACCGTTGAGCGCACGGAACTCTGGCGCGCGCAAACGCCCCAAGCCTTCCGTTTTGCCGCTATACTGGCGGCGCACCAAGACGTGGCCGCACAGAATCTCACCGATGACGCCGCCGTGGCACAGGCCGCTGGATTAAAAGTGCATCTCGTGGAAGGCGACGCCGATAATTTTAAACTCACCACGGAAGCTGATTTTCAAATGGCGGAACGACTGATGCAAAACAGCGCTCAGGAAACCCGTATCGGACAAGGCTTTGATGTTCATCGTTTTGATGAGGGGGACAGTGTGACGCTGTGCGGAATCGACATCCCGCATGAGCGCGGCCTGGCCGGGCATTCCGATGCCGACGTCGGCCTTCATGCCGTGACGGATGCTCTGTTGGGCGCGATTGGGGAAGGCGACATCGGCGCGCATTTTCCACCGACTGAAGAAAAATGGCGGGGTTGTCCTTCGCATGTGTTTGTTGAACACGCCGCCACCCTCGTGCGGCAAAAGCAGGGACGCATCATCAACGTGGATGTCACGCTGATTTGCGAAGCTCCTAAAATCGCTCCTTATGTGCAAAAAATGCGCGCAAAGTTGTCGGAAATGTTATCCCTTGATCCTGAACGCGTGAGCATCAAGGCCACAACCACGGAGCGTCTCGGTTTTACCGGCAGGCGCGAGGGCATTGCCGCCCAGGCCATGGCAAGCGTGGCTCTTACCCCATGATTAAACTGGCCTCCCTCCCCGCTCATCTGCCCTTCAAACACCCGGCGGCCCTGATCGCCACCTGGTTTGGCGTTGGCTTGGTGCGCCCTGCGCCTGGAACCATGGGGTCGCTCGTTGCTTTAGGGTTGGGTTGGGGCATTTTAACGCTTGGCGGACAGGCTCTTCTGATGATCGATATCATCATTATCCTGATCATTGGCGTCTGGGCTGCGGAAATATACGGAAAGGCCGATAACGCGCCTGATTCCTCCTCGATCGTTGTCGATGAGGTTGTGGGACAATGGATCGCGCTCATGACCGCTCCTTCTTCCATCCAGGCATACATTGTCGCTTTTGCCGCCTTTCGTTTCTACGATGTCATCAAGCCCTGGCCCGCTGATTATTTCGACAAGCGCGTCAAAGGCGGATGGGGCGTGATGCTGGACGATGTTTTTGCCGGATTGTATGCCCTCATTATTGTTTTCCTGGTGGAATATTGGGGCGTTGTGAAATGATTTTTCCCGCGTCTCTCACCGAAGTGGCGGCGCGCCTGTTGGATAAAGCGCGCGCGAGGGATGTTAAGATTGTTACCGCCGAATCCTGCACCGGCGGCCTCATTGGAGCATGCCTGACGGAAATTCCCGGTGCGTCCGATGTCTTTGAGCGCGGTTTCATCACCTATACAAACAGCGCCAAGTCTGAAGCTCTGGGCGTGCCTGCGGATCTGATCGCGCAGCACGGCGCGGTGAGCTGGCAGGTGGCGCGCGCCATGGCGGCGGGCGCTCTCACCCATTCCCAGGGAACGCTGTCCATCGCGGTGACGGGCATCGCGGGACCGGGAGGCGCAACACCAGAAAAACCTGTTGGTCTGGTGTATCTGGCCGGCGCGATAAAAGGAGGGGAAATACTTCACGAAAAACTAAATCTGGGTGATATCGGCAGAACGGAGATACGATTAAAGTCCGTCGCGCGCGGGCTGTCTTTATTGGGCCGCTTTCTGCCGTGACCCTCTCCGCAGCGCATAGGCATTTCAGCTATCGCAATGCCCGCTGTTTTTTTGATCGCATGGGCTCACCTCACAACAGCCAACGATTCCATGAAGCCCCCGCGCTGCGCGCTTTGGGGTGCGGGCTGGAACATACCTGACCGACAGCACGCAAGAAGTGATCGTGGCAGTGCGGTGCTAAAACGCATCTCCTCTGGTGTCTGTCTTATTGAGTTGTTGACGCAGCATTACTTGTACAACGCATCGGCGCGGGCTTCAAAAGCGCCTACCATGCGCCGTACCGCTTCACCAAATACAGCACTGATCAAAAGTTGCAGCGCGCGGTTTTTGAATTCAAAATCAATATTAAAATCAATGATGCATGACCCATCAGCATTGGACTCAAACACCCACCGATTGGTCAGGTATTTGAACGGACCGTTGAGATATTCCACATTGATCGTTTTGCGCGCGTGGTCCACGGTGACGCGGCTGGTGAAGGTCTCGCGAAACATTTTGAATGCCACCAGCAGATCCGCAACAATTATTTCACCTTCCGGCGTTTCTTCGCGTGAGCGGATGCGTGCGCCGGTGCACCAGGGCAGAAACTGGGGATAGTCCCCAATCCGGGCGACGATGGCCAGCATATCGTTTGCCGAATGCCGCACCCATTTGCGCTGTTCATGCGTCGGCATATCTTAAGAAGCGCTCATGCCCAGCTTGGCATGACGCGCCGCCCGCAGTTTCTCAAAATCCTCATTGGCCAGATAAGACGAACGCGTCAAGGGGCTGGCGGAGACCATGAGGAATCCTTTGGCGTAAGCAATTTTTTCGTAAACTCCAAATTCCTCCGGCGTTACGAAACGATTGATCGCGGCGTGCTTACGGGTGGGTTGCAGGTATTGGCCGATGGTCAGGAAATCGATCCCTGCCGAACGCATGTCATCCATCACCTGGGTAACCTCCTCGCGGGACTCTCCCAGACCCACCATCAAACCGGATTTGGTAAACTGCGCCGGGTCCATATCTTTAACTTTGGCGAGCAATGACAGCGAATGAAAATAGCGCGCGCCGGGGCGGATGCTTGGGTAAAGTCGGGGAACGGTTTCCAGATTATGGTTAAAGACATCCGGCCGGGCCGCGATGACTTTTTCCAATGCACCGTTCTTGCGCAGGAAATCGGGGGTCAGAATTTCGATGGTCGTGTCCGGCGTGCGCCCCCTGATGGCAAGAATGACATCAACAAAATGCTGCGCCCCGCCATCGGCCAGATCATCGCGGTCCACGCTGGTGATGACGACATGCTCAAGCGCCAGTTTTTCAACGGCCGTCGCGATGTGGGCCGGTTCAGCCGGGTCGAGAGCGCCTGGCAGACCGGTTTTTACATTGCAAAATGCGCAGGCCCGCGTGCAGGTATCGCCCATAATCATCATGGTGGCATGGCGTTTGGACCAGCACTCGCCCATATTGGGGCAAGCCGCTTCTTCACACACCGTCACCAGCCCGTTTTCCCGGACGATCTTTTGCGTCTCGGCGAAAATTTTCGAGCCGGGCGCCTTGACGCGCAACCAGGGGGGCTTGCGCAAAATCGGCGTGTCCGGGTTTTTCTGCTTTTCAGGATGGCGCAACGCTGCCACCCGCCGCTGATCCTGCGCTTTATCGTAAACCGTCACCATGGCGCGACCTTAATGCCCAAATCTCAAGAAATCCATATAAAGCATGCTCTGGCTCTATGAATGCCAGTTCCGCGCCCCACAAACCCGGTCAAAATGCCCCCGGCACGGATTTCGCTATAACAACCTTGTCCGTTTCCTTTGACCGTTTATCTGTCCCGATTTGGCGCATGCCGCTGTGACGATAAACCCGCGAACGTTGGTGGTGGGGTGGCCCTTCAGGATTGAGAAACACCTGAACGGCTGTAAGAGGTGCACATGCGAGCGCGCCTCCAAGTTTCTCTTAGGTAAAAACGGCGGCTCTCGGCATCGGAGTCGCCGTTTTTTGCTCTTCAGATGTGCAGCGCCCGGTCATAGGCATCCAGCACGGATTCGTGCATCATCTCGCTCAATGTCGGATGCGCGAACACTGTTTGTATCAGTTCGGCTTCTGTCGTCTCCAGAGTGCGCGCCACCACAAACCCCTGGATGAGTTCGGTGACTTCCGCGCCAATCATATGCGCCCCCAAAAGCTCACCCGTTTCAGCATTGAACACCGTTTTGATAAAGCCTTCCGACTCGCCTAGGGCAATGGCCTTGCCGTTACCGATGAACGGAAAATTCCCGACCTTAACCTTGTGACCGGCTTTTTTCGCCGCGGCTTCCGTCAGCCCCACGCTCGCCACCTGAGGCCAGCAATACGTGCAGCCCGGAATATTGCCGGTCTCAAAGGGATGGGTGGTTTCCAGACCGGCGATTTTCTCAACACAGACGACACCCTCATGGCTGGCCTTGTGTGCCAGCCAGGGCGGGCCGGTGAGATCTCCAATGGCATAAATGCCGGGCACGGTGGTGGCGCCCCAGTGATCCGTCACCACATGGGTTTTTTCAACCTGCACCCCGAGGGAGTCCAGACCCAGATTTTCCGTGTTGCCGACAATGCCTACGGCGAGGATCACCCGGTCAACGGTGAGTGTTTCGGTTTTGCCGTCTTTAAATTTGAGCGTGGCCGTGACGCCAG
>Ga0114931_10002443_pt1 | contig 23623 bp, 16 predicted proteins | sample 2SBtaG_FD_89579 | JGI IMG/M metagenome (GOLD analysis project Ga0114931, IMG submission 89579) | Deep subsurface microbial communities from Kolumbo volcano to uncover new lineages of life (NeLLi) - 2SBTROV14_V59a metaG | ecosystem: Environmental > Aquatic > Marine > Volcanic | place: Kolumbo... | reverse complement strand
GGCTTCGCTGACGTTGGACTTCGCGACGCAATCGCGCAGGGTATCGTGCCCGGGCCTCGTATTCTCGCAGCAACCAAAGCGATTGTCGCGACAGGCGCCTACGGGCCCGCGGGCTTTGACCCGCGATGGACCGGAACAATGCCCAAGGGCGCTCAGATGGCGGACGGCGTCGCTGGTGTGCGCAAAGCAGCCCGCCAGCAGATTGCAGCGGGCGCCGACTGGGTCAAGGTGTACGCGGATTACCGAAGAAGACCGGGTGATCCCTCGACGCCAACCTTTTCGCTTGACGAGCTCAAAGCCATCGTGGATGAAGCGACCAGCGCCGGACTCCCCGTCGCTGCCCATGCGTCCACGAATGAAGCCATCCGCAGAGCGGTTCTCGCGGGCGTCAAGACCATCGAGCATGGCTACGAAGCGTCGAGCGACGTGCTCAAACTCATGCGTGACCATGGCGTCGCCCTGTGCCCGACGCTTGCAGCGTCAGAAGCGGTGGCGCGCTATGGCGGGTGGACGCCAGACAAGCCCGATGATCCACGCATCGCGCAGGCCAAAGCGCTCATGCAGCGAGCGCTGGCCAGCGGCGTGATTATCGCAAACGGCTCGGATGCGGGCGTCTTCTCGCACGGCGACAACGCCCATGAGATCGAACTCCTTGTGGACTATGGCATGACGCCTGCACAGGCGCTAGCAGCGGCGACCAGCGTCGCTGCAGGCGTGCTCGGGGAGAGCGACAGCCGAGGCAAAGTGGCAGCGGGATATATCGCAGATCTTGTACTACTCGAGGGAAATCCACTCGAAGACATTCACGCGCTGCGCAATGTGCAACTGGTGTTCAAGAATGGCGCAGTCGTCCATGACGCGCGCCACATGCGCAAGTGACGCAGGACGCTGCGCCCTGGCTGATGCAGGACACAGCGCGACGAGGGCCTTTTCCAGAAATCCAGGTTTTCCTGGTGGGGCAGGTCTCCGACCTGCCCATTGGTCGATCGATGCACGTGTCAACAGGCGGCTCGGAGAGCCGTCCCACCAAGACTTGTCGTCATTGTGTTAAAGGCTCTCAGGAGGATCTGCCAATGCGCAGTCGATTGACGCTGATTTGTGAGCGACCTGCGCTTGGCGTCTTCATGGCGATTCTGACGCTGGGCATCGGTGGCGGCGCGGCGGCGCTCGCGAGATTCCGCTCACGCTGGCCGGCGTCTGCAGGCACACGAGAAACCGAGCGCGAAGCAGCGATGTAGACTCGCACCCGACGCAAGCGTTTCACCGCACACAGCGACCGGACAGCGGACTATCCAAGGAGCATGCAATGGCCAGAACATCAATGACACGGAATCTGTCGAACAACAGTTGGCGCACGTGGCTCGCCACGGTGTCTGCAAGCGCAGCGCTGGTGGCGCTGGCAAGCTGCGCCACAACCCAGACGCCGTCCAGCAGCAGCGACAGCGCTGTTTCCGCTGCCTCGAGCCGTCCGCTCGCGACGGCGCTCACGTATCCCGCAGCGCGCACGGTCGATCACGTTGACGACTACAACGGCGTCAAAGTTGCAGATCCCTACCGCTGGATGGAAGATCTCGAATCGAACGAGATCGCCCAATGGGTCAAAGCGGAAAACGACATCACCTTCCCCTTCCTCCGTTCGATTCCCCAGCGAACGTCAATTGAATCACGCCTGACCAGGATGTGGAACTACGAACGCTTTGGCACGCCTTTCAAGGAGGGCGGCAGGTATTTCTACACCCGCAACGACGGCTTGCAGAACCAGAGCGTGCTCTACGTCGCAGAGTCGCTCGACGCCAAGCCTCGCATGTTGCTCGACCCCAACACACTGTCAGCCGATGGCACTGTTTCGCTGGGTGGCTATTCCATCAGCGACGACGGGCGCTTCATCGCGTACGCCACATCAGACGGCAGCTCGGACTGGCGCACTTGGCACGTGCGCAGCGTCGACACAAGCAAAGACCTGCCCGACATCATCAACTGGTCCAAATTTTCAGGAGCGTCGTGGGCGCCTGACGGTTCCGGATTCTACTACAGCAGGTATGATGAACCCAAGGACGTCAACGCGCTCGCAGGCGCCAACTACAACCAGAAGGTGTTTTTCCACCGCATTGGCGACGCGCAGGATCAGGATTCGCTCATCTACGAACGGCCTGACCATCCCGATTGGGGATTCGGCGCTGGCGTGACGGACGACGGCGCCTATCTCATCATCAGGGCGTCACAGGGAACGGACCGGCGAAACCGTGTTTTTTACAAGGATCTTAGGTCAGGCAGCGGCGAAGTCGTCGAGCTGCTCACCGATTTTGACGCTTCATATGGCTTCATCGACAACGACGGCCCCATCTTCTGGTTCCAGACTGATCTCGACGCGCCCCGCAGCCGGGTGATCGCGATCGACACACGCATTCCCGCGCGCGACTCCTGGCTCGAACTGGTCCCCGAGTCACGTGACACACTGCGGAGTGTGAACGCCGTCGGCGGGCGCTTCGTCGCGACCTATCTGCACGACGCGCGCACCCTCGTGCGGATGTTCTCCCTCGACGGTCGCGCTATGGGCGAGATCGCGCTTCCCGGCATTGGCTCTGCTGGAGGGTTTGGCGGAAAACGCAACTACAAAGAGACGTTTTACTCCTTCTCGTCCTACGCCACGCCTCCAACGATCTACAGGTATGACTTCACCACTGGCGCCAGCGAGGTGTTTCGCAAGGCGGACGTCGCGTTTGATCCGAACAACTATGTCACCCAGCAGGTCTTCTATGCAAGCAAAGACGGCACGCGCGTGCCCATGTTCATCACGCACAAGAAAGGGCTCAAGCGCAACGGGAACAACCCCACATTGCTCTATGCATATGGCGGATTCAACATTCCTATGACGCCCAGGTTCAGCGTGTCAAACCTGGTGTGGATGGAGATGGGCGGGATCTACGCGGTCGCGAATCTTCGCGGCGGGGGCGAGTATGGCGAGGACTGGCATCAACAGGGGATGAAGCACAACAAGCAGAATGTCTTCGACGACTTCATCGCAGCGGCCCAGTTTCTCATCGACAACCGCTACACCTCGACGCCCAAACTCGCGGTCCAGGGTGGGAGCAACGGCGGCTTGCTCATAGGCGCCGTCATGACCCAGCGGCCCGATCTCTTCGGCGCCTGCCTGCCCGCTGTTGGCGTCATGGACATGCTGCGCTTCAACAAGTTCACAATCGGCTGGGCGTGGGAAAGCGATTATGGCTCGCCACAGGACCCGGACGACTTCGCAGCCCTTCGCGCCTACTCGCCCTACCAGAACATCAAGGATGGTGTGTGCTATCCGCCCACACTCATCACCACAGCGGACCACGACGACCGCGTCGTCCCCGCGCACTCATTCAAGTTCACAGCGCGAATGCAAGCAGCCCAGTCATGTGAAAACCCGATCCTCATCCGCGTCGAGACTCGTGCAGGCCATGGCGCAGGCACGCCCACGAGCAAGCGAATCGAACAGGCTGCCGACCAGTGGGCCTTCTTGACGTGGGCGCTCGATATTGACAACGGCGCGCCAGGTGGGACGGGAGCGATGGGAGGAGCAGCGGGTCGATGATTGGCGAGGTCCGTTTTACTCTGGTCTAACGCAAGAACGCAGGTCTTGACCTTGCGGACGATAGAGATACCATGCCAAGCGCAATTCTGTGTGCCAGAATGCGCCTGAGTCCAGTGCGCAATGTCTCTGGGCGAAGATAAGGAGCGTCGTATGGAGTCACAGGACGAAAGCGACGTCACCGGCTCGGACAAGGATCGAGTTCGCCCCTGACAAGGCGGCGTCGGCCTTTGCCCCGGGTCGGCGACGAGGACATGCTGGGGACCAACGCCTTCCGCACCATGGAGGCGAACGGGGCTTCCCAAATACGCGACCGGTGGATCAGCCCGGGTGACTCCCAGGCCGATGAAACGTGATCGCAGGCCAATCGGTTCGCCACGCTGGGATCTGGCGCCGAGGTCGGGCGATCGCCAAAGCGTCGAAGAGCCCTCCAGATCGGCGGGCGGAGAATCGAACAAACGGAATCGACAACCCCGCATCGGGGTCGCACGGACAGAAGCACGAAGCAGCGTATCTCGCAAAGGACAGCGCCATGGATCTTGCACATACACGAAATATCGGCATTTGCGCACACATCGACGCTGGCAAGACCACCGTCACCGAGCGCGTCCTGTACTACACGGGGAAAAACTACAAGATGGTCGAAGTGCACGAAGGCACTGCGACCATGGATTTTCTCGAGGAAGAGCAGGAGCGGGGCATCACCATCCAGTCCGCAGCCACGACCTGTCCGTGGGTGATGGATGGGCAGGACTACCGCATCAACCTGATCGACACGCCTGGCCATGTCGATTTCACAATCGAGGTCGAGCGCTCGCTGCGCGTGCTCGATGGCGCCGTCGCGGTGTTTGACGGCAAGGAAGGCGTCGAAGCGCAGTCCGAAACGGTCTGGCGACAGGCGGATCGGTACAGCGTGCCACGTCTCTGCTTCATCAACAAGATGGACAAGCTGGGCGCTGACTTCGAGTATTCGTTCAACACAATTACAGAGCGACTTGGCGCCAATCCGATCGCGGTGCAGTACCCCATTGGCGCCGCCGACACGTTTGAGGGCATCATCGACCTCGTGCTGATGCGCGCCTTTTACTTCGATCCCACAGAGCTTGGCGCCCGCGTCGAAGAGCGCGATATTCCTGAACAATTTCGCGAGATAGCAGAGTTGTGGCGCCACGAGATGATTGAAAAGGCTGCGGATTTCGACGACGCGCTCATGGAGAAATTCCTCGAGAGCGAAGAAAGCATCGAGGCTGCTGATATCAACAGAGCGTTGCGCAAAGGCACGATCGCGGAAGCGTGCACGCCCGTTTTTTGCGGGTCGGCTCTTCGGTATATCGGTGTGCAGCGGCTGCTCGATGGCGTTGTTGAATATCTACCGGCGCCAAACGAGGTGGAGGAGGTTCGCGGTGTGGACGTCAAGGATTCGTCCAAGTCGCTGACGCGACCACACGACCCCTCGGCGCCGCTGTCTGCAATAGTCTTTAAGGTTGTGAGTGATTCGCATGGCGACCTGAGTTATGTGCGTGTGTATTCAGGGACGCTCAGAAAAGGCGAGCGCGTGCTCAATCCGCTCGCGAACAAGCGCGAAAACATCAGTCGAATCTTCGAGATGCACGCCAAGGAGCGCATCGCAGTGGATGAAGCGGCTGTTGGTTCGATTGTCGCGGTCATCGGGCTCAAAGCGTCGACGACAGGCGACACGCTGTGTGACACGAACAACCCCATCGTGCTCGAGCGCATGACATTCCCCGAGCCAGTCGTCTCAATGTCCATCGAACCACGCACAAACGATGACAAGCGCAAGCTTGGCGAGGCGCTCGTGACGATTCGCCGGGAAGATCCCTCCTTTCACGCGACGTACGACGACGAGACCGGGCAGACAATCATCGCGGGCATGGGTGAATTGCATCTCGAGATCATCCGCAACAAAATTGTGCGCGATATGAAAATCGGCGTCGAGGTCGGCAAGCCCCGCGTGTCGTATCGCGAGTCGATCACAGGCAGCGCGTCAAACGTGCGGGGAAGATTCGTCAAGCAGACCGGTGGTCGAGGTCAGTTTGGCGATGTGATCATCGATCTCGAGCCATTCACCGCAGAACAGGCGGAGGAAGAAGGGCTCAAGTTCACAGGCGACGTCGCGTTCGACAACAAGATCATCGGCGGCGCTGTGCCTCGCGAGTACATTCCGTCGGTTGAGGCTGGCGTTCGCCAGACAGCGGCGTCGGGCGTGCTTGCGGGCTATCCGCTCATTAACATTAAGGTGTCGCTCGTTGATGGCTCCTATCACCCCGTTGATTCGTCTGGTGTGGCGTTTGAGCAGGCCGCAAGGCTTGCATTGACCGACGCCTGCCAGAAGGCAGGCATGACCCTGCTCGAACCAATTATGAAGATCGTCATCACAACGCCCGAGGACTACTTCGGCGCTGTTTCAGGCGATCTTGGCTCACGCAGATCGCTGATCGTCGGCACAGAGGAACGCGGCGCCGTCCGCCTCATCACCGCTGAGGCGCCGCTCTCTGAGATGTTTGGCTATGCGACAACCCTTCGCGGGCTTTCGCAGGGTCGAGCGACCGCGTCCATGGAGCCCCTCGAGTACAGACCGCTGCCGCCAAGTCTCGCCAAGGAGATGGCTGAAGCGGTGTAAGCAAGGCGTGCGGAGGAAACCGGCTGTTGGTCAAAATCAATCGTATCTACACGCGCACAGGCGATGCAGGCGAGACCGGCCTAGGGGATGGCGCGCGCGTCAGCAAGGCTGATCCGCGCGTGGATGCCATTGGCGAAGTGGACACTGCAAACGCTGTCGTCGGGCTCGCTGTCTCCGTGTGTGATGATCAGCAGCCCTGCCACACTGCAATTCGCGCAGCGCTCCTTGACGCGCAACAGGACTTGTTCGACCTTGGCGCCGATCTTTGTGTGCCTTTGACGCTTGAGGAAGCGCCCGGCGCTCGCCTGCGGGTTGCGCCAGCGCAGACGAAGCGGCTCGAAAACGTAATCGACATATGGAACAAACGCCTTGCTCCGCTCACGTCGTTTGTGTTGCCAGGCGGGTGCGAACTTGCGGCTCGGCTGCACGTCGCGCGGACCGCAGTTCGCACTGCGGAACGTCGTTTGCGCGTCCTGTTCGACACGCAACCGGACACGACCAATCCGGAAACACTCGTATACCTGAATCGGCTGAGCGACTTGCTCTTCGTGCTCGCCCGTGTCGCCAATGACGACGGACAGGCGGACAGACTCTGGACGCCAGGCGTCAACCGCGACAACCAAACCGATTCAGCGTGAAGAACACGCCCCTGTACATGGGCAGCGGCGTCTTATCGGGAAGATCGTGTACGCTTCAACCGAAGGGGACAGCGGGTGACAGCCACGGTTACAGCGGATTTCCGGGACGAATTTGAAGCGGAGCGCGGCAAGCGGCTTCGCAGGCGGTTCCTGTGGTGGACCGGCGTCCTGCTGGCCCTGAGCGTCATCGCGGTATTCGCTGCGCTTGTCGCGCTCCTCTTTGCAAATCACGTCACGAATGTCGAAAATACGCGTGGATTGGCCCTGGTCGCTGTGTTGTTCAGCATCGCGACCACCATTCCGTACGCATGGGGCCTGACGCACGTGCGCAAACGACTCCCAGCGCGAGACGTCGTCGTGCAAATGGTCTTCTGGATAATCCTCGCAAATGGCGTCATCGCACTTGCACGGAGCGTCGTTTCATATGAGTTGAGCGCGCCGCTTGGCAACATTCATGTCACGGACACTGCTCCTGCTCAAAATGATATCACTATTGCACAGTTTGGGGATCAAACGACGCCACCTGCTGGCCAGAAAGGCTCACCCAATGTCGTTGCAATCGGCGCGCTGACGAGTATTTTTATCGCGCATGTTTTCGCCTGCTTTTTTCTTCCGCTCACTGTAAAAGAATCCATCCGGCCTGTGCTGCCTGTGCTAGCGCTCTCCGCTGTCGTCACGCTCATTTACGCCAAGGGTGTGCGCGCCCCTGCGCTTGTCATTGCGCTCTCACCGCTCATCGCTGCGCCGGGCGCAACGATTTGCGCATGGCGCCACGGCCGTTTCCGAAAACGTTTTCACTTGCACAAGCTCCGCAGCGTGTATGGTGAAATGAAGCGCGAACTCACCGACGCAAGGCGCATTCACGAAGCCCTCTTTCCGGAGCCAATGCGCAACGGACCGGTTCGATTTGCCTATCGCTATGAGCCAATGCACCAGATCGGCGGAGACTTCGTGTTTTCGCACCAGTTCAATGGGCTTGACGGCGAAGTCGATGTAACCGCTGAGCCGCTTTCTCTCGTCATTATTGACGTGACAGGCCATGGCATCCCCGCAGCGCTCACGGTGAACCGGTTGCAAGGCGAGTTGGAGCGCCTCTTTGCGGAAGACCCTGACATACCGCCCGGCGACGTGCTCGAATCGCTCAACCGCTACGTGCACCTGACGCTTGCGCGTCACAGCGTCTATGCCACCGCGATGTGTTTACGCGTTGATCCAACAGCCCAGACGCTGGCCTACGCCAGTGGCGGACATCCTCCCGCCTTTGTTCGAACGGTGGACGGCAGAATGGATCAGCTCGACTCCACATCGTTCGTTCTTGGCGCCTGCGCTGATACGGATTTCGACGCTGGCGAGCGCACCATGCGCTTTGGTCTGGGCGACGCGATGATCGCATACACCGACGGCGCAATCGAGTCATGCGACAACACGGGCGCCATGCTGGGCGTCGCGGGCATGCAGAAAATCGTCCTTGGCGCGCGCCCTGATCCTGGAGTCGACGGTGGGCTCGCGCCTGCGATTTTGCGCGCAGTTGATGAGCGCAGAGCAGGCCCGCTCATGGACGACACACTCGTAGTCGAGGTGTACAGGCCACTTGGCGCCTGACAGCGTATTGCGCCTGGGCCTTTCTTTCCCCCTCTCCCTCTGGGAGAGGGCCGGGGAGAGAGATTCTTTGCTTGTCTTGGTCGCTTCTATTCTGCGCTTCGATCCGAATGTTGATGCCTGATAGCGCAAGATGCTCCAAGCGCCCAGTGGTCGGGTACGCTTGGTGTATGACGCTTATGCTTGGAACCTGGTCGTTCGCGCCCGCAGGCATTGGCCCAGCGTTTGAGAAGTTGAAGAACGGCGCTGCGGCGCTTGACGCGGTTGTCGACGCTGCGACGCGCATTGAACTCGACGCAACCATTCGCTCGGTCGGTGTGGGAGGCTTGCCTGACGCGAACGGACGCGTCTCTCTTGACGCGTGCGTGATGACCAATCCCGATCGCTGTGGCGGTGTATGCGCATTGCGCGAGCATGGCGAAGCAGCAGCCATCGCGCAGCGCGTCATGGAGAAAACCATTCACGTGCTTCTTGCGGGCGATGACGCGGGCGCATTCGCCCAGCGCGAAGGCTTCACCAGACGGCAGCTGCTGACGGACCAGTCCCGTGAGGAATGGCGGCTGTGGCGTAACGATCCGGCTGCAATTGATCGCGACATGTTCAAGGGCTGGATTCCCCCCATGAATATCGAAGAGCGCACAACGGACGGCGTCGCGGGCGAGCCCACGTCGCACGACACTGTCGGGCTGCTTGCGATCGACGCGCAGGGACAACTGGCTGGCGCGTGCACAACCAGCGGCATGGCGTTCAAGACGCCTGGGCGCGTGGGTGATTCTCCTATCATCGGCCAGGGTATGTATGTCGACCAGGAAGTCGGCGCAGCCTGCGCAACGGGAACGGGCGAGCTGGTCGCTGGAGTGTGCGGATCGTTTCTTGTCGTTGAAGAGATGCGCCGCGGCGCTGCGCCAATCGACGCAGTTCTTACCGCGCTCACGCGAATCACCAGACGGTTCTCGCTGCTGCCTGATCATCAGGTGGCGATGATCGCAGTGGCGAAGAACCGCATGTGGGCCAGTGCGGCGCTTCGGCCGGGGTTCAACTGCGCGGTTGCGGATGACGCGGGCGTGCGCGTCGAGGCGCCCATGCGTGTTCTCCTCGATGCGTGAGCGCATCCATCCGTCGAGCGTGCGTCCATGAATGGGACGTCAGTAGATGGAATGTATGTGGTAAAATGGAATATGTCCTGCAATCTGGCGCGCGATCGTCTATCGTGGTAACCGGCGTTGGCGCCGTTTCTCCCATTGGCGTAGGCACGCCAGTGTTCACGAGGTCGCTGCGCAATGGCGCGCCGGGCGTGGCGCTTCTCGATGACATGGATGGCGATTGCCGATCCACAGTCGCAGCCCGCTGCAATGACTTCGCGCCCACCTCGGTCATGCCCGCCGGTGAATCGCGCAGGTTGCCCCGACTCGTCCCCATGGCGCTTGCAGCGTGCAGAGAGGCGATGGCGCAGGCTGGCCTGCTTGACGCTGGGGGCGAGCGCGAGGGAGCGCTGCTCGACCATCTCGCTACGCACGATGTCGGATTATTTCTTGGAACAGGTGGTGGAGGCATCGACTTCACGCTCGACCAGGCAAAGGCCCAGTACACGGGCGGCAAGCCTTCACTGTGGACAATCACAAACGCGACGCATGGCAATCTCGCGGGCGAACTGTCGATTCGGTTGGGATTACAAGGCCCTTCGCTGTGCTCTTCCACCGGGTGCGCATCATCAAGCGATGCAGTCGGGTTGGCGATGGAGCTTCTGCGAAGCGGTCGCTCCGGTTCGCCCAACATCATGATTGTCGTTGGCGCTGACGCGCACATCCGCTGGGAAACGCTTCGGGGCATGGAGCTCCTTGGCGTCATCACCACGAAGAATTGGCGTGATTGCGGGGAAGACCCTGCGACTGCCTCCAGACCATTTGACGTGAGCAGAGACGGCTTCATTCTTGGCGAAGGCGCCTGGGCTGTTGTGCTCGAGCGCGCCGATGTGGCTCGCGCCCGCGAACGCGCCCCGCTTGCAACCATGCTTGGCTATGGCGCCACGTGCGACGCCCACCACCGCGTTCGGCCTGCGCCCGACATGGCCCAGTGCGCTCGGGCGATACTGCAAGCCGTTGATGACGCTGCAATCAGACCTGATCAAATCGAGGTCGCCCAGCTTCATGGCACCGGGACTCGCCTCAATGACGAACTGGAGACGCGCGCAATTCGCGCAGCGTTTGGCGTCCATGCGGACGCGCTGGCGTGCAGTTCGATCAAGGCGATGATCGGCCATCCGCAAGGCGCCAGCGGTCTGGCTGGACTCGTTGCGACGATCGCATCACTTGGGAACATGGACGCGCATGAAGAAGGCCCCTTCGTCCCGCCCACCATTAATCTTCGCGAGCAGGATCCAGCGTGCGGTCTGCACGTCACACCCAACCTGCGCCAATTGTCAAACGCCCGTACGGCGCTAGTGAATTGCCTCGCGTTTGGCGCTCGCAACAGCGCTCTTGTCGTCCGCATTGAACGTGAAGCGATCGGCGACACAAATCATCCACAGGCATGAGAGAGCGTCTTGCGTCATTGTATTTCTCCCCTATCCATCGGGAAATAGATGGGGAAAGGGCCTGCCATTCCCCATCTCTCTTGGAGAAGGGGAAAGATACGGACGCAAATTGCTTGAGAGGCCCTTCCTGGCGCGCTTTGCCGCGGCTTGCCTGCTTTTCAGAACGCTTCGTCGATCTCGCTGGCGAGATTGAAGTCCTTCTCTGTGATGCCCCCAGCATCATGCGTGGAGAGCGTGAGCGACACCTTGTTGTAGCGGATGAGAATATCCGGATGGTGCTGAGCCGTTTCTGCGAACACTGCGATCTTGTCGACGAACGCGATCGCCTGGACGAAATCGTCGAACTGGTACGTACGCTGAATGGCGCCACCCGTCTCGCTCCATTCCGCGAGATTCGCCAGATGCGCTTCGACTTCGTCCTGGGAGAATGTTGTCATCACGGTTCCTCCTCACGCTTCGGGGAAAGGATCAAGCATATCGCTCGCCCTCTCCGCGTGGGCGCGTGAATAGCGCTATCTTGCAGACGATGGCGGACAAGTCAAGCAGCCAGAAAAATATCCCCGCGGCGCTGCAGCGAACGAGGCTGGCGCCGTCGCCAACAGGGGCGCTCCATCCGGGCAACGCGCGGACCTTTCTCATCAACTGGGCGCTGGCTCGACAGCGGGATTGGCGCGTGCTCCTGCGGATCGAAGATCTTGACGGGCCGCGCGTCAAGCCAGGCGCCATAGACGAGACAGTCGGCTTGCTCGAATGGCTCGGGCTCGACTGGGACAAAGGTCCAGTCGTGCAGTCACGGGACATTGCGCCTTGCGTGGAGGCTATGAACAAACTGGCGGGCGCTGGTCTTGCGTATCCCTGCGCACTGTCGCGCCGCGAGATCGCCAGCGCTGCGTCGGCGCCCAACCAAGGCGATCACGAGTCGCGGTTTCCGCCGGAGCTTCGCCCACCTGTGCAATCTGGCCCATTCACAGGTCGTGACACCAACTGGCGCTTTGTCACGCCCGACGTGGATATCGTCTTTCACGATTGCGCACGAGGCGACGTCTCAAGCAACGTGTCACAGCGCACCGGAGATTTTGTCCTGTGGACGAAGCGCGCCCAGCCCGCATACCAACTGGCGGTCGTCGTCGACGACCACAGGCAAGGCGTCACGCAGGTGGTTCGTGGCGACGATCTCGTCGATTCCACTGCACGCCAGCTCCTGCTCTATCAGGCGCTCGGATGGTCGCTCCCCCCCACTCACACGCACTTGCCGCTCGTTGTCGGGCCAGATGGCAGACGCCTCGCCAAGCGCCATGGCGACAGCCGACTTACGCGATACAAAGCCCTGGGCGTCCCGGTCGAACGTGTGATCGGCTGGATCGCAAGTGTGAGCGGCGTGACGACTCGCCCCCAACCCATGTCAGCGACTGAATTCGCCCAGCGGTTCGACCTATCCTTGCTTCCCATGGCGCCCGTCGTCATGACGCAGGAGGATGACGCATGGCTCGTCGAATCGCGGCGCGTGAACAGTTGACCTGGCGCTGCGCCTCCCTTTGGACTGCGCTGGCAGCGCTCACGATCACGGTTGGTGGATGCGCAGCGCAGGCTGGCCCTTCAGACAAAGGCGATGGCGCCGTCGAGCGCGTGGCTGTCAAGGTGGGTGGACACACGCTCCATGTCGAGCCTGCACTGAAGCCGGAAGTGCGCTACAAAGGACTGAGTTTTCGCGACCACATCCCACCTGATGAAGGGATGCTCTTTGTCTTTCCTTCCCCCCAGCAACTCACCTTTGTCATGCGCGACTGTCTCGTGCCCATCGACATCGCGTTTCTCGACGCGGCGGGGCGCGTTGTCGCGATGCACGAGATGCAGATCGAGCCGCGAAAGGAAGACGAAGCGGACGATGTCTACGAGGCTCGGCTCAAGCGCTATCCAAGTAGATATCGGGCGCTCTTCGCCCTGGAAACTGCAGGCGGCAGGCTCAAGGAATTAGGCTTGCGCCTTGGAGACAAAGTTCAGTTTGACTTTGACGTGAATGCCCTCAAGCGCCGTGCGCAATAAGTCGATTCTGTGGTGTTGACGCGAACATGGGCGCGGGGGCGGTTGCGGGTGCGTCACGGATGGCGCACCCAAACCCAGGTGGCGTCGAGCCGCTTGCATCACATGCACCCAAGCGAAAGGCGCAAGCACGGATGCACGGGCAAAGCATCGCCGTCATTCACGACGCAAACGCATCGAACAGCGCGCGGACTGTCTGGGAACGCATCGACGCTGCATGGCCTGCGTTCGCCGCCAAGCCAACGATTCGGCTGGTCACTTTCAACGACGCGCTGCGTGAACAAACTGCTTCTTTCGCGTCCTGCGCGCTCCTGTGTCCTACCAACGCCACTGAACGAGCGCTTGTTCATGCGGTGGTTGACACGCTTGCGTCGGAATCGGCGCCCGCAGTGCTGCTCCTGCCCAAACAATGGACCAGGCAAAGCGCCTCGCAGCGCGACGGCGCAGCCATTGCGCTCCCGGACGATGCTGAGCCGCTCCTGCTCGCCAGCGCGATCTTCGCGCTTCTGGCTCGCCAGCGCACCGTGGGCGCAATGTCGCGCGAGCTTGCGACGCTCCGCCGGTTTCAGGGCGGCCTGCGCACCGAAATCAATCGCATGCACGATGAGTTATTGTTGGCTGGAAAGGTGCAACAGCAGATTCTTCCAAAGGATATGCCGGATTTCTCACCGGTCGCCGTTGATGCGCTCTTTCGACCGTGCGGCTATGTCAGCGGCGACATCTACGACGTGCAGCGTATCAATGATACGACTATAGGTTTTTTCCTCGCTGACGCAATGGGCCATGGCGTCCCTGCAGCCCTGATGACAATGGTCATCAACCGCGCCCTCAACATGGTCGAATCGCATGATGGCGAGCAGCGCATCGTATCGCCTGCGGAGGCCCTGTCGCGACTCAATGAAGCGCTCATGATTTCTCTCGGTTCGTCGGTGCGATTTGCGACCGCTGTGTATGGCGTCATTGACGTTGAAGCCCAGTCGATCCGTTTTGCGGGGGCTGGGCATCCACCCGCCATGCTCTTTCGCGCAAATGGCGGCGAACCCGAGCTGCTCGAGTCATCAGGTCCACTTCTTGGGATCTTTGACGACGCAGCGTTCGAAGAAGTCGAGTGTGAGTTCAAACAAGGCGATCTGCTTATCGTGCATTCCGATGGCGTGGAGACAGTCGTTGATTCAGCTCCTACCGTCGAGAATAATAAGGTCTTTGTTGAGCGCGAGGCGCTGGTGTGGCGCGAGTTCGCAGGAGAAGCGACGAAGAAGGGGCTCGCTGCTGCGATCACAGCGCTCGCTGCTTTGTTCGACAAGCAATCGGGCTCGTTTCATCAGCGCGACGACGTCACCGTCATTGCACTGGGAATGGGCGAGCGCGCCGACAGCCTTCAGGCAGACAGCGCGAGCGACAAATCGTTCACGCTGCGCACGCGCGACGCAGCCTGAACACGCAATCTGCTATCACCAGCCCTTGTGACAAAGAGCTTGAGCTCGTTGACGCCATCGACGAATGCGGCCCAGGCGCAGTGTTGACGACGTCTATGTTGAAGGGGGCGTTGCCCGGGTCGCTGATGACCACCCAGTCGAAGTCGTAATCAGGAACAGTCCCGCGAACGTTTGACGAAGTCGTTGGCGGGACGCCAATGATGCCTGCATGGACGGTGTGCAGAGCGCCCGTCAGCCCGATGGCTGCATCCATCGCGCCAAGAAACACACTCCGCATCGCGCGCGCTCGCGTTGTTGTCAACATTGCTGTGCTCTCCGCCCACCCCGAACAAGGGAATCCGTGCGCATGAACAATGCCCAGCGAACGCACGCCTGTCAAGCGCGTTCTTCAGCCTGTGGCAGTTTTTCCCGACACGGCGCTGCGGGCGCACCGCTCGCAACCTGTCCAGCCACGCTGCGTATGCTGCCCGTTCTGAGTCACACGGTTGAGGTTGGCGCCTGATGGACGAGCAGCACAGCAAGATCATGTCGTTTGGGGATCATCTGGACGATCTTCGTCGCCGGTTGTGGCTTGCGCTGCTGGGGCCCGTGCCCATTGTGATCGCGTGCCTCTTCTTTGGCGGCGACATATTGCGATTCCTGCTCGTGCCTCTGCAAACACAGTTGAAAGCAGCGGACATGCCTGTTCGGCTGCTGGCGACGGGGCCCGCGGAGACGTTCGGGGCGTACCTCAAGGTGGCGATTATTGCAGGTCTGCTCTTTGGTTCGCCATGGGTGCTTTACCAGTTCTGGCTCTTCATCGCGCCCGGACTCTATCGCCACGAGAAGCGATTTGCGCACGTGCTCTTGCCGCTGTCCGCTGCGCTGACGGCGCTCTCAGCAGTTTTTCTCTACGCGGGCCTTTTACCACTTATGTTGCGATTTTTTATTCTGTTTGGCGCGTCCATCGCGCCCCAGCAGTCGCAGATCGCGCCTGCGCCGATTCCACAACTGGGTGGACCGATCCCGGTGCTTCAAGGCGATCCACCTGCGCCGACCGCTGGGTCGATGTGGGTGAACGAAACTCTGAGCGAACTGCGCATTGCGATCGCGGCCCCGCACAAGAGCGGCAAAGTCTCTGGCTTCGCTGAGACAAACGCTGCGACAGACGCAACGAGCGGGACTGACGTTGACCCAGCGAAGATGGTCCGCATCCTCGGCATGCCCATGTCAGCGGAGGGCTTGATCGCCCAGCGCTACCGCGTCAGTGAATACGTGAATCTTGTGTTCATGCTTGGCCTGGTGTTCGCAGTGGCGTTTCAGCTACCCGTTGTGATGCTGCTTGGTGGGTGGATTGGCGTGCTGCAAGCGGGATTCCTCGCGAAATGGCGCAAACATGTTGTGTTTGGCTGTGCGGTTGTCGGCGCCGTGCTGACGCCTGCGGATCCGATTTCGATGTTCATGCTCGCGCTGCCATTGTATGTGCTCTTCGAGTTTGGCCTCCTGCTCATGCGCATCGCTCCAGCGAGCAAAGTGGCCCAGGGATTTGACGCACAAAACGAGCGAGAAGGGCCGGACGCAGAGGCATGACGCGATTTGTCTTGGTGGCGCGGGCGTCTCGCCCGCGTGTTGCCTGTTCAAGCACAGCGCTTGGTCATGCTTTGCCATGGTGTATATAACGTGAGATGGAAGGAGTGGGAATAAGCGAAGAATCCCTCTCCCCCCTCTCCCCCCTCTCCCCCCAACCCCTCTCCCAGCGGGAGAGGGAGGATGACAGCCCCTCACCCCGGCCCACTCCCAGTGGGAGAGGGAGGAAGACAATGATGAAGAATCTGCCGGGAACTGGCGCGACGCAGCGCGATGTTCAGATGATGCAGCGAGCGCTTGCGCTGGCGCGCGAAGCAGCGGCGATGGATGAAACGCCCGTCGGCGCCGTCGTCTATGAAACCGTAACAGGTGATGTACTCGCCTCGGCGCACAACCGGCGCGAAGCAGACGCGGATCCCACAGCCCATGCGGAAATACTCGCACTGCGCGCTGCGGCGCAGCGCGTTGGCGACTGGCGACTCAACCACTGCACACTAATCGTGACGCTTGAGCCTTGCGCAATGTGCGCAGGCGCGATCGTGAACGCGCGCATTGGCCGACTTGTGTATGGCGCCGCGGATCCCAAAGCGGGCGCCGTCGCGTCGCTGTACACACTGTGTGAAGATGCGCGACTCAACCACCGCGTGACGCCCATCCCAGGCGTGCTCGCTGCGGAAGCTGGCGCTTTGCTCAAGACGTTTTTTCAAAACAAGCGCAGGTGATGTTCGCCCCGGGCGCTCAGACGCGCGTGCGCGCTTCTGTCACGCTCTCGGTGTCCGGGACGGTGACTGGCGCGCCAACGTCGTCCTGCAGCGCCGCGACTGTCCAATCCCCCGCGCGGAGGGCTTCGATGGCGCGGACCGCAGCAAGGGCGCCCGAGGCTGTCGTGAGCATGGGGATATTCAGGCGAACTGCGAGCGCGCGAATCTTACCCTCGTCCGTCGCCCAGCCCACGCGCGTCGGCGTGTTGATGACAAGGTCAATCTCGCCACTGGTCATCATGTCGAGCACGTTTGGCCGGGCGCCCTGTGCGATTTTCTTGAGCACGCGCGAGTCGACCGAGTGCTTCGCAAGCACCGCAGCCGTCCCCTCGGTGGCGTAGATCGTAAAACCCATGGCGCGAAGCGTGCGTGCAGCCTCGACGAGGCGCTCCTTGTCCGCATGGCGAACAGACAGAAAAACCGCTCCAGATGTGGGCAGATCCACGCCCGCAGCGATCTGGGCCTTTGCAAACGCAATGGGTAGCGATGGATCCACCCCCATAACTTCGCCCGTCGAGCGCATCTCAGGCCCGAGCACGAAATCAACGTGGGGAAACTTACGGAATGGAAAAACAGATTCTTTCACCGCGAACCTGCCAAGCGACGATGGCTCCTGTGCGCCCAGCGCGTCAAGCGATGCGCCCATCATGACGCGAGCTGCGACAAACGGCCAAGACACACCCGTTGCTTTGGAGATAAATGGCGCCGTGCGCGACGCACGGGGATTGACCTCGAGGACGAAAATATCGCCATCCTTGACCGCCAGCTGCACGTTCATTAATCCTCGCACGCGAAGTTCGCAGGCTAGGCTTCGCGCCATGTCGCGGATGCGCGTCACCATATGCGGCGGCAGCGACACGGGCGGAATGTTGCACGTGGAATCGCCCGAGTGCACGCCCGCGTGTTCGATGTGCTCAAGCACGCCGCAGATGATTGCCCGGCCTTCGCTCGTCGCGCCAGTTGGATCGAAATCCGCAACAACATCAACGTCGATCTCCAGCGCCGCAGCGAGGAACCGGTCGACCAGCACCGGCGCGCTGCGCAGATCAGAGGCGCCAACCGCCGTCTGCATATAGCGGCGCATGGCGGCTTCGTCAGGGCACACCTCCATGCCTCTACCCCCCAGAACGTAGCTGGGCCGAATGAGCACGGGATAGCCAATGGTCGCAGCAGCGGCGATCGCTTCGTCAACGCTGCGCGCAATGGCGCTCTCAGGCTGACGCAGTTCAAGCCTGTCGAGTAGTTCGCGAAAGCGCTCGCGGTCTTCCGCAAGGTCGATCGAGTCGAGCGATGTCCCGATGATGGGCGCGCCAGCGCGAGCCAGACCGTGGGCGAGGTTGAGCGGCGTCTGCCCGCCAAACTGCACAATGACGCCTTGCACGAGATTGCTCTTCGGCGCCTTCCGCTTTTCCCCTTCCCCCTTCCCACCCTGCCCCAACCCTTCTTCCAGAGGGAGAGGGGAACGATTCAAACGCTCGATAATGTTGAGGGTGTCTTCCAGCGTGAGCGGCTCGAAGAAGAGCAGGTCGGACGTGTCATAGTCGGTCGACACGGTCTCCGGGTTGGAGTTGATCATCACGGACTCAACGCCCGACGCCTGGCACGCAAACGCAGCGTGTACACAGCAATAATCAAACTCGATTCCCTGACCGATCCGGTTGGGCCCGCCTCCAAGAATAATAACCTTTGGTTTGTGGGTTACTCGGATTTCGTCTTCCGGCGGCTCCTCTCGACAAACGCCCTTGGCGTCAACCGTGCGCGCTGGCGTCTCGTAGGTTGAATAGAAATACGGCGTCGCCGCCTCAAACTCCGCAGCGCAGGTGTCGACGAGCTTGTACACAGGCTCGATCCCGAGGCGCTTGCGATGGGCGCGAACCTGCAAAATTGTGTCGGTCGAAATCTCTCCGAGATACACGCGAGCCAGTTGGTGGTCGGAATAGCCCAGCTGCTTCGCTTTGAACAGGAGCTCACGGGGCGTCGATTCGAGATTTTCATGTGCAAGCAGTTCGTCCTCGAATCGCACGAGACGCTCGATCTGCTCAAGAAAGAATGGGTCGATGCGCGACAAGTCGTAAATGCGCTCAAGGGGCCAGCCCTGCTTGAAGGCGTAGCGAATGTAATACAGCCTGCCTTGTGAAGGTGAGGCAAGTTTACGCGCCAGCTTGTCTTCGCGCACAGGATATTCGGTGTCGAGCGCGCCCGGCGCAGGCATTTCGTCGCGCGCGTTCACTAGCCAGGCGTCATTATCGTCGAGCCCCAGGCCAAACCGCTTAACTTCCATCGAGCGAATGGCTTTTTGCAAACTTTCTGCGAATGTTCTGCCAATGGCCATTGCTTCACCCACGCTCTTCATCTGCGTGGTGAGCGTTTCGTCCGCTTCAGGAAACTTCTCGAACGTCCACCGAGGCATCTTGGTGACGATGTAATCAATCGCGGGCTCAAAGCAGGCGCTGGTCACGCCTGTCACATCGTTGCGCAGCTCATCGAGCGTGTATCCAATCGCGAGTTTCGCAGCGACCTTGGCGATGGGAAATCCCGTGGCTTTGCTCGCAAGGGCGCTGGAGCGCGACACACGCGGGTTCATCTCGACAACGAGCATCTCGCCCGTCGCTGGATTGACGGCGAACTGCACGTTGCTGCCACCCGTCTCGACACCCACGGCGCGGACGATGGCAAAGGCAGCATCGCGCATTGCCTGGTATTCCCTGTCTGAAAGTGTAAGAATTGGCGCCACGGTGATCGAGTCACCCGTGTGCACGCCCATGGGGTCGATGTTTTCGATGCCGCAAACCACGATGCAGTTGTCGCGCTTGTCGCGGATGACCTCGAGCTCGTATTCCTTCCAGCCCAGGGCGGAGCGGTCTATCTCCACCTGGTTGATCATGCTCTCCGCAACACCCTTGCGGAGCAGATCCTCGAACTCCTCGCGGTTGTACGCGACGCCTCCGCCCCAGCCGCCAAGTGTGAAGGCGGGCCGGAGTATCGCAGGCAGGCCAATCGCATCGAGGGCTGCGAGCCCCTCCTCGACGCTTGACACAATGCGCGACTCAGGCAGGCGCAGCCCGACACCCTCGACGACTTCTCGAAACGCCAAGCGATCCTCTGCCCTGCGTATGACCTCCCTGCTGGCGCCAATCATCTCGACGTTCAAGCGTTCAAGATCACCCGAATCGTGCAAGGCGCAGGCGATATTTAGCGCAGTCTGACCACCCAGCGTGGGAAGGAGGGCGTCGATGGGCGCTCCGAGCATCTGCTCCTTCTCGATGATCTTGCGGACAGCGTCGGGTGTGATGGGCTCGATATAGGTGCGATCGGAGAGCCCCGGATCGGTCATGATGGTCGCTGGGTTGGAGTTGACAAGGACGACCCGACAGCCCTCTGCCTTGAGGGCCTTGCACGCCTGGGCGCCCGCATAATCAAACTCACAGCCCTGCCCAATGACGATGGGCCCCGAGCCGACGATGAGTATGGTGTGGATGTCGTCTCGTCGAGGCATGCGCTGCGCCACCATCCTCCCGCGCGTCGCGCGCTGTGGTGCCCGTTGTCTGGGCCGAGGGTAGGGCAGTGGACTGCTGCGAGCAACAAATCAGCGTGGGCGTGAGGGAAAGCCATCAGCGAAGTTGCCTGCCCAATTTGCCTTGGTGGGACAGATCTCCGACCTGTCCATGGTGGAGCGGGTCTCTGACCTGCTCATTGATTGTGTGCCACAAAGGCGGCTCGGAGTACTGCTCCACCTGAGATAACTCGGACAACTATTCTACCAAAGACAACAATGCAGAACGCTGCTCCATGTGAGCAGGAGCCACGCGCCAGTGTTTGTCATTAATACATCTTGCGAAGGACGGCTCTACCACTTGGCGCGACGATGATGAGTTCATCGTGGTCCAGGCTAAAGGTCGCATTAATGATGTCATCATACACATTGACGATCAGCGCATTGGCCACGATGCGGTAGCGCTCACGATGGGTGTCGAGCTGGCCGTCGGCGTCTGTGAGCGTCGCGACGAGAGAGCCATCGCGTTTGAACTGCACCTGCAGGTCGTCGAATTGCGGGGCGTCGGGCCACACAAGACTGACAACGCGCCAGCGCGTCCCCGCAAGCGGGTTGTGACTGCTTGGAGCGCGCTGCGATGTGGTTGCGCCGTCGTCGTAGCGATCGTTTGACCGGCGCGCCGCTCTTGGGTCGTATCGGTTCTCTGCCTGGCGCTGCTTCTTGGCCTTTGACTTGTCCCTCTCGTTGCCGACGGCGTAGCCAGTGACGCCTCCCACTGCGGTTCCAATCAGTGTGCCCGTGGTGTCGTTGCCAATCGCCTGTCCCGCAAGGGCGCCGATGCCAGCCCCGATCAACGAGCCGCTTTGAGCATCAGTTTCGCACCCGGCCACGCCCACGCTCAGCGCGATGAGCGCCATCAGCAACGCAGTGCTCTGTGCTGTGCTCCGGATATTGCTGCGTTTCACCATCATCCACACTCCTTGGCTGCACATGCTTCGTACAGATGTCCCAAAGCGCAACCAGTAGCGGCGCCCAATGATTCCATTTCCTCCACGATGCTCGGTATATTGCGCAATGGCGTCTCGCTGCCTGCTCCAACGCCCGCTGCGTTTTCAGCGACGCTTCAGCGATGGCGAAACAACGCTGGTCCGGGGCGATGGACTTGCAGGTTGGCGAACAAACCGCTATCGGACCGTCCCTTAACTTGATGCATCGCCCAGCCGATCATGGTGTACACTGTTCGTTGAGGTTGTGTATTTTCATTCGTTGAGGACTATTGACATGCTGCATTCGTCAAGTTGCGCCCCGCGCCCAATGCGCGTCCGTGGTGTTGTTGTGTGCGCCGCGCTCGCGGGCGCTTGTTTTGTTGTCGCTGACCAGGTCCAGGCGAAGGACGGCCCTTCGGACAAACGCACGCTGCGCGAGAGCGATCTCAAGGCGCTGGTGTGGCGCAACATCGGCCCAGCCAATATGGGTGGAAGGCTCGCAGCGATCGCCCTTGCGCCAAGCGACTCCAAGACAATCTACGCGGGGTTCGCAACGGGCGGGCTCTGGAAATCAACGAACAACGGCGTGACGTTTGCGCCCATCTTCGACGACTATGAGACTGCGTCCATCGGCGCTGTCGCGGTGGCTAACGCGCCCGCCAACTGGAAAGGCTGGTCGCGCGACGATCTCGACAGCGTCGAAACATCACAAGACCTGGCGGACAAAGGCAAGGGCAAGATCGTCTGGGTGGGCACAGGCGAAGGCAATGGGCGCAACAGCTCTTCCTGGGGGCATGGCGTCTACCGCTCTACTGACGCGGGTGGATCATTCGAAAACGTCGGGCTGGAAAATACCCATGATATTACAAGGATTGTTGTCGATCCCCGCAATCCCGATGTCTGTTACGTCGCAGCCATGGGCCACCTGTGGGGCGCCAATGCTGAGCGCGGCCTCTACAAGACAACCGACGGCGGCAAGACGTGGGATAAATCGCTCTTCGTCGATGACAACACAGGCTGCATCGATGTCGTCATGCGCCCCGATGATCCTGACACGCTTTTCGCAGCCATGAATTCGCGCAGGCGCACACCCTGGTCCTTCAAGGGGATCAGCGACACGGGCGGGATCTTCCGCTCGACAGACGCAGGACGCTCGTGGACGAAGCTCACCGACGGATTGCCTTCGCGCACGGGCAGAATCGGGCTGACCATCAGCGCCTCCAATCCCGAAATCGTCATGGCGGTCGTCGAGTCCGACGAGGGCGGGCACCTGGGTGATCCCTTCGCGACGCGCTCCCGCGCGGGCGGCGTCTTTCGCAGCGACACCGGCGGCGACACGTGGACGCGCACGAGCGACTTCGTCTCCCGACCCTTTTACTTTTCCACCATTCGCATCGATCCCCGCGACGATCAGCACGTCTTTATCGCCAATTTTGAGGTGTTCGAGTCAAACGACGGTGGCAAGACCTTCCGCGCAGGCGTCGCCAAAACACCCCACGTTGACTACCACACGATGGTCATTGACCCGCACGATCCCGATCACCTCCTGGTCGGCACAGATGGCGGACTGTACGTTTCGTGGGATGACGCAAAGACGTGGGACTTTCACAACCAGTTCGCAGCGGGACAGTTCTACAATATTGCGGTGGATGACAGCGACCCTTACCGCGTCTTTGGCGGCTTGCAGGACAACGGCTCGTGGATCGGCCCCAGCGCATCCATATTCGAGGACGACGGCGCATTCATGGGCAAAGCGGGGGCCATCACCAACAGCGACTGGCGCATGGTCTTCTTTGGCGACGGGTTCCATGTGGCGTTTGACCCGGAAAATCCCAATATTGTCTATGCAGAATCCCAAGGCGGGAACTTCGGACGCATCCACCTCGACACGGGCGAGACGTACGACATCAGCCCGCGCCCCCTTGAAGGGTCGCCTCGCTTCCGATTCAACTGGAACAGCCCCATGATCCACTCGCGCCACGACGCGCAGACGCTGTATGTCGCAGGCAATTATGTCTTCAAACTGACCAAACGAGGGGACCATTGGGAGCGCATCAGCGATGTGCTCGCTGACAACGACGTCACCAAGATCACCACTGTCGGCTCAGACGCGGAGACCTATGGCACGATAGTTTCACTGGCGGAGTCACCCATCGCGCAGGGCATGCTGTGGGCGGGCTCTGATGACGGGCGTATCCACGTCACGACCAACGACGGCGAGTCCTGGCGCGACGTCTCACCCCGAAAGGCGAAAGGGTTGTATGTCGCGGAGCTTGCGCCCTCGAACCACGATCGCAACACCGCCTACACAGCTATCGACGGCCATCGCAGCGACAGGTTCACCCCCTTGGTGCTC